>Ga0134125_10000145_pt1 | contig 103220 bp, 103 predicted proteins | sample KB31751_FD_96464 | JGI IMG/M metagenome (GOLD analysis project Ga0134125, IMG submission 96464) | Terrestrial soil microbial communities with excess Nitrogen fertilizer from Kellogg Biological Station, Michigan, USA - KB3-175-1 | ecosystem: Environmental > Terrestrial > Soil > Unclassified ... | reverse complement strand
TTCTCAATTATTTATAGCCATTGATATATCCGCATTATTAAGGATTATTGTAAGTTAGTTCACGGTAACGTTGCGCTTTACCAATGAACCAGTGAACGAATGAACCAATGAACAAAAAGGAACGCTACCGCCACTTCGTCGATTATTTTTCCGAACATTCGCCCAATCCTGTTACCGAGCTTCATTATGGTAACCCGTTTCAATTGTTGGTCGCCGTTATATTGTCCGCACAGTGTACAGACAAACGGATCAACCAGGTAACGCCTGGGCTGTTTGAACGTTTCCCAACCCCGCAGTTGTTAGCAGCTTCATCTGTAGACGAGGTCTTTAATTATATCCGCAGTGTTAGCTATCCCAACAATAAGGCTAAACATCTGGTGGGCATGTCAAAAATGCTGGTCGATGTTTTTGACGGACAGGTGCCCTCCGCAATTGACGACCTTCAAAAGCTACCCGGTGTTGGCCGTAAAACTGCAAACGTCATCGCCTCCGTAATTTTTGAGGTCCCGGCCATAGCCGTCGACACGCATGTTTTCAGGGTGGCAAACCGTATCGGGTTAACCACCAACGCCCGCACTCCGCTCGCTGTCGAAAAACAACTTACGGAAAATTTGCCAAAAGAGGTGCTGGGCGTGGCGCACCACTGGCTCATATTGCATGGGCGTTATATATGCGTGGCCCGCACGCCAAAATGCGAAATTTGTCCGTTGACGTGGTTCTGCCGGTATTACCAACATTTAAATACCGAAACGGCCTTATTAAAAGCTGAAGCGATAAAAGTTAAAAAAGCGAAAGATCTTAAAAAGAGAAATGCGTTGAATAAAATAGTCAGGGAACTGGCTAAAAGAAGTGTTGATAAAGATATTTGATTACTATGGATAGGTTAAGTAATTTTCATCAATAATAAGAAGGATAATATTTACTAAAAATATTAGCAATTTTAAATAATTGTTTATACATTTGTTTCATAATTCTTAAAAATGAGCAGCGCAGAAAAATTAAAAGCATTGCAGCTTACGCTGGATAAGCTGGAAAAATCATACGGAAAAGGCACCATCATGAAACTTGGTGATACCGCTATTGAGGCTACCGAAGTGATATCAACCGGGTCGATCGGCCTTGATATCGCCCTTGGGGTGGGCGGTTTGCCAAAAGGACGGGTAATTGAAATATACGGACCGGAATCATCCGGCAAAACCACGCTGGCTATCCATGCCATCGCCGAGTCGCAAAAACAAGGCGGGATAGCCGCATTTATCGACGCAGAACATGCATTCGACCGTTTTTATGCGAAAAAACTCGGCGTTGACGTGGAAAATTTGCTTATTTCTCAGCCCGACAACGGAGAGCAGGCACTGGAGATCGCCGACAATCTCATCCGTTCAGGAGCTATCGATATCCTGGTGATCGACTCGGTAGCCGCGCTGGTACCCAAAGCGGAGATTGAAGGCGAAATGGGCGACTCAAAGATGGGCCTGCAGGCACGCCTGATGTCGCAGGCATTGCGTAAGCTAACAGGCACCATTAGCAAAACAGGCTGCTGCTGTATATTTATTAACCAGCTGCGCGAAAAGATCGGCATCATGTTCGGCAACCCCGAAACCACCACCGGCGGTAACGCGCTCAAATTTTATGCATCCGTACGGTTAGACGTACGCCGTATTTCGCAGATCAAGGATACCGAAGAAGTTTCGGGTAACCGGGTTAAAGTGAAGATCGTGAAAAATAAAGTGGCGCCGCCCTTCCGCATCGCTGAGTTTGATATTATGTTTGGCGAAGGCATTTCCAAATCAGGCGAGATCATCGACCTGGGCGTGGAGCATAACATCATCAAAAAAGCAGGCTCATGGTTCAGCTATGGTGAAACCCGCCTTGGCCAGGGCCGCGATGCCGTGAAACAGCTATTGCTGGATAACCCGGAACTGATGGACGAACTTGAAGAAAAGATCAAAGAAACCGTGACCGGCGATCATTTGGCTGAAGTTTAGTTAGGATTTCACCGATTAATAAAAAATGATTACACCGATGATACATGAGCCTTCCTTTAGGGGGGGCTTTTTATTTATGTAAAAACGCTACCTTTATACAACGTTATAATTATGGACATTGCGGTAAAATATAAAATAGTAGAAAAGATCATTCAAACGAATGACGATCTATTACTTAATGAGATCAAGTCTTTGGTAGGCTTATCAGAAAGTGATTTTTGGGCAGAGATTCCCGGCGAAATAAAGCAAGCTATTAATAAAGCAAAAGGAGAACTAGATCGAGGCGAAGGCATTCCACATTCGCAAGTGATGGCAGAAGTCAAAGACCGGTTCCTAAAAAGATAATGGACTCTTATTCCGTAATCTGGTCGCCAACTGCAAGGTTTACCTACTATAATATTCTCGAATATTTGACTGAGAATTGGACGATCAAGGAGATAGAAAGATTTACTGTCCGTACCGAAGAAGTTATAAATCATATCTGTAATAACCATTTACTTTACCCGTATTCAATGGAAAGCGACACTTACAAATGTGTAGTTTTGAAACAAGTGAGCTTGTTTTACAGAGTAAAAACAAATTCGATTGAACTGTTAGTGTTTTGGGACAACAGGCAAGACCCGGCAAAGTTACGCTTATAGCTTGCACTGGTTATTTTAACCAGGCTCTCGATCGAGTATTTTCTCGACAGCTTCAATTTTTTCGACGGTATTCTTTTCTCTACTATTCTCTAACAATTTAAAGCTCACATAAAAGCTGGTGCCTACACCCGGCGTGCTTTCAAAGGCGATTTTTCCGTCCTGCAACTCTATGTACTCCTTACACAACACCAGGCCCAGGCCCACGCCTTTTTCGTTTTTGGTCCCAAAGGTCGACATCGCTTTTAATGAGAAAATACTGGCCTGCTGGTCAATGGGAATACCTATACCGTTGTCCTTAATGATAATGCGGCACTCGTTGCCCGCAATTTCGTCCGATATCAGGATCTCATCGCCGGGGTCTGTGAACTTTATGGCATTGTCAATCAGGTTCCGGATAATTAGCTGGAACATATCTTTGTCCGCCGAAATCAGAACACCGCTTTTTAGCCTGGCAGTGATGCGTACCCTCTTTTCAGCAGCGATCGGCTCATAGGTTTTAAATATATCTAATAAAACCTCTTTCAGGTTTGTACACACCAGGTTTACCGTAACCCCGTCCATCTGGGTCTTTGACCATGACAGTAAATTGGTGAGCATCTGCTTGGTGCTTTTGGTAGAGTCGAGCAGGCTTTTTTCGAACGATTGCCGCTCTTCCTCATCCAGTTGCAGTTCCGAAAGTATCTCGAGGTAGTTTTGGATCGATGCTAACGGTGATTGCAAATCGTGCGCCAGGATTGAAAACAGCTTATTTTTTGTTTCATTTGCGCTTTCGAGCTCAGCTGCATGTTTTTCAACCAGCGCCCGCTCGCTGTTGTAGCTATTCCGTATATATTTAGTGATTTGAAAAATGTAAAATAAAGTTAACATATATGCCAGCCCCTGGCGTATGAACCGCTCTTTCGGGCTCATAGTAAATATCGCTTGCGGATAAAAGTATTGTATAAAAAGCAGGGACGAAACCACAAGGATGTTAAGCGATATCCAAAACCAATATTGCTTTTTGGGAATGATGGAAACAGCGAGAAAGTTTGAAAGGGTGAATACCAGCAGCGCCGGGCCGTTAATGCCGCCATTATACCTGAAATTTGCGATGTTCAGCAAATTGATGATAATCATATACATCAATATGCTTATGGCCGACTTCGCTTTAAAGCGTGAGAAATAATAGCACAAGCTTATGCATACAAAAACGAGCACAAATGAAACGGCAATTTCCGGGGAGCCAAACACCAAATTACCAATAGTACCAAATAGCAGTGCTACAGCGGAAAAAAAACAGACCCCGTTGAAGATGCGGGCTTCTAAATTAAATTCAGGACTCTGACCGATTATTTTCGCCCAGGTTATTGACATAGTTATTAACTGTTAGGGTGATCGAATATACGCAACTTTATTATTTAAGTTGCTGAAATATTTTTTAATGTGATAGTGTTGACATAAACTAACCCGGGCAGGCGATTTTGATAATAGGCGAAACAAGGCTACCTTCGTAACTATAGCGATGAACATACAAAAAATAACATTTGGAAACGGCTGTTTTTGGTGCACCGAGGCGGTTTTCAAAACCTTAAAGGGCGTAAAGCAAGCCATTTCCGGGTATATGGGCGGCCATACCAAAAATCCGACCTATAACGAGGTTTGTAACGGCGATACCGGGCATGCCGAGGTGGTTGAGGTGGAATATGACGCAGATATCGTATCGTTTGAAGAGTTGTTGCTGATATTTTTTAAAACCCACGACCCTACAACGTTAAACCGCCAGGGAAACGATATCGGCACGCAATACCGCTCTGTTATATTTTATCATACCGCGGAGCAAGGAGAACAGGCCAAAGCTATGATTGCAAAGTTGACAGGGGAACAGGTTTTCGACCGGCCTATTGTTACGGAAGTTACCCCCGCGACGGGGTTTTATAAAGCCGAGAACTATCACCAGGATTATTTTATCAACAATCCCGGCAACGGGTATTGCAGGGCAGTTATTCAGCCTAAGCTCAATAAGTTTGCGAAGGAGTTTACGGATCGTATAAAACCTGAATTACTGTAACAGCGTTAAGGTACATCCAGGACTAACAGCACCTTTGCATAGGTATTGCAGGATTTACTCACAAATCTGTATAGTTTTTCCAGGCTAGTCATGCTTTATATTTTACCAATTTTTTGGGTTTACAGGATAAAAACGCAACTACCTGATTTTCATGTGTTTACTTCATAAAAGGTCGAAAAAGTGTAAACCTTTGTAAACCTTTTTTTAGTGTATCCCGGTTGGCATGGTGTTGCGGAACGGAACAAAGATATGTGCATAAAAAGCGAAAAGCTGGAGGCTTTTGTAGCTTTATAAGATTGTGCTTCTATGTGCCAGCAGGGCAAGACAGGTTCACCCGGTCGCCATGCGCCTTTGGCTCGGATATCACCAAAAAGTGAAGATCGGTTTGGCCGTTATTAAGGATGCGGTGCTTTATTAATTTTGGAATATGGATCGATTCTCCCTGCTTAACGGCTTTCATTTCACCTTCCACCTCGAAAGTGGCCATGCCCGACAGGATATAAAATAATTGCTGTGCGTTCTGATGAAAATGCAGTTGTTCGCTCGTTCCTGGCGGCATACGTTCCTGTATCACGCTTAAACTATCTGTTCGTAACAAAGGCCAGCCGTCGCATTGATCGCCCCAGGTATAGTGTTCGGCATTGTTTGTTGAAGTGATCATTTTGCCGTTTGCAAAGATTTGCGAAGTTTTTGAAACTTCGCAAATCTGATGTGCTACTTTATACCGTAATGGTCATTCATCAGCTTTTCAAAAAGGCCGTTTGGCAATACGGTTTTCAGTGTGGCTGCGATGGTTTGTCCAAAAGCGCCCACCAGGTAACGCGGTTTAGGGCTGGACGATTCAACGATCTGGCATAATTTCTTACCTATCGCATCCGGATTGGCGCCCACGCTTTCATCTTTTTCTATGCTGGCCACTGCGGTGTTAAATTCCTTCTCCAGTTTTTCGTTTTTGATCGGGAACGGAACCCGCTCGCGGTTTTGGGTGAAGTCTGTCTTAAAATCGCCGGGATTTATCAGCACCACTTTTACCCCTGTGTTACGTAACTCCATCCTTAAACTCTGCGAATATCCTTCAATGGCGTATTTTGAGGCGCTGTACATGCTTTGATAAGGCAGGCCAAAAAGCCCGGCCAGCGAGCTCATATTGATCACCAGCCCCTGCCCGGCCCCGATCATTTTGGGGATAACCGCGCTGCTCACGCGCACAACGCCAAAAAAGTTGACGTCGAATTGCTTTTTCGCGCTTTCAACGGGCATGGCATAAGCCGGGCCCGTTACCCCGTTACCGGCATTGTTAACCAATACATCAATTTTCCCCTCGGCTTTTATGATTTTATCCACCGCGGCCTTTACCGAAGCATCATCGGTCACATCCATTTCCACCGGCTTAAACGATACGGAGCTTAAACGTTTAATGTCGCGCGACGAGCCATAAACGGTATGACCTTTCGCCTGCAACGCATTCGCGCAAGCTAAACCTATCCCGGATGAAGCACCGGTTACGAGAATTACTTTTTTCATGGTTTAATTGTGATTGCTTAAAGTATTCAGCATTATGCCTGCCGTAAAAATGCAAATTTAAGTGATATCAAAAAAATTGTTTTTTAATTAATACCGCCTCAATCGTTATCCTGCATCACCCTCACTTTCAGGAAGCTTGGATGCGCCGCCGAAGTATAAACCCGGTGTGTAGCCTTCTGAAAATCGCCATCTTTAGCCTTCATAATATCCTCGAACCGTTGGGTGTTGCGGTCGATCAGCGGGAACCACGTGCTTTGCACCTGTACCATAATGCGGTGCCCCTTTTTAAAGGTATGCAGCACATCCTGCAGCTCGAAGTTTACGGGGGTTACCTTGCCGGGGACAAAAGGTTCGGGTTTATCAAAGCCCTTCCGGAATTTGCCGCGCATGGCTTCGCTGCGCACCATTTGCTCGTAACCCGACATATAAACATCCTTGCCTGTCCATTGGTTATTTTTGGCCGAATCGGGATATACGTCGATCACCTTAACTACCCAGTCCGCATCAGTTCCGGTTGTCGACACTTTCAAATCGGCCCATATGTTTCCTGCTATAGTTATATCGTGATCCAGCACGCCGGTTTGATAGGTGAGCACATCCGGTCTGCGGGCCGCAAAACGCTGGTCGCCGGTCATATATTCTCGTTTCATACCCAGGTCTATCCCATTAATAAACGGCACCGGCTTATTGGGGTCTGATATAAATTCATCAAAACCATTGGCTGTTTTTGGCGCTTCAAAAGAAAGCTTGCCCCCGGGCAGTAAATAAAGGTTCTTTTCCACCGCATCCTTTGGCGGCCATACATTATAATTTTTCCAATGATTAACACCGGTTTCAAAAGTGGAAACCTTGGGCAGGTCAAGATCAGTCCCTTTTAAGTAATGACTAAAAAAAGCGAATTCTATCTTCTCCCGGTAAAAAGGGCCTGTGGGGCCGCCAAAATCAACATCGCCCAAATGATCGCCCGGTCCGCGCGCCCAGCCCCCGTGTACCCACGGCCCCATGGTAAAATAAATAGGGGTTGCAGGGTTATTTTTTACCAACGTTTTATAGGTATTGATAGCGCCATACAAGTCTTCGGCGTCGTACCATCCGCCTGTAACCAGCACAGCGGTTTTGATATCGTGAAGATGGTACAACACATTACGGTCTTTCCAGTGCTGGTCGTAGTTCGGATGATCCATCATCTCGTTCCATAAGCGGATAGTATCCTTATAATATTTGTCGTTCGAATTTTTAACCGAACCCATGTTCATATAAAACTCATACCCGTCTTCGGTTCCGTAATTCAGCCGGGATCCCCTGCGCTGCGTTGGCTTGTCGTCCTGACGGTTGGTAAAGCCGGGATAAAAACCAAAATTGGCGGCTAACATAAAGGCGCCGTTATGAAAGGCGTCATCACGGTAAAGATCGGCAATGGGCGCCTGAGGCGAGGCGGCCACCAGCGCCGGGTGGCGGCTAAGCAACGCGGTTGTGGTATAAAAGCCGGGATAGGATATGCCCCACACACCCACCTTTCCGTTATTGTTCGGTAAATTTTTGATCAGCCAGTCGATGGTGTCGTAGGTATCCGTACCCTCATCCACATCATTAGTCGTTTTGTGGATCTCTTTTTCGGGGGTCATTTCTTCGTATATCCCCTCACTCATCCACCGACCGCGCACGTCCTGGTAAACAAAAATATATCCATCGTGCAAAAACAGGGGCGATGGCCCCAGGCTGGTTTTATAAGCATCAGGTCCGTACGGTGCAACACTGTAACAGGTACGGTCCATCATAATGGGGTACTTTTTCGATTGATCCTTTGGCACATATACCGATGTAAATAGCTTTTTGCCATCGCGCATGGGTATCTGGTACTCATATTTTGTGTAATTAGCTTTTACGTAGGCAGCATCCGGATTGGCTGGCTGAGCACAGGCAACAACGACCGAAAACAATAAGCTAAAAGCAGAGAGGATAAATGGTTTCATACAAACAAAAAATAAAGCGTAATAATACGGATAAAATAAAAAAGGCCCCTGTGTACCCGGGGCCTTAACAAAATCGTTACCAGTTGCTTAATCATTTATTGCTTTCACCCCGGGCAATTCCTTGCCCTCCATATATTCCAGCAAAGCACCGCCGCCAGTGGAAACATAGCTCACATCAGCCGTCAGGTTAAATTTGGCAACCGCTGCTGCTGAGTCGCCGCCACCGATCAACGAAAATGCCCCGTTTTCTGTCGCTTTAACCACAGCGTCCGCAACAACCTTTGTACCGGCCTCAAATTTTTCCATCTCAAAAACGCCCATGGGGCCGTTCCATAAAATGGTTTTCGAGGCTTCGATCACTTTTGCAAATTCCGCGATGGAATCAGGGCCGATATCGAGTCCCATCCAGCCATCTTTTATGTCGTTATTTTGAGCGGTTTCGGTATGGGCGTCGTTCGAAAAATTATCAGCTATAATTGAATCGGTTGGTAATAATAAGTTGACATGCTTTTCCTTCGCTTTTTTTATCAGGCTGTTAGCCAGATCCAATTTATCTTCCTCAACCAACGATTTGCCGATTTTACCTCCCTGAGCTTTTGCAAAAGTATAAGCCATTCCGCCGCCGATAACCAGGTTATCTACCTTATCCAGCAGTCGCTCTATCAATTCAATTTTATCCGACACTTTAGCCCCGCCCATGATCGCGGTGAACGGCTTAACTGCTCCGTTCAACACCTTTTCGGCATTTTCAAGCTCAGCCGCCATAAGGTAGCCGAAATATTTGGCACCAGGAAAAAACTGCGCGATAACAGCTGTTGAAGCATGCGCACGATGCGCCGTCCCGAACGCGTCATTCACGTAAACATCGCCAAGCTTCGACAGCTTCTCTGCAAAATCCTTATCCCCTTTTTCTTCTTCTTTATAAAAACGCAGGTTCTCCAGTAACAGCACTTCGCCCTTTCCCAGGCTCCTGGATTTTTCCACAGCCTCCGCACCAATGCAATCGTCTGCAAATTCAACCTTCTGACCCAACAGATCGGATAAGTGGGGCACCAGGTGTTTTAAAGAATATTTCTCTTCGGGGCCGCCTTTCGGACGGCCAAGGTGCGACATCAGGATGACGGCGCCCCCGTCCTTTAATATTTTATTGATGGTGGGCAAAGCGCCCTTCATCCGGTTATCATCAGTTATATTGTAATCTTTGTCAAGCGGTACGTTAAAATCTACCCGGATAAGGGCCTTTTTCCCGGCGAAGCTAATTTGATCTATCGTTTTCATGGTTTTTTAAGAGGTGATATTGAGCGGCGCCAAATTCAGCAAATAATTTTTAATTCCGAACGGTAAAATTAAAAAGGTGTTTGACCGATGGTAAAAATTTATGTTAACTTAAGGTATAGTACGTAATGCGGCCCTATGCCAGGCACGTCGAATACCGGCGATTTGATTTCGAAACCGGTGTCTAAATAAAATTGCAGGGCGGTTTTCCGGGCATTGCACCACAAGTAGTTTGTTTTTTGGTCGCGCAGGCAAACTATGCCAAAGTTGAGCAGGTGACGGCCAAGCCCCCTGCCCCTATATTCCCCGATCGTTGCCATACCCCGCAACTGGAACCCCGCGCCCTCAAATTCGCTATAGGTTTGTGGATGGAAAGAAGCGATACTAACCAGTTGGCCATGTAAATAACTCCCGAGATGAAATGCCCCAGGCGACTTATCGGCAGGAAACCGGCATTCGTCTAACGTTAATTTTCCCGGCCGCAAAACCGCTTTCCGGATGGGCAGCAACTCGTCAACCTCAATAAATTTAATCATTTTGTAGTCGGCTTATTTTTTCCGTTAGATCGGCCAGGCGGCTCGAATATCCCATCTCATTATCATACCAGCCCACAACTTTTACCAACCCGCCGACTATCGACGTAAGCCTGGCGTCAAAAATGCAGCTATGGGTGTTCCCTAAAATATCTGTTGACACGATGGGATCTTCGGTATATTCTAAAACGTTTTTCATGGAGCCCTCGGCGGCTTGCATAAATGCCAGGTTAATTGATTCAACGGTTGGCTGCTTTTTTAAACTGCAGGTAAAGTCTGTCAGCGACCCATTAAGCACAGGAACCCTGATGCCGGCGCCGCCGAGCCTGCCGTCCAAATGAGGGAAAATAGCGGTAATCGCCTTGGCTGCCCCTGTGGTAGTTGGAATAATGGACGCAGATGCAGCGCGCGCCCGCCGCAGATCGTTATGCGGGGCATCGTGGAGGCTTTGATCGCCTGTCATGGAGTGTACGGTGGTAATATATCCGTCGATAATTCCCCAATTGTCATCCAGTATTTTAACCATTGCCGCCACGTTATTGGTAGTACAGGATGCATTGGACAGGATTTGCGAATGCAGATCGATCGAATGATCGTTAACACCCAAAACTACCGTTGGCACGCCTTTGTCGGGGCTCGGCGCAGAAATAATGACTTGTTTCGCGCCGGCCGCTAAATGCTTTTCTGCACCTGCCTTCGATGTAAATCTTCCGGTCGATTCAATAACCAGGTCAATATCCAATCGTTTCCATGGCAATACCGATGGTTCAGCTTCTGATAATACCCGTATGGTTTGGCCATTTACGTATAAATTACTCTTATCAAAATCAATGGTGCCCTTAAAACTTTGATGAACTGAATCGTATTTAAAAAGATGAGCAAGCGTTTTCGTATCGGTCAGGTCATTTATCGCTATAACGGATATATCCGCCTTGTTCAAAATGTTTCGTAAAAAAATCCGGCCGATACGGCCAAACCCATTGATGGCTATCCTCATATTTTCGGAATAATGCGGCAAATCTAACTAAAATTGACGGGGCGCACTTATTCAGCTGTCAAAATTGACGCTTAGCAAATGAATAAAGGGAAAGAGGGGATGTTTGGGATCAGGCAAACAAATTGCGTGCGGCCAGGCTTTGGCGCTCTTTCGAACGAAGAAAAAAGGTGATCATCCAGTTAAATATCAACGATATTGATATTATCAGGATAATCAGTACCGAACTGCTATAGCTTTTTAATAAGAATACCGACGCAATAGACGCGATATTGATACTTATTAAAATAACAGTGGTTTGCAGGTGACTAAATCCAAGCCGTAACATGCGGTGGTGAATATGATTGCGGTCTGCCACAAAAGGTGAAACCCCGTTCACTATCCTTAAAATAAAAACTCTTACCGTATCAAATATTGGCCCTATCAATATAGCGAATGTTAACGCCGGAACGGAATAAATTATCGAAGAACCGCCGTCTGTTATACTCTTACTTTCTTCAATAAATTTCAGGGCCATAACAGCCGAAATTAAGCCGATCAGGAGCGATCCCGTGTCGCCCATAAATATTTTTGCCGGGGTGATGTTGAACCTTAAAAAGCCTATAATAGCACCAGCCATCGCCAGCGAAACGCCGGCCAGCTCATATTTATGAATATAAATAAACAACGCCGCGAAAACGCCGTTAACCAGTATCCCTGTCGACGCTGCTAATCCGTCAATCCCGTCAATTAAATTAAAGGCGTTAACTACCAGCAAGATTATTAAAATAGAAAGAGCCACACTAAAAATATAAGGCAAAGCATATATTCCGAAAACCCCGTACATGCTGGTAAGCCTGATATTGCCTAATATAACCAATATGGCACAAACAATAAACTGAATTAAAAATTTGGTGCTTGAATTTACCCCCGAAAGATCATCTTTAATTCCCATCGAGAATAAAATTATACACGCGGTAAGCAAATAGTTGGTAGGAAGGGTTTTATTGGTCATGCAAAATAACAACGAGGTTATAGTGAAGCCCACAAAAATGGCGACACCGCCAAGCCTGGGAATACCATGGTCATGCTCTTTTCTGAAGTGGCCCAGATCGTCGTATAAATGGCGAAAGCGCGCTACGTGTAAAATTGAAGGTATGGCGAAAGAAGTGATCAGGAAAGAAATGATCGCTATAAAAATATAATATATAAACGTAAAATTATGTAGAAAATCCATAGTTATTAATTGGGTTGGTCTATATATAATTTAGTGCCACAGTCTATGTAATTTATTATCTCCCGCTGCATTCATCTTGTATTGACCCTTTTACGGAATGACGATGCTTTTGGTTTCTTATTTTTTATTATCGGCCTTTATTAACTTTAATGAAAAGTGTTTTGCCTGCCGCTTCGTCATTTGACAAGTCGTGGGTAATATTATTCGCCAATTGCGAATAATATTACCCACCGGGCTCGATAACCTGTATTAAAATGTATAAATATAATTTCTTTATAAGGTATAATAGGGTACGTGTACGCTATAAATTACCAATAACTATAAACCGTTAGGCATTAAACGTGCCAATACACTTTCACTGGCCGCTAAATGGCAATTCATTAACTAAATAGCTATGATGTAACTAATATTACTAGGCTATAAATACTGAATAATTTTACGAATAGGTTTAGCTATCAGCGTAAATATGGGAAATAATACCTCATTTTTCCTCATTGCCTTAAAGTCAAAGTACAAGCTTTTTAACCGGTTCAGGTAACTTTCATTACTTTTTCCGCCAATATTCATTTTTACCAAAACCTTATTAATGAATGTTACATGCAGGCTATTGCGGTACATAAACCTTAGCATTAACTCATAATCGGCAGCACTTCCATATTCCGTGCTATAAAAACCATATTTGTCAAACAAATCTCTTTTGCAATAAAAAGTAGGGTGGGGCGGCATCCATCCCCAGTTAAACCTAAACGGCTTATATTTATCAGAGCGCCACTTCCGGACAGTTTTTCGGCTTGAATTTATATAATCTAAATTGCCGTACACGATATCCGCTTTCTGCTGGCTAAAAGCCTTGGCAACATCGCTTAAAACACTGTCGTTAGCAAAAAAATCATCCGCGTTAAGCATACCCACGATATCGCCGTTCGCCAGTTGGATCCCTTTATTCATTGCATCATATATTCCCTTATCACGTTCAGACAAGAAAATACTGGTATGATCTTTATATTTATCTATAATACCGATGGTTTTATCGGTCGATGCCCCGTCAACTATTATATATTCAATATTTTTAAAGTTTTGGGAAACTACAGATTCAATACACCGGCGGATGGTAGCATCTGCATTGTAGCAAACGGTGATTAAAGAAATTTTTAAATCCTGCACTAGGAAATACCCGGTTATAGTCGCGAAATTATGTAAATTTGAAATCGATACCTAATTAAAATTAATTACAGAACCTGCTTATATGCGTCATTCATTCTATATTTATTTAATATTAGCAATTACCTTTATATTTCAATCCTGTTCAAATAAACAATACCAGGCGCTTTTTGAGCAAAAGAGAGCCGCCTTAGACACTGTATCTCAAAACAACGCATCCCAGGTTCTATACTACCGTATAAAACCTCAGGATATTCTCCAGATCAGGAACCTGCAAAACAGCAAGAATATAGTCGATATTAATCCAAGCAGTTCAGCGCAGGTAAGCCTTTCCGGTCAGGCTGATAATTTCCAGGTTGAAAATGATGGCTCGGTTGCCCTAACCGGCCTGGGATATATTCATGTGGCTGGGTTGACAAGGGTTGAGGCACAAAAACTTATTGAAGACCTTTACCGTAAAACTTTTCTTAAAAGTCCGATAATTGAATTGAAAATTGTAAATCTTAAAGTTACAGTACTTGGAGAAATAAAGGGCCAGGGAGATTTTCCGTTAATTAAGGACAAAACAACACTGGTTGAACTAATTGGACAAGCAGGCGGCTTGACGGAAAAGGCGGATGAAACCAACATAAAGATCATTCGCGGAACAGAGAAAAATCCACAGGTAACGGTAATTGATCTTAGTAATATCCAATCGATCAATGACCCCAGGGCAGTACTGCAAAACGGCGATATTATTTATGTAGGTAAAAATAACAGGGCCACGCGGAGTGAAAAAATTCAAAATTTTTCTCTCATCTTTCAACCAGCCATCTTATTATTTAACACAGCTTTAATTATCGTCTCGCTTATCCGTCATTAAAAAATGGAAGAAACAGATAAGGTGTCCCCCAAACTCCCAAACCAGGAGATCGACTATATTAAAATTGCTAAAGTAATACTTAGCCGATGGTATTGGATTGCCGGGTCGGTTGCAGTCTGCATCATTTTGGCTAATCTCTATTTATGGTACACGCCAAAACTGTATGCCACTGCAGGCAGCATGAAATTCGAAGAAAAGAAGTCCGAGATGTCTGACCTGGTAACCGTTATAAATAGCACAGATCGGGCGATGTCGAGGGTTCAAACGGAAATTACGGTAATGCAAAGCGCGCCGTTATTGTTAAATGCCATACGGCATCTGGATTATAGAATTAGCTTTTATATAGTAGGCCGCGTTCTGAACCGAACGAACGAATTATATCCTGAAAAACCGCTGGATATTGAACTGGTTAAGTTTGACACTTCGAATTTTGTTCATGACATGTTAACTTTTAAACCGGTTGATAAAAAAACTTTTTCTTTAAGTTATAAACAGGGCGCTAAAGACATCCCACACTTATATTATTATAATGTTCCCTTCTCGGTCGGACCAACCGCTTTCAGCATAAAATATCCGGGAGAGATACCAAAAACGGCGGTGTATTTATTTAAACTAAATTCCCCGGAAGATTTTATTGGCCGTGTGTCCGGGGGGCTGCGTATTGCCGAAACAGCTAAAAATTCGAATATTATATCGTTACAGGAAACAGATTTAAATCCAAAGTTCGCCGCCGATGTGTTAAATGCGATAATGGATGAATACCTGGTTTACGATAAAAACCAGCGGACATTATCGGCTTCCCAAATGATTGGATTTATCGATAGCCAACTGGCATTCCTGGCCAGCGAACTGAAAGGATCAGAAAACTCGATCGAGCAATATAAGGAACACAAAAAAATTATAGATATGTCAAGCGCGTCTGACCAGGCATTTGGCAAATCCAAGGACCTTGAGTCGCAGGTTTCCTTGCTAAAGGTTCAGTTGCTTGCTATTGACCAATTGAAACAGGATATAGTTTCAAAAAAAGATAATGTTAATTTAAATTTTGATATCGGAGGTATTGAAAGTCAGGGATTGGGCGATTTCATAAGTAAACTTAATACGTTGCTTACTGAACGGAATGCCTTATTGAAAACGTACAATAATAATTCCCAGCCGATACTTGATATAAACCAGCAAATATTACAAGTTAAAAATAATGCTTTAAACAGTATCAATGCGTCAAGGCAATTTATTGAAAACAAAATAAAATATCTGCAAAACCAGCTGGTACCTGTAAACCAGCAAATATCCGCTTTGCCTTCCACCCAGCGCGACCTGGTTAATTTGCAGCGCGATTTTGAGATAAATGATAAAGTTTATTCGTTTTTGTCCGAGAAGAAACTGGATGCCCAAATAAGCAGCGCGGGTATATTGCCTGGCGCAACTATTATTGATGTTGCCCACCCCAACATGAGTCCGGTGTCGCCCGATGAGCATTCAATTCGTCGTTCGGCTATTATCTTTGGCCTGGCCATCGGCCTGGGCCTGATAATTTTGATCAGGGTATTAAACCCTTATATTTATGATAAGGAAACCATCGAAAGCCTTACAACAATTCCGATAATCGGGGTGATACGGAAATTCCCGGGCGAAATTGATGAATATAGCTCACAGATACTTGCAATTAGTAAGCCTAAATCAATATTTGCCGAATCGGTGCGGTCAGTTCGTACCAATTTAAACTTCCTGGCGACAGAGAAGAAAAGTAAGATCATTTGCATTACCTCGGAAGTGGCTGGTGAAGGAAAATCGTTTGTCGCGGTTAACTTATCAAGCACATTATCGCTCATCGATAAAAAGGTGATATTGATCGCTGCGGATTTACGCAGGTCGAAATTGCATAAAACCTTCCAAACGCCTAATGACATAGGTTTAAGTAATTATCTTGCCCACCAATGCGAGATTAATGACATTATTAATCATTCGCAGCAAAAAAACCTGGATTTTATTATCTCCGGCCCTGTTCCGCCTAACCCTTCAGAGTTATTGTATTCGGCCCGTATGTCGGCATTGGTTGCCGACCTGAAATTAAGATATGATATCATTGTAATAGACACCGCCCCGATAGGCCTGGTTTCTGATGCTATACCGTTAATAAGAATGAGTGATATAAATCTCTTCGTAATACGTTCAGGCAAATCAAAATTCTATGCCGCCACTGTTCCGCAGCGCATTGTCCAGGAGTATCATTTAAATAATACAGTGATCGTGCTTAATGCATTCGCGGAAGACATCCTGCATTCAAGATATTATACCACCAAGTTTACAGGCGAAAGTTATGGCTCCCGGTATTACTATTATTCTGACTATAGCGGCTATGAAGGTTCGGGTTATTATGTTGACGAAGAAAAAAGGAAATGGTGGGACATAAGAGCATGGTTAAAAATGTAAAGGGTGATGGAAATTTATGCCGTTGAAATTAAATGCAGGCATCTGTAAATGGTATCCGGTTTATACACATCCCCGGGCGGAAAAAAAAGCTTGCCAGGCTTTGGTAAATAAAGGGCTCGAAACCTATTTGCCCTTGCACAAACAGCTTAAACAATGGAGTGACAGGAAAAAATGGGTTGAAGAACCTTTTATAAAATCCTACTTATTTGTTCATATTACAGAGCAACAACAAACGGAAGTGTTAATGACCAAAGGCATAGCGCGATTCATTTATTTTTCCGGTAAAGTTGCTTCCATGCCCGACCGGCAGATAGACGAACTTAAACTGCTGATGGCGAGTCCCTATGAATTAGAGATCACGGAGGAGGATTTAAAACCCGGGGAAAGGATTGTCATTAAGGCTGGTCCGCTCAAAGGCATTACCGGTGAAATAATATCCTATCACTCACAAAAAAAATTGGCGTTACGGCTCGAAAACATGGGATATTCCATTATTGTTAACGCCTCGGCGGCTTTGATTGACAGGTTTTAGAGCGACATGCGCATTCTATCTGTAGGATGGCTAATATATGGTGGCTGGTAATCATGGAAACATTGGTTATTGATAAGTTTCATATCGTGTATGTGACTTACGCGGCGAAGCTGTGAATTTTATTCAGTATGTGCAGGATAGCAGGAATGATAGCAAAGCGCCTGGAAACAGGCGAGATCTTAAATAGGGTGGAGATCATGTGCGAGGTTCTCAAACACGGAGGGCCCGACGACCAGGGTATTTTTTCGGACGAAAAAGTTAATCTCGTCTTCGGGAATCGCAGGCTATCTATTATTGATCTGAGCGTGAACGGACACCAGCCGATGCCGGACGCCGACCGGCGGGCATGGATAACATTCAACGGCGAAATTTATAATTACCGGGAATTAAAGCAGCAATTATTAAAAACAGGGGCTAAATTTCATTCGGACACCGACACCGAAGTTATTTTGGCCGCCTATCTTCATTGGGGGGCAGATGCCTTTTCCAAATTACGGGGCATGTTTGCTTTTGCTTTATATGATAAAGAAAAGGCGATGGTTTACCTCGTGCGTGATACCACCGGGATAAAACCGCTATATTACCATATTGAAGATGGACAGTTAAGCTTTGCTTCAGAAACAAGGGCGTTAAAACTGGCAAAGATAGCTAACGACACTGACCCAACCTGGCCGGTTAGATTTTTAGCTTTTGGACATATCCCTGAACCATTCACTACGTTAACAAACGTATATTGCCTGCCAAAGGGCCACTATCTTTCATGGAACGTTCGTAACCAGGAGCACAAAACCAAGCCTTATTTTACTGCAACCCCGAGCCAACCGGTTATTGCATCTGTCCCATACGCGGAAGAAAGCATTCGGGCCACCTTGGACGCAGCGGTTAAACGCCAGCTCATTTCTGACGCGCCGATAGGCGTTTTTTTGAGCGGAGGGGTTGATTCGAGTATATTAACACTGTTAGCCAACCGGCAGAAGGAACAGGAGCTTAAGACAATTTCCATTTTCTTCAATGAAAAAGCCTATGATGAGCATGCTTTTCAAAGCCAGATACAGAAGCTGATAAATGGTGAAAAATTCTCCCACCTGGTACAGCAACAGGATTTTGAAACCTTTTTACCCGATATAATAAGTAAAATGGATTTGCCGACAACTGACGGCATAAATACCTGGTTCATAAGTAAATATGCCCACCAGGATGGATTAAAAGCGGTATTGTCGGGTATGGGGGCAGACGAACTTTTTGGCGGATACCCATCCTTTAACAGAATTAGATACCTGGCTTATTTGCGAAAAATACCTTCTTTTATTTTTAGAGGAGCCAATTATTTTGCGACGGACCGGTACAGAAAAATCTCATTTTTAACAAACCGCCATCCATTGGCCGACTACCTGTTATTGCGCGGCTTATTTGTGCCCGAAGATATATCACAAATACTGAATTTGGATGTGCGCCAGGTAGATGACATACTGTTTAGTGGTATTCCGGTTCCCGACCTGGGCCCTTATAACGAGGAGCATGCCGCATGGTTTGAAACTAATTTATATATGCAAAATCAACTGCTTCACGACACCGATGTGATGAGTATGAGTCATGGTTTAGAGGTCCGCGTGCCTTATTTAGACGAAGATTTGCAAAAGTTGATACAGAGTATCGATGTCGGTATTAGATTTAATCACCATCAGCCGAAACAAATATTGATCGATAGCTTTAAGGATATTTTGCCTAAAGACGTTTGGAACAGGCCAAAAATGGGATTTACGTTTCCTTTACAGGAATGGATGAACCAGCATAAAGAAATAAGCGACCCGGGCTTATATAAAAGTAAAGTTGCGCAAGACGCGGTTAAAAAATTCAAAAATGGCAAAATGCATTGGTCAAAGATCTTTGCTTTATACCAGGTACAACTTCATGTCTAAAAGAATCGCGCTTTACACCCTGCAAACTTTTAGCTCAACCGGGGGCATTCAAAAAATGACCCGCACACTGGCTCATTCTTTAACTCAGCTTTCCGAAGATAACGGCTGGGATTTTAAGCTTTGGTCGGTATATGATTCTGATCACGATCTGATGCCACAATATTTACCGGCCAAAAACTTTAAAGGTTTTGGTGTTAACAGGATAGTTTTTGTTTTACGAACGCTTATCGCCGCGCCGGATATTGTTTTAATAAGCCATGTTAATTTGGCTGTAATTGGCCTTTTATTAAAATTTTTCAACCCAAAATGTAAAGTTTGGCTAATTGCCCATGGCATTGAGGTATGGCGCCCGTTGCCGCCCTATAAAAAATTGTTTTTGAAACGTTGCGAAAAAGTGATTTGCGTTAGCAATTACACTAAGCAGCAAATGGTAAACAAACACCATTTAGACCCGCAAAAGTGTATCGTTTTAAATAACGCGGTCGACACGTTTATGAAACTGCCGACAAGTTTCAATAAGCCTGCACACTTATTGAAACGTTACGGATTAACGACCCAAAATCAAATTATTTTTACTTTAACCCGGTTAGCTGTAACCGAACAATACAAGGGGCACGACCAGGTTATTAAGGTTATAAGCCAATTAAAAAGTAATTTCCCCGGAATAAAATATATCCTCTCGGGAAAATACGATCATAAAGAAGAGATACGTATCCGAAAATTGATTGCGGATTATGACGTAAGTGAGCAGGTTATATTAACCGGATTTATTGAAGAGCGCGAGCTCTCAGACCATTTTTTATTAGCCGATCTGTTTGTTTTACCCAGTAAAAAGGAAGGATTTGGAATTGTTTTTATCGAGGCGCTGGCCAATGGATTGCCTGTAATATGCGGCAATTCCGACGGAAGCGTTGATGCTATTCGCGACGGCGAATTGGGGAAGGCCATTAAAGTAGACAATCTCGATGAACTTGAAGACGCAATTAAAGAGTATTTAAGTACGCCTTTAACAGACGAAAAAAGAAAATATCTTAAGGAACGGTGTATGTTTCATTTTAACGAAACAGAATACAAAAACAAATTAGCAAACCTCATCAATGACGGAGAAAGAAACTGAGGAAGATTGGGATATTGAAATAACGCCTAAAAGTGCCCTGCTTGATCTTAAATTGAATGACGTATGGCAATACCGCGACCTTCTCATATTGTTGGTCAAACGAGACTTTATCGCATTTTATAAACAAACCATATTGGGGCCTGTTTGGTTTTTTGTTCAGCCGGTAATAACCATTGTAATGTATACCATAGTATTCGGCAACCTGGCCGGTATCCCAACTGATGGCGTTCCCAAGCCGCTATTTTATCTCGCCGGCACCATTATTTGGAATTACTTTGCCGATTGTCTTACCAAAACCTCAACCGTTTTTAAAGATAACGCCGGCATGCTAAGTAAAGTTTATTTCCCGCGGCTTATTATGCCGCTTAGCATCGTTCTGTCTAACCTGGTAAAGTTCGGCGTGCAATTGATCCTGTTTTTTGTTTTACTCGTTTTTTACTGGTTAAATGGAGCAACCATACAGCCTAATATATTTATATTGCTTTTCCCGCTGTTAATTATATTCATTGCCGGAGCCGGCCTCGGCTTAGGCATGATGATTTCGGCCGTTACAACCAAATACCGCGACCTTGCATTTATAGTGTCTTTTGGTGTGCCGCTCCTTATGTACTCAACAACTGTTATTTTCCCCCTTTCAGAAGTATTGCTGAAGCATCCAAATTACCAGTGGTTTATAAAACTTAACCCGGTTACGGCAATAATCGAAACTTTCAGGTACGGCTTTTTGGGCAGGGGCAGCTTTAGCTGGGCGCTGCTTGGTTATAGCAGTTTAATCACGATAGTTTTACTCCTCACAGGAATAATCATTTTCAATCGCATTGAAAAGAACTTTGTCGACACCGTTTAATGGGCAGTGTAATTAAAGTCGAAAACCTCTCAAAAGCCTACCAATTAGGAAATTTCGGTACCGGCACAATATCACGCGACCTGGAGCGCTTTTGGGCCCGGATAAGGGGTAAAGAAGACCCGTTTTTAAAAATAGGCGAAGTAAATGATCCCGGCGTTAAGGGCGTGAGCGATGTTGTTTGGAGCTTAAGAAATTTAAATTTCAAGCTGGAACAGGGGGAGGCCGTGGGGGTTATCGGCCGTAATGGGGCCGGCAAAAGTACCCTGTTAAAAATATTAAGCCGGGTAACTTCGCCAACTACAGGCTCGGTAAAAATTAAAGGCCGTGTAGCGAGCTTGCTTGAAGTAGGCACTGGCTTTCACCCCGAATTGAGCGGAAGAGAAAATATTTTTTTAAATGGCACCATCCTCGGTATGCGCAAGGCGGAAATCGAGCAGAAATTCGATGAGATAGTCGATTTTGCCGGTGTGGAGCGTTATATCGATACGCCTGTAAAAAGATATTCGTCGGGCATGTATGTGCGGCTGGCATTCGCCGTCGCGGCACATTTGGAATCTGAAATTTTAATAGTCGACGAGGTTTTGGCCGTTGGCGATGCGGAATTCCAAAAAAAGTGCCTGGGTAAGATGGGCGATATCAGTAAAGGCGAAGGAAGGACAGTTTTGTTTGTGAGCCACAACATGGGCAGTATCAGGCAATTATGTAATAAAGGTATTTTGCTGAGCAATGGCGAATTGGCTTTTGCCGGAAGTGTTGAGGCGGCCATCAATAACTATATGAGCAATTCCATGGCTGCCAAGTCGGGCTTTGCTCTAATTGGCACTTTAAAAAATAAGATCAGAATTAATTACGTAACCGTTAACAACAATCCGCTGGATGTGGCTGTTTTGCCGAAGGAAGAAATAGAAATTTGCGTGAATTATACCTGCCTGGAGCATATTCCCGATTTCCGGATGTCGTTCACTATTTTAAAAGAAGGGACAATTGTTTTAACGGTACAGGATCTTGCGGAATGTATGCCCCTGCAACCGGGCCTATATCAATCGAAAGTTAAAATAAAAGGATTTTTTCTAAGACCAGGCGTTTATATTGTTTCTATTGGCGGCCACAATACCAATCATACCAACTATTCCATTGGAAATGTAGAATGGTTTTATGCATCCGAAATAAGCTCCTTCGAAGTGCTGGAACACTGGAGCCCGCAATTCGATTTCAATAACAAAGGATTGGTAAATTTACAAAACACCATGGGGGAACGGCAGCGGTTGGACTAATAACGGATGAAAAAAAAACTTAAAAGCCTTTTCCTTAAGCTAACCCCCTCCTTCCTCCGGGAAATTTTCTTTTATAGCCATCCGGAATATAAAAAGCTCAAAAACGGTTATGTTTCATTTTCCCAGGAGGGTGAGGATATGGTTTTACGGCGAATATTCAGTAATAAATCACGGGGGCTGTACGTAGATATCGGGGCGCACCACCCCTCAATGTATTCAAATACAAATTATTTTTTTCAACGGGGATGGGCCGGAATAAATATAGACGGGCTGCCGGGCAGTAAGGTCCAATTTGATATCGAAAGGCCAGGCGATATTAACCTTGAGTTGCTGGTGGCGGAAAAAGAAGGATTGGTAGAATTCCATTTATTTGAGCCGCGGTTAATGAGCACGATGTCGGCAAAACAAGTCGAGGAAAATAAAAAATTTGAATGGTGTAAATTTAACGAAACCCTGTTAGTGCCCTGCATGCCGCTTAGTAAGGTGCTCGATCAATATCTGCAGCCAGCCGGCAAAATAGATTTTATGACTATCGATGTTGAGGGGTCAGAACTAACCGTTCTCAAATCTAACGATTGGGAAAAATATTTACCTGATGTGCTTTTGGTGGAATTTATTGATATAGATATAGAAGATATTTTTAAAACGGACGTTCATAAATATCTCACCGGTTTATCCTATAAATTTTTTTCCAAAACCTGGAATACAGCCTTTTATAAGCAGGTTGGCTTTTTTGAATTTCACTGAGGCCTGTTATAATGCTAAAAAAAATAATAAATGCGGCCCTGGCAAAATTCGGTTATAACGCCAGTAAAAGGTTGTCAGCTTCAACCAACTCCAATGACTTCAGTCGGCTATCCAACGACGCATCTCAATTACCGGCAATTAAGATTCACTTTGGCTGCGGACCGCGAATACTCAAGGGCTGGATAAATATTGATTTATCCTTTGCATCATTTGAATCATATTTACAATATTATACCGACAAGCATTATCCCGAAGCCCTGCGCGGCTCCCGGAACGATCTCTACATCATCAATATTTTAAAGGATGGGTTACCATTACCCAACGAAAGCGCTGATATTATATTTCATGAGGATTTCTTTGAGCATTTGAATCAAAAAGAACAGATCATTTTTTTAGCCGAAACAATGCGCGTTTTAAAAAAGGGGGCCGTGCATCGTATAAACACACCGAATTTACTGGCCTCGATGCGCGATTATTCAGATTTCCGGAAAGGCAAAAATGGTGTGTTTACCGGCGAATGGGATAACTGGGACCATTACAACGTTATTTCGCCGGCAATTTTAACCGAAATGGCTATGATGATTGGATATTCGGCAATCCACTTTAATTCAAGGGATAGAAGTATTGCCGCAAATTTACTGCCATCAGAATACCGGCCTGATGAAACCATTCGACTCGCGCCTGACAGCAACGTTTTTGCCGATTTGATAAAATAAACAGGCCATTCACGCCTTAAACTTTTAATAGATATCCGATGATAAAAAACCTCCGAAATGAAGTATGCTAATTTAAAGTATAACGCGGTATGCCCGGTTTGCTCACATTCCGAAAACCGGCTGTTATATAAAGTTAGCTCGCAGGAGGCATCGAATCATTTTTTGATTACCCAGGGCGTAAATTCGAACATGCTGAGCACAGTAAGTAAGAAAATAATTGACCTATGGAACAAAGACACAGCTGCGGTTATACTTTGTAATAACTGCGGTTTTGGATTTGCTGATCCATTTATTGCGGGAGATCAGGAATTCTATAATCTGTTGCCGCATGCCAGTGCAGAGGGGTCGGAAAACTGGAAATGGGAGTTTGAAAAATCGTATAATAAAATAAACCAGATCAGGGCAGACCACCCGGGCTTAACACTTTTGGAGATAGGGGCAAGTACCGGGGATTTTGTAAAAAGAATCGGGAGAATTATACCAAAACAAAATATTTTTTGCCTGGAGCACTCGGAGATCGGGGTCGGCAGCATTAAAAAGGCGGGGATCGAAGCGCATTCGTGGGATTTCCGGAATTTGAAAACGGAAAAAGCGTTTTCAAAAAGGTTCGACGTTGTTTGCCTTTTCCAGGTTCTGGAACACCTTGATAACATAGACGACACTTTTGAAACGATCAACATGGTGACCAAACCCGGGGGGCATTTGTTTATCGGTGTGCCGAATGAAAAAAAAATAATGTTCAATGAGCTGAATGATGGCTTATTGGATATGCCGCCAAATCACATATGCCGGTACAACAAAAAATCGTTTGAAATATTGAGCGAAAGATACGGATGGACAATCGAAGAAATTGCCATCGAACCGTATACGGTACTCGAGGTTATGAAAACGGTTATGTATTACCGCTCATTAAAAAGTTTGCAATTTCCCGCCCTAACGGAATCCGTTTTACAGCGGGTTAACGAATATTTCAAAATAAAGTACATGGCGCTGCAGGCCATTTTAAGGCACAGGGAATTGGGCGAAACCCGATGGGTGCACCTGCGAAAATCAGCCTCATGAAAATTTTTATGATTGAAACGCCCGCTATCCTGCGCCCCAAAAAGCAATTATTTCAATACCCTGCACACAATAAAGACTATGGAGTTGAGCAGGATTTTTTTGTATGGCTGCAAAAGCAAAAGCATTTGCTTACAAAAGACCCCAATGAGGCTTCATGGCATTACCTGCCGGTTTACTGGACCCGCTGGCATATCAACCATCATTTTGCCGCCAACGGAGAAGGTTTGGAACAACTACAGCGGGAAGTGGACAGACTGCTCATTGATGACAGTAAAACTTTCACAATCAGCCAGTTTGATGGTGGAACGCTGATCGATACAAAAAAAACACTTGTATTTACCGCCGCCAGAACAGAAAATGTTGGTATTGACATCCCTATTCTCTGTTCTCCTCATCGAAAACCATTTTTGCCGGTAAAGAAGAAATATCTCGCTTCATTTAACGGATCGTTTATTACCCACCCCATCCGGCTCGAGATGCAAAAAAAGCTCGGTAAATATCCCGGAATATTGATTGAGGGAATGCTGCCTACGCGATTTTACAAACGGTGGTTTTGGGCAAAAAGCTTTAATTTAAATGCAATGGCATCGTACATAGCATTATGCCCAAGAGGCACCAGCTGCAATTCGTACCGTTTTTTTGAAGCAATGCAACTGGGGGTGGCGCCTTGTTTAATTGGGGATCGGGATGTGCGGCCGTTTAAAAAATTCGTTCCATGGAACGATATCAGTTATTATGCCTCGTCTGTCGACGAACTGGAATACATGCTTACCCATTTAGACAAGAAGGAAGCAATTGAGAGGGGTAAAAAAGCGTATCGTTTTTGGAGGAACGAATTGTTTTATCAAAAATGGTGCAAATATGTTTTAAAAGAACTGGAGGATATTGAAGCACGCGGTTGATACGTCGTCTGCTGCAAAATTCAAAACTCGGGATCATGCAGTCGACAATCTTAAGGGCGTATTAATTATTTTGGTGATACTCGGGCATGGCGGGGTACTAACTGCTTTTAAGTCGCCTGCCCTGAATTTTGTGCAAGAATATATTTATTTATTTCATATGCCATTATTTTTTGGCCTTTCAGCTTTATTCATTAAAAGCTTTTCATGGCAATATTTCCTGAGGCGGTTCTTACAGCTGATGGTGCCTTTTTATTTTTTTGTTATTCTCGATCCCGTACACATCATTTTCAGGATACTACGTCCTGCTTCAGCTGTGGTACCCCTGCTATTTCATCTGAACTTTTTAGACGTAATAAAAACTGTATTTATCGGTTCGGGTTTTTACCTGCAAAGCGCGCTATGGTTTTTGCCAACTTTGTTTCTATGTGATATACTTTTTTCTGTCGTTTATAAATATCGCTTCAATAAAATGATCGTCCTCGTTTCCGGCGTCATTTTTTATGCTGTATTGTTTCTGGCAAAACAAATCCAAGCACAACATGAGCATATACCGTACGGCATTGACATCACGATATATATTGCGCCATTGCTGTTTCTGCTGCATTATATCTATAAAAACAAATCCCGTTTGCTAAAATATAGCGCTATAGTATATGTGGCCGGGATTATTTTGTCTTCGTTTTTAATTCTTTATTTAATACCCGAAGAAACGCAAAGCGGTATTAGCAGGAGGTTTGATCTGGCCCAGTTTTACGTGCCCGCCACACTATCGGGCTACGCGCTTATTTGTACGCTTTCCGTATGTATATTTTTATTGTTTCTTTATATCGATAGGGTAACGATTTTTAGCAGGATCGGCCTTTATACGCTGCCTATATTTCTATTTCATATATATCCATGGTTTAACGGGCTGCAATATTTGCCACCCGCATTGTTTTTACTCATTTCGGTGGTTGGAGATGTTCTGATAGGTATTGGTTTGTCAAAACTTCTTATAAAGCTATCGCCAAAATTTAGCTGGATAGGCATGGTTGCTTAGATATGCAAAACATAACATTTTTCATCCCGGCCTATAATTGCTCAAAAACTATAGCTGAATCGGTTGATTCGATTATGAAATCCAATTTTGACGATAGTGATGAGCTTATCATAGTAAACGATCATTCTACCGATGATACCGCTGAAGTATTAAAAAAGCTGCGGGAAAAATACCCGGCGATTACGGTAATTGCCCATAAAACAAACAAAGGAGGCGGGGCTGCCCGCAACACGGCTGTGGAAAATGCCAGGCATCAACTTTTATTTTGCCTCGACGCCGACAATGTATTGGCACCAGGGAGTATTGACCCGCTAAAAAAATACCTGATAGAACACAACGCCGACATAGCCTCGTTTCAATATCAGCATTACTTTTTAGATGATAAAAATACGCCGGAATATACATGGTCATTGCCCGACGGCGAGATCCCGCTGTCAGCCTGCCTGCATGGCGAAAATACTCCCGGCCAGCATGGAAATTACCTGTTTACAAAAAAAAGCTGGATAAAGGCAAAGGGCTATTCCGAAGGTTCGGGAGCTCTGGACACGTGGACCTTTGGTTTAAGGCAGGCTATAACGGGCGCAAAAATAATGGTGCTGAAAGACACGTTTTATTATCATCGGTTAGTCCCAAAAAACTCGTATTGGATGCGCGACGCCGAATCCAGTTTATGGTCAGTATCAGTAAAATCAACCATCGCTCTATTGCCCTTTATCGACATTATCGATGAAAGCTTTTTAAATTACATGCTGGGAAAGGGCCGCTATTCATGGTTTCACAACCTCAAAAACAAACCACTTAAATTAGTTAAAAAAGGCTCGAAGGCGGGCTTTTATGACAAGTTGCACAAAAAGATCGTCAATTTTGTTTATCCAAAGCCGTCTATCTGGCAAAGAGCTTTACATAAATTAAAAAGGGATTTAAAACTAAAATGATCGCCGTCAGACTTGAAGGCCGGTTGGGTAACCAGCTTTTTCAATACGCTTTTATTTACGCCGCCGCCCGAAGATTGAATACTTCATTTTATTTGGATAAAAGCATCGAAAAGTTTCTTCTACCTCAATATTTCGAAGTGAAGAACGACTTTATTCATGCTTTGGATAATAACATTTTCTCTGTAGCGGGGTATAAAAACATTTTCTCTATCCATTTTAAAAGAACGTTCTATAGTATCTTAAATAAAATTTTATTGGGCGGCCGTAAAGTTATTGTCGCCAACACAACGCCAGTGCATGAAGCGCTAAAACAAGTACAAAATAATTTTCTGTATGAAGGCCACTTTCATTCGGAAAGCTATTTTTCGGGACACGGCGACGAAATACGAGAATTATACACCATTCATAAAACTCATGCCGATGGTTATGAAAAGATAAGGGAGCAGCTTAACCCATCAAAAAAGATCGCCGCGATACATGTCCGCCGCGGTGATTACCTTGATCAGGACATTGCCCTGCCACTGTCTTATTATAAAAAAGCGATCGCGGCTATCCAGGATCAACAACTGGAATATGTTTTTATATCGGACGACAGCAAGTTTGTTGAAACCGAGTTTGGCGAAATCCCGGTTAAATACATCTCAACCCACAATGAAATTACCGATCTGCAGTTTCTGATCCATGCCGACGTATGTATTTTATCATGCAGCTCTTTTAGCTGGTGGGGAGCATGGTTGAATAAAAACAAAAACAAACAGGTGTTTGCTCCGAAATACTGGCTTGGCTTTAAAGATGAAAGGGAATTCCCCGCGGGGGTTAGCGATAATCTCAACTTTAATTGGATAACTGTATGAGCAAATTGCTGAATAAAGCGGTTTATAAAATACTCACCTCGCTGGCCGACCGCGAAAAGCTCCTGTTTATGCTCGCCAATAAGGAAGAAAAGGAATTGCTTGGCTTTACAAAGGGAGGCTATCTTTTTGACATCGGCTGGACGAATTCCATAATTTCAGGAAACATAGTCGATAAGTCGGGCAATCCCATTCCGTGGGTCACTTATCCGTTCATTGATTTTATAGGCGGGCGGCTTAACCATTCGATTGAAATTTTTGAATTCGGCTGTGGCAATTCAACGCTTTATTATGCCCCGAGAGCGGCCCGTGTTACCAGCGTGGAAAATGACCGGTCGTGGTTTGATAAAATAAAAAGCTCAATGCCTGCAAATGTCCAATTATTCTTTTGTGAGCTGGTTTACGGAGGCGACTACTGCAAGTTTGCCGAGAAAACGAATAACAAGTATGACGTCATCATTGTAGATGGCCGCGACCGGGTGAATTGTTGTATAAACGGCATTGCAGCACTTAAGCCCGGAGGTGTTATGGTATTGGACGATTCGGAACGGGCACAATACAAACCAGCGCACGACTTCTTAAAAAGGAATAGCTTTAAAAAAATTGATTTTTGGGGAACGGCGCCGGCGGTCAACTATTTAAAATGCACAACCCTATTTTACCGGGATAACAATTGTTTGCAGATATAACGTGCATTTGGCCCCCATTATATTATTTGTTTACAACCGGCCGTGGCATACCGAACAAGCTTTAAATGCCCTGGCTGCAAATAAGCTGTCCGATCAATCGGTGTTATACATTTACGCCGATGGGCCAAAGACTGACGCGAGCGATGATATATTGCAAAACATTCAGGAAACAAGGAAGTTAATTAAGCGAGAAAAATGGTGCAAAGAGGTTCTTATCATCGAATCTGAACACAACCGGGGTTTGGCAAATTCGGTGATTAATGGGGTAACAGAAACGATAAATAAGCATGGAAGGACAATTGTGCTTGAGGACGACCTGGTAACACATCCCTTTTTCTTAAAATACATGAATCGTTATCTCGACATCTATCAGGATAACGAATCCGTAATTTCAGTGCATGGATTTATGTATCCCATAAAAAAAAAGATCGACTCACCCTTTTTTCTACGGGGCGCAGATTGCTGGGGGTGGGCAACCTGGAAACGGGGGTGGGATTTGTTTGAGCCCAATGGACAATTGCTTTTGGATCAGCTTATAAGCAAGCGTTTAAACAGTGAGTTTAATTTTAATAATTCGTATAATTACACATCACTGCTCGAAACTCAGATCAAAGGCGACGTTGATTCGTGGGCAATCAGATGGTATGCCTCAGCGTTTTTGGCGAACAAGCTTACGCTGTATCCTCCATTTACACTTGTGCATAATATCGGGTTTGACGGAAGCGGAACACACGAGGACAACATTGCCGGTATCGTTTCCTACACCTTTGAGGACGAAAATTTCGAATTAAAAATAATTCCGCCTGTCGAAAACCAGCGCATAAAAAAACAAATAGAGCTGTTTTTTAAGGGTCGAAATTTTTATTTTAAACTGATAAAACAAAAGGTCAAATCATATATAAAAAGGAATCTATTTAAAAATTGAATGATCGATACTATCACATATAAAGGACAGTTGTTTGGCATTATTATTTCGCATCGTTTTAATGAGCCGGGCATACATTTTTTTACAGAAAACCAATTATCCCAGCAATTAGCTTATATGAAGCATCCGGCAGGAAAACTCATTGAGCCGCATGTGCATAATCCTGTGCCGCGCGAGGTGCATTATACACAAGAAGTATTGTTTATAAAAAAAGGGAAAATACGAGTCGATTTTTATAATAACGACCAGGTTTATGTCGAAAGCAGGACGCTGGAAACGGGCGACACCATTTTGTTGGCAACGGGCGGCCATGGTTTTGAAATGCTGGAAGAGACCGAGATGATCGAAGTAAAACAAGGCCCGTATACCGGCGACGAAGATAAAACCCGGTTCACCCCGAAAAAAGAAAATCAATAATGTCAGTTATCCCGGTTAATGAGCCCTTGCTCAACGGTAACGAAAAAAAATATCTGAATGATTGTATCGATTCAGGCTGGATATCGTCTGACGGACCATATGTTAAAAAGTTTGAGGAACAATTTGCAGCAAAAGTTGGGCGGAAATTTGGAATTGCAGTTTGCAACGGCTCGGTAGCGCTTGATGGCGCCATATTGGCGTTGGGAATAGGTAAAGGCCATGAAGTTATTTTGCCCACTTTTACAATAATTTCCTGTGTTACCGCAATTATAAAAGCCGGCGCAAAACCGGTGCTTGTGGATGCCGACCCGCTTACCTGGAATATGGATGTGAACCAGGTGGAAGACAAGATCAATAAAAATACGCGGGCCATAATGGTAGTGCATACCTATGGATTACCCGTTGACATGGATCCGGTTATACAACTCGCCCAAAAACACGGACTCAGCATTATTGAAGACGCGGCCGAAATGCACGGTCAAACCTATAACGGCAAGGCATGCGGCAGTTTTGGCGAGATCAGCACTTTTAGCTTTTATGCCAATAAACATATTACAACCGGTGAAGGTGGAATGATACTGACAGACGACGAAGCGCTTGCTGAGAAATGCCGGTCGCTGCGAAACTTGTGCTTTATACCCTCAAAGCGGTTTGTACATTATGAACTTGGATTTAACTGGCGAATGACGAATTTGCAGGCCGCCGTCGGTGTAGCGCAACTGGAACGGCTTGATGAATTTGTCGCAAAAAAACGTGCAATGGGAAAACTATACACCCATTTTCTTAAAGAACTCGATCAGCTGATACTGCCGGTACCGGCAACAGAATACGCGGAAAATATCTATTGGGTATTTGGTGTGTTACTAAATCCCGAAACTGGATTGAATGCAGAATTGGTGATGCGTAAATTAGCTGACCGGAAAATCGCCACCCGCCCTTTCTTCTGGAACATGCATGAACAGCCTATATTAAATGAAATGGGGCTATTTATTGGTGAAACGTACCCGGTTGCCGAAAATATGGCACGGATGGGATTTTACTTACCAAGCGGCATGGCAATCACGGAAAAACAAATAGAAACCGTGGCCGAAAAGGTAAAGGAAATATTGCAATAAAAATGACGGACCGTTTTGGCTTATATGCCCAATATTATGACTTGTTATATAGCGATAAGAACTATGCATTAGAAGCAGCTTATGTCGATCAACTAATAAAACAGCATGCGCCTTCGGCCACCAAATTATTAAATTTAGGCTGCGGAACGGGAAAGCATGATTACGCGCTTGCTGGCCTGAATTATAACATTACCAGTGTCGATCTTTCACCGGAGATGGTGGCCATTGCAATGACCCATCAGCCGGCCGATATGCGCGATCGTTTAAACTTTTTGGAAGGGGATATCAGGAACATAAATCTCAACACGACATTCGACGCCGTCATCTCACTATTTCATGTGATGAGTTACCAGGTTAAGAATACTGATCTCCGACTGGCGATTGACACTGCTGACAGACACCTGGACGCCGGCGGCCTTTTTATTTTTGATTGCTGGTACGGCCCCGGTGTATTGACTGATCCGCCGGTCGTTCGCACAAAAAGCATGTCGGACGAAAAAATTAAAGTCACCCGTGTAGCCGACCCTGTATTAAATTCAATAAAAAATACGGTTGATGTAAACTATACGATCCAAATCACACAGCGCGGTTCGAATGATGTTACCGGGATAAAGGAAACGCACATTATGCGTTATCTTTTTGTGCCGGAAATTGAGTTAATGATCGAAAAAAAGTTCAAATTACTAAAGGTATATAACTGGCTTACACTCACAAAACCTCAAACCGATTGTTGGAATGCGGTTTTTATTTTGCAAAAAATATAATGAAGATCGGCGTTTGGTTAGATAAGCCTGTTAATAAGTTATCTGGCGGAAGCCATACTTATTACAATACGTTAATATCCGGCATCGATAGTTTTAATTTTCATCAAAACATTGAGGTGGTTTACGTATCCGACCTTGATTCAAATAATTTAAACCGCCCGGTTATTAACGTTAAACCCTATCAGCGCGGGATATCGTATTTTGAAAAAGTTGTAAGAAGAGGATTTAAAATAATCTCGCAGGACCTTTTTAATCATAATATAAATCGCATCGACCAAAAAGAAAAGCGAATACGAGACGATGCTGTAGCTGCACAGTTAAAAAGTCAGGGTGTAAAAATCATTTTTTATCCGCTTCCGACTTCACCTGTAATAAATGGCGTTCCCTATATTTTAAATAACTGGGACCTTGCCCATCATTCAACTTATGCTTTTCCCGAAATTGCCGGAGAGGGTGGATTTAATAGCCGGAACGACTGGTACATAAACGTTATGCCTTCTGCTTTGATGGTTTTTTGTGAAACCGAGGCAGGTAAAAAAGAAATAGCACATTATTTAAATCTCAACCTGGTTAAAATAAAAGTACTGCCGATTTTTTCGTCAGACACTTTTATCAATATGCAGGTACCCGAAGTTAAACAGTTGGAAATACTGAAAGCGAACGGGCTGCGATCGAACGAATTTTTCTTTTATCCCGCACAATTTTGGGCGCATAAAAATCATTATCATTTAATTAAAGCTTTCCAGAAATTTGTTGCCCTATATCCGGATTTTAAGCTGGTTTTGTGCGGTAGCGACAAGGGGAACACTGCCTATATAAAAGAAGTGGTTAACAGCCTTTCGTTAGAAGATCAAATAATATTCAGCGGATTTATAGACGATGATCACTTGCACACATTGTACAGGAATGCGCGCGCCCTGGTGATGCCTACATTTTTAGGGCCATCCAATATTCCTCCTATAGAAGCAATGCATTTAGGCTGTCCTGTGCTTTGCTCGGCGTTAGATGGGCATAAAGAAATATTAGGCGATGGCGCTCTATATTTTGACCCGTTAGATGAATTATCGATATTGGAAAGTATGCACCTGATAATCGATGACGCAACCAGGGCACAACTACTGGAAAAGCAAAAAGAACAATCAACACTGACAGATCATACGATTGAAAAAGCCTTGCTAAAGTTAGATGAACATTTAACCGAAGCGGTTAATATCAGAAATTGCTGGGAGTGAATTACTCAATTTCATACATTGTTGCAACCCGAAACCGTTTAACTTTTCTTACGATCGCCCTGGAAACACTGATAAAAGAGATACGGGCGGACGAAGAGATAGTGGTAGTGGACGGCGACAGCTCAGACGGATCGAAAGAATATCTGCAGCGGCTGTTTGAGCAACGGAAAATACACCAGTTTGTTTCAGCGCCGGACCGCAACCAGGCGCATGCATGGAATAAGGCCATGCTAATGGCCAAAGGCATTTTCATAAAGAAAATTATCGATGATGATGTCTTTTGTTATGATGCGATCAGAAAATGTAAACAGTTCATGCTGCAAAATCCAACAATTGACCTTATTATTTCGAATGATCTTTCAAGTACGCTGAATAATTATAAAGAGATTCAAAAACACAGCCGCTTGCCCCAATTTCAAAACTGGGTTGACGGGAAAACCCCTTCGTTTACTTTCGGCGATGTACATATGCTGATCAGGAAAAGCTCACTGCCATTTATCGGCCTTTATAATACAAATTTTGTTATGATGGATTGGGAGTATTCATTAAGGATCAGTTACCTGAAAGCCAATATCGCTTACTATACCGGCTATAACGCGCTGTCCGTCGCTCACCCCGGCACAACCACCTCAAAAAAAAATGAAAGACTTATAAAGTCACAGGGGCAAAGGGCAGGTATGTTATATGAATATAAAGGAGACGATGCGGCGATCAGTTTATGGTCGAAAATAAAAATAAACGGAGGCAGATTATTACACCGGGCAAAAAAAGCGAGTCATTTTCAAACGGATCTGCCGGCTATCGGTGAAGTCTACCAATTCTATTATGACTATCTTTCAGAGATCAACGGTGATAATGAATTTCAATTTATCCAGCGCCCTTGAAACGAATCCCTTCTTTAGACGGATTCAGGGCGATATCCATTATTCTGATACTGTTTTGCCACAGCAGATTGTCTGCCGGTTTTCCGCGATCGTTATCGGATTTGGCGAGGCAGGGCGAGGTTGGGGTAACCGTGTTTTTCGTGATCAGTGGGTTTCTGATCACTAATTTGCTGCTAAAAGAAGAATCAGAAAACGGAAGGATAAACATCAGGCTGTTTTATGTCAGGCGGGCGCTTCGCATTATCCCCGTTTACCTCTTATACGTGGTGTTCATTTTATTTTGGCGCAACGTTGAAACCATCGGGTTAAACAGGAGCAATTTAATTCATGTACTTACATTCACGGTTAACTTCGATAAGAATAAAGACTGGTTTTTGGGACATTTTTGGTCGCTTTCGGTTGAAGAGCAATTTTATCTTTTTTGGCCGGCTATGCTTTTATTATTCAGAAAGCACTTAAAAATGATATTGGTGCTGCTGATAGCTTATTCGAGTATCGTGCGGGTAATCGCCTATAAGTTTTCCGGCTACGGTTTAATTATGTTGTCGCCATTTTTTTCATATTCCGATGCTATTTTTATCGGCGCTTTTGGCGGGATATTGTTTTTCGAAAAGCCCGGTATGTTTAAACATAAGATTTTTCATTCGCCACTTGCACAGTTAAGTGCGTTATGTGTTTTTTTACTTTGTGTTTTTTTTACCGAACACGGCATGCTGGCGCCGGTGTCCTTGCCCTTTGGTAATACGATCATTTCGTTAAGTGTGCTTTTTTTTATAGCTGCTTATATTTCCCCTTCCAATAGGATAATTTATAAAATACTTAATAACAAAGCAGTCATACACATTGGCGTATTATCCTACAGTATTTATATATGGCAGCAGTTTTTCTTTTTAGGCGAGATTAAAGGATTTTGGCGCACCTTCCCATATAATATTATGGCCATATACGCTGTTTCGGCAGCCTCGTGCTATTTGTTCGAGAAACCGTTCTTAAAACTAAAACAACATTTTTCAATAAATAAGCTTCAGCCTCAAATCTGATCAATTGTCAAAACGCCTAATAAAAATCAGGTTTCAAAACGGGCTTACCCTCGAAGGATTTAAGAAGGAGGTTTTTGACCTGTATGATTTAGCCGCCGTTTATCAGTTTGAAGAAAGTACTGATCCCGATTTTATTGTTTTCGGACCTTATGGAAATGACATTCCCCCTAAAGGGAATTATACCCGCATCGGGTACTTTTGTGAAAATATTAAACCCGATCTATCCATTTGCGAGTGGGCATTTGGCATACCGCGTGAACAGGAGATCGGTCGACCCAATTACACCCGTATTCAGTGGCATGGAATAAATCCAAAACTATTAATCAAGCCGGCAAGCTACGACCCCGAAAAGATATTAGCCTCCAAAACGGCGTTTTGCAATTTTTTATATTCAAATAAAGTGTTGTACCGCGAGGCTTTTTTTAAACAGCTGTGTGAATATAAAAAGGTGGATGCGCCCGGGATATCGATGAATAACATGCCAGGTATCGATTCGGTTGTAGGCGACAGGTGGGCAACCAAAAGGCAGTTTTTATCGGCTTATAAGTTCACCATCGCTTTTGAAAACGATATTTACCCAGGCTATCAAACCGAAAAATTATACGACGCTATGATGGCCGATAGTATCCCCATTTATTGCGGCGATCCGTATATCGGCGATATTTTTAACACAAAGAGTTTTATAAACGCCTCGGAGTATCTTCCATCAAAAAACCTGCGATTGATCAAAAAATTGACAAAATTGGGTCAAATGGATTTTAACGATATCCGCCCCGCGTTCTTTAATGCCCCGAACAGCCGGCTAAAGCGAAAAATGAAGTCATACATCCGGGCTGCCAAAGCTAAACTCCAGTTTGCCACGATGAACTTTGCGCCGTTGGTAAACCAGGTGATCGCTTTAGATACAAACCCCGACCTGTATATGCAATATTTGGAGCAACCCTGGTTAAAAAACAATGCCGTTCCTGAAAATTTGCCGGCCCGGAAAAGATGGATGGAAATCTTTGACGCCTTGAAGTGAAAAAAATAGCCGCCATTTTTACCAGCGTTGTTTCGGCTATTCTCGGGAAAGCGAGGATGAAAAAGCTATTGATTTATAGCGCCAAAACTTTGAATATAAATTTACATGAACATGGGCTCATTCAAATCGGGGCATACATTAGTCATGTTCCGGAAAAGAACGGTGAAGTTTTTTTAATAGAGCATATATTACCCCACTTATTTAAGCCCGGCGCACAGCTTACATTTTTCGATGTCGGCTCCAATGTTGGCCATTACGCGATCGGGTTAAGAAAATATTTTCCTGATGCGCGCATTTATGCATTTGAGCCTGTAAAGGGCACATATGATCTGATGATTAATAACGCGTCGGATTTTCGGATTGATACATATAATTTGGGCCTTGGTGATAAACAGGGAATCGCAACAATCTTTAATGAAACGAATAATACCAATACGGAGTTGGCCTCTTTATATAGAGACGTATTTAACGTGACTGATGAACGTGAAGATGAAATTACCTCACATCAATTTGCAATAGACACAATTGATAATTTTTGCAGTAAAAAGCAGATAAAAAACATAAATTTTTTAAAGATAGATGTCGAAGGGCATGAATTATTGGTATTAAAAGGCGCTTTGAAAATGCTAGGGCAAAAGGCCATTGATGTGATCCAGTTTGAGTTCAACATGCATAATGTTTATTCGAGAGTTTATTTGAGAGATTTTTATTTGTTATTAAATGATTTTGAAATTTTCAGAATACGCCAAAATGGACTTATCAGCCTGGGGGCTTATAACAGCGTTAACGAAATCTTCCTGTTACAAAATTTTTTAGCGGTTCGAAAAGACAAATGCCATTTGGTTGATAAATCCCATTTGCATGATTAGGAGAAAATGTCGCTGAGTTCAAAGACTAAATTCTGGCTAAGGCAATTTCCTTTCATCTATCCCGGTAAGGTCATCCACTCATGCAGAGATTGGATAGACGGCCGACGAAAACATGCCGGAATATATTTTAATCAGCGCGGGCCATGGTACAAAATTGTTTTACCAGGGGGCACGATACATCATGATGAGCCGCATACTATCGGCCAACCCAATAAAAAGGCGTTCGATTATAACCGAAATTACGGTTTCGATCCGGCGTTGCTATTTTATTTACCAAATAGCTTCCTGTATGGAAGCAAGGGTATCGTATTGACAGCCCGGCACCATATTTTTGAAGAATTTAGCCATCATTTCGGTATATCTTCTCTTGAAAAATTTTTATGGAAAAATCCATTTTATACGTTCACCAACAACTTTAAAAAGGTTACGGGGGTGGGCGCTGTGCTGGTATCGCCCCAAAGCCATAATTACTACCATTGGTTAAACGACGTTCTTCCACGGATCAGGCTTTATGAGCCGGTGTTAACGAGTATCGATCATTTCTGTATATCATCAGCGGTACCGTCAAAATTTCTTGACGTTTTGCCCGATTTTGGCATTGACCGACAAAAGATCATGTTGGTTGGCGAGAAAGAAAAGCTTCATTTCGACCACCTGTATGTCGCATCCCTGCCCGGAAGCGAGGGTCGATCGCCCGATTGGGCCAGCGGTTTTATAAGGGAAAAGCTGATAAAAAACCCATCGCCTGCAGCCACAAAAAAGCTGTATTTTAAAAGAGGCAGCAGCAGCGACCGGAAGGTTTTGAATGAAGATTCGATCATTTCCACACTTCGGTCCATTGGCTTTGATATTATAGATCCTGGCTCGTTAAGTATTTACGAGCAGATCGGCCTGGTGCAAAGTGCCAAAATAGTTATAAGCGCGCATGGCGCGGCATTGAGCAACCTCGTTTTTGCGCAGCAGCACATGACTGTTATCGAGATTTTTTCGCCCGATTATTTTCGTACCGATTGTTATTATACCCTGTCGTCAGCGCTAAAGCTAAATTATTGGTACAGAGCCGGAAATAAGCCGGATGCCGCGAACTGGGGGGATATTGAAGTGGATGAACACCTTTTGATTAAAACTATTGAAAAAGCCGATGCAAGGTAAGCCCGCCTTACAAAAAATAATTGCGATTGATTTGCTGAGAGCCCTTGCGGCGTTGAGCGTTTTTTACTTCCATAATCATTCGGGAACGCTGCTCGTAAAATACTCGGGGATACACCTTTTAAAAGTTACGGATGCGTTAGGCGCCATATACGCGGTGCCGTTATTCTTCTTAATAAGCGGGTATTGCATTCACGCGTCAAATATCAGATACCTCAAGGCCAATCAATCGTTGCCCCTAAAGGAATATTACCGCCGGCGTTTTTTAAGAATATATCCGCCTTATTTTACCGCGCTGATATTTGCCATAGCTGTTAATTATATTGTTATCGAACATTATCAATTAAATCTATATGATGGGATAGTCCACCTTTTTTCATTACAGGGGTTCACCACGCCTTATTTTAATACCATAAATTTAGTTTTGTGGACCATAAGCATCGAGCTGGCGTTTTATGCCATTTATCCCATTTTTTATTATGTCAGGTTTAAGTATAACCTCAACTATGCATTAGGATTCACCTTTATCGTTTCGTGCTTGAGTATTACCTGTTTTATGTTAAAAGGCGATTATTCTGTGCCCGAACGCTTTTGTGTGTTTAATTTATGGTTTGCCTGGTGCGCCGGCGCTTACCTGGCCGACAAAAAAATGCTGAGCACTACAGATTTTAGAAAACCTGTGTATGTGGTTTTATACCTGCTTATTTTTTTCTGCCTTGTGTATCTGACTTATATACGCAGCACGCTGAATCTGATCGAGGATCAGCTTGACATTTTGGTGTGGACGGCGCCAATGATCTTTTTATTGTCGAAAGAGGATTGGCTCAGGCGAAAGCAACATAACTGGATAATAAGGATATTGGCGGCTATTGGCCTTTCAAGTTACTCGCTTTACCTGCTTCATGAACCGTTGATCGCTTTAAAGAATTTCCTGGTACATAAATATTTCCCGGTGTCGTTTCAGCTGACCGGGGTGGGTTTGGGTATATTGCTTATCCCTGTGATTGCCTGGTATAGCTACTATTATATCGAAAAACCATTTATTCATAAAAAGAGCCGTTGAGCGATTCTCCTTTAGTTTCCATAATCATCCCTGTTTTTAATTCCGGGGCTTACCTTGCCGAAACAATCAGTTCCGCATTAGCGCAAACCTGGCCGGAAAAGGAGATCATTGTAGTGGATGACGGATCGACAGACGAATCTTTAAACATCGCCCGGTCATTTAAGGACTCGTCAATAAGGATATTTGAACAGGAGAACAGGGGTGCAAGTGCAGCCCGTAATAAAGGCTTGCTGGAAGCAAGGGGCGAATACATTCAGTTTTTAGACGCCGACGACCTGTTAGGCCCGGATAAAATTGAGCTGCAGATGAAGCTTTTGAGGGGAAAAAATTCGGCTATTGCCAATTGTGCGGCGATATATTTTTTTGATGGGGACGATCCGAATTCAATTCAACCGGTGCACGAATGGTTCAGCAATGGATCGGCTGATAATTTACAATTTCTTACAAAGTTATATGGAGGCGGACTGATTGGGCCAGCGTATGGTGGAATGATCGCGGTGCATGCCTGGTTATGTCCGAAAGCTGTCGTTGACAAAGCGGGAAAATGGAACGAGGAGCTGACAACCGACGACGACGGCGAGTTTTTTTGCAGGGTAATTTTGGCGGCCAGTGAAATACTTTATTCAGATAAAGCACTATGCTATTACAGAAAATACAGTGATAACAGATCATTAAGTGCGGCTAACGACTACCGCGCAAGCAAAAGCCTTTTGATTTCGACGAATTTAAAGGCGCAGCATCTTTTAGGAAGGACCACGGACACCAACACAAAGCTGGCCCTAAGCAGGCTTTATTACGAACATACATGGAGTTTTTATCCGCGGTATCCCGATCTAGCTTTGGAAGCCGAAAAGCAAGCAAAAGCGCTGTTTCCGCATTTCCCGCTTAAGCCTTTTAACACAGGCATCAATTTGTGGTTGTCGAAGCTTTTAGGGTGGAAGGCCGTACGGTATTTGCAATATCTTAAAAACGAAATCCTGCACGTTCGCTAACGTAGAAAACATCAACTGATGGACAAAAAAGAAGTGTTAAAATGGACAGGGGAGCGATTGGTTACTGAAATTACCAACGAGGATACTATATATCATCTTCACAGATATGCCATCTCGAACGATTATGTTACAGGGAAGATCGTTATCGACATCGCATCGGGCGAAGGGTATGGGGCTAACCTTGCGGCAAAAAAGGCTAAACACGTATATGGGATTGACATTTCGGAAGAAGCGGTTGCGTTTGCCGCAGAAAAATACCAGGCTACTCCCAACTTAAGCTTCATAGCCGGCCCGGTGGAAGCAATCCCTTTAGAAAGCCATATAGCCGATGTAGTAATAAGCTTTGAAACATTAGAACACACCGATAAGCACCACGAAATGATGCGCGAAATAAAACGCGTGTTAAAACCGGGGGGAATCTTAATCATTTCGTCGCCCGACAAAGCCTATTATTCCGATATGTTTAACCGCACCAACCCGTTCCACGTAAAGGAGCTGTACTTTAAGGAATTCAAACAGCTTTTAAACGAATATTTCAAAATTTCCTTTTTTTATCATCAAACCTTTCTAACAGGCTCCTTTATTATTAAGGAAAGCTATAAGGGTAATTCCATTACCGAATATTCGGGCGATTATTTAGATACTTCGTCAACTAAAGGGTTAAGTTTCCCGCTGTTCAATATCGCTATTTCTTCGGATGAACCATTTAAAGAACCACAAACAAGCTATTTTAATGGTGAAGACATGATGAGGGAAATGTATTTTAAGCGTGTGATGGGCTTTACGCCATACCGCCTTGGCAATACAATTTTGAAACCTCTGCGCATTTTGAAAAAGCTTTTCAAAAAATGAGGCCGGTTGATATCGTAATTTTGAGCTATGCCAGGAACAATAGTTTAAAAAAAGTAACCCTGGATGCTGTTTCAAGCTTGCTTGCCTCTGAAAACCCGGGTGATATAAAATTCAGCATCCTTGTGATCGAATCGAATAATAGTTTGCAGCCTTATAATTACCCGGGCACAAAAACGATATATCCTAAAGATAAATTCGCGTTCAACCATTATTTGAATATTGGCATTCAAAACACACAAAACGAATTTATTTGCTTTTGTAATAATGATCTGATCTTTCATAAGTCGTGGGCCTCGGAGATCATAAAGGAATTTGATAAAGACGGTGAGTTGATGAGCGCTTCGCCGCTGTGTTCCGTTTATCATCCAACCATTGGCTTTATGCCCGGTTCGGGAAACCATTATGGATATGGCGTACGGCAGGAAATTGCGGGCTGGTGCTTTTTTGTACGAAGAAGTTTATTCGATACGATCGGGTTGTTTGATGAGAAATTCAAGTTTTGGTTTGCTGACGCGGATTATTCAAAAACCCTCCAGAAATTTAACCAGAAGCATGCATTGGTAACATCGTCTATAGTCGATCATTTGGACGGAGTTTCTACAAGTACGCTGGATGAGCAAACCAAATTAGCCCTAACTGCCGAACAATACTGGTATTTTCAATATAAATGGGAACACCACAGCTGGCCGTTATATATTTACAGAAACTTCAGAAGTAAATTAAGGATCAAAAACAAAGGTGAATGATATAACACTTGTGATATTTACCTGCGAGGGGCGCGAACACCTGCTGCTAAAATCATTTGCATCTTTCACCAAAGCATGCGGGAGCGTTTTTGCCCGCAAAATACTGGCTGTCGATGGAAGAATAAGCCAGGCAATTGTTGATGCCATATCGCCGGACGAGATCATACAATCGCCGGTGCGAAGAGGTTACGTACCCAGTATTATCCGCGCCTTAAAAAATGTCGACACCGACTATTTTTTTTGGCTCGAAGACGACTGGGAATTTCCATATGATTTTACTGCCGAGGCGTTGATTGCATCGTTTACTGATGATAAAGTTTTACAGGTAACCCTTGCAAAAGAGGACCGGGACGCAGCCTTTAAAGTGTACACCGAACCTGATATTTATATCAATGGTTATGGGTTTTCGGCCAATCCTTCTTTATGCCGTACTGCCGTCGTCAGAGAAATTTTTAAGGAAGCCATCGCTCATAAAAAGGACGACGAATCAAAATTTTTAAGCTTTGAATACTTCGCCACCAACTTCGCGAACAGCAAAAACTTAGTTTCATTAATAAAATACCGTAACAACCAGGTTTTTGTGAACCATATAGGTGAGCTGGAAAGCACCGCCCGCGAATATCATATGATAAATTCGATCAGTATCCCGGTGAAGCAGGGTAAAAGCGAATATATATCCGGGTTAAACCGTTATAAAGAAATTAGTTTTTTTAACAGACTGGGCTTGTTTACAAAGCTGTACATGGCCACGATCTATTTAAGCCTGAAGCTGTTTTTTTCGCGGGAAGCGTATGACTTTGCATTCCGGATATATATTGCCTCGTTAAAACGCTTTAAACATTGATTGCATCTGGTAGTTGATTGCAAATAATACAAAAATATCCGCGATGGAGTTGGAAAGAAAATACGTACTGACCATTGCCACCGGGAAAAAATTATATGTCGACATGGCAGCTAACCTGGCGCGCTCATTTTTTTTGTGGCATTCCGGCTCTGACATCACATTCAGGATAATTACTGACAATAAGAACCTGCTACCCGCAGATGTGTTACAGCGGGCGGAAATAGCTGTTATAAAACCGGGCGAATTCGGTGAGGGCTTTTCAACAAAATTACAACTCGACAAACTTGCCGCGCCGGGGCAAACGTTGTTTGTAGACAGCGATTGCCTGGTATACCGGAATCTTGAATTTGTATTTCAACAGCTTAAAGGCCATGCAGTATCCGTAATCGGCGGTTACATTTCAAATGGCGAATGGTTTGGCGATATAACGGCTATTTGCAGGCAATTTGGGGTTAAGCATATTCCCAAGTTTAACGGCGGCATATACTATCTCGAAAAAGGAGAAATTGCGGGCAGGGTGTATGACACCGCGCGGTCGCTGGAAAAGAAATATGATGAGATAGGCTTTGTGAGGCTAAGGAACCGCCCCAATGATGAGGTTGTAATGGCGTTGGCCATGGAGTTAAACCAGCAACAGCCCATTCGAGACGATGGCAGTATCCTGGCCGAATTTGTAAATTTTCAATCGGGCATCAAGTCCGACCTGATGAATGGTGTTGCTGAACTTTATAACCATCCGAATCACCCAAATTACCGGGAAAACTGGCACCTCACCACAGCCCGGCCCGCCATAGTTCATTTTCTGGGCCATCATAACCAGGTACTGCCTTACATTAAGGAGGTAAAACAACTCCAATACCTGGTTTCAAATAAATGGCCAAGGGGTATGGCCAGAACCTTCGCAGCGGCACAAGTAAGCATCCCGTTTTTAGCGAAATCTTTTTTTAAGAAAATATTCCGCCCGTTATATCATTCGATATTTGGAACAAGAAAGGTAAAAGTGTCGGAAAGGATAATTGGTTATGACTGATGTAAGCATTATCATACCAACTTACAACAGGCTCTGGAGCCTGCCAAAAGCGATTGACAGCTGCAAGGATACTTTATTAAATATCGAAATAATCGTTATCGATGATGGCAGCACCGACGGCACCGCCGAATGGCTTGCTCAGCAACCGAAACTAACCGTGATCACCCAATACAACCAGGGAAAAGATTGGGCAGTAAACGCCGGAATGGCGATTGCGAAAGGAAAATATATCCGTTTTTTAGACTCGGACGATTGGTTGTTGCCACGCTCAACGGACGAATTGTTTGCTCATGCCGAAAAGCATAAACTTGATATAACCTGCGCGGGTTACCAGGTTTTTGATGAAGAAAAGCTGATCAGGCAAATTGAATGGACGGTTTGCGACGACTTCCTGGCCCAGCAATTGGGCGAATGCGATTCGTCACATTATTCGGCCTATCTTTTTAAAAGGGATTTTATTAAAGATGTACCCCACCGCCAGGAATATGGTTCGCGGGACGACCGGAAATTTATTATAGAAGCAGCGTTGAAAAATCCCGTAACGGGATATATCTCAACGCCGATGCTGGCACACCGGCACCATAAAAACAACCGCCTGCAAACATCGGCGGGCTTAGATAATTTGGTTAATAACCGGGCCTTACTTACCATTTATAAAACGACCTTTGCCGCGTTGGAAAAGGACAACAGGCTTAGCCAGCGATATAAACGAGCGGCCGCAAATCAATTGTGGCACCTGGCCCATTGGATAGCTAAGGCAGATATAAATGAAGCCAAAGCGATATATCAATGGGTTTATGAATTATGTCCCGGTTATACACCGGGAAGTAACAGAAAGCTGGCTTTATTATATAAAACTTTAGGTTTCGGTTTAACTGAAAGGATGTTACGTGGCATGCGGATTTTTAAAACGCCAGCCGAAAAATAAAGATCATGGCCCCATCGCAAAATTTATGGCAAGACCGGTATGAGTGGGCATCGGAGCATATCATAAATATTTTTAATGAAAAGAATATTGAAGGCTTCACGCTTTTTGACATCGGTTCGAGGGACAATATTTTAAAAAAGCATCTTTTGTCAATCCCTGTTTCATATAAAGGGTTTGACTTAGACCCCATCGGGCCGGAAACCGAAAAATGGAATATTGAAGAACCTTTCTCATACTCACATCAACCTCCGCATGTGGTAGCATTGCTGGAAGTGATCGAACACTTAAAAAACCCGGGAATTTGTTTAGATAATATCGGGAAAATTGTGCAGCCAGGCGGGTATTTGATCCTAACTACGCCAAACCCGCAATGGAGCACCAGCAGGCTGAACCTGTTATTCACGGGCGTACTTACCTGTTTCACCCAATCAGATTTGGATGTAAACCACCATGTGTTTACTCCATGGGTGCATGTTGTCGAAAAACTTTTGAAGGACGCCGGCTTCGAAGTGCAGGAATATGTTACGCTTGAGGGTAAAACCAAAATTTTCGATGGAAACTTACGCGGGGGAAATAGTTTAAAGAAACTGATTGCGCGTGTCATTAAGAAATTAATTGAACGGCGCGATCCGGGCGCATGCGGGATGTCGTATGGCATTATCGCAAAAAAGATTTGAAACCGCTTAACTTATTTTATAGCGAGCCCGAGCCCGACCGCTGGATCAGGTTCGACCGCTATCCCCGCCGCATGGTGCGGAGACTATTCAGGGGCAAGCCGCGCCCGGGTGGCGTAATGATGGTTGCCATCAATTTGATGAAAGGATTGGATAAATTAGGCGTTAAATACCGGTTTAACGATTACGCCTATATAAACAAGCACCCGGATGAGTTAGCCTGCATCGTCGGCAAACCACACTTGTTGTTCAAAAAGAAATGGCGCAACCCGGTATTATTCGGGGCAGGTGTTTTTTCGCACCCGTCAGACTGTCCCGACCTGCTTGTGAAATATCCGAACGTTCGGCGCATTTTAGTTCCCGGCGAATGGACGCGCAAAATGTTCGAGCCTTTTTATGGTGATAAAGTAATATCGTGGCCCGTAGGCATCGATACCGATTACTGGCGCCCCACCGCTGGTGAAAAACAGTTTGATTTTTTAATTTATGACAAAGTTCGCTGGGAGCACGATCGCTTTCAACAGGAACTGATAGAGCCCGTAACCCAAATTCTGCAGCAACAGAAATTATCCTATCACTTTATAAAATATGGCAGCTACGCCCCGTCTGAGCTCAAAACTAAGTTGGAGCAATCAAAGGCGGCGATCTTTTTGTGTGAGCACGAAACCCAGGGGCTCGCTTATCAGCAAATATTGTCTACGAATACCCCGGTACTGGCCTGGAACCGGGCGGGCTACTGGCAGGACCCGGAATATTATCCCGACAGAGTTTGTTACGAACCTGTGACGTCCGTTCCTTATTGGGATAACCGGTGCGGCGAAACCTTTTCCGGCTTAAGCGATTTTGCGGCAGCGTTGAAGACCTTTACCGATGCCCGGGAGGAAAACGAGTATTCGCCGAGGAAATATGTTTTGGAAAATTTAACACTTGAAAAGTGCGCAAGTGATTACGTGAACATTGTCAGGTCGGTAAATGGAGAATAAAAATAAGCGCATACTTATCATTTCGCAGTCCCATGTCTGTCGAAACCCACGGGTTTATAAAGAAGCAACTACCTTATCCGGGACCGGCTATCATGTAACCATCATCACCAGCATTTATTCGGACGAGCTGTTGCTGGAAGATAAAGAACTTTTGAGGGGAACAGATATTGGGTATATATTTGCCGCAGACCTGCGCAACAGGTCTTTTAAAAATTCAACCATACGGCTTATGCGGCTTGTCCATGTAAAGCTGGTGCGCTGGTTTAAACTCCAAACCCCGGGGGCGTTAGGCTACAACTTACGTGGTTATAGTAAATTAATAGATAACAATGTCTCTGATATTTATTTTGTACACCAGGAATTGCCTTTATATTTTGGCTGCCGTTTATTAAAGAAGGGCAAAAAAGTGGTTTTTGATTTTGAAGACTGGTATTCGGAAGACCTGTTAAAAGAAGCAAGGGCCGAACGGCCTTTGAAGTTGTTAAAAAAGCTGGAGAAGCATGCGTTAAAGTACGGCACCCATGTTCAAACTACCTCGAACGCTTTGGCAAACGCTTTGGCCCAGACCTATGAATCGAAAAAGCCTTCGGTTATTTACAACACTTTCGATCCCTCTCCGGGTGAAGTTATCTGCAAAGACCGCGGCAGCCACCAGGCGCTTTCTTTATACTGGTTTTCACAAACGCTTGGCCCAGGGCGGGGAATAGAAACAATTATCAAAGCTATTAAAACCATAAAACATCCGCTCGAGCTCCACCTTCGCGGGAATTGTTCACGGGAATATCACGATGCGCTTTTTGATTTAATGGGCGGACAAGACTTACACAAGCTTTACATTCATTCTTTAATATCAAATGCAGCGTTGGGCGACAGCATAAAGGAGCACGACCTGGGCCTGGCATTTGAGTATTACAGGCCGCTAAATAAAGACCTGACGGCCAGCAACAAAATATTTCATTACCTGGTTAATAAAGTTCCTGTTATCGCATCTCCCACAATGGGTCATAAAGAAGTCGCGGTATTAGCGAGATCCGGTGTTTTTTTGACAAAGGATTTCACCAGCAAGGCTATATCAGATGTTATTGATCGGTTATCAACCAATCGTCAAAAGATCGATCATGCAAAAAAATCATTGGCTGCCGTGTCTGAAAAAATTAGCTGGAGCGTTGAACGCGATAAGCTCCTGCGTACAGTAGCCGACATACTTTGAACAAAAAGCTTCTTATCATATCCCCTTATTTTGCACCGACGAATGCCGCCGATATACATCGCGTTCGCATGAGTTTGCCTTACTATGCTGAATTTGGCTGGGATGCAGAGGTGGTAACGGTGCATCCAAAATATAACGACTTTGTCAAGGATGAGCTGCTTTTAGACAGCGTTCCCCGTAATATACAAATACATTATGTGAAGGCGCTTGACAAAAAAGCCACATCGAAGTTTGGGTTAGGCAGCATAGCGCTTCGCTCTTTATATTTTTATTATGTAACAGTCGCCAGCCTTTTAAGAATCAAAAAATACGACCTGATCTATTTTTCAACCACTCAATTTCCGGTATGCATTTTAGGATATTATTGGAATAAAAAATTCAATGTTCCCTATGTGATCGACTTTCAGGATCCATGGCATACCGATTATTATGAATCTAAACCAAAAAACGAAAGGCCGCCAAAATACTGGTTCTCATACCGGTTAAACAGATTTTTTGAGGCAATTGCCATGAAGAAGGTTGGCGGGCTAATAGCAGTAACAGATACCTATATCACCGCGCTGTGCGATCGATATTCAAGATTAAGATCAATACCCTCCAGCGTAATAACATTTGGCGCGTTTAAGGCCGATTTTCAAATTGCCGCAAAAAACGAGGTTAATTCTTTTATTAAAAAAAGCGAGGACAAAATTGCCATTGCCTATGTTGGGGTAGTGGGCGAGATAATGGCGCCATCGTTAACAGTTCTGTTCAAATCGTTAAGCGCGTTAAAGCGCACCGATCATGAATTATATGAAAGGTTCGAATGGTTTTTTATAGGTACAAGCTATGCCCCGGCAGGCATGAGTAAAAAAACGGTGATGCCCATAGCGGAAACATTCGGCGTCGGCGATTCTATTTATGAACAAACCGAGAGGATATCCTATTTTGAGGCGATAAAGACCATTATGACGGCAGATGCGTTACTAATAGTTGGCTCTGACGATCCGGCTTACACAGCATCTAAACTTTATCCTTATTTGCTTGCGAACAAGCCTTTGTTAGCCATTTTTAATTCAGCAAGCCCGGCGCTGGAAATTTTGAAAGAATACGACGCGAAGTATGTATATAGCTATGATAAGTCGGCAGAGATCGAATTGAAAATTAACGATTTTTTAAAGACGCTGGTTGCCGGTGAACCCGGCGAACAGCAATATAATCCCGGCGCTATCGAAAAATATTCTGCCGAAAACATGACAAAGCGCCAATGCGAATTATTTGACCAGGTAATTGAAAAATGATTCCTCTGTATAGTGTAGCAGAATCGACGCCGGAATGAAAAAACTCGCCATTATAACAACCCATCCGATTCAATATTACGCACCGGTTTTCAAGCTGCTGCATCAACGGCAAAAAGTGGCAATTAAAGTGTTTTATACCTGGGGAGAAAGCGTGACTAAGGGCAAATACGACCCGGGGTTTGATAAAAAGATAGCATGGGATGTTCCGTTATTGGAGGGATATCCTTATGAGTGGGCCCGAAACAGCTCAAAGGATCCCGGGACGCATCATTTTATGGGGATTATAAACCCCGGCGTAATCGCGCAGATCGATAATTGGCAGCCCGACAGTGTTTTAATATATGGATGGGGCTTTTATAGCCACGTAAACCTCATCCGGCATTTTAAAAATAAGATACCCGTCGTGTTCCGGGGCGACTCGACGTTACTGGATGAAAAAAAAGGAATAAGCTCGTTTTTAAAATCTGTCTTTTTAAAATGGATTTATAGTAATATTGACCATGCTTTATATGTTGGCACTAATAATAAAGCGTATTTTACGAAATATGGTGTAAAAGAAGCCCGGCTTCATTTTGCGCCCCACGCGGTCGATAATGACCGGTTTGCTGCAGACAGGAAGTATGAAGCTGCGCAATTAAGAAAGGAACTGGGGATACGCGATGAAGATTTACTCGTACTTTTCGCAGGGAAATTAGAGGAAAAGAAAGACCCTTTATCACTGCTCGTCGCGTTTTTAGAGTTGAAACAGGAGGATGCTCACCTGGTGTTTGCGGGCAATGGCCCGCTGGAAAAACAATTAAAATCCCGCGCAAAAAATTATCCGAACGTGCATTTTTTAGATTTTAAAAATCAAACGCAGATGCCGGCTATATACCAGGCTTGCGACCTTTTTTGCCTGCCGTCAAAAGGGCCGGGCGAAACATGGGGCTTAACTATTAACGAGGCAATGGCCTGCGGAAGAGCGATCTTATCCTCTGATAAAGCAGGGGCCGCTACAGACCTGGTTATACCGGGCCATAACGGGTTAATTTTCAAAGCTGAAGACCACGCTGATCTCCTGTTCGCTCTAAAAAAACTGTTGGCCGTCGGCCGAGAAGGGCTGGCCCGGATGGGAGATAACTCAAGAATGCTTATAAAAACCTGGGACTTTGAAAACCAGGTGAAAACGATAGAAGAAATTACGATCCATGAATAATTTGCCGCTCGAAAGATATGCTATCCTTTATGTGCCATGGCTTCTTTCATTATTGTTTCAGTCGGATCCTATTACATCATACCTGATCGCATGGCTGGGGTTCTTTTTAATACTTTATTTTAGTATTACCGGCAAACTGCAACCCTTGCCAAATGACCGGCCTATAGCCGAACAGTTGATGCGCCCTGTTTTTATAGTGCAAATTATCTTTACAGGATATATGTCCTTCAGCTCGATCTTTTATTTTATGAACTTATTAGGGTATGAAGATTTTCATAAGGCGAACAATCTATACTTTGTCGTCGATCAGCAGAAGCTAGAGTTAACCGCCCAATGCCAGCGGTATTATTCCCTCGGTCAGGCTGCTTTTGTTACCGGCATGATGGCCACTATGAAATATCCTATCGAAAAGAAATATACGTTCGATAATCAAAAGCTGGCAAATACGCTGTTAGTCATCGCCGTTATAAGCCTTCCTGTGGCCGTACTGTTTTTAAGTGTTCCAGGATTGGCGCAGTTTTATTATCAATTTACGTCGTTAAGCTTTATTGCGGGCACACTTGCCCTGGCGTTTGCAATTCCGTTGAAAAAGATGTGGAATACGCTTTTTTGCCTGTTCCTGTATCTCTCGAACTTTTATCAGGCTTTGATATCGGGTTTTAAGGAGCCGATTATTGTTAGTGTACTGGTATTGGGCATATTTCTTTATCCGAGCTATAAAAAGGTGGTAACTGTGGTTTTTATTCCTGCGCTGTTGTTGTTATTTATGTTTTTACCCACTTACAACCAAATCTTCCGTGAAAATAGCTGGTCGGAAGATGTCAACCCCGATGCAGCTTATAAAATTGCCCTTGACGCTACCCTTAAAAGCCAGGAATCAGGACAAAGCAGCAACTGGGCGTTTTTAGTGAACCGTTTAAGCGAAATAGACATGTTTACCGACTTTGTTAAATCCACACCCGACTATGTTCCCTTTTATGGTTTGCAGCTGGTAAAGCAGTCGGCTATAGCGATTATTCCGCGGATGTTATGGCCCTCCAAGCCTATTACCGAGGATTTGGTTATGGAACGTGTATATGATGCCGGCGTTATCCGGCGGGGGTCAAATGTTTCGGCCAAGCCAACTTACATAGTCGACGCGTATCTTTCGGGCGGGCCTCTCGGTGTGTTTATTGGATTGTTTCTTTATGGCGCCGTAGTGCAACTAATTTCACAAAAAGCCGAAAAATTATTCGGGGGGTATATGTTAGGTACGGCGCTTATTTTCACCGGCTTGTTTCAAATTTTTTGGCGCGGGTTAAGTTTCGAGTTTCTCATTAACTCCGTTTTCTGGAGCTATGTAACCATGTTTTTAATTTTCAGGATATTAAGACAAACCGGCATATTAAAAGAGATTTGAAGATTTTGCAGATTTGTGCAGCGTATAAACCGGCATATATTTACGGCGGGCCAACCATGTCGGTGTCGATGTTAAGTGAAGAACTGGTTAAAGCTGGCGAGGAGGTAACTGTTTTTACGACAACAGCAAACGGACGGGAAGAATTGCCGGTACTGACGGACCGGGCCACCGATGTTGATGGGGTTCCCGTGATCTATTTTAAAAGGATTACAAAAGATCACAGCCATTTTTCGCCGGCCCTGTTAAAATCATTGCGGAAGCACGCAGCTGATTTCGATTTAGTCCACATTCACGCCTGGTGGAACCTGGTGTCTGTTCTTTCGTGTTGGATTGCTTTGAGGAAAAATGTACCGGTTATATTGTCGCCGAGAGGTACCCTGAGCCCATATTCGTTCAATCACAAAAATATCGGTATTAAATGGTTTGTGCATAAGCTTTCTGTCAGCATGTTAAACCGTTGCCACGTCCATACCACTTCGGTAAGGGAAACGGAAGCCATCGAAAAACTCATTCAGCCGAAAAGTATCACCGCCATTCCTAACTTTGTAAAGTTGCCCTCCGGGCGAGCCGGTGCGGCGAAACAAACTGATGGCATCTTAAAATTGCTGTTTTTTTCACGGATCGAAGAAAAAAAAGGCCTCGACCTGTTGTTGAATGCGCTTAATGATGTGACGGTTCCATACCATCTTACGATTGCCGGCGACGGCGACGAAAAGTACACCGACAGTTTAAAAAAACTTACCGAAACCAACCGCGTTCAGAAAAAAGTTAGCTGGACAGGGTTCCATACTGAAAATAAGTTTGAATTTATCCGCGAACATGATCTTTTTATTTTGCCCTCTTACGACGAAAATTTTGGGAATGCAGTTATCGAAAGCCTCAGCGTGGGCACCCCCGTATTGATAAGCCAGGAAGTTGGGCTGGCCGCATATGTAAAACAAAAGCGATTGGGGTGGCTTTGCCAAACCAGCGCGGTTTCTGTCGCATCGGCAATAAATGCGATCGGGAATGAATGCCGCGAAGAACTTGACCGGATAAGAAAAGAGGCTCCCGATATTGTTTATAAGGATTTTGACAACAATAATTTGGTAAAAAAGTATATCGGGATGTATGAGAAACTAATTCAACAACCATGACCGCATACACCGATTACGGTTTTCCGGATAACGAACCCAGCCATGCTTTTCATTATTTGAAAGCGCCGTTGCTATCGTTGCTCGATAAGGATAAAAACCGCTGCATCTTAGACCTCGGCTGCGGCAACGGCTATTTGGTTAATTACTTAATCTCCAAAGGGTTTAACGCCTATGGGACAGACGCGTCGGAACAAGGTATTGAAATGGCGCGGAAGGTAAACACCGAACGATTTTTCGTCCAGGATCTATCAACCGATGAATTGCCCGAATCATTGAAAAACCTGGATTTTGATACGATCATATCGACCGAAGTTATCGAGCATTTGTACGACCCGGCTGGTTTTATCGAATTTTGTAAAAAGACTTTAAACAACAAAGGAGAAATTATTATCTCCACACCTTATCATGGCTACCTGAAAAACCTGGTAATAAGTATTTTTAACAAATGGGACCTGCATTTCAGCCCACTATGGCCGGGCGGGCATATCAAGTTTTGGTCGAGGCGGACATTGGGCAGGCTATTAACAAACGCGGGTTTTACCGGGTTGAGGTTTAAAGGGTGCGGCCGGATTCGTTATTTTTGGAAGTCGATGATCATTAAAGCAACGATATCTTGAACAGCCAGTATTCATTTGTGATACTTACGTTTAACGAGGAAATGCATCTTCCTCGTTTACTGGAGTCGATTCGCAATCTGAATGCGCCTGTATTTATACTCGATTCAGGCAGTACCGACAATACGATAGCAATAGCAAATGAATTTGGCGCGACTATACTTGAGCACCCGTTTGAGAACCACCCTAAACAATGGGATTACGCGTTCAGGAATTTTCAAATCCAAACCCCGTGGGTAATTGGCCTGGATGCCGATCAAAGAGTTACCCCGGAACTTTCAAAATACCTAACGGATTTCCTGGATAAAGATTACGAAGGCGTAAACGGCATTTATTTTAACCGTAAAAACTTTTTTAAGGGCCGCTGGCTAAAGCATGGCGGTTATTATCCTTTTTACCAGCTAAAAATGTTCCGGTATGGCATTGGCTATTCTGATCTTAGCGAGAATATGGATCACCGTTTCGTCGTACCCGGAAACACAACGATCTGGAAAGACGGCCATCTTTTAGAGGAGAACTTAAAAGAAAATAATATTGCGTTCTGGATCCAAAAGCATAATCGCTATAGCGATCTGGTTGCCCATGAAGAAGTGGAGCGCATGAAGCTTATGCGCACACAAACCATCAGCCCCCGTTTTTGGGGGTCGCCGGATGAACGAAGGGCGTGGCTAAAGCACCTATGGTGGAAACTGCCAAAATATTTGCGGCCGTGGCTGTACTTTACCTACCGTATGATCTTTCAGTTAGGTATTCTTGACGGCCGCACCGGGGTAATTTTTCACTTTTTACAGGGGTTTTGGTTCAGGCTGATCATTGATGTCAAAATAGACGAAATACTGCGACAAAGCCACCCCGTTACAACAAGGGATAACCGGTCCGGAAATCCTTTAAAGTTCATTATTGGCTTCATTTTGCTTTTCCCGGCATTTTACTATTTTAATATTTGGTTTTTTAGTATAACCTCGCCCGGGGCGCGGCATTATAACGCATTTATCGCCGCGCATTTCAACTACATCAGCGGGTTGCGCGAGCTGTTGTTAAGCAGCAGCGCGCGGGTACTTGGCTGGTTCGGTTTTCCGTCGATCTATGACGAATACCACTTGCTGGTAGGGGGCCACGGGTATCTGCAAGTGGTATATTCCTGTTTGGGATTGGGCGTTGTTAGTTTTTTTGCCGCGTTTGTTTTATCATACCCGGCCAAATGGAAACCAAAAGTTATTCTCCTTATTTGCGGGGTTGCCGGCATCGAAATTTTAAATATAGCGCGATTTGTGCTGCTGGGACTATTCTGGGATAAAAAAAATGACCGCATTATCGATCATCATACCATTTTTAATATTACTATCTATGTGATTATCGCCATTACACTGTATTTTTGGGTGAAGTACGCAGACAAGCTAAATACACCGTATGAAGCAAACTGATCTTTTATCGTATAATAATCATCCATATAACCCCGGTGGAACCGCGTTTAAACGGTGTATGTGGTATATTATTAACGCAATCGTATTCAAGTCTTCACTGTTCCCTTTTTATGGTATAAAAAATGTGCTGCTGCGATCATTCGGAGCGAAGATCGGCAGTGAGGTTGAAATTAAACCCAATGTAAATATCAAATATCCCTGGTGGCTTACCATTGGCAATGAAGTGTGGATTGGCGAAAATGTCTGGATCGACAGCCTTGTGCCGGTGACCATCGGCAATAATATTTGCATCTCGCAGGGCGTTACGCTTCTTACAGGCAGCCATAACTATAAAAAAACCACGTTCGACCTGATCACCAAACCCGTTATTTTGGAGGACGGCGTTTGGCTTGGGGCGTTTTCCATCGTTAACGCGGGAGTAACGGCCGGGTCGCATGCGGTATTAACAGCCGGATCGGTGGCGACTAAAAACCTTGAACCGTATTTCATATACCAGGGCAATCCCGCTGTAAAAATCAGGGAACGACTTATCGAATAGTAATTACCATCGAATATTTCTAATGCTTTTGTCAAAGGGTAACGCCCATCGATTGGTCCTTGCGCTCCTAACCTTACTCATCGTTATACCGGGTGTTTTTTTGTTTTTGAGCCCCCCTGCCGTTTTTCCCGATCCGGGTATGGGATTCCAGGTATTGCGGAACATGCGGCTGGGAGGCGGTTTCAATACCTTGATAACACCCGATCAGGGCGATATCTCGCAAAACTATGCCGGGTTTTTAACCTGGTGGTCGCCGGGGCAATATCTTGTTCCTTACCTGTTTAAATTAGTTATCCATGTAAACCTGGGGCAAGCTACGGCGCTTACGGGTGTTGCAGGCAGTTTGTTGGGGTTCGCCGGGTTTTATTATTTTTTTAAAAGGATAGGTTTTACACCATTTATATCCGCTATAAGCATCCTGTTTATCCTGGCCCAGCAGGCATCGGTGGTACCCTACGTGTTTTACAATGGCGGCGAGATATTGCTTTTTGCTTTTGAAGGCTGGTTCTTATACGGCTGCACGGCCATCAGGAAGCCGGGGATCGTACTGGTGCTTTTTGTGCTTTTTTCGGGGTGGCTGGGGTTTTTTTGCAAATCGTCGTTCATATGGATGTACGCTGCCGGCTTATGCTGCTTGTGGATCAGGTTGTCTCAAAATAAAACCGCTGTTTTGGGATGGCTAAAGAACGGTCTTTGGATCGCGCTGCCGGCTATCGTATCGCTTGGAGTGATTTACTTATCGTATTTATCAAAGGGTGAAACACCTGCGTCCGCCTCAAGCGGGATCAAACTATCCCTCCAGGCATTGGGTTTTCCGCTGGCGTCACCCGTACTCTCGGGATTTTCGGCTGATGATATGCTGCACGGCCTGATCTATCATACGGGCAAACCACTATTCGGTCACCAGTGGAGCATTATTGTCCTATTATTATTTGCAATCATCAGCCTGGTTTTGGTCAATTTGTTAGTTCGGCGGACCCAACGCCGGGAATACGGCTTATTCATTGTTATTTTTTACGGTATCGCTATTTTATTTTTCTGTACTGTTTATTTGCAGCAATTAACTATTTCATATGAAGCGAGGCACTATCGCATCCTCGGCCTGTTAATCGTGCCGGGAACTATCGATTTAGTAAGCAGGGCCAGAGCACACTATCGGGTTCTTTTTGGCGTAGTCTTTTTAGGTATCACTTATACCAGCGTACAGTATTTGATTAAAGGCGAACATGTGAATAAAGATTTGGCTGCCAGGGGTAAAACCGGTATCGCCCTGCCCAATATTGATCAAAAATCACTGAACCAGGTAATGAAGCTTGACCAGGAGAACCGGAACGTGATATTTGTGTTCGTCAGCGACGATATCGGGCTTGAGATCATACATAACCGCATTATTACCTTACAGCCTATCGGCGATGACCTGAAAATTAACACGGACGACTACCGGTATGAAGGGTATGGGGGCCCGCTTTATATTGTACTGCCCGAAAGCTATAACGGGCCAAAGGAAAAAATGATCATGAAGTCGTTTCCTGGATATACCGGGTGGAATGAGTCGATGCTTAGCACTCAATATGTATTGTATTCCGCTAATAAGAAAAGCACGGCGCAATAATCCCGCTTCGCCGATACCCTGCTAAGTAGCCTTATTTATTTCCTGCCAAAGCAGATCCTTTAGCCCGTCGATGTTTTTGTTAGCGACAGACGAGATAAAAATTGAAGGAACACCGGCAGGGAGTTCCTTTTTCATTTCCGCCAGCAGCTCATCATCCAGCATATCAGATTTGGTAACCGCCAGCACCCGTGGTTTATGCATAAGCTCGGGGTTATATTCCTTTAATTCGTGGAGCAGGATCTCATATTCCTGTTTAATGGTGCGGGCAGTGTCGGCAGGTACCATAAATAACAAAACCGAGTTACGCTCGATATGGCGCAAGAACCTGAACCCAAGCCCCTTCCCCTGCGAGGCGCCTTCAATAATTCCCGGTATATCAGCCATTATAAACGATTTGCTTCCGCGATAGGCAACGATGCCCAAATTAGGCACCAGCGTTGTAAACGCATAATCGGCTATCTCGGGCTTGGCGGCTGAAACAACCGACAGCAGGGTAGATTTTCCGGCGTTAGGGAAGCCCACTAACCCTACATCGGCTAATACCTTTAACTCCAATACGTTCCATTCTTCTTTGCCCTCTTCGCCAGGCTGCGAAAAACGAGGTGTTTGGAGTGTTGGCGTTTTAAAATGCCAGTTGCCCAATCCCCCGCGACCGCCGGGCGTGAGCACCCTGGTTTCGCCGTCGGTAGTGATTTCAAATAACGTTTCGCCGGTTTCGGCATTTTTGGCAATCGTACCTAACGGCACTTCCAAAATTTCATCGCGCCCGGTTTTGCCGCTTTTTAACGAGCTGGCGCCAGGTTCACCATCCCCGGCGATAACATGTTTGCGGAATTTAAGGTGGAGTAAGGTCCACAACTGCGCGTTTCCTTTCAGCGTTACATTGCCGCCGCGCCCGCCATCGCCGCCGTCAGGGCCGCCCTTTGCAGTAAATTTATCGCGATGCAGATGCGCAGAGCCCGCCCCGCCATGACCGGACCGGCAACATATCTTTACATAATCGACAAAATTTGAACCCTGAGACATTTTGATTTCGGATTTACGATTTACGATTTCGGAATTAGAAATTATTTTTACAGTTTTCGATTTGCAATAAATCCGAAATTGAACATTCCTGCCTGCGGCAGGCAGGCGAAATTCGAAATCAGTAAGTATTGATCACGCTATTAATAGCCTCGAATATTTCTTCTATCGAGCCTATTCCGTTAACGCTTTTAAACTTATGCTGGTTTTTATAGAATCCGGCAACAGGTGCTGTTTTTTCATTGTATTCTTTTACCCGCTTCCGGATCACCTCCGGATTGGCATCATCCGGCCGGCCCGATGCCCGGCCCCGCAGCAATAACCGCTGCTCCAGCTCGTCGTCGTTGACCTCGAGCGCGATCATGCCGGATATGGGCGCATTCTTGTCGTTCAGCAACTTATCTAATGCCTCGGCCTGGGCCACCGTGCGCGGGAAACCGTCGAAAATAAATCCTTTGGCATGCGGGTTAGCATCCAGCTTATTGCTGATCATACCGATCACTACCGCGTCCGGCACCAAAATTCCGGCATCCATTAGTTTCTTTGCTTCTAAACCCAATTCCGTTCCCTGCGAAATTTCATTACGCAACAAGTCGCCCGTTGAAAGATGGATCAATCCATATTTTTCAATAAGTTTTTGCGATTGGGTACCTTTCCCGGCTCCGGGAGGGCCAAACAATACCAGGTTTAGCATGCTTTAATCAAATTAAAAGCCTTTCGGTACATACGGAAAGGCTTAATTAGTCTTGAGTCCTTAGTCGAAAGTCCTCAGTCGGACAAAACCCGAGACTTAACAAAAGTGCACTTGAAGGGAGTCGAACCCCTAACCTTCTCGATTTGCAATCGGGATGCTCTATCCAATTGAGCCATGCCTGCCGGCAGGTACAAGTGCAATATTTGTGCACTTGAAGGGAGTCGAACCCCTAACCTCCTGATCCGTAGTCAGGTGCTCTATCCAATTGAGCTACAAGTGCGGTTAAAAAGTGCTTTTTTTAACGGATTGCAAAAATAGGATTTCTTTTTTATCCATACAATATTTTTATCATGTCTTCGATTACCTTTAACCCGTTTAAGTATTTTCTTTTTAACCCTGTCCAATTTCGCCGGCGCCATTTGATAAGCAGATATAAGTTATCAATCAGTAATATTAAATTTATAATCATGAAAGAATTTATTTTGATCTTCAGGCACCCAAACGGGCATGAAGTGGCATCTCCGGAACAAATCCAGGTATGGATGAAACAAACGATGGACTGGCTGGATGGAATCAGGGCCAAAGGCAAATATGACAACCAGGGCAACGGATTGTTGTTTGACGACAGCAGGGTGGTAGGGCATAATAACATAGTAACCAACGGCCCTTTCGGCGAAATTAAGGAAACCATAGGCGGTTATGTTATCGTTAAAGCCGATTCCATAGACGAAGCCGTGGAATTTGCCAAAGGCAGCCCGGTGCTGCAAGGCCCGGGCAATACGGTTGAGGTACGGCCGCTGGCGAAACATTAAGGGGATAATAACAAAGTATCATAGCTTCTGTATTTTTACAGGAGCTATTTTTATGATGCAGCAGCAGGAGTTGATACCGCATTTGTTCAGGACCGAGTACCGTAAGATCGTCTCGGTGCTTTGCCGGCATTTTGGGCTCGGTCAAATGGAAATCGCCGAAGATTTGGCCAGCGACACATTTTTAACCGCGGCGCAAACCTGGGGCATTAAAGGCTTGCCGCCCAACCCAACCGCCTGGTTGTACAGCGTCGCCAAAAATAAAGCGAAGAACTACCTGCAGCGTGAACAAACTTTCGACAGTAAAATTGCACCGGCATTAGCCAATACTGATGAGTTTACACCTGGCGAGATAGACCTTTCTCCGCAAAATATCAACGATAGCCAGCTGCAGATGATGTTTGCGATTTGTCATCCGGCTATTTCGCAGGAGGCGCAGATCGGCCTGTCGCTTCGTATACTTTGCGGCTTTGGTATCGACGAGATCGCGGACGCTTTTCTTTCCAATAAAGAGACGGTTAACAAACGCCTTTACCGGGGGAAGGAGAAACTGCGCGAACAAAAAATTAAAATGGCTTATCCCGGCGATGCTGAAATAGCCACGCGGCTGCCGCCGGTATTAACAACGCTTTATTTATTATTCAATGAAGGGTATTATTCCGAAAGCCAGAACCATATTCTCCGTAAGGACTTTTGCCTGGAAGCGATGCGGCTGTGTACCATGCTTATCGAAAATAAAAGCACCAATAAACCCGAGGTAAACGCTTTGCTGGCTTTAATGTGTTTTCATGCCTCGCGGTTTGATGCGCGGATAGATGAACAAGGCCAACACGTATTATACCATGAGCAGGATACCACTCTGTGGGATTCGGATTTGATCAACAAAGGCATTTATTTTTTAAGCTGCGCCGCCAGCGGCGACGAGATTTCCAAGTATCATTTGGAGGCCAGCATCGCCTGGTGGGGCACGCAGAAGGCAGATGACAACGAAAAATGGGAAAACGTTTTGCAATTGTACGATCAGCTATTGCAGATAGCTTATTCGCCTGTCGTGGCTCTTAACCGTATCTATGCCCTGGCGAAAGTGGACGGAAAGGATGCGGCTATTATTGAGGCCGAAAAGCTGAACCTGGCCGGCAACCAGTTTTACTTTGCTTTGTTGGGTGAACTGTATACGGATATCGATAACGAAAAAGCAAAGGATAGCTTTGAACAAGCTCTTTCACTGGCAAAAGCGCTGGCGGATAAGGAAACAATGCAAAGGAAAATAGATAAGCTGGAATAAACTATTGCTATTTAATCCGATTGAAGCTTCTTTACACTTTCAGTAGCAATCGATATATTTATAAGATATTATTCCATTCATGACACCAAGAACGCTTTGGACCATCATCCTAAAAATCTTCGGGCTTTTTATCCTTTTGCAAATATTTTACCCGATTTCGCAACTAATTTACATTGTTTATTCATCGATAAGTGCGGCCGAATTAAATGGAGGGGAAAGGGGATATGCGTTAGTTGGAATCTCATCCGTGCTTTTTACCGAAAGTATTTATCTGTTTATGCTAATTGCATTCCTTTTTAAAACAGACTGGCTTATTGATAAACTCCGTCTCGAAAAAGGCATTTCCGAGGAAACGCTCAAACTCAATATTCACAGGTCAACTGTTTTGCAGATCGTTATAATCATTACGGGAATATGGTTGTTTATCGACAGCTTGCCGGCCTTGCTGAAATCTTTGCTTGCCTATTATCAGAATATTAATGTATTTACTGAGTTTAAAAAGGCTCCCCAGGGTGGCTGGATCATTTTCTACCTGGTAAAAGTTTTTGTCAGCTTTTTTATGATAACCAGCAGCCGGCTCATTGTGAATTTTATTGAGCGAAAACGAAGAGATAAAGCGGTGCAATGAATATTTTTGCACAATGAAAGCCATCATCATCACCCAACCCGGCGGCCCTGAAGTGCTGCAGATCGCCGAAAGGCCGACCCCCTCATATTCTGCTGATGAGGTATTGGTAAAGGTTGCCGCTGCGGGCATCAACCGGCCGGATGTTGCACAGCGCAAGGGCCATTATCCTCCGCCACCGGGAGCATCGGATATACCGGGGCTGGAGATCGCGGGAATTGTCGAGGAAGCCGGGACCAACGTAAAGCGCTGGAAAAAGGGCGACAAGGTTTGCGCGCTGGTAACCGGCGGCGGTTACGCCGGATATTGCAATGTCCCGCAAGGGCAATGCCTGCCCATACCCGAGAATCTTACATTTATTGAAGCGGCATCGTTGCCCGAAACTTTTTTTACCGTTTGGAGCAATGTGTTCGACCGGGGCGCGCTGAAACGGGGCGAAAGCCTGTTGGTTCATGGAGGATCAAGCGGGATAGGCGTTGCGGCCATACAAATGACGAAGGCATTAGGCAGTAAAGTGTATGTGACGGCGGGTACAGACGAAAAATGCCGATTTTGTGAACAACTTGGTGCTGACAAGGCCATTAATTATAAAACAGAGGATTTTGCCGAAGTTATAAAGCAAATTAACAATGGCAAAGGTGTGGATGTAATTTTAGATATGGTGGGCGGCGATTATACGCCAAAAAATATTGAATCGTTAGCCGAAGATGGCCGCCTTGTAATAATCAACATGATGATGGGCAAAGATGCAAAGGTAGACCTTGGCCAGGTGATGCGTAAACGGCTTGTGATCACCGGCTCCACGCTGCGTTCGAGAGATGTTGCTTTCAAATCCCAAATTGCGCAAAATCTTGAAAAAACTATTTGGCCGTTGCTGGCGTCAGGTAAAATCAAGGCTGTCATAAACAAAATATTTCCCGCGCAACAGGCGTCAGAAGCGCATAAACTGATGGAAAGCAGCGAACATGCCGGAAAAATAATATTAAGTTTTCAATCCAAATAAAATTTTAAAGGTGTTTTAATATTTGCCAATAAATCCTAACTTTGCGCCTCGAAATAGCGAGCGCCCTGAATAAGCCGGATATTTCGCTTAGAATACTTAAAATAACCAGGTTATATATGCCAAACATTGGAAAAATATCACGGATCATCGGTCCGGTAGTCGACGTAAGCTTTGCGGACGATGCGCACCTTCCCAGAATTTATGACGCGTTGGAGATCACTAAAGAAAATGGTCAGAAAGTGATTTTAGAAGTTCAGCAGCATTTGGGCGAGGATCGTGTACGCGCCATTGCGATGGATTCGACCGACGGATTGCTCCGCGGGATGAAAGTGCTGGATATGGAATCGGCTATTAAAATGCCGGTTGGCGACGATATTAAAGGACGTGTATTTAATGTGGTTGGCGATGCCATCGACGGTATTGCAAACCTGGATAAAAGCAAAGGCCGCCCTATCCACAATACACCTCCCCGTTTTGAGGACCTTTCAACCGAAACAGAAGTGCTTTTTACAGGTATCAAAGTGATCGACCTGCTGGAGCCTTATGTAAAAGGTGGTAAGATCGGTTTGTTTGGCGGTGCGGGTGTGGGTAAAACCGTATTGATCCAGGAGCTGATCAACAATATCGCGAAAGCCTACTCTGGCCTTTCGGTATTTGCCGGTGTAGGCGAGCGTACACGTGAAGGTAACGACCTTTTGCGCGAGATGCTGGAGTCGGGCATTATAAAATATGGCGACGATTTTATGCATTCGATGGAAGCTGGCGGCTGGGATCTTTCGAAAGTTGACCCAAAAGCATTAAAAGATTCAAAAGCAACCTTCGTTTTCGGACAAATGAATGAGCCTCCAGGTGCACGTGCACGTGTGGCGCTCTCAGGATTAACCATTGCCGAGTATTTCCGCGATGGGGACGCCGAAGGCAAGGGTCGCGATATATTATTCTTTATCGATAACATTTTCCGCTTTACACAGGCAGGTTCCGAAGTATCGGCGCTGCTTGGCCGTATGCCATCGGCGGTAGGTTACCAGCCAACGCTGGCCACTGAGATGGGTACCATGCAGGAGCGTATCACCTCCACAAAACGCGGTTCCATCACGTCTGTACAGGCGGTATACGTACCTGCGGATGACCTGACCGACCCTGCGCCGGCTACAACGTTTGCCCACCTGGATGCGACAACTGTATTGTCGCGTAAGATTGCCGAACTGGGTATTTACCCCGCGGTAGATCCGTTGGACTCGACATCGCGCATCCTGAGCCCTTCTATTTTGGGTGATGAGCATTACAATACCGCGCAGCGCGTAAAGGAAACCTTACAACGTTACAAGGAATTGCAGGATATCATCGCCATTCTTGGTATGGACGAGTTGTCTGAAGAAGATAAATTGGTGGTATCAAGAGCTCGCCGTGTTCAGCGTTTCCTTTCGCAGCCGTTCCACGTGGCCGAGCAGTTTACCGGCTTAAAAGGCGTGCTGGTTGATATAAAGGAAACCATCAAAGGCTTTAACATGATCATGGATGGCGAAGTGGACGAATATCCTGAAGCGGCGTTCAACCTGGTTGGAAGCATTGAAGAAGCAATAGAAAAAGGCAAGAAATTATTGGCGGAAGCGAATGGTTAATTAGATATGAGATGTGAGATATGAGATTTGAGACAAAGGTTCCCGGCTCATATTTCACATTTAAACCAAGATTTGAAATTAAGATAGCAAGGCGGTAAGTTCTCACATCTCACATCTCAAATCTCACATCTCAACAGAATGACATTAGAAATCCTTACACCCGATAAAAAAGTATTTGAAGGCGAGGCCACCTCGGTAACGCTGCCGGGTACTTTGGGCTTTTTCGAAATATTGAACCATCACGCCCCCATCATCTCCACTTTGGAAGATGGTAAGGTTACGGTTCGTAATGGCACCGCCAAAGAAGAATTTTACTACATCCGAGGCGGCGTTGTAGAAGCTTCGAATAATAAGGTAATGATCCTTGCCGAAGGGATCATGCAGAAGTAGGTTTGTATATGGATCGATATTTAAATCCCTGGCTTATGGCCGGGGATTTTTTGTTATTGATCTAAACCATGATTTGCATGATGAAAGGATTTGGCGGATTCACCAGGGCAGACGCATTAAAATAATGTGATAATTGCTGCTTCAAAACCAACCTGAATTGAGGAGGCTCCGCTGGAGCCCAGCTCAATTGTTATTTTTTTCTATAAACAGGTGGCTCCGCTGGAGCCTATTCACCGTATTGTTCAAAAAATTTCGACTCCATTAGGAGTCGCGTGTTTATAGAAATCATAATCCTGCGCATTTTGGCTCCATCGGAGCCTCCTCTCACCAACTATCTAATCAAACCCTCCCTAAATTATTTTAATGCGCCTGCCCTGGCGGATTCACTTTGATATTTTGTGCTAGCCGATAAAAAATATAAATTTGTATAAGCCGGCACACTATGACCACACTTGCTATCCGAAAAAAATTAATGACCTATCTTGCTGATGCCGAAGACAGCAAAGTAAAAGCCCGATATACCTTGCTTGAAAAGGAAATTCAGCAAGAAGAATCATTTGCTTTAACTGGTGAACAGCTTCAAATATTGGAAAAGGAGCGCGCAATGCATATCAATGGTGAAAGCAAATCCTATAGCCGAGAAGAGGCAAGGCAAATTATGATAAGCAGCAATCGAAATTAGAATAGTTGGTTTCGCACTAATGCCAGGCGTTATTTTTTATACGCACACAGTCGTGGAGTTAAATTGGTGTTCCGTATATTGCTCGCCACGGTGTTGAATTAAGGATAATACATCTTAACAAACTTATTTGATCTGCACCCCTTCTTTGATTAATTAAAGAAATGGCTTGTTGAATATCACTAAGTGCTTGTGCGGTTTCAGTATTCGGTTTCCAAACAACATTATGGGGTAAATTAATTGTTTTCTTTTCAGCGCCTTCTCCGGATACCCATGACACATAATATCCAGTTGCCCGTATTTGTTCCCTTACTAAGGACTCTTGGTTGTTGGAAACGTCAAAGATTATTACAGAATTCATGAATAAAATTTATTTTTCATTGCATAAGATTTCAAGAATGCTATTGCACCAAGGATTGTTCCGGAAATAATGCCTAATTGAACTTTTTTTCCTTCAGGATTTTCATTCCTTATTTTAATGTATTGATAAAAATCGTTAAAGCCGTTTTGGATGACGGTATTTTTGATATAGTCTTTATTGCCTCCAACAGCAGATATAAAAAAATCAATTTCCTCATAATCCTGAACAATAGCGGTATTATTGTTCACTTTATCTTCTAAGTCATTTAAGTTTTTTAAACTTAAAATAGGGTTATCGACTGCCATCATTTGCTTGGTTGTATTGATTGATTATTTTCTTCCGGTTGTATTGACTGGTTGCTTTGTTGTCCAGGTTGCTGCTCAGATTGATTAATCCCTTGTCTGATGGAAACCTGTTCTGCCAACTCTGCTTTTGTGCGGATCTCTGTAAGATATTTTTGGGCTTCAGCATTCATGCGCTCGATCTCACTTTTATATTGGCCAAAATGCTTGTTCATGTGCTTTTCAACTTCTTCCCCTGCCTTTAAATACACGCTAGCTACAATCACTAAGACAAGGGTTATAATTATAGTCGTGGACAGATATAAATCACCTATCCTATCATTTAACGACTTAATTTTCTCTTCGATTAGCTCATTTTGTTCTTTTATTTGAACTTCATTGCGTTCTTTTATCTCTATTTTGTAATTCCCTGCTTGTATTGTATCAATCTTTGTGCCTGTCTTTGCATTGTATTCCATCCCATTTTTGTTGGCGCTCCTTTGTTCTTTAAACTGAAAAAAAAAGTACAGCGCAAGCATAAATATTATGCCAAAAGCAACGCCTACGAAAACCCCTATATTGCGACGAAACATTTTTTAAGATAAGGCAGGTAAAGGTATTTTAACTTTAGTTATTTAACTATACTAAGATGCATTTAATATAAGATTATTACAATTATATAATAATTTTATAACTATAAAAACTTTAGAGCTGCGACTGTCGATTGATTGTATATTTTACGCTACAAAAATACATCATTCCTCATAGGATGGTTCGATCGATATCCAAATATTGGAAAGTATTTGAAGATAATTAGTGAGAAGCCTTCTACGGACATTTATTTGAGTACCCAATCCGTTTAGCAAATGTACAAATAAATTTTCGAAATCGGTTCCTTTTTCCTGACCATGCAAGGCTTCCTGTTGGTTTGAAGAGCGATAATTACCGTCCCCTATCTTCGATATCGAGGACTGACAATGCGTAACTGCCCGTTCAAATATATATCCGTGTTAAAATTAGCAAACCCCAGATTAACAGTACGGCTATCTGCAACCACGAAAGGAATCGGGACGCCGCGGAGTTTATTTAACTCATTACCTGCTCATTAACCTTATTTACATAAAGTGTTCAGGTATTCACTTGTGTCGGGCGACACAGCTAGTGAATCATGAGAGGTGAGTAGACAGTGGTATCCCGGAATTGCCGATGAAGACATCGACAATGGTGGAATAAATTATCCTTCTTGTTCCCATCATCTGCACATCCTCATATTTGCACATCCGCACATCATTCCCCCCATTTCACGCCGAAATCAGCCCGATTACTATGCATGCATAAAAAACATACCAAATACCGTTTTGAACTTTGGTATAGTTGACTAAATATTTAGTATGGTTATTTCTACGTAAAAGTTTATGATATGCTGAATTTATGACCATAAACAGAATTAAATATTGATTGAAAAAAATAATTTTATGTCTTGATATTGCATAAGGGTCTCGCTAACTTACAAATAGCAAATTGTAATAAAAAATAAACCCGGGTTTTCGCTGAAATTTTAGCACCCGATACAGCAGTTACAGATTAAAATATGAGCTCATCGCACGAGACCCTCGAGGCCGTAGAAATCAATAAATACAGTAAAACCTTAACCCAGGACCCTACCCAGCCTGCCGCTCAGGCCATGCTGTACGGCATCGGGTTAACGGACGACGATATGAAAAAGGCGCAGGTGGGCGTGGTGAGCATGGGCTACGATGGCAATACCTGTAATATGCACCTCAACGACCTGGCCAAACTCGTTAAACAGGGTGTTTGGGAGCAGGACCTTGTGGGCCTGATATTCAACACCATTGGTGTGAGCGACGGCATGAGCATGGGCACCGACGGCATGCGCTACTCGCTGGTGAGCCGCGATGTGATCGCCGATTCGATTGAGGCGGTGTGCGGGGCGCAGTATTACGACGCGCTGATCGCGCTGCCGGGCTGCGATAAAAATATGCCGGGTTCTGTGATGGCGATGGGCAGGCTCAACCGCCCGTCGATCATGGTCTATGGCGGTACGATCAAACCGGGCCATTATAAAGGCGAGGACCTGAATATCGTTTCGGCATTCGAGGCGCTGGGGCAAAAGATCGCCGGCAATATGAACGAGATCGATTTTAATCAAATCATTAAAAATGCCTGTCCGGGTGCGGGTGCCTGCGGGGGTATCTATACGGCCAATACCATGGCATCGGCTATCGAAGCGCTGGGCATGAGCCTGCCATATTCATCATCGAACCCAGCGGTAAGCGAAGAAAAGAAAGCGGAATGTTTGGCTGCCGGCAAGGCGATCAAATTGCTGCTCGAAAAAGATATAAAACCATCCGACATCATGACGCGTGAGGCATTTGAAAACGCCATCGCTGTGATCATGGTATTGGGCGGCTCGACAAACGCCGTGCTGCACATGATCGCGATCGCAAAAAGCATTGGGGTAAAATTAACGCAGGACGATTTCCAGGAAATAAGCAACCGCACCTCGGTATTGGTCGACATGAAGCCCAGCGGGAAATACATGATGGAAGACCTGCATAAGGTGGGCGGCGTTCCGGCTGTAATGAAATACATGTTAAAAATAGGCTGGCTGCATGGCCATTGCTTAACCGTTACCGGGAAAACCATTGCCGAAAACCTGCAGGATGTACCGGAACTTGATTTTGACAACCAAAAAGTTATCATGCCGGTTGAAAGGCCGGTAAAAGCTACCGGGCATTTACAAATATTATATGGTAACCTGGCCGAGGGCGGCAGCGTAGCCAAGATCACCGGCAAAGAAGGCACCCGTTTCGAAGGCCCTGCCCGGGTTTTTGATGGCGAGTTTGAGCTGATCCACGGTATACAAAGCGGTCATGTACGGGCCGGCGATGTAGTGGTGATCCGCAACATCGGCCCTAAAGGTGCACCGGGCATGCCCGAAATGCTGAAACCTACCGGGGCCATTTTTGGCGCCGGACTGGGCGCTTCGGTGGCATTAATCACCGATGGTCGTTTTTCGGGTGGTACACATGGGTTTGTCGTCGGGCACATAACGCCCGAGGCTTACGATGGAGGCCTGATCGCGCTGGTAAAGGATAATGACACTATTGAAATAGATGCCGTTAACCGTACCATGACGCTCAAAGTTCCCGAAGCCGAGATCGCCGAAAGGCGGTCAAAGTGGGTAAAACCCGCGTTAAAAGCCAAAAATGGGTTGCTCTATAAATATGCAAAAACGGTTGCTACAGCTGCGGAAGGCTGTGTGACTGACGAATTTTAAGAGAGGTAAAGGGCTAAAGGTAAAAGGCCAGAGGTTATTTAGAATTAACAGAATTTAAAAGATATTGCAGTGGAAACACAAACAATTGCTACGCAGGAGATCGGTGAAATCGCAGAAAAATCGGTGAAATCGCCAACAATAGAGGTATCAGGTTCCGTAGCCTTACTCGACGCCCTGATCATCGAAGGCGTGGATACCATTTTTGGCTATCCGGGCGGTGCCATCATGCCCATCTACGATGCCTTATTTGATTATAACGACAAACTGAATCATATACTGGTCCGCCATGAGCAGGGTGGCATTCATGCCGGGCAGGGCTATGCGCGTACTTCGGGCAAAGTGGGCGTGGTATTCGCGACAAGCGGCCCCGGCGCAACCAACCTGGTAACCGGCCTTGCCGACGCTCAGATAGACAGTACGCCGCTGGTTTGTATTACCGGGCAAGTGTTTGCGCATTTGCTGGGTACCGATGCTTTCCAAGAAACGGACGTGATCAACATCACCACCCCCGTAACCAAATGGAATTACCAGGTGACGGATGCCAGTGAGATACCTGAAGCCATCGCCAAAGCGTTTTATATCGCGAAAAGCGGCCGGCCCGGACCGGTATTGATCGATATTACCAAGAACGCGCAGATACAAAAATTTAATTACGAAGGCTATGTAAAATGCAACCATATACGCAGTTACCGGCCTAAACCAATCGTGAGGCCGCAATATATACAGCAAGCCGCAGAGCTGATCAACCAGGCAAAAAAGCCGTTCATCATTTGGGGGCAGGGTGTTATTTTAGGCGGGGCAGAGCAGGAGTTTAAGGCTTTTGTCGAAAAAAGCGGCATCCCCGCGGCGTGGACCATCCTGGGTGCCGGGGCTATTCCAACCGATCATCCGCAAAATGTGGGTATGCTGGGCATGCACGGAAATTACGGGCCAAATGTACTCACCAACGAATGTGATGTGCTGATCGCGATAGGGATGCGTTTTGACGACCGGGTTACCGGCCGCCTCGACAAATATGCTAAACAGGCGAAGGTAGTGCACCTCGATATCGATCCGGCCGAGATCGACAAAAATGTAAAATCGACCGTTCCGGTTTGGGGCGATTGCAAGGAGACATTGCCGTTGCTTACGCAATTGGTCGAGAAAAAGTCGCATACCCAATGGGTGGAGAAATTTAACGATTACATGCGCCAGGAAACAGAAGCTGTGATCCATGATGAGCTGAATCCGTCGTCCGGCGAAATGACCATGGGCGAAGTGATTAAGCAGCTGAACGAGCTTACCAACGGTGACGCGGTGATCGTAACCGACGTTGGCCAGCACCAGATGGTGGCTTGCCGCTATGCTAAACTAAATAAAACACGCAGCAATATTACCAGCGGCGGCTTAGGCACCATGGGGTTTGCTTTGCCGGCTGCCATTGGTGCCAAATTCGGCGCGCAGGAGCGTGATGTGATTGCCATTATTGGCGACGGCGGTTTCCAGATGACCATACAGGAACTGGGCACCATCATGCAGAGCGGCGTTGATATCAAGATCATCATTTTAAATAATCGTTTCCTGGGCATGGTGCGCCAGTGGCAGGAGTTGTTTAACGCGCGCAGGTATTCGTTTGTCGATATTCAGAGCCCTGATTTTGTGGCTGTAGCCGCGGCTTATGGCATAAAAGGTAAGTTGGTAGCCGATAGGGCCGATTTGCCATCGGCACTTAAAGAAATGATGGATACCAAAGGATCATTCCTTTTGGAAGTAATGGTAACAAAAGAAAACAACGTGTTCCCGATGGTACCGCAGGGATGCAGCGTTGCCGAGATCCGGCTTAAATAGCGCTTTTCAAAGCCCTCTCCTTTGGAGAGGGTTGGGTGAGGCTAAAAACAGTGAGGCTAAAAAAATTGAAATGGAAAATTCGCAGGAGAAACAAGAATTTAACATAACGGTATACACCGAGAACCAGATCGGTTTGCTGAACCGCATCGCGATCATATTTACCCGGCGCAAGATCAATATCGACAGCCTGAATACCTCGCCGTCGGAGATCGAAAGTATTCACCGGTTTAATATCGTGATCAACGAAACAGAAGACGTGGTGCGCAAGCTTTGCCGCCAGATAGAAAAGCAGGTGGAAGTACTGAAAGTATATTATCATACCAATGAAGATGTGATATGGCAGGAATTGGCGCTTTACAAGGTATCAACCGACGTGATCGCCGAAAAGGTGAGCGTTGAGCGCTTATTGCGCGAGAACGGCGCCCGCGCAGTGGTGATCCGCAAGGACTATACGGTATTCGAAACCACCGGTCACCGCGAGGAAACCGATAACCTGATCAATATTTTACAGCCTTACGGCCTGATCGAGTTTGTGCGCAGCGCGCGGGTGGCGATCATAAAAGACAGCGAGGGATTTAATGCCAAGATCAGGGAATTCGAACGAATGGAGCCGGGCGAAGACGTGATCGAAAATGAATATTTAAACCAGGGCGACAAGGTATTTACGATGTAATGATAGCGACGGGGTTTATACCCATTGCGATTAAATCGGTGTAATCAAAGCGCTAAATCGGTGTAATCAAAAGAGCAATAAATCGGTGAAATCAAAAAATGATTGAAGAAATAAAACAACGATACCCGTTAGCATACGATGCGATAAAGAAAGCGACGGAAGCCAACGGTTTCAGCATGCCTTCGGAAGTGCTGACCTGTTCGTTGCTTAAAACCTTGGCGGCTACAAAGCCGGGCGGTAAATTTTTAGAGCTGGGGACCGGGACAGGTTTAGCAACCACCTGGATATTGGATGGGATGGACAAAAGGTCCACCTTGATTTCGATTGATAATGACGAAACGTTATTAAACATCGCCAAAGAGAATTTAGGTGTCGATAAAAGGCTGAAACTGATTTGTACAGACGGCGGCGAATGGATAAAACAGAATGCCGGCAAAAAATTCAGTTTCATTTTTGCTGACACCTGGCCGGGTAAATATTTGCTGCTGGATGAGGTGCTTGAGATGGTTGAAAAAGGCGGAATCTATATCATTGACGATATGCTCCCGCAAGCAAACTGGCCAACCGGGCATGCAGAAAAAGCGGCAGAATTAATTACCGACCTGGATAGCCGGGACGATATTATTTTAACAAAGATGGGATGGGCAACAGGTATCGTGATCATAACAAAAAAGTAGAGACGTAACGAATAACAATAAAATATAAACCCGCATCGGTGAAATCAAGCGAAATCGGTGTAATCATCAAAATAAAAAGTAATGGCAAAATTAAATTTCGGCGGCAGTGAAGAAAATGTAGTAACCCGCGAGGAGTTCCCTTTATCAAAGGCCCAGGACGTATTAAAAAACGAAGTGATAGCTGTAATCGGCTATGGCGTTCAGGGACCGGGGCAGGCGCTCAATCAAAAAGACAACGGTATTAACGTGATCGTTGGTCAGCGTAAAGGCACAAAAACATGGGACAAGGCTGTTAACGACGGCTTTGTGCCGGGCGAAACCCTTTTTGAAATTGAAGAAGCATTGGAAAAAGGCACCATCATTTGTTACCTGCTGAGTGACGCCGCCCAGATAGAATTATGGCCGACCGTTAAAAAACATTTAACAAAAGGCAAGGCCCTGTATTTTTCGCATGGGTTTGGCATCACCTTTAAAGAGCAAACCGGCATTATTCCGCCTGCGGATGTGGATGTGTTCCTGGTGGCTCCAAAAGGCTCGGGTACTTCGCTGCGCCGGATGTTTTTGCAGGGCCGCGGCTTGAATTCGAGCTATGCCATTTTCCAGGATGCAACCGGTCGTGCCAAAGAGCGGGTGATCGCATTGGGCATCGCGGTGGGCAGCGGGTATCTTTTCGAAACTGATTTCAAAAAAGAAGTTTACAGCGACCTTACCGGCGAGCGCGGCACGTTAATGGGCTGCATCCAGGGGGTTTTTGCGGCGCAGTACGAAGTATTGCGCAAAAACGGTCATTCGCCATCCGAAGCGTTTAACGAAACCGTTGAAGAACTGACCCAATCGTTAATGCCGCTGGTTGCGGAAAACGGCATGGACTGGATGTATGCCAATTGTTCGACCACCGCACAGCGTGGCGCCTTGGACTGGTGGAAAAAATTCCGCGACGCGACCAAACCGGTATTCGAAGAGCTTTATGATAGCGTGGCAACGGGTAAAGAATCGCAAAAATCGATCGATTCCAACAGCAAGCCCGACTATCGCGAAAAGCTAAATATTGAGCTAAAAGAATTGCGCGACAGCGAGATGTGGCAGGCGGGTAAAACCGTTCGCAGCTTAAGGCCGGAGAACCAGGCGGTAGAAGCTTAAAAGGAGGTAAAAGCTGAAAGGCGAAAGGTTAAAGGTAAGACGTGAGGTTGCGAGTGATGAAGGAAATCGGTGTAATCAGTAACATGAAATGGGACGCTAAATTATATGACGACAAACATGCTTTCGTATTCCAATACGGCGAAAGTGTGCTGGAGTTGCTGGATGTAAAGCCCGGCGAGCGTGTCCTTGATTTGGGCTGCGGTACCGGCCATCTTACCAAAAAAATATACGAAGAAGGCGCCGAGGTTGTTGGTATCGATGCCTCGCCGGAAATGATCGCGAAAGCAAAAGAGAACTATCCGGAACTGAATTTCAGTGTTGCTAATGGCGCGAATTTTACTGTTGACGAACCGTTCGATGCGGTATTTACCAATGCCACGCTGCACTGGATACACGATGCCGACGGTGTGATCAGGAGCGTTTACCATGCACTCAAACCCGGCGGCCGTTTCGTAGGTGAATTCGGCGGCAAAGGCAATAATCGATTGATGTTAGCCGCTACGGCAACGGTACTCGAAAAGCATGGCTATAATAAAGGTGAAAACATCAACCACTGGTATTACCCGTCGACAGCCGAATACGCTGTCAAACTGGAAGCGCATGGTTTCCGGGTAACGTTTGCAACCCATTTCGACCGACCTACCCTGTTGCAGGACGGCCGAGACGGCATGATCAAATGGTTCAATATGTTCGGCTCATCGATTTTCAAAGCAGTGCCGGCTGCCGAACTGCCAAAACTATTAAATGAAATTACCGACCTGCTGCAACCCACCAACGAAGTAGAGGGGCAGTGGTATGCGGACTATAAAAGATTAAGATTTATCGCTTTGCGCGAGATATGAGAATAAGTAAATAAAAAAAGGACCCGATGCGAGTATAGAGATCGCCGACTAAAAGTCTCAAATCTCATATCTCACATCTCAAATCTAAAAGAGATGCACGATCCAAACCGCGTTTATGTTTTTGATACCACGCTCCGCGATGGCGAGCAGGTACCGGGCTGCCAGCTCACAACCCCCGAGAAGATTGAGATTGCCAGGGAGCTGGAGGCATTGGGAGTGGATATTATCGAAGCCGGCTTCCCCGTTTCGAGCCCAGGCGATTTCCAGAGTGTGGTGGAGATCTCAAAAGCTGTTTCAAAACCTACCGTTTGTGCCTTAACACGGGCAAATAAAGGCGACATCGACACAGCGGTCGAGGCGCTGCAATATGCCAAAAGGCCGCGCATCCATACGGGTATCGGCTCGTCGGATATGCATATCAAGCATAAGTTCAACAGTACCCGCGAGGAAATATTGAAGCGGGCGGTTGATGCTGTGAAGTATGCCAAAAAATTTGTTGAGGACATCGAATTTTATGCTGAGGATGCAGGTCGTGCGGATATTAACTACCTGGCGCAAATGGTTGAAGCGGTGATCGCGGCCGGCGCCACGGTCGTCAATATTCCCGACACCAATGGTTATTGCCTGCCTAACCAGTACGGCGAAAAAATAAAGTTTCTGAAGGATAACGTACAAAATATCGATAAAGCTATCATATCCGTGCACTGCCATAACGATCTTGGCCTTGCTACGGCAAACTCCATCGCGGGCCTCGAAAACGGGGCCCGCCAGGTCGAAGGTACCATTAACGGTATCGGCGAACGCGCCGGCAACACGTCGATAGAAGAGGTGGTGATGATACTAAAAACCCATCAAAAGCTGGGCTTGCATACCAACATCAACACCCGTAATTTTTATGAGCTGAGCCACATGGTAAGTACGCAAATGCGCATGCCGGTGCAACCGAATAAAGCCATTGTTGGCAGCAATGCTTTCGCGCACAGCTCCGGCATTCACCAGGATGGTTTTTTAAAGAACCGCGAAAATTACGAGATCATCAAACCGGAGGATGTCGGTTTCCCGAGCGCTACCATTGTGCTTACCGCACGCAGCGGAAGGCACGCGCTGAAATTTCACCTGGACCGCCTGGGCCGTCATTTGGAGCGCGAGGAACTGGATGCCGTGTACCAGAATTTTTTAACAATGGCCGATAAAAAATTAGATATAAACGATAATGACCTGATATCGCTGGTTAACAAAACCAATATGTACAGTCAGTCATTTCAAAAAGCAGGAAAATAATCAGCATATAAAATGAGCAGAACATTGTTTGATAAAGTGTGGGACGCGCACGTGATACGTAAGATCGAAGGAGGCCCTGACGTGCTTTTTATCGACCGGCATCTTATTCATGAAGTGACAAGCCCGGTGGCCTTTTTAGGATTGAAGAGCCGGGGAATAAAAGTTTTATACCCCGAGCGCACGTTTGCGACGGCAGATCATAACACGCCCACCGTCAATCAGCATTTGCCGGTTGCCGATCCGCTTTCGGCCAACCAGTTGAACGCCCTGGAGCAAAACTCTAAAGAGTATGGCATCAGCTATTGGGGCCTGGGCCATCAAAAAAATGGTATCGTACACGTGATCGGACCTGAATATGGCATCACACAGCCGGGCGCGACCATTGTTTGCGGCGACTCGCATACCTCCACGCATGGCGCTTTCGGCGCGATCGCTTTTGGTATCGGCACGTCGGAGGTGGAAATGGTTCTGGCAACCCAATGCATCATGCAGCCCAAGCCTAAAAAAATGCGCATAAACGTTACCGGGAAACTGGGTATTGGTGTAACACCGAAGGACGTAGCGTTGTTCATCATTTCACAGCTCACCACTTCCGGTGCTACCGGCTATTTTGTTGAATATGCAGGGGAGGTTTTCGAAAACATGAGCATGGAAGGCCGGATGACTGTTTGCAACCTGAGCATCGAGATGGGCGCGCGCGGCGGCATGATAGCCCCCGATGAAACCACCATCAATTATGTAAAGGGCCGCGAGTTTACTCCGAAAGGCGAAGCATGGGACAGGGCCCTGGCTTATTATAAAACGTTAAAAACTGATCCGGATGCGGTGTTCGATAAGGAGCTGACGTTTGACGGTTCGGCGATTGAACCGATGATCACATTCGGAACAAACCCGGGCATGGGCATGGGCATTTCGCACGATATTCCCGACGCTGCCCATGTGGAAGGCGGCGCTGCTACTTATGCGAAATCGTTGGGTTATATGGGTTTTTCAGAAGGCGAGCACATGCTGGGCAAAAAAGTGGATTTCGTTTTTGTAGGCAGCTGCACCAATGGACGTATCGAGGATTTCAGGGCGTTTACCTCGCTGGTGAAAGGAAAGCACAAAGCCGATGACGTTACCGTTTGGCTGGTTCCGGGGTCGCATATCGTCGAGTCGCAGATCAAAGAGGAAGGCTTGCTGGATATTTTGACGGAAGCAGGTTTTACCCTGCGGCAACCGGGTTGTTCAGCCTGTTTAGCGATGAACGACGATAAGGTTCCGGCCGGAAAATACGCGGTAAGTACCTCGAACAGGAATTTTGAAGGCAGGCAAGGGCCGGGCGCGCGGACTATGCTGGCTAGCCCCTTGGTTGCGGCCGCGGCCGCTGTTACGGGGGTGGTTACCGACCCAAGAGACCTAATTGAGGAACTTGTTTAGGGTTGAGATTAGAGGCTGGAGATCAGAGATTAGGCAAACGGCAAATCGGTGAAATCAAATAATAGTAATCGGTGAAATCATAAAACAACATCGGTGAAATCATAAAAATATATGGCTTACGATAAATTTAACATATTAAGAAGTACGGGGGTACCATTGCCGATAGAAAATGTCGATACCGACCAGCTGATACCCGCCCGCTTTTTGAAAGCGACAGAGCGTGTAGGCTTTGGCGATAACCTTTTCCGAGACTGGCGGTATAACCCGGACAATACGCCCAAGAAGGATTTTGTATTGAATAACCCGACCTACTCGGGCAAGATACTGGTGGGCGGTAAAAACTTTGGTTCAGGCTCATCGCGAGAGCATGCGGCCTGGGCGGTGTACGACTACGGTTTCCGTTGCGTGGTATCCAGTTTTTTTGCGGATATATTCCGCAACAACTGCCTAAATATCGGCGTATTGCCGGTGCAGGTTAGCGCGGATTTTTTAGAAAAAATATTTGCGGCGATCCATGCCGATCCGAAAACTGAGCTCGAAGTGGATCTGCCGGCTCAAACCATCACCATTTTATCAACCGGCGAAAAAGAAAGGTTCGATATCAGCCCCTATAAGAAGGACAACATGATGAACGGTTTTGACGATATCGATTACCTGCAAAGCATAAAAGAAGAAATACAGGAATTTGCATCACAGCTGCCTATATAAGCTACATCGCCCTTATGGGTTTAAAATATCTTAGCCGGTACCAAAAAAAATCAGCCATGGAAAAAAAGAAAATAGAGATCATGGATACGACACTGCGCGATGGTGAACAAACCTCGGGCGTGTCTTTTTCTGTTTCCGAAAAACTGACGATCACCCAATTGTTGTTGGAGGAACTTTGCGTCGACCGGGTGGAAATAGCGTCGGCACGCGTGTCTGAAGGTGAGTTCGCCGCGGTAAAAACGATAGCAGACTGGGCCGAAACAAACGGTCATCTTGACCGCATAGAGGTATTAACCTTTGTGGACAACGGCGCCTCCATCGACTGGATGTTGGGGGCGGGCGTTAAAGTGCAAAACCTGCTGACCAAAGGATCGTTAAACCATTTAACACACCAGCTCAGGAAAACACCGGGGCAGCATTTTTCGGAGATCGCTCATGTCGTTAATCTTGCTGGTAAAGAAAACATAGCCACCAACGTTTACCTGGAAGACTGGAGCAACGGGATGCGTAATTCGCCGGAATATGTTTTTCTGCTGCTGGATTTCCTTTCCACACAGCCCATAAAAAGGATATTGCTGCCGGATACGCTGGGCATTTTAACACCGCATGAAACGTTTAAGTTTTTAACGGAAATACGGTCGAAATACCCTCCCCTTCATTTTGATTTCCATGCGCATAACGATTACGACCTGGGCACAGCCAATGTTTTAGAAGCCGTGCGGGCAGGTGTTTCAGGGCTCCACTTAACCGTAAACGGCATGGGCGAACGGGCCGGGAATGCCGCCATGGCCAGCGCGGTTGCTGTGATCAAAGATTTTGCGCCGGATGTTGAAATCCGGATCAAAGAGTCGTCGATCTATAAAGTGAGCAAGCTGGTTGAAACCTTTTCGGGGGTCAGGATACCATCGAATAAGCCTATTGTCGGTGATAATGTATTTACCCAAACAGCGGGCGTTCATGCCGATGGCGATAACAAGCACAATTTATATTTCAACGACCTGCTGCCCGAGCGTTTCGGCCGGAAGCGCGAATATGCCCTGGGAAAAACATCCGGGAAGGCCAATATCGAAAAAAACCTGCAGGAGCTTGGCCTCAAGCTCAACGATGCCGATCTGAAGAAAGTTACCCAGCGCGTTATCGAGCTGGGCGACAGAAAGGAAACGGTAACCAAAGAGGACTTGCCCTACATCATTTCGGACGTGCTGGACAGCAATCTTTACGAGGATAGCGTGATCGTTGAATCGTATGTGCTGACAAACGCTATGGGATTGCGCCCGTCGGCGACCATTTCAGTACGCATCGAAGGCGAAAAATTTGAGGAGCATGCACAGGGCGATGGCCAGTTTGATGCGTTTATGAAGGCATTGACATCGGTTTACGCCCGGAAGGAAAGATGTTTACCAAAGCTGATCGATTATGCCGTGCGGATAGCGCCGGGGAGCAGCTCGGACGCGTTGTGCGAAACCATTATTACCTGGCAAACCGAAAAGGGCAAATTCATTACCCGCGGGCTCGACTCCGACCAAACGGTTTGCGCGATCAAGGCCACCCAAAAAATGCTGAACATTATAGAAGGGCAGGAACTGCGCCGGCCCGTATCTTATAAACAAGTATTAAAACACGTATAAAACTGAATGAAATTAAACATTGCACTTTTAGCCGGCGACGGGATCGGGCCGGAGGTTATTGACCAGGCCGTAAAAGTATCAAATGCGATAGCGAAAAAATTTAACCACGAAATTACGTGGACCCCGGCGCTTACCGGCGCCGCGGCCATCGATGCCGTCGGCGAGCCATACCCCGACGAAACGCACGAGATATGCATGGCCGCGGATGCCGTGTTATTTGGCGCTATCGGGCACCCACGGTTCGATAACGATCCAAAGGCAAAGGTGCGCCCGGAGCAGGGATTGCTGAAAATGCGGAAAAAGCTGGGCCTGTTTGCCAACGTGCGCCCAACGTTTACATTTCCTTCCCTGATCGACAACTCGCCGTTGAAACGGGAGCGCATTGAAGGTACCGATTTGATCATTCTGCGTGAGCTCACCGGGGGCATCTATTTTGGCGAGCGGGGTAGAAAAGATGATGGAAACACCGCTTTCGATACCTGCACTTATACGCGTACAGAGGTGCAGCGGCTGGCAAAGCTGGGTTTTGAAATGGCAATGAGCCGCAGTAAAAAATTGTGCTGCGTAGATAAGGCAAACGTATTGGAAACCTCGCGCTTATGGCGCGAAACCGTGCAGGATATGGAAAAAGATTACCCGGAGGTTACCGTGAGCTATGAGTTTGTCGATGCCGTGGCGATGCGCCTGGTGCAATGGCCCAACGCATACGATGTGCTGATCACGGAAAATCTTTTTGGCGATATTTTAACCGACGAAGCCTCGGTAATTTCTGGTTCTATGGGGCTGATGCCGTCAGCTTCGATCGGCGTTCATACCTCGTTGTTCGAACCTATCCACGGTTCGTATCCGCAGGCTGCCGGTAAGGATATCGCTAACCCCCTGGCAACGGTATTGTCGGCCGCTATGATGTTCGAGGATGCGTTCGGTTTAAAAGAAGAGGCGGAACTGATCAGATCGGTTGTGAACAAATCGCTGGCCGAAGGAATCGTGACCGAAGACCTGGCAGGGAAAAATAAAGCCTATAAAACCAGCGAAGTAGGCGATTGGCTGGCTAAGAATATCTAACAGGTTGCGGAGCGTTTATTTTTTTGTAAGTTAAACACGCTAAACGCCACCCAAACGTGTGCGGGTGGCGCAGTCAGCGATATCACGTAGAAAATTCTATTTTTGCCCCATACTATTGAAGTGGGAAAAGATAAATTACGGCGGTTTGCTGAAGTAAATACCTTTAGCAATGTATTGCAGCTGGACGAAGGCAAAATTTTTAAAGGACAATGGGCCGGCGGCTTTTTTAAGAACGGCAATCCTGTGGTGATCGAGCTCGCCTGCGGTAAGGGTGAATACGCAGTGAACCTGGCCCGGCTGTTTCCAGATAAGAATTTTATCGGCATCGACTACAAAGGCAACCGCATATGGCGCGGGGCCAAAACAGCACTGGAGGACGGCGTAAGGAATGTGGCATTTTTACGGATACAGATCGAAGCTATCCTGGATTATTTTGCGCCCGGCGAAGCGGACGAAATTTGGATTACCTTCCCCGACCCGCAACCGCAGCTGAGCCGCGAAAAGAAACGACTTACCTCGCCGCGTTTCCTGGAAAAATACAGGCAACTGCTAAAGCCAGGCGGGTTTGTCAACCTGAAAACGGACAACAACGATCTGCATCAATATACCTCGGAAAAAATAGAAGAGCTGGGCCTGAAGCTGCACGTTAAAACCCAAGACCTTTATCACTCTGAATTTGCAGATGAAGTACTGTCGATAAAAACCTATTACGAAAAAAAATACCTGCAGGATAATAAGAATATTAATTACCTTAAGTTTTCTTTTTAAGGAGTAATGGACGACGATAATTTTTTCGACCGTGTGTACCAGGTGGCGCGGCTGATACCGCCGGGCAGGGTAACTTCGTATGGCGCTATCGCGGCCTATTTGGGAACAAAGGGATCATCAAGGATGGTGGGCTATGCCATGCAGGCCTGCGGCAGGGTGCAGCCGCCGGTTCCGGCGCATCGTGTTGTAAACCGCCAGGGGCTGCTGACCGCGAAATTTCACTTTGGCGGCAACCGGATGGAACAAATGCTGGAAAGCGAAGGCGTGAAGGTAACAGACGACCAGGTGCAGGATTTTAAAAACTTGTTTTGGGACCCGATGACCGAGCTGGCGTTATAAAGTTATTGCAATGTTTTTTCTAATCCACAAGGGGTATCGGCGCATTTTTATAATGGGTTAGCAACCATATAAGCAATAGGGCGGAGCCGAAGGCCTGGTAGAACATTTTGGCCGCCGGTACGTGATAAAAGAACGTATAAGCCAAAATGATCAGGATCTCGCTAACCATAAATTCAATTTTGCCGTGGAGCGAAAAATCGAGGCGCTTAAATAAACCGGCATTATAATCGGTTAAAAGGGCTAACAGCAAATAGGCCCCGGCCAGGGCGTAAGTAAATGCGCCCACGTAGCCTGTTAAGCCAAAGGCCTTTGGCGACAATGCTAAAAACACAACTACCAGATAGTCGATCACGCCGTGAACTTTTGGCGGAATAATTTCATACTTTTTATTTTCCACCTGGTAGGACGAAAGCAAATCCATTGAGTTCTGAAAGTTTATTTAATTTAATGCAAGTCCCTGTTTAACGTAATTTGATTTGTAAGGTTCGCAAAATCTTCGACACTTAACCGCTCGGCCCTGAGGTCGAGCATCGGTTCGCGGGCCATTGCTTCTTTGTTGATCAGCGACGACAATGCATTTCGCAAAGTTTTGCGGCGCTGATTAAAGCCGGCCTTTACCACCTGCCAAAATAATTTTTCATTGCAGTTCAATTGCAGCGTGTCATTCCTCGTCAGCCTGATCACGGCCGATAACACTTTTGGAGCCGGGTTAAAAACGCCGGCTTTTACGGTAAATAAATACTCGACTTTATAATAAGCCTGCAAAAAAACGCTCAGGATGCCATATTCCTTACTGCCTGGTTTGGCGGTACACCGTTCGGCCACTTCCTTTTGAAACATGCCCACAACCTCGGCCACCTGCTGCCGGTTATCCAAAATTTTAAAAAGAATTTGCGAAGATATGTTGTAGGGGAAGTTGCCGATGATAGCGAGCGGTCCCGTAAAAAACGCTGCGAAATCCATTTCCAAAAAGTCGGCGTTTATGAGGCGGCCGCCTAACTGGGGGTATCGTTTTTGCAGGTATTCGTACGACTCGGTATCGATATCGACGAGGAATAATTCAAGCTCAGTTTTCTGAAGCAAGAAATCGGATAGTATTCCCATCCCGGGGCCAACTTCTAAAACCTGGCTGTACCGGTTACCCGGGCGCAGGCTTTCTACAATTTTCGCCGCAATATTTTTATCAGTAAGAAAATGCTGGCCCAAATGCTTTTTTGCTCTTACTAATGTCATGCGTAGTTAAATATTGAGCAATATAATCCATATTTGTCTGATAAATCAGGAACTATAACCTTAAAATCTTTTTATTTGCAGGTAATATGCGCGAAAAATTCAAGATCGGTATCAGTATAGGGGATGTAAATGGTATCGGTTTAGAAATAATCCTTAAAATCTTAGCCGACAGCCGCCTATATGATTATTGCACGCCCATTGTATACGGCCATACCAAGTTAGCATCATTTTACAGGGCTACCACTGATTTGAACGAGATCGACTTTTTTGTGATCAACCACCCGGGCGAGCTTACCGGGAAAAAGGACCACCGCAAACCTAATATGATCAACTGCTGGGAGGAAGACATAAAGATTGAGCCGGGTGTGGTTAATGCCCAGGTTGGCAAATATTCTTTTATTTCGTTACAGCGTGCCACGGACGATTTAACGCGCGGCGATATCGATGCATTGGTTACCGCGCCCATCAACAAAGACAACATACAAAGCGAGGATTTTAACTTTCCCGGTCATACGGAATACCTGCAGGAGCGCGATGGCGCGGCCGAATCGTTGATGTTTATGGTAAGCGACACCCTGCGTGTAGGGGTAGTTACCGGGCATATTCCGGTGCAAAAAGTTGCTGAAAGCATTACTGCCGAAAAAATACTGGCCAAGCTTAAGCTGATGGACGCGAGCCTGAGGAACGACTTTTGGGTACGCAAGCCCAAAATAGCCGTGCTGGGCTTAAATCCCCATGCGGGCGATAACGGCCTTATCGGCGATGAAGAACAGAAGACTATTATCCCGGCGATCGAGGAAGCGAGAAACAATAATATACTTGCCTTCGGCCCGTATCCCGCCGACGGTTTTTTTGCAAACGGTACCTATCTGCAGTTTGACGCGGTGCTGGCCATGTACCACGACCAGGGCCTGATACCTTTTAAACAGATCGCTTTCGAGTCGGGTGTGAACTTTACGGCGGGACTGAATTTTGTACGCACTTCGCCCGATCATGGCACGGCTTACGATATAGCCGGCAAAAACCTGGCATCAGAGATATCCTTTCGCGAAGCGTTATTTACCGCTATGCATATCGTAAAGCACCGGCGCGAAACCGCCGAACTTGAGGAAGACCCTTTACTGATCAGCAAACTTAGCCGCGACAGGGATTAAGACGTGAAAATTTTAACACATCCGTAACTATGCCGGTTTGAATGGGTTATTCGAGCGTTATTTGCCTTTTGATGCTTTCTTCCAGCGAGATAAAGGTTTCGGTACGCTGAATGCCTTTTACGCCCTGTATCTGCTCATTTAAAACCTCGCGCAGGTGCGTGGTATCGTGGCATACAATTTTTGCAAAAATGCTATAGCTGCCGGTGGTGTAGTGCAGCTCAACGATCTCCTTTACGGTTTTTAATTGCTTAACCGCTTCGTTGTATTGCGAACCTTTTTCGAGAAATATGCCCAGGAAAGCAGTGATATCGTAACCTAATTTTTGAGGATCTACCTCCAGGCTGGCCCCTTTTATCACGCCCATCTCTTCCAACTTTTTCATCCTTACGTGTATGGTTCCGCCGGAAACGATCAACTCTTTAGCGATTTCCGTGTATGGAGTGGTCGCATTTTTCATTAATATCGATAAAATCTGTATGTCGAGATTATCAATTTCTAAATTTTGAGCTTTTCTGTGAGACATAAATTCGGATATTTTTATTTATAAAACAAGATTAATTAAAATCTGATAAAAATACAAATATTTTGTTGAAATATTTGCAACGAATAGAATGGTCTGTTAGATTTGTATTAAGCAATTGACACTTGCAAACGTTCTTTTTCATACAAAATAATGTTGGGTGGTGAAATTTTTGGCAGACACACCTCCTTGTCCCGGTGGCGGAGACCCTGGAAAATCAGCTTGCCACAAGCAGCTGACTAACCACTCTGTGAAGGTTCGAGTCCTTCCCCAACAGCTTTTAGTCTAAAGTCGTTAGTCTAAAGTCGGAGTCATTGGCTGTAGACTGAGGGCTGCGGACTTAGGACTAAACAAAAATGTAGGATGGTGAAATTTTTGGCAGACACACCTCCTTGTCGCGGTGGCGAAGAAATTGGGAACCGCTTAGCAATAAGCATAACCACTTCGTGAAGGTTCGACTCCTTCTCCTACAGCTCTTCTCATAATTTAGGTTTATAATTGGTTAGCAAAGGCCCCTGCCCATCAGGGGCTTTGCTGTGATATAAGGTTTTTATTTGTGGGATTGACAAATAAAAAAGTCCCGTTCGAAAGAACGGGACTTTTTGTTAAAATCGATTTTTACTTGTTAAAATATTTTAAACCCGATGCTCAGCGCCCAAAGGTGCTGTCTTTGCCCGTAGCTTGAATTTATGTCAGAAAATCCGCCTTCGTAACGAAGATCGGCAGTAATGGAGCCGAGGTCAACACCACCGCCCGCCTGGTAACCTATGGTGCTGTTTTTATAGCTGCCATTATTCGCGAAGCTTGAAGCGATCGAGCTAAAATTCTGGTTCGAGCTTAACACGGAAGTATAAACAGGGCCGGCCATCACCCTTAGATTGAGGTTTTTAGGGCCGAAACGCAACCCCAGCAATACAGGCACATTTAAATTGGTGAATTTAACGTTCCCGCTATAGTTGTTGTCGCTCGAATGAAATTCGCCGCCTGTGCTGCTCACGTACACCTCGGGCTGCAGGTAAACGCCGCCGCCAAGCCTGGCGAATGCGCCGGCCTGGTAACCGGCCACGCTTGATGACCGCAAGTTATCCGAATTTATGGTTGAGTAATTCACCCCGCCTTTTATCCCAAGCGAAAACTGCGCTTTTGTGCTAAAGCTTATTGCTATCAATAATGCCGCACTCAATAGATACTTTTTCATATGTTTCATAGATTGGTTTGTTAATAGACCCAATTTTGTACCGAACGTTTAAATTTTAAATAAATTACATTTGCCTAACAACCCGTCGGCAAAAAAAATGGAGTCATGTTTAAAATAATGGACATCAGGAGGCACCTATGGAGCCTTTCTCTGGTTTATTTATGGCTATAAACACGTGACTCCTCCGGAGTCGTGGACGGGGGTCACAATAGTTCGGGCGGAGCTACCTGTTTATAGCAATAGATTGTGTTATTTAACGACTCCGGCGGAGTCCCCTGTTTTAAACGGGATTCCCGCCGCTGCCAAATATTTAAATGCAAGCCGGTCAGATTTTTATATTTTTGCTGAAATAATTTTAAATCATGGCTGAGATCACTATATCCAGTAAAGACTGGGAGCGGGTAAAAATTAAATTTCAACGTAAGTACAACCATTTAACCGACGAACAACTCCAGTATACTGAAGGCCAGGAGGACAGTCTGATCACTAAATTGATGGGATTGGTAAACCGCGACCGGCGATATATACTATTTACCCTTAAAAAAGCGTTGGTAAATATTGATAATAACCGTTTGTAAACCAGCCGGCGAAGCAAATAATTTTTGTATTTTTATATTTAAACAGTCAGGAATGAAAAGAGGAAAAGTGTTGTTAAAGAAATACAAAAAGCCGGCGTTTTTCGTCGGTGTTATGATGCTGGCCTTTACTTTTTGGGGCTTTAACGACGACCTGTTCCAGATCGCTAAAAATCTTGATGTATTCGCATCGGTATATAAAGAAGTTAACATAAACTATGTTGACGATATCAATTCATCAAAAATGATAAAGACCGGGGTCGACGCCATGCTCGACGGCCTTGACCCTTACACCGAGTTTGTTCCTGAATCAGAAATTGAAGATTACAAGCTGCATTATGTAAGCACGCAATACGGGGGTATAGGGGCCAGCATATTTGTGCGGAACGGTAAAATTTACTTTTCGGATGTATTTGAAGGGTTCCCCGCCCAAAAGGCCGATATCCGTCCCGGCGACCAACTGTTGAAAATAAATAATACCGACCTGCAGGGTAAAAATAACGACCAGGTGGGCCAGCTACTCAAGGGCTCGAAAGGCGCATCGATCACCTTACTGGTTAAACGTGAAAACTCCGGCCAGCCGGTTGCGAAGGTTTTAGTTCGCGACGAGATCAGGCAGCCCAATGTGTCATACTACGGCATGGTACAGGGCAATATGGGTTATATTAAATTGGATAAATTCCTGGAAAACTCATCCGAGGAAGTGACTAATGCGCTTATATCCATTCAAAAAAATAATCCAAGCGGGGTGATCCTCGACCTTCGTTCGAACGGCGGGGGTATTTTGCAGGAAGCGGTTAAAATTGTAAATCTGTTTGTACCGAAAGACGTTGAGGTTGTATCCCAAAAAGGTAAAATAAAAGAGAAGAACTTTACCTACAGTACCATGAGCGCGCCACTTGCGCCGAACCTGCCATTGGTGGTATTGGTGAACAGTCACTCCGCTTCGGCATCCGAGATCGTGGCCGGCTCGCTCCAGGACCTTGACCGCGCGATCATCATAGGCCAGCGCAGTTATGGCAAGGGCCTGGTGCAGCAAACCTTTAACCTGCCTTATAACAGTTTGGTAAAGATCACCATTGCGAAATATTACGTACCATCGGGCCGCTGCATACAGGCTTTAGATTATACGCACCGCAAAGATGATGGCAGCGTGGTAAAAGTAGCCGACTCGCTTATTCACGAATTTAAAACCAGGGACGGGAGATCTGTTTACGATGGCAGCGGGATATATCCTGATGTGTACGTTAAGCAGGAACATTTCGCCGATATTACGCAGGCGCTGGTTGGCAAGTTGCTGATATTCGACTATGCCACCATTTATCGCTCGACGCACCCAACGTTAAACAATGTACGCGGATTTAGTCTTTCGGATGCTGACTATGCCGATTTTGTAAAATACCTCTCAGATAAAAACTACAACTATAGCTCCGCGTCTGAAAAATTGCTGGCGAACTTAAAAACCGAAGCGTCAAAAGAAAAGCAATTCGCCGAGATCGAGAACGAGTACAGTGCGCTGAAAAGTAAAATGGCAGCCAGCAAGAAAAATGACCTTCAGCTGCATAAAGATGAGATAAAGCAGGTGCTTGAAAACGAGATCGCATCCCGCTATTATTACGAAAAAGGCCGGTTCGAAGCCAATTTTAAATACGATAAGGAGCTTGCGGAGGCTGTAAAGGTGATGCAGGATAAAGAACAAATGGCCTCGATCCTTAGGGGCGAAGGCGCATATAAAGTTATTGGAAAGCCGGTGCTGGCGATGGCCGCAAAAAAGGCCGGCAAGGACCAGGACGACCAGTAAAAACCGGGCGGCCTGTATTATATCAATGTAAACGGCTGCAATACACTGTAATACAGTTGGTTAAAATTCAAACATTTTATTGATCCCCTATCAAAACCTAATTCCTCCGAAGGTATAATCAGCGAAATGGCACATTAATTGCATTAACTTTTAATTAAAAAAATCAATCTTATGAGAAAGTTATGTTTTACGGCGGCGCTTTTAGTTAGCTGCTTAACCATTCAGTTAGCTAACGCGCAGATACATGTGCGGGCTAATGTAAACATTGGGAGCCAGCCTGACTGGGGCCCGGTAGGCTATAGTCATGCCGATTATTATTATATGCCTGATATCGACGCTTATTATGATGTGACCAATCATCAATATGTGTACTATGACAATAATACCTGGGTACACAACCGGGTATTGCCGCAGCGTTACGGCGATTTCGATAGGTATCACAGCTATAAAGTTGTGGTAAACCAACGCAATCCATGGGAACATCAGGATGAAATAAGGGCCAAATACGGTGATTACAAAGATCGTCATGACCAGGCTGTTATTCGTGACAGCCATGACCGGCGTTATCGTAACCATTGGAAAGATGATCGTGATAATAACAGAGATCGCGACCGTCACGATAACCAGTAATTTTATTTACTTATAAACACAAACAGCCCCGCGTACCGCGGGGCTGTTTGTGTTTATAAAAAACTGGCTATTAACGCGTTATCATAGTGTAATTTGAGCTTCCTGATAAAAAAACCAAACTTTTCCGGTTTTCATTTGTCTATATGCAAACAAATAAATTCATTTTATGAAAAAGTTACTTTTTTCGGCGGTCTTAATAAGCTGCTGCTTAACCTTCAAATTAGCCGATGCGCAGTTACGTATACACGCGAATCTAAATATCGGAAGTCAGCCTGAATGGGGGCCGGTAGGCTATACCCATGCCGACTATTATTACATGCCGGATATTGATGCTTACTACGATGTAAATTCACATCAATATGTTTATAATGAAAATAATAACTGGGTTCACGCCAGAACTTTGCCGTCGAGATATGGCACTTTCGACCCGTACCACAGCTATAAAGTGGTTGTAAACCAGCGGAACCCCTGGGAGCATCAGGATCAAATCAAGGCTAGATATTCCAATTACAAAGGTCGTCACGACCAGGTAGTTATCAGGGATAGTCACGATGCCAGGTATCGTAATCACTGGAAAGGTGATCAGCACGACAATGGCCGCAGGGACCACCATTAATTAATTACTTTAAAACAAAAGCCCCGCTTAAAACGGGTTTTTTTGTTCTATAAAAAGCTGAAAATCAATGGGTGGATGCAGGCCGATGTGCCGGTTAAACAAAACAAACTAAACTATTCCGCTTATTTATTGTCTATCTACTAAACAACTTAATTATTTATGAAAAAGCTCATTTTTACAGCAGCGATATTAGTTTGCTGTTTTACGATCAAAGCCGATGCTCAATTGCGCATTAGTGTGAATATTGGCAGCCAGCCAGCCTGGGGACCGGTAGGTTACACCCATGCCGATTATTATTATATGCCCGACATCGATGCTTATTATGATGTACCGGCCCATCAATATGTTTATTACGAAAATAATGCCTGGGTACGACGTGCCTATTTACCGCCGCGTTACGCCAATTATGATCTGTATCATGGGTATAAAGTGGTAGTTAACGAACGAAACCCCTGGGAACGCAATGACGTATATCGTAACCGTTACGCTAATTACCGCGGCCGTCACGACCAGGTAGTGATTCGCGACAGCCGCGACGAAAGATACCGTAACCATTGGAACGGCGACGCCGGCCACTATGATAATGGCAATCACGGCGGACGTGGTAACCAGTTTCACCGCGATAACGGTAACCACGGCGGAGATCAGGGCCGCGGACATGACAATGGAAATCGCGGCGGAGACCAGGGTCGCGGACATGGAAACGGCGATCACGGCGATAAAGGCCATGATCACGGCGATCACCATTAATTTTACGATAAAAAATTTGTTAAAAAGCGCCCGCAACAAGGGCGCTTTTTTTATGTCTTTTTTTTAAAAAGGTATGCCCATGTTCCAAAACATAAACGCCCATTTATCCACCTGCCCGCTTATCACCTGCTCGGTGCTTTGACCGGCGCCATGACCGGCCTTGGTTTCGATACGGATCAGCACCGGCGCCGGGCCCTGCTGGTATTCCTGCAGGCGGGCGGCGAATTTGAACGAATGGGCCGGAACCACGCGGTCGTCATGGTCGGCGGTGGTGACCATCGTTGCTGGGTAATTGTTTGGTTTTAATGCGTGATAGGGCGAATATTTATACAGGTATTCAAACATTTCCTTTGAATCCTCCGCCGTGCCGTAATCATAGCTCCATCCGGCCCCAGCCGTAAATTTATTGTAGCGCAGCATATCCATCACGCCCACGGCCGGGAGGGCAACCTTGCAAAGATCGGGGCGCTGGGTCATGACGGCGCCGATCAGCAAGCCGCCGTTCGAGCCGCCCGAAATAGCGAGGTAATCTTTTGAGGTGTATTTGTTTTTGACAAGATATTGGGCCGCGGCAATAAAATCGTCGAATACGTTTTGCTTTTTCATCCTGATGCCCGCATTATGCCATTTTCCTCCGTATTCGCCGCCACCGCGCAGGTTAGGCACGGCATAGATTCCGCCATGCTCCAGCAGGATAATATTGGAGGTGCTGAAGGCCGGCGTTAAGCTGATATTAAAACCGCCGTAGCCATAAAGCACCGTTGGATTTCTACCATTCAATTTAGTCCCTTTTTTAAAGGTGATGATCATCGGTATTTTGGCGCCATCCTTTGACGGATAAAAAACCTGCCTGCTTTCGAATTGCGAAGGATCGAACTGAACGGCGGCTTTTTTAAATACGGTTGACGTGCTTGTTGCAATGTCCAGTTTAAAAATGGTGGGCGGATAGATATAGCTGGTAAAGGTATAGTAGGTTTCCTTTTCGTCCTTTTTTGTGCCAAAGCCCGTCGCCGTGCCGATAGACGGCAGCGCAATGGTGCGCTCCAGTTTGCCGTCCATGTTATATTGCTCTACCATCGAGGTCGCATCTTTCAGGTATTCGGCAAATATTTTACCGCCGCCGGTTGAGGCGGTCAGCACATTTTGCGTGGTCGGTATCAGGTCCTTCCAGTTTGCCGGTTTAGTGTTTGCGGCATCAACGGTAACGATCTTAAAGTTCGGGGCGTACAGGTTAGTGTAGATATATAATTTGCTGCCAACGTTATCAAGCACATGATGCTCGTTGTCAAAATTGCCTACTACGGAACTTATAGGGCTGCCGGGTTTGCTTAGATCCTGTATATAAAGCTCGTTGCCGGTCGTGGCATTGGCCGCCGTTATCACCAGGAAGCGTTCGTCTTCGGTAAGGTAGGCGCCAATGTACCGGCGTTTTAGCTGCTCGCCGCCAAATATCAGCTGGTCGGCGCTTTGCGGTGTGCCCAGCTGATGATAAAACAGCTTATGGTACTGCGTCATCCCGGCAAGCTGCGAACCTTCCTTTGGTTTGTCATAGCTACTATAATAAAAGCCATGGTCGCCTTTCCAGGCCAGGCCGCTAAATTTTACATCGGTCAGCGTATCGCCGATCATACTTTTATCCGTGGTTTTTATGACGATCACCTTGCGCCAGTCGCTGCCGCCTTCGGATATCTGGTAAGCTGCCAGGCTGCCGTCTTTGGTAAAATCGATGCCCTGTAATGACGTTGTGCCGTCGGCCGAGAATTTATTGGGATCGAGGAAAATTTCGGGTGCGCCCTCGCCGATCTGCCGCCATAGAACCGACTGGCTCTGCAAGCCGTCGTTCTTATAAAAATAGGTGTATCGGCCCTCCTTAAAGGGCGCGCTGTATTTTTCATAGTTCCATAGCTGCTGCAGCCGTTTATGCATGGCATCGCGGTAGGGTATCTGCGACAAATAGGCTTGTGTTACCTTATTCTCGGCCTTTACCCAGGCTTTGGTATCCGCGGCACGGTCATCTTCCAGCCAGCGGTATGGGTCAGGCACGGCAGTGCCGAAATAGGTGGTTACGGTATCAACTTTTTTGGTAACGGGGTAAGTGAGTTTTGTATTCATTTGTTGTGCACTGGCGGAGCCGCTTATGAGTGCAGCTGCGGATAAACAGGTAACTAATTTCATTCAATTGCGGGTTGGTTTGCTAAGATAGGGTTTTGTCGGAACCTTGATTCTATGGATTGTGGGATTGGCGTTGATTATCGTTTTCTTCTTTAGAGAGTTTGCAGCAAATATAGATTTACGATTCACTTAAATGTCTTACCCAAAGATCAAAAAACTGGTTCATCTAAATAAGCTTGTCAAACTAAGGGTAAATTGAAATTCGATTGTCTTATGACAAACTTGAGCAATGAGGACAATTATTTTCCTTTACTTATTCCTTATGGGCGTCGTTTCGGCGTCCGCACAATTCACCGCCGGTATTTCAGGCAAGGTGAATGACATAATCGGAAAGCCCATCGCCGGCGCAACGGTTATTGTAGTAAATGCAATCGATTCTTTGCCCGTCAAAACTTCGGCTACAGGAAATGACGGGCGGTTTATTGTCCAGCACATACGGCCAGGGGTTTATAAAATATGGCTCACCTATGTTGGGTACAAACGATATACAAGCAATTTGATCACCATCAACCAGTTGGATCAATTGCTCGATCTTGGGCAAATTACCTTGATACCCGCTAAAAACACGCAATTAAAGGAAGTAACTATTAGCGGCAAGAAGCCCTTTGTTGAACATAAGATCGACCGGACGGTGATCAATGTAGATGCGCTGGCCACCAACCAGGGTATTTCCGCTTTTGACGTTCTGGAAAAATCGCCCGGTATCCTGGTCGACCCGGTCAGCGGCTCGATCAATTTAGAGGGTAAATCAGGCGCAGCAGTTTATATCGATGGTAAGAAAAGCTACCTGACCGGTAACGATTTGGTGGCTTACCTCCAATCGTTGCCCTCCGGCACGCTGGATCAAATTGAGTTGATGCCCAATCCACCGGCCCGCTACGACGCATCAGGCAGCGGCGGGGTGATCAACATCCGGCTCAAAAAACAAATTGCCAAAGGGTTTAACGGCAGCGCCACAGCGCTGTTCGGTCAGTGGCGGTACGCCAAGACTGAGGAACGGTTTAATTTTGACTACCGCAGCGGCAAGTTCAACCTGACCGTTAACTTCGGCGATAACCAGCAGAATTATTCCACCCGGGCCTACCAGGACAGGAGTTACCTGAACCCGGACGGAAGTCCGGCCGGTTACTTTTCACAATATAACTTTACCCACGGCAAAGGATATACCGTGGCGCCGCAGCTGGGGCTGGACTATTACGCGACCGATAAAACCACCTGGGGTATCCAGATCGGCAGCCTGTACAAGCCGATAACCAATACAGGACAAACCGCCAGCAGCTTTGCGAACCAGGCAGCGCAGTCCGATTCCCTGGTCAATCAGTTTTTTAATAACAATCGTCATTTCAGGAGCAGCTACTATAACCTGAACTTCCGGCACCAATTTGATAAGAAGGGACACGAACTGACCGCCGATTTTGATTACAACGCGTTTAATATCAGCAATGAGCAACTATTTAACAATGCAACGATCCTGCCCAACCAACAGGTCACTAATCAAAGCCAGGAAACAGGAGAAACACCTTCGGATATCCGCATCTTTGCGTTCAAGACCGACTATAGCCGCCCGTTAAGTAATGGTTTTAAACTGGACGCCGGAGCCAAAACCAGTTTTACCCACACCGACAACCCGGCTGCCTATTTCAATACTTCTAACCAAATCACGGAACCGGATTACACCAAAACCAACCATTTTATCTACGAGGAAAATATTAACGCAGCCTATATGAATATCAGCAAAGACTGGAAGCGGTTCGCCGCCGAGATCGGGCTGCGGGTCGAAAACACCCACTCGAAAGGAGATCAGCTGGGGAATGCCATCCAGCGGGATTCCGCCTTCCGCAAAGGCTACACCAACCTGTTCCCGACGCTTTTCCTTCAATATAAGCTGGATTCGGCAGGCACCAGCCAGTTCGGCTTTAACTATGGCCGCAGAGTCAACCGGCCCAATTACCAGGACTTGAACCCGTTTATTATCCCGCAGGACCAATTCAACTATGATGCCGGCAACCCCTATCTTAACCCGTCCTTTGCGCAGACGATTGAACTGTCCTATAGCTTTGCTAACCTAACCGCTAAACTGATCTATGGCAAAACGACCGGGGATATCCAGTCCGTTAGCCGCCTCGCGGGCGGTATCCTGACGACCACGCCGGATAACCTGGGCTATTCGGAATATAAGGGTCTGTCATTGAGTGGAAGTTTTGGCCCGGTTAAATGGTTCCAGCTTAACGGTTTCGCGCAGGTCAAATTCGAGCATACGCAGGCCATGGTTAACGGCAGCCTGGAGGACATTTATGCCAGCGTCGGCACCTTGCAGGGTAATATGCAGTTCCCGCTGGGCAAGGGCTGGAACGCCGAATTGAACGGCTTTTACCAGTCCGCCACACGCAACGTCCAGTTTGACCAAAACAGCGTGGCCCGCCTCAACGCGGTGTTCCAAAAGAAGTTTTCAAATAGTTTTTCGGCCAGGCTGGTATGCACCGATTTCCTGGACTTATTTAAATACGGCGGCACGTATGCTAACCTTCCGCTCACCAGCGCCTTCTATAAAAATACGTTTGATACGCGCGGCTTTAATCTCAGCCTGACCTACCGTTTTGGAAAAACCATTAAAGACCTTCGGAGACACCAGGACGATGCATCCAATGATGAGCAGGGCCGGGTAAAAAATTAAATATAAAAGACCATAGATCGGAGATATTGGATTTAGTTGAACACGAAAGTGGTGCGTTCCGGGGCGAGATACGGAACGCATTTTTTTCTTATTTACGGGGCGGGATAAGGGTAAACGGAACCTGGGTTGTCTTATCTTAAAATTATAAAAAAATGAAAAATCCAGTTAAATCCATGATCATGACTACAATGGGCGTGATCTGCTGTCTGCATGTATTCGCGCAATCCGGAACTGATACGACAGCCGACCCGAAAAAGCAACCCTTTAGCATTAACCTCGACAAGCATCCCGAAATAACGGCCAAATTACAGGCGATGATCAGCAGCGGCAAGATCGTCGTCAAGCCCAGTACCGGGAACAGCAGTAATACCGCGGCGGATAAGCAAGTGATCCGGGATATCCTGGCCTACCTGGTTAATAAAAAACTGGTCCGGTCACGCGGCGAAGTGGACAGTTTCCTGCTGACCGGAACCGCGTTTACCTTAAACGGAAAACCGCAACCCGGAAAACTACAGGCAGAATTAAAGAGCAAATACATCAAAGGGCCCGGTTACGTTATTTATTACGGCAACGATCCCATGACGGGGAACGGGATATTTCAACGGACGGATAATCTTTAAGCATCGGTATATTTGTGGACTTGGCTGAATTACGATTGATCGAGCAGGTTGCAGCAGGCAGCGAAATGGCATTTGAAAAGTTTTTTAAGACCTATTTCAAATGGCTTTACGCCTACGCATTCACGCTGCTGCAGGACGAGATCATGGCCGAGGAAGTGGTACAGCAGGTGTTTTATAAGTTGTGGGAAAAGAAAGAACGGTTGACGATAAGCATCTCCGTTAAAGCTTATTTATACAAAGCGGTCTACCATGAGTGTATGAATTACCTGAAGCATCAAAAACACAAAGCCAGGCATCAAAATGATGTGTTATATTCCAATCCGGTCAGTAAAGATAATCCGGTCATGCGGGTGGAACTCAGCGAACTGGAAACCGGGTTGCAAATTGCACTTCGCGAGCTGCCCGAACAATGCCGAAACATTTTTCAGATGAGCCGCTTCGATGAGCTAAAATACCGTGAAATTGCGGATCAGCTGGGACTTTCCATCAAAACAGTGGAGGCGCAGATGGGCAAGGCACTAAAGGTATTGCGAAAAAAACTGGTGGACTTTCTGCCACTATTGTTATGGTTGTTATTAAAATTCAGATAAATTGAAAGCAGGTAAACCCATAGATAAGGATGAATTGCTGGTCAAATACCTGGCCGGCGAGGCAACAGCCGCTGAAAAAGCACAAGCGGAACATTGGATCAGCGCGAGCGCCGGGAATAGGCAGTATTACGGGCATTTTAAACTGATTTGGGACGAAAGTTTAAAACTGGCGGGTAGCAATGCCATAGACAAAGACAAGGCATGGAACCGCTTCCGGGAGCGGCTGCACCTGGAGTATATTGCGGAATCAAAACCGAAATACAATTTCGGGTGGCTTAAGATCGCTGCCGTGATCCTGCTGATATCAGCAGCGGCCTTATTCGGGCCTTATTTTTTTAAGCGTGGTGACCAGGCTCGTTATTCATCCACGGGTACATCCACTACGCCGGTGACGCTTTTGACGCGGGTTACGACTGGCCATACCGGCAGGGTTGATCTGACCGACGGATCAAGCGTGACACTGAATAAAAATTCCACGCTAAAATATCCCGCTACCTTTAATGGGGTTACGCGAAATGTCCGATTAACCGGCGAGGCATTTTTTAATGTTAAACATGATACGAATAAACCTTTTATCATCCAGGTGAACGACGTGCTGGTAACCGTCCTCGGTACCTCGTTCAATGTCAAAGGCAGTGCCAACAGTACCGAAGTTATCGTAGAGACCGGCAAGGTCAGCCTAACCCGCAGGCAACAAGTGTTAACCGTATTGCCAGGTGAAAAAGCGACGGCATTCATATCAGCGCGTACCTTAAGCAAACAGGCCAGCAACGACCGGTCGTACCGGGCTTATCTGGACAACAAGCCCGATAGTCAGCGCATGAATCCGACCCCTACCGTCCGGTACAGCCCTAATAAAAATAAAGCACTGGTTCAGCAAATTCTCAAAAATCCCGGCCAATGGTCGAAACTTCTTAAGAATTACCAATCGCAAAGCAATGATATTGCCGTGCGCCGGGCAGTGGTCAGAAATGTGCTGGATGAGATTGCTAAAGAAAAAATTGTTGCAGGTAACGCTGTCAAATCATTCCGGTTGAATGAAAACGAATTGGTCATTAATGATCAAAAGCAGTCAGATGCTATTTTCCGGCGGTTCAAAGATCAATTTATTAAAGAGCCAGGCTACACCATTTATCTGGGCGGCGCACCTAAAAACGGCAAAGGCGTATATTTGCAGCCTGATAGTTTATAATTTGCGTGACACCAACGGGTACATTGTGAATGCGCATGTTGGACACCTGTTCCCCGGGTCAAAATAAAAAGCGATGAGTCCTAAACCCATCGCTTAAAATTTTTATCAATTCCGAAATCGAACTTCCGACTTCCGAAATTAGATCAGCAGCCTTACCGGTTCTTCGAGCATCGATTTCAACGTTTGCAGGAAGGCCGCGCCGGTTGCGCCATCCACCACGCGGTGATCGCAGCTGAGCGTTACCTTCATCACATTGCCCGGAACTACCGCGCCATTTTTTACCACAGGCACCTGCTGTATACCGCTAACGGCCAGGATACAGGCATTTGGCGTATTGATGATGGCGGTAAACTCGTCGACGCCGAACATGCCCAGGTTCGAGATGGTAAAGGTTGATCCTTCCATTTCGTTAGGCTGGAGCTTTTTCGATTTAGCTTTTTGCGCGAAGTCTTTTACCTCGGCGGATATCTGGCTCAAAGATTTGCCATCGGCAAACTTAACAACCGGCACCAGCAAGCCTTCGTCGACCGCTACTGCTACGCCAATGTGCACATGCTCGTTAAAGCGTATCTTATCGCCCTGGAAAGATGAATTGATGGCCGGGTGCTGTTTTAAAGCAACTGCGATGGCTTTCACCACGAAATCGTTAAAAGATATTTTTACCGGGGCCACCTCGTTGATGCGGGTACGGGCTTTAACAGCCTCGTCCATATCAATGCTCATCGTCACATAAAAATGGGGCGCGGTGAACAGGCTTTCGGATAAGCGCCTGCTGATGGCCTTGCGCATCTGGCTAACCGGTTTCTCGGTAAACTTCTCTTCGCCGGTATAGGAGGCTATGGTGACAGCTTTTTGAGTAGTAGAGGCGGTGGCAGTAGCAGCTTCTTTAGTGCCACTGCTACTATCTGCTGCTACTTTATTTGCCGGTGTGTAATTTTCTACGTCCTTTTTTATAATGCGCCCGCCTTCAGCAGAGCCTTTGATCTCGTTGAGGTTGATGCCTTTATCTTTTGCAATTTTGCGCGCCAGCGGCGATGCTTTTACGCGGCTGTCGTCCTGGTTAGCGGCGGTTGCAGGGGCAGCTGCGGTTTGACCGGAGTTGGCTTCAGTTTTAGCTTGCTGATCGCCGCTACTGCCGCTATCTTCTGCTGCATCTTTATTGTCATCCTGTAACAGCGGGGTGATATCTGTTCCGGCTTTGCCTACGATCGCTATAATGCCGTTTACCTTGGCGGCTTCGCCTTCTTTAGGGCCTATATATAACAGGGTGCCGTTTTCGTAACCTACCACTTCCATAGTGGCTTTATCGGTTTCTACATCGGCAAGGGAGTCGTCGGATTTTACCGTGTCGCCCACTTTGAAATTCCATTTATTGATCACGCCTTCGGTCATGGTGTCGCTCAACGCGGGCATGCGGATAACGGTAGCGGGTATGTTAGAAGTATCAACTTTTGGTTTTGCCGGGGTGGCTTCCTGCGGCTTTTTATCTTCGGTAACCTTTTCGGGCTGTTTTTCTTCTTTAGCAGGAGCAGCAGATGCGCTTCCGGCCGAATCTAAAGCGGCTTTATAATCTTCACCATCCTTGCCTATCACGCCGATCACCGCATCCACCGGAACGGCCTTGCCTTCTTCAACACCGATGTATAGCAGGGTGCCGTCCTGGTACGATTCGAAATCCATCGTGGCCTTATCCGTTTCGATCTCGGCCAAAACATCCCCCGACTTAATTTTATCACCAACTTTTTTATGCCATTTAGCCAACACCCCCTCGGTCATGGTATCGCTCATTTTTGGCATTTTAATTACTTCGGCCATAGTTCAGTTGATCAATAGTTCTGTTTAATTCAATATTGTAATCAGTCCTTAATAAAAGGATAATCTTTCTCTACATACACATCGGTATACAGCTCTGATGGTTCAGGCCATGGCGATTCTTCCGAGAATTTTACCGATTCGTCAACCTCGGCTTTTATTTTGGCCTCGATCTCTTCAAACCATTTTTCGCCGGCATAGCCTTCCGTTTCGATAACATGTTTTACCAGTTCGATCGGATCCTTCGTTTTATAGCTTTCCAGCTCTTCTTTTGTACGGTATTTCTGCGGATCGGACATGGAGTGGCCCTTATAGCGATAGGTGCGCATTTCAAGGAACGTTGGCCCCTCGCCGCTGCGCGCCCGCTGAATGGCTTCGTCCATCGCTTTGTGAACCGCGGCAGGATCCATGCCATCAACGGCTGAAGAAGGGATACCATAAGGCAATCCTAATTTATAAATATCGGTTTGAGCAGTGGTGCGTTCCACCGAAGTACCCATGGCATAGCCATTGTTTTCGCAAACGAATATAACGGGCAGTTTCCAAAGCGCCGCCATATTAAACGTTTCGGTAAGCGAGCCCTGGCGCACGGCGCCGTCGCCCATATAAGTAATGTTTACAAATTCAGTACCCTTAAACTTTTCGGCGAAAGCGACACCTGCCCCCAGCGGAACCTGGCCGCCAACAATACCGTGGCCGCCATAAAAATGCTTGTCCTTATCAAACATGTGCATGGAGCCGCCCTTGCCTTTTGAGCAGCCGGTAGCCTTGCCATATAGCTCGGCCATTACGGCATTGGGCGAAACGCCTTTTGCCAGCGCGTGGGCATGATCGCGGTAAGCAGTTATTAAGCTATCTTCCGGTTTGATCACCGACATGGCGCCGGCCAAAACGGCTTCCTGCCCGATATATAAATGGCAAAACCCTCTTATTTTTTGCTGCCCATACAATTGCCCGGCCTTCTCCTCAAACCTCCGCATCAACAGCATCGACTCGTACCACATCAGGTAGGTGTCTTTAGTTATTTCGATTGAACCCATTGTTTATATTAAACGATCCCTTTTGAGCGTAAACCGCAAATCTAATTATATCCTTGAAATTATCGAAACCGCTATGATTTTGTTGCGAAGAATAATTTTATTCTGCCAGGTTTGTAAAATTAACAGGACTACGGGCAACAATCGAAACCGAATCTTCGTAAAAATTGTACGGCATCCGGATAATGCCAAATTAAATTTAAGATGTACCCAAACAAAAACAGGTGATTTTTAATAAAAATTTAAAATAAACAGGTTAAACCGAACTTTTATCAAAAAAACGCCGTTTAACATTTGGACTTTTAAAAAATAAGGATAGTTTTGTAGCCAACAATAGACATACTGTCCGGTTTAATACACAATTTGTTGACCCTATACAACAAACTAAAGATTAAATGAAGAAATTTACTATAGCTATTGCCCTATTTTTCAGTGTTTTAGCCGTTCAGGCGCAAACAAAAGCCACTCAAAAGCCAACCGACGAGAAAGCTTCAGACGAGCAGGAAAGTTTGGCTAAAGATTATCTCTCCCAAATTATGGGGGTGGCCTTGTCGGCGACCTCTAATATGAAACTTTTCCATTTTGTATACGACTGGATAGGCACTCCCTACCGTTTCGGCGGAGATTCAAAACATGGCATCGACTGTTCGGCCTTTACAAAAGAATTATACAGCCAGGTGTTTAACCTGGATATTCAGCGCAGCTCGCGCGATATTTTCAGCATGGTAAGCCCGGTTAGAAGGGACGATCTCCAGGAAGGCGACCTCGTTTTCTTTAAAATACATAGCCGCCGCATATCGCACGTGGGCATATACCTTGGCAACAACCGGTTCGCGCATGCCTCGTCAAGGGGGGTAGCTATCAGCAGCCTCGACGACGCTTACTATAAGCGTTACTTTTATCGCGGGGGCCGCATGCTCGAGTCTTTTAAGGAAGAGCTTCAGAGAGAAAATACCAGCAAGAATTAAACAGCTTAATACCTTAATGAAAAATCCCTCCTTAAACCGAGGGATTTTTTTGTCATGCTATTCAGCAAAGCGGCCGCTACTCCGCCTCGTCCTTCGTGGTGCGTACCAGGCTTATGCCGGTGAAAAAGAAAATAATTCCAAGAATGCCGATTACCACCAGTACGGTCATGTCGCCGTTGCGGTTGATAACGCCAATGCCGGTGTAAATTAAGCCAGCAATACCCAGTATGGTAAGTATGGCTCCAAAAACTCGTTTTAAGTTCATAAGGTTAAGCGCCGTTTTTTAAAAAGCATTTTATTAAAACAAATAACACACCAACATTTAAACATTACCTTTATCGATAATAAAACCCATTGATTTATGACACCCGAAATAACTGCGTTTATTGTTATTTTCATTTTACTGGTAATTATAGTTTCCTCCTTTGTATCTGTAAAGCAAGGCACTATCGTAGTGATAACCGTTTTTGGCAAGTACCGGCGGATATTAACGCCGGGGCTGAACTTTAAGATCCCATTTATCGAAAACATCTATTCGAAGATATCGATACAAAACCGCTCGGTGGAACTGGAGTTCCAGGCGGTAACTTTCGACCAGGCCAATGTATATTTTAAAGCCATGCTGCTTTATTCGGTATTGGACCAGCAGGAAGAAACTATAAAAAACGTAGCTTTTAAGTTTGTTGACGACCGTAACCTGATGCAGGCTTTGATCCGCACGGTGGAGGGTTCTATCCGCGCTTTTGTGGCCACCAAACGGCAGTCGGAAGTGCTGATATTAAGACGGGATATTGTTGAGCATGTTAAGGAGCAGCTGGATGTGATCCTTGAAGGCTGGGGCTACCACTTACAGGACCTGCAATTGAACGATATCACGTTCGACGAGGTCATCATGAAGTCGATGAGCCAGGTGGTGGCTTCCAATAACCTGAAGGCGGCAGCCGAAAACGAGGGCCAGGCGCTGCTGATCACCAAAACGAAGGCTGCCGAGGCGGAAGGGAATGCGATCAAGATATCTGCCGAGGCAGAGCGTCAGGCCTCGCAGCTGCGGGGACAGGGTGTAGCCTTGTTCCGCGAGGAGGTGGCCAAGGGCATGTCGGTGGCCGCGAAAGAGATGAAGGAAGCCAATATGGATACATCGGTCATCCTGTTTACCATGTGGACAGAAGCCATAAAACAGTTTGCCGAAAATTCCGACGGCAACGTCATTTTTCTCGACGGATCGACCAGCGCGATGGAACAAACCATGAAACAAATGATGAGTTTAAACCTTTTACCTATTGACAAAGTCAAAAAGTAAAATTTTACTCCTCATTATATGAATTTCAGATACGTGCGGTTGATTTACAGCGCAGCTTTATGTCTTTTTGTTTCTTCAATAACTTTCGCCCAACCCTACCATAAACTTACCGTCGACGATTTTAAGGGCGCCGCACGCGGTGGCAGCGATATTATCGCGTTTACTAATACAATGATCGGCTATACGTATGTGCCTTCGTGGCAGCACGGCTATTACCGGCTGGATTTTACCATTAAGCTGGAAGTGAATAAAAACGAATCGTGGATCGACAGGCGAAGGATAACATCACCCCGGATGATGGCCGAGGTATTGAAGCACGAACAAGGCCATTACAATATTGCCTACCTGGAGCAGCAGGAATTGCTCAGAACGGTAAGCCGGACGGTTTTTCATGATGATTACCTCATCAAAGCAAAGGAAATACTGAGGCGCATCGACGCCAAATATAAACAGCTGAATTCCGACTATGACGAGGATACCAACCACATGCTGAACCGTGAGCAGCAGCGCAGCTGGGATGCCTACTTCAAAAAGCAGCTTGAATTTTTACCGCCCAACCAGGAGAGCTTTACACGAAACAATTCAAGATAGTTAGTTATTCGGGTTCTATGATGTTTTGTGTGGGTAACTGAATTTTATGACCCAGAGGGTCAACCCGTTTGTAGAAACATCCGCATTGTTATCTATTGCCTCGTAGAGGCTACCCCTTGTCCACAGGTTATGTC
>Ga0134125_10000144_pt1 | contig 104275 bp, 108 predicted proteins | sample KB31751_FD_96464 | JGI IMG/M metagenome (GOLD analysis project Ga0134125, IMG submission 96464) | Terrestrial soil microbial communities with excess Nitrogen fertilizer from Kellogg Biological Station, Michigan, USA - KB3-175-1 | ecosystem: Environmental > Terrestrial > Soil > Unclassified ... | reverse complement strand
GTGACGGGTGAGCAGGTCCGCCGCCCCGGTGTAACCGCGAGCCACCTGGGGTTCGAGGACGTAGGAAAGTTTGCTATGCCGGATGGCATGCGGCGGCTGCGCCGGATGGGCGACCATCCGCTTGCCGCCGATGATCTCGTCGCGAGTCACCTCCGGCTCGACCAGATGGTCATCGACCCCGGGGAAGGAGCCTCTGCCCGGCATCCGCTGAGAGGGACCGGAGCCCGAGTGGCCCGGAGCTTTGAGTTGGTAACCGGTGTGCTTCTCGTCCATCCCGATAATCCTACCAGAGCCTACTCCGCCTTCGCCTCCGCCAGCCGCTCCCGCAGGCGCATCTCCCTGAGCCTCTGCATTGTCGAGAGGACGCCGCCGAGGATGATGATGTAAAGGCCGAACCAGACGAGCTGGATGAGCGGCTTGCGGGTCACGTCGAGCGACAGCTTCATCGCGTTCGCGACCCCGGCCGCCTCGAGCTGCACGGCGCCGTTGCTGGCGTTGATGCCCGAGACGATGAGGGCGCCGCCGCCGGGGAGCTGGACCGGCGGCGTCTCCACCTGGCCGCTCGCCGGGTTGAGCCGGTAGAGCGGCTCCAGCTCGACCGTCTTCCCGCCCCGGGTCACCGCCAGCCTGGCGCCGACCGTCACCGGCTGGCCGGCGGCCATGGCGGCCATGGCATTGCCCTGAGCCTGGAGGTTGAAACCCGCGAACTTGATCTCCATGTCGCCGATCTTGCCGGTGTCACCCTTGGCGAGTTGGAGCTTCGGCTGGCCGGGATCGAAGTCGATGGGCGAGACGTAGAGATCCTGGAAGGGCGTCGTCCGCACGTCCGGGTTCGCCATCACCTGCTTGGTGCGCAGATTCATGAACAGCTTGGGGTAGACCATGAACGGCTTCTGCCCGGCCCTGGCGACTTGGACCTCCATCTTCTCCTTCTCGAAGCCCTGCCGGGGAATGAAGCGCTTGAAGGTGAGGCTGACGTCGCCCACCTGGCGCGGCACGTTCTGAGTCAGGGTGACCTTGGTGCTCTCGTCATAGCCCGAGGAGGCGATGATGCCCAGCAGGATCACCCCCACGCCGACGTGGGCCAGATAGCCTCCGGCGCCGCGCAGGCCGCTCACCTGGAACTTGCCCAGCGTCTTCTGGAAGTTGGTGGCGAGCGCCAGGGCGGCGAGCAGCACGAAGAGAAGGTGGAACGGGTCGTGGATCTTCCACACCGCCGCGCCGATCGTCAACACCACGGCGAAGATGCCGGGGACGACCATCTTGCGCGCGATCTCGGAGAACTTGTTGCCCCGCCACGTGAGGTAGGGGACGAGCGAGAGCAGCAGCCCGATCAGGATGGCGATCGGCAGGCTCACCCGGTTGTAGAAGCTGGGGCCCACCTGGCTCGGATTGGACATCACCTTGGTCAGCAGCGGCGCCGAGGTGCCGGCGGTGATGACCACGGCCGCGACCAGGATGGTGATCGTGGCCAGCACCATGAAGGTGCCGCGCGACAGGAACGGGTCCTCGTTGGGCTCGGTGGGGATCTCCTTCCAGCGGGTGATCAGCAGGAACAGGCCGAGGAGGAAGAAGCCGCCCAGCAGCAGGGTGAGCCAGCCGGAGATGCCGAGGTCCACGAAGCTGTGCACCGAGAAGTCGGCCAGCACGCCCGAGCGGGTGAGGAAGGTGCCGTAGAGCACCGAGATGTAGGTCAGGAAGGCGAAGACGTAGTTGCCCCGCCGGTAGCGCCCCTTGGCCCGCTCCATGTGCAGACCGTGGATCATCGTCGTGCCGAACAAGAAGGGGATGAACGAGGCGTTCTCCACCGGGTCCCAGCCCCAGTAGCCACCCCAGCCCAGGGTCTTGTAGGCCCAGTAGCCCCCCATCGTGATGGCGGTGCCAAGGACGATGAAGCCGCCGAGAGCCCAGGGAAACGCCCGTTCCGCCCAGCCGTCGTACTTGCGCCGCCAGAGCGAGGCCATGGCGAACGCGAAGGGTATCGCGCTCGCGGCGTAGCCGACGAACATGATGGGCGGATGGATGACCATCCAGTTGTCCTGCAGCAGCGGGTTGAGCCCCACGCCGTCGGTCGGCGTCTTGCCCAGCATGATGAACGGGTTCTCGCGCACCAGGATGAGCAGCAGCCCCATCAGCGTCAGGGTGTATATCCCCATGATCGCCGGCTCGTTGGGGCCGGCCGTGCGGCGCACCAGCAGCCCGAGCAGCGCGCCCCAGAAGAGCCAGATCAGGAAGCTCCCCTTCTGGCCCGCCCAGAACGACGCGAACTGGTAGTAGGTCGGCAGGTCCATCCCGGAGTACTGGTAGACGTACTCCACCCGGAAGTCGCGCATCATCAGCAGCAGCGACATCATCGCCGCCGTCAGGACGATGGAGAAGGCGAAGAAGCCGTAGGACCGCCGCGCGAAGGTGCGCGCCGCCGTATTGCCTGCGACGAGCGCCTGGGCGTAGCCCCACATCGTGCAGAGGGCGAAGATCAGGGCGCACCACAGGGCGAGGGCACCGGGAAGAAAGAGATGGGAAAGATAGGTGCTCAGATGGTTCACGCGGTTCTCCTTCGGTCGCCTGCCCTTGCGTCGCCGGGCTCTTCGATCCGGGGCGGCCACCGGGGCCTGCCCTGCGGACCGCCTTAGCCGTAGCTCTTCACTTCGGCGCCCTGGTACTTGCTCGGGCACTTCACCAGCAGCTTCTGGGCCTCGAACTCCTTGGTCTTCTCGTCGTAGCGGCCGATGGCGACGATGCTGATGGCATCCTCGAAGTTCCCCGGCTTGACCCCCTTGAAGCGGACGCGCAAGTTTTCGCTGGTCTTCGGCTCCTTGAGGGTGAAGTAGAGCGACTCCTTGGCCTCCGCGTAGGAGGAGCTTCCCTTCTCCAGCGCTCCCGCCACCTGCACGATGCGGTCGCCCTCGCGGGCCTGCTGGTAGGAGACGTACGGAGTCATCGAGCTCTTGAACGTGGTGAACGAGAATGCGGCGAAGGCCACCAGGAGCAGCCCGCCGAGCATGTACAAACGGTTCTTCTTCATGAGTTTTTCTCCGAATCGCCCTCGGCCCGGCGCAGCCCCTTGCCGAGGCGCAGCAGGTAGAGGAACAATCCCGTCCAGATGATCAGGTTGACGGCCACGATCCAGCCGTTGACGCCCAAGTCCATGGCCCCTTACTCCTTTAGTGCTTCTCGACGCTCGGTAAGAGACTCCAAGCGGCGTTGAAGATTGTGCATCCAGAAAAACAGGGTGGCGAAGCCCAGGCCGCTGGCATACAGCACATGCTGAATGCGCGGGTCCATCTCCACCTTGCCCGAGGCGTTGACCACGGGGTCGGGGTGAAGCGAGAAGGTGATGCGGGGGACGATCCAGAAGAGGAACGGCGTCACCGCCAAGCCGAGGATCGCGTAGGCCGCGGAGAGCCGCGCCCGCTTCTCGGGCTCCTCCGTGGCCTGCCGGAGGGCGAGGTAGGCGGCGTAGAAGAGGAGCGAGGCGAGGATGGAGGTCTGGCGCGGATCCCAGTTCCACCACGCTCCCCACTCGATCTTCGCCCACACGGCGCCGGTGATGGTGGCGAGGACGCCGAACAGCAGCCCGAGCTGGACCGCCACCCCGGCGGACCGGTCGTGGCGCGGGTTGCGGCGCACCAGGTACATCACGCTCCACACCGCGGCGGCGATGAAGGCGAGGAACGACGTCCAGGCCATGGGAACGTGGAAGAAGACGATCCGGCTCGATCCCGGAATCCGGAAGTGCTCCGCGACCGGGGCATAGTAGAAGGCCCCGACGATGACCAGCGACATCCACAGCCACAGCAGCCAAGCGAGAAAAGTTTTCATGGGTTCCACACGACTGGAAAGAGCATAAGTCCGGCAACAGTTATCGTGGCATCATACAGGAGGAGCACGGGCACGGCCACTCCGCCCGGGTCGCCGGCCGTGGCGCCCCGGGTCAGCTCCACGGCCAGCACCAGCAAGGGCAGGAGGATGGGGAACGAGAGGACGGAGAAGAGCGTCCCCTTGCTGCGCGCCTGGGCGATGATGGCCGCCACCAGGGTGCTGCCGGTCGCGAGCCCATACCCCCCGGCGGCCAGCACCGCCACCAGAAGCCAGGGCGAGGCGACCTCCAGGCTGGTCATGACGATGTAGGCCGGAGTGACGAGCACCTCCAGGGCCAGAACCAGGGTGAGGTTGTAGAGGAGCTTGCCGCAGAAGAGGGCGGAGGGCGTCGCCGAAAGGCGCAGCGCCATCGCCGTCTGGGTCTCCTCCTCCTGCACGAAGGTGCGCGGCAGGCCCGCCGCCACCGAGAAGAGAAGGATGATCCACAGTAGCACCGGCAGCACGGCGGTGCCGTGCGAGCGGTCCACTCCCAGCGGCCCGAGGCTGAAGCTCACCACCACCAGCGTGGTGAAGGCGAAGAGGGCGAGGGTGTTCAGGGCGTAGCGGGTGCGAAACTCGCACCGCCACTCCTTCACGAACACCGCCGTGGCCTCAAGCGCCCAGGTCGAGATGGTTTGCCACATGATGAAAGTCCAGGGACGATGGATTGGCGACGACGGCGAGGCCGCCCTCCGCGAGGTGCTCTTCGAGGAGCTCGCGGGCGATGCGCTCGCCGGGAGCGTCGAAGTTCTGGAACGGCTCGTCGAGCAGCAGGAGGCGGGGAGAGTGGAGCAGGGCGAAGCCCCAGCGCAGCCGCTGCCGCATGCCGGAGGAGAGATTGCCCGCCAGCCGGTCGAGAGGGAGATTCAGCCGGCTGAGGACGCCGAGGCCCCGAGCGGCCGGTACCCGCCGCAGTCTGGCGAAGAAGGCCAGGTTCTCCTCCACCGTGAGCTCGGAGTAGAAGGCGAGGTCCGGAGCGATGACCCCCACCCGTCGCCGCCGTTCCGCCCCGTCGAGCGGCGTGCCGTTCTCCTGGTACGCGATCGTGCCGCCGTCCGTCGCCAGCAGACCCGCCAGACAGCGCAGCAGGGTGCTCTTCCCCGAGCCATTCGGCCCCGTCACCAGCATCATCTCGCCAGGGTCCACCGTGCCGGAGACGCCCCGCAGCACCGACAGCCGCCCAAAGCGGCGGCGAACCTGGTCGAACTGGAGCCGGGGAGCGTTCACGGCGGGAAATATACAGGCAGTTGCCCGAAAATCTCCCGCCCCCAAGGGTGGGGCCTGGGTTCGCCGAGGGTTCCGCCGGCCTGGTGGCTTGTTTTTTGAGAGAAGCACCAGGACTCATAACGTTCTCCGCGCCGGAAGACCCTCAGCACCCAGGCCCTCGAACACCCTAGCTTTCGGCGGCGATGCACCGCCCCCTCATCAGTTAGGCGGCCGGGTCACTCCTCTGTTTCTATGAACCATTTGAGCCGTTGAAACACCAATTTTTGAAAGACAAAGTTCTCTGTGAGGATGAGCACCGAATTAACGCCGGCGACCGTGCCCACGACGTCCTCCCATTCCGCGTCGTCGATGGCCTGGGCTACGATGCCCCCCGCGCCCGGCACGGTGAGGAGGAGGGTCTGGTAGGGGCCTGCCTGCCTGACCTCGCCGATGAAGGGGACGACCTTCCGGAAGGGCGACTCCTGCTCGTCCTCTTCCTCGTCCGCCCACGAGGGGATCGTGTAATGCCCCTTGGACCGTACCGCACCGAGGTCCCGTAGATCGCGGCTGACGCTCGACTGCGTCGCCTGGATTCCTCTCTCCCGCAGCCTCTCGACGAGATCCTTCTGCTCCTCGATCGCCTGACCCTCCTCCTGCAGGATCTCGCGGATCGCCTCCTTGCGACGTTCCTGGTTTGCCCGGTCTGCCGGCATGTGGACCCTCCTTCTATGCGCTTATCTTCTCACCTAATAGAGTCGACCGTCAAGATTCTTTCCCGAACCTCTTGACAGGCCAACAGAGTACGGCCTACTGTATGTGCATCCACAGGGCGGCGACCTTCTGGAATCGGATGTACCGGCGTCAATGACGGCGCCGTTTAGCCCTTAGGGCTGAGAGGAGAAGGATCATGGGAAATGAGACGACGTATTCAGGAATGATGGGCGGGTTGGGGCGATTCAGCGCGGCGGTGAATGCGAATGCCGCGGACCTGGCTCATCTGGAGGGGGCGCGCCTCCATCTGGAGAAGATCGTGGCGGACATCGAGGGGATCACCCAGCAGCAGGCGGCGCTCACGGCCAGCAAGCAGGAGGCTTCCAAGCAGCTCCAAAAGCTGTTGGTGCAGGGCAAGAGGGTGGCGAGCGGCATGACCAAGTTCCTCCAGGATCACTATGGCACCCGGTCCGAGAAGCTGGCGGAGTTCGGCCTGCAGCCCTTCCGTGGCCGCAAGCCACGGGTCGCGAAGTCCCCCGAGCCGCCCCCGACTCCGACGCCCACCCCGGCATCGACGACCGTCCATTTCGCGGCGGACGTCAACTCCACGCAGTAGATCCTCTGAAGGACCCCGCAGGGGAGCGCGCCAAGCGGCGCGCTCCCCTTTTTTTGTCCCCTGCGCCCTCCGGGGCTGTCACACGAAACTTTATGGAGCGCCACCAAACTTTATGGAGCGGCTCCAAACATTACGGCGGCGCACGAAACTTTATGGAGCGGCTCCAAACTTTATGGCGGCGCTCGAAACTTTACGATGTGTCTCCAAACATTACGGAGCGCCTCCAAACATTATGACGCGGCTCGAAACTTTACGGAGTCGCTCCAAACTTTACGATGGCGCTCGAAATTTTATGGAGAGGCTCCAAACATTACGACGTCCCTCCAAACGTTATGACGCGGCTCCAAACATTACGGAATCGCTCGAAACTTTACGGCGTGCCTCCAAACATTACGGAGCCGCTCCAAAGATTAGGACGCAGTTCGTAACTTTACGATGCCGCTCCAAACATTATGACGGCGTTCCTAACTTTACGACGTGGCTCCAAACTTTATGGAGCCGCTCGAAACATTACGGCGTGGCTCCAAACATTATGACGGCACTCGAAACATTACGGAGCCGCTCCAAACTTTACGATGGCGCTCGAAACTTTACGGCGTCCCTCCAAACATTACGAAGGCGCTCCAAACTTTACGGAACGCCTCCAAACATTACGATGCGGCTCCAAACATTACCGCAGCGCTACCGTCGATTGGCCCGCGCGGCGTTTGGGAGATCGCGGCCGACCTCACCGCCTCTGAGACGCCCCACGGGGTTCCCGTGGGCGTCTCCGGATCGGGAAGATCCCAGCGCAATGAAATCTCCCGGCGGGAGGTTTGGTGCCCAATGCATTGACGTGGTTAAGTGACGGGCGTATGATCGCGATACACATGGCTCAAATCCTTCTGACCATCGCCAGCATCATCTTTCTCGTGCTTGGCACTTTGCATGGAGTGCTCACGCTTCGGGACGTCGCGAAGCCTCGTGCGTTCACTCCTACCGATGATGCCGTGCGCATCGCCATGCAAAACACACGACTGAGGTTCAATCCCCGCGCCAATTTTTGGCAAGCGTGGTTGGGCTTCAATTTGAGTCACAGTCTCGGCATTGTCATCTTTGGAGGCGGTCTGCTTTTTCTGGCCTGGGTTCATTTCCCCGCCTTCGCCGCCGGACACCTCTTGCAGGGTGCCGCTATGGCCGTTCCGGCAGCCTATCTGATCATTGCGCTTCGTTTCTGGTTCTGGGGGCCTGCTTTTGGGGCTGGTCTTTCGCTTTTGTGCATTGTGGCCGCAGTGGTGTTGTCATGAAAGGGCCTGGTCAGGCGTACAGGCCGCCAGCCCTAGGCACCCACTCAAAGCGATGCACATCCAACTCAGGCCAGGCCAAAATTCCTTGCATATGTATGATTCTGCATAACCTGCCAACTTTCCCAGGTCGATACGTCCTGAATCCGGCCTCCGAAGCCCTCCTGCATGGTGTCTCAACGCCCCTTCTGTGGGATGCTTATCATTCAGGGATGCCTAAGGCATTGACGAGGTTAAGGAGCCAGCGTATGATCTCGAACATCAGGTAGAATAGGAAGCGGGCGCCATGAGCTTTGCCGATTTTAAGTCTTTTGTAGCGGTTGCGGAGCCGATAGCGAAGATAATTGGTTTTGCCGTTGCGGGTTGGTGGACATTCGTGCTTTTCATTCAGAAGCGTGAGAAGTACCCCAGGGCGCGGACGACTCATAGTCTCATGCTTCTTGGCAAAATAGGCGGCTATAGACTGCTGAGATTAGCGGTAAAGATAGAAAATCTTGGTAATGTTCTCATTGAGTTGCGCGAAGGACGCGTGAGCATTCAGGCCATTCGACCATTGTCTGATGAATGGAAGGTTGCAATTCTACATGGAGAAGCCATTCCCAGGATAGAGGGGCGAGAATTTGCATGGCCAGACTTAGAAAAATTTCCCTTCGAGTGGGGAGATGATGGCTATATGATCGAGCCGCTCGAATCAGAGGAATTTCACTTCGATCTAACACTCGCCGACACTATCGAAGCGATTCAAGTCTACAGTTATTTCAAGAATGTCACAGCAAAGGGTAAGGAGTTGGGCTGGATGTGTACTACTATCCAAACTATTCCAGGAGGAGATGATTATGGCGAACAAACCGCAAGTCCCACCCGTTCTGATTCCGGCGCAAGGACATCCCAAGCCGCCGGGCGCGCAGGGGCCGCCTAAGGACGTAGCCATTAGGCAGGGGCCGCCGAAGCAAACGCCGCCAAAAGGAGGTAAGTGAGGCGTTAAAATGTCCGTTGGCGTATTGGACTATTGGCTCGCGCGCATCCGTCATTGAAATTTTTGTGGACTAAGCTGTCGTGTCTCGGCAGAAAACCTATTTTTCGGGTTAAGCACTGACGTAGTGGTAAGGGATCTGATGCTAGATGGCTGCGCGATTTGTTGCGCTTAATGGCCAGAGAGCTTCGAAGGGCTTGTTAATCGCGACGTATTGAAATTGGGATGGCGCGCTCATACCCCCGGCGGGGATTGAGATCGGTCCTCAAATCTTCTACGCCAGCTCAACCCTGAGCTTCTTCCCAAGCGCCGACGCTGCCCGCTCCAGGGTGGACAGCGTTACCGACGAGTTGGCGGGATCCAGCAAGCGCTCTAGGGCCGGCCGGCTGGTTTTCATCCGGCTGGCCATCTCCGACTTGGTGAGCCGGCGCTGTTTCATCTCTTCCGCGATCTGGAAGGCGATCACCCGTTTTGCGGCGACGGCCTCCGAGGCTTCAAGGAGGTTCTCTTCCCGAAGAAAGTCGTCGAATTCGCCGCCGAGATGTTCTTTTTTCATTTCATCCCTCCTCGTGAAGTGCCGCCAGACGTTGCCGAGCTGTCCTCAACTCCTCCGGCGGTGTCTTCTGTGACTTCTTGACGAAGCCGTGCAGCAAAACCATGGTCCCCTCGCTGACGGTGAAGAGGACCCGTGCGATGCCCTGTGGAAGATGGGAACGGACCTCCCACAGGCCGGGTTCGAGCTTCCTGATCAGCGGCATTCCCAACGGCCAGCCATATTGGGCGGTTTTGACGTCTTCGCCCAGGATCTTGCGATCCTCCCGCTCCATGCCTTTGAGCCACTGGCGAACGGGTTCATTGCCGGCCTGGGTGCGGAAGAAGACCACGTGCAGAACGGGACCTCGGCCTGCGCAGGCTTCCTTCGCGACTTTTGGAGTGTACCAAAAATGATGCAGCCTTGTCAAGGGCTGGAGGGATGCTCTTTGGGCGCCGGCGAGGGTGTCGACCTCGGCCTGAACGCCGCCCTGAGGGACGTGGCGTAGTTGTCGGCTCATGCCCTCTAAGAAACGGAAAAAACGCCTCTCACCTTACAACCAATCTGTAAACCGTTTGCTTGCAGTGAGTTGGAGAGGCTCAAAAATCGCCCGTGGCGCGATTCGTGCGCGGAGCTAGAGCGCGGATGCTCCGAGTTGGAGTTTCTGACAGAATCATGGAAACGATGTTCGATCCGTGAGGGAGGGTCTGAGAATGAAACCAGCCAGGATTTGGGCGCTTTGCGCCGTCTGTTTTCTCGTGGGGACCAGCGTGGGTTTGTGGGCCAAGGGGGGCTCCGGCGCTGGCATGTCGGTGCTGCGCGGCAAGCCTCAGAAGGAGGCTGGGAGGGCGGCGCTGGCCGAGGCCGAGAAGCTGGCGGGGAAGGGGTCGTGGGAGCGAATCGGCGTCGGGCGCGTCTATTACCTGTCGGGCGACAAGGCGAAGGGGCAGGCGATGTTCGACTCGGTCACCAACGCCAAACCGCAGCCCAGCGACTGGCAGCGGATCGGCGACGTGTACGCTGAGGCGGGGGAGACGGAGAAGGCCGAAGCCTGCTTCCAGAAGGTGCTCGGCGACCCCAAGGACGACACCGGCCAGTCCGAGATCGGCTCCTGGTACGTCCGCGTCGGGCAGCGCGAGAAGGGGGAGGCGCTGATCGCCAAGGCCCTCGACCGCAACCCCGACGAGCTCTGGCACTATGTCCGCGCCGCCGAGGCCTACCTCGGCGTACCCAAGGGAAAGTAGGAAGGGTGGGCAGAGAGGCGGGCCCTCACCCCGCCTTGCGCATCCCCTGCTCGGCCTGCTCCAGCGCCGCCTTGAGCGCCTCCAGCTCCTCGTCTTCCAGGATCTGGCCGCCGAAGCTCTCTCGCAGGTAGAAGTCGATCACCCGGGCGGTGGGCTCGGCGGCGGCGGGGAAGCGGGCGGCGGCTGCGTTGCGCACGGCGAGGGGCGGCGCGGAGTCCGGCAGGCCGGCGCCCGCCGTCCGGCCGAGCCGGCGGCGCAGGCGGCGGTAGGCGGCGGTGGCGGTGAGCGGCGGACGCAGACGGAGGTAGAGGAACCAGGCGATCGCGGCGGCCAGGAGCAGTCCGGCGCCCAGCGGCCAGGACACGTCCGGGAGGCCCCGGCGCGCGGTTGCCGTGCTCGTGCCCGCGGAGGGCAGGCTCGGCACGGCTCCGGGCTTCTCCGGCTTGCTCTCGTGATGCAGGCGCGCCCAGAACTCGTTCCACAGCTCCCGCAAGCCGCCAAAGATCTGGATCTGATCGCCCAGGCCGAAGGTCAGGACGTAGCGGTCCCAGCGGAAGAGCACGAAGTCCCACGCCTGCTGCATGAGCAGGAAACGCCCTTCGGACTCGGCCGCCGGCCGCCCGGCGGGCGGCGTGGGGTCGAAGACGCGCCAGCCCTCGGCGCCGAGGTAAGCCTCCACCCAGGCGTGGGCGTTGTTGCCGCGCACGATGTAATACCCCTCGAAGGGGTTGTAGTCGCCGCCCAGGAAGCCGGTCACCAGACGGGCCGGAATGCCTTGGGAGCGCAGCATCAGCACCATCGAGGAGGCGAAGTACTCGCACTGGCCGCTCTTGTAGCGGAAGAGAAAGTCCTCGATCGGGTTGGCTGCCGACCGGCCCGAGAAATTCAGGGTGTAGGCGTAGTTCTCGATGAGGAAGAGCTCGACGCGCCGGGCCCTCTCGGCGGGAGTTCCCTGGTCCATCACCTGAGCCGCGAGAGTGGAGATGCGGGGCGTGACTCCGGCGAGATTGAGGGCGGGGTCGGGATTGCGGTCGGGAGTCACGCCGGTGAGCACGGCCCGGCTCGCCAGCCCCACCCGGTACTCGGAGACTTCGAGCGGGCTGAAGGGGAGAGACACGGCGCCGCCGTCGTCGATGGCCAGGACCGGCGAGCGCGGCTCGACGATCGTCGTCTCGATCGGCAGCGGCACGCTCTGGCTGTGTAGCGGCTGCAGCCAGATCCTCGCCCAGCGCACGGGTTTTTCAGGGCTCAGCCGGAAGCGGACGCCCTGGGTGCGCTGCAACAGGGTGCGCACGGGAGAACGGCGCCAACTGCCTCCCTGGTAGACGTCGTAGGTGGAGGCCTTGAAGCGCCAATCCGCGTCCGGCCGGATGGCGGGTCCCTCCTCCTTGATGCGCATGGCCACCTCGCGGCTGCTCCGGATACGGTCGATGGAGTCCAGCGAGACCGAATCGGAGAAGCCGGCGGCTTCGAGAGTCGCTCCCGTGCCGCCGCCGCGGCCCACGATGAAGGGCGCGCGCACGCGGGGCAGGAGGAGGAAGAGGGGTACGGCCAGGGCCACGGCGGCGGCGCCGACCAGCCCCAGAAAGCCGCGCAGGGGGATGTGGGCGAGCGCGGGGTCCTCGCGGCCGAAGCCGGCGAGCACGTGGAGGAACGCGAAGCGCGTCAGCAGCACCAGCGTCAGCATCAGGAAGGCGAAGAGGTAGAGCACGATCGCCGGGTGAACGCTGGTGCCCATGGCGCCCAGGAAGAGGAAGAAGACGCCGATCGACGCCTGCCACTTGTCGCGCTCGCGGACGATGGCGAAGAGCTTCACCAGCAGGGCGAAGAGGCCGAGATGGAGGATCGGCTGCACCAGGCCGCGAGGGAAGACCAGCAGGTCCACGAGGAAGACCGGGATGTAGGCGATACCCAGGACGTTCATCCCCCAGGTCGGCAGCCAGCGCGGCGCGTCGAGACTGGCCCGCCGCAGCATGTAGAGGACGCCCGCCATGTAGATCGCCACCACCGGCCACCCGACAACGCCGTTGAACGGCAGCGGCAGGGGAGCCAGCAGGGCCAGCCAACCGAGCAGCAGCCGCTTCTGCCGGGCGAAGCTCATACCGCCAGCCGCTCCGGCCGTTCCGGCCGCTCCGGAGAATCGATGTCCATGTGGACGCGGAGCTGAGGCGCCCGCGGATCGCTCGACAGCAACGGTTCGGCGGTGAGGGGACGGGGTTGGACGAGGGCCAGGGCTTCCAGCACGGCTAGCCGCTGGCGCGGTCCGCCGGCGAAGGCGAGGTTGCCGTCCCGCGTCAGCAGCTCCACCTCGTAGCCGCGGGCGAGATGATCGACGGCGGCGGTGGCGGCCTCGCTCACCAGCCGCTCGAAACGGCTCAGCAGGTCCGGACGCCCGAGCTCGCCCACGGCGTTGTCGAAGAGGACGCAGAGGCGCCGGCTGCGTTCGGCGGCCCGCTCGGTGAAGATCAGCTCGCCGGTGCGCGCCGTCTGCTTCCAATGAATGCCCCTTGGATCGTCGCCGCGGCGGAAGAGGCGCAGGGCGTGGAGGTCGTGGCCCCAGCCGCGGTTGCGGCTGACGTCGTCGCCCGACTGCCGCGATTCTTCGGGCTGAGTGTCGGCCGCCGCGAAGAGCTCGGGGAAGACCAGCACCTCGAGCTCGACGCGGTAGCGCACGCCCTTGCGGAAGAAGCCGAAGGGGAAGAGGCTGGAGATGTGGACGTAGGGGAAGCGGTGGATCCCCCGGCTGTTGACCATCATCTCGAGCTGCCCTGAGCTACGGCCCCGGCGCGGCAGGTAGGGAATGAGCAGCGGCGGGGCGGCGCGCGACAGGGTGAAGAGGAGGAACCAGCGGGGGAAGACCAGGGCGCGGCTGCGCAGTACGAATCCCACCCCGAACGGCCGGTTGGCGAACACCTCGCCCGGCGGCTCCAGGGTCGCTTCCAGACCGCGCACGTTCTCCCGCGACACCACGCCGGAGAGGATGAGCACCGAGAACATCAGGGCGAGGACCATGTAGAGGGCGTTGTTGCCCGTGTTGGTGGCGGCGATGGCCACCAGCACGGTGAACAGCACGTACCACAAACCCACCGTGGTGATACGGATGCCCTCGGGCACCGCCCGGCGGCGGGAGAACGGGGTTTTCACAGGGGTATGGGAGTGGCCGCGACCACCCGCTCGATGGCCTTGCGGGACTGCTCGAGGTCCGCCGAGCCGCGCTTGAGCACCACGCGGTGGGCGAGGACCGGGGCCACCAGGCGCTGCACGTCGTCCGGAATGGCATAGCCGCGTCCCTCGCACAGGGCGAGGGCCTGGGTGGCCCGGAACAGCGCCTGGAGACCGCGGGTGGAGACGCCGAGGAGGAAGTCGCCGCCGTGCCGGGTGACCTCGGCGAGGGAGAGCATGTAGTCGGCCAGCTTGTCGGCCACGCGCACGCGGCCCACCCGCTCCTGAAGGTCGAGCAGCTCCTCCTCGCTCATCACCGGCTGCAGGTGTTCGAGCACGTTCTCGACGCCGCCAGAGAGCAGCAGGTCCCGCTCGTCAGCCCGCGGCGGATAGCCCAGGGAGAGGGACATGAGGAAGCGGTCGAGCTGCGACTCGGGCAGCGGGAAGGTGCCCTGATACTCCAGCGGGTTCTGGGTGGCGAGGACGACGAACGGTTGCGGCAGCGAGTAGCGCATGCGCTCGACGGAGACCTTGCGCTCGCTCATCGCCTCCAGCAGCGCCGACTGGGTCTTGGGAGTGGCGCGGTTGATCTCGTCCGCCAGCACGACGTTGGCGAAGAGCGGCCCGGGCACGAACTCGAAGCTCTGGTTCTTCTGATTGAAGATCGAGACGCCGATGATGTCGGACGGCAGCAGGTCGCTGGTGAACTGGATGCGCTGGAACGACAGGCCCAGCGACCGTGAGAGGGCCTGGGCGAGGGTGGTCTTGCCGACGCCGGGGACGTCCTCGACGAGGATGTGGCCCCGCGACAGCAGGCAGACGGTGGCGAGGCGGATCACCTCGCGCTTGCCGCGGATGACGCGGGCGACGTTGTCCTCGAGCTGGCGGATCGGCTCGGCGGCGTGCAGGGCGTCACTGGTTTCGACGGCGATGGCTTCCATCGTGGTTGGTCTACGCAGGGGTTCGGTCTGGGGATGAAAGTATAGCGAAGAATCTCTATTCAGATCTCCGGCGGCTCCGGCATGCCGACAGTATATCGCGGCGGGCCTTCGCCGGACCGTCCACGCCGCCGCCGTCGCCTCCTCCCGTGACGGATTTCTCCCGGATCGTCTCCTTAGGGTATCTTTGACGGAGCCCGGACAGACTTCCCCCGGCTTGCCGATTTGACCGCCGCATTTACGTCTTCTAAGATGGGCGGTAGAATGCAGTGAAGCCCGAGGCCCAAAGGAGCGAACGAAATCTCATGGCAGACGCAAAGCTGGACCGTTTGAAGGCCGTCGACGGCGCGCTCGCGCAGATCGAGCGCCAGTTCGGGAAGGGGGCGATCATGCGCCTCGGTCAGCGGGAGACGCTGAATCTGGAGGCGATCTCCACCGGCTCGATCGCCGTGGACCACGCCATCGGCATCGGCGGTTTTCCCCGCGGCCGGGTCGTGGAGGTCTACGGTCCGGAGTCGTCGGGCAAGACGACCCTGGCGCTGTCGGTGGTCGCCCACGCGCAGAAGAAGGGCGGTATCGCGGCGTTCATCGACGCCGAGCACGCCCTCGACGCCGAGTACGCGAAAAAGCTCGGAGTGGACATCGACAACATGCTCGTCTCGCAGCCCGACAACGGCGAGCAGGCGCTGGAGATCGCCGAGATGCTGGTGCGCAGCAACGCCGTCGACGTGGTGGTGGTGGACTCGGTGGCGGCGCTGGTGCCGAAGGCCGAGCTCGAGGGGGAGATGGGCGACTCGCACGTCGGCCTGCAGGCGCGGCTCATGTCGCAGGCGCTACGCAAGCTGACGGCCATCGTCGCCAAGTCGAAAACCACCCTGATCTTCATCAACCAGATCCGCGAGAAGATCGGCGTCATGTTCGGCAGCCCGGAGACCACCACCGGCGGCCGGGCCCTCAAGTTCTACGCCTCGGTGCGCATCGACATCCGGCGCATCGCCGCCATCAAGGACGGCGAGGAGGTGACCGGCTCGCGGGTGAAGGTGAAGGTGGTCAAGAACAAGGTGGCCGCCCCCTTCCGCCAGGCCGAGTTCGACATCGACTACGGCGAGGGGATCTCGAAGAACGGCGAGCTCGTCGACCTCGGCGTCGAGCACAAGTTCGTGATCAAGAGCGGCGCCTGGTACTCCTACGGCGACATGCGCCTCGGCCAGGGGCGCGACAACTCCAAGAACTTTCTGCGCGACAACCCGGACCTGGCCGACGAGATCGAGACCAAGATCCGCGAGAAGCTGGGAATGACGGGGATCGCGGCGGCTGCCGCCGTGCCCGCGGCCACGGCAGCGGACTAGCAGCCTGGATGCGCGGTTGAAGCGGCTCGTCAAGCTGGGCATCGTCCTCGCTCTCCTGCTCGGGGCGGGGACCCACATCTTCTACTGGTACTGGCCGCGCGAGCGGGCGGGAGCGCCTGAGCCGGGCAGCTACGGCGCCCGGCTGCTCGCGTCCGGCGCCTACCACGCGTGCCTCTGGCTGCCCTACCCGCACCAGAACCTGGGGCTGCTTTCGGCGTCGCTCGTCGACGGCTCGGCCTTCCTCGCGGCCGTCGGCCGGCTGGCTGGATCGTCGTCGCCGTCGCTGCCGGCCTTCGGGCCGTTCACGGTGCCGCCGTCGCGGGAGATCGTGGCCTGCTCGGACCTCGACGGCGAAAACTTCCTGGTGGTGGCGCGGGTCTATCCCGGGCTCGCCGCCGTGGCGCGGCTCGCCGGCACCGTGGCGGGCAACCCCTGGCTCAAAGGCGGCAGCGTCCGCGAGGCGCGGGGCCGTGGCGACGAGGTGCGGGAGAGGATGCTCCAGATCTCCTGGCAGGATGGGCTGTGGATGGTGCGCTCCGGGCCGGTGCCCCCGCTCCCCGAGGCTGGCTCCGCGCCGCCGGTACCGGTGCCGGTACCGGAGAGCCTCGGCGTCCTCCGCCTGGCGAAGGAGGTTTCCGAGCTGCCGGCGGGGGAGTACCGCCTGGCGCGGCGGGAGGGAGATCTGGAGATGACCCTCGCGGGCGGCGAGGCTCCCGAGCCGGAGATCGCCAACGTCACCGATGCGGGCCGCGACGCGCCGGTGCTGCTGGCCGTGGCGGGGCCGGCCTGGCCGGCCGAGTCGCCCAAGCCGCTGCCGCCGGCCGCCCTGGCGCTGTTCGACGTTCAGGGCGGTTTGAAGATCGGCCCCATCGAGCTGCCGGGCGGCGCGGTGCTCAACCCGCCCGGGGGGAGCCGCTGGGCGCTGCCGGCGCGCGGGCTCGCGGGGCTGCTGACGGACAGCCTGCCGCGGGGGAATGCGGCCGGATGGGACATTGTTGCGTTCGACACCGAGAGCCTCGCCCGCGCGGAGGCCTTGGCGCCGCGGATCTCGGCCGTGGTGCCGCCCGGCGCGGCGGGCTCGGCTGGCGCGGACGTTCAGATCGTGCTCGGCGCGTGGCTGCGGCCCCGCCCGGCCCTGTCGCGGATGCACCAGATGCGCAAGGGGCTCGAGAAGGTGCCCCTGGTCGACCGGGGGCAGGTGGAGCGCTGGCGCGACTGGGAGACGCTGCTCTCGCCGTTCGCCTCCTGCGGCCGGCTGTCCCTGATGTCGACCCGCTCCCCCTCCTCGTTCCGTTTGCGCCTGCACGGCTGCCGGTGAGGTCTGCCGGCGTCTGCCGATATCTGCCGACGTTGACAGGGGAGGACGGAATCCCTTAGCCTTCCCGTTTGCCCCGGTTGGAGGGTGTAGATGCAAATTTGGCTGGATCAGGTTCGCGATGAGCCTTTCAACTGGGATGAGACGCAGAGAGTTTCCAAGGAGATTCTGGACCGCCCCGAGCTGCTGGACCTCGGTCCCGTGTCGTGGCGCGGCCAGGTGGTCTTCGCCGATCCCGGGTTTTTCCTGCGGGCCCGGCTCTCCTATGAGCAGACGCTGAGCTGCAACCGGTGCCTGAAGCCGATCGTCGAGCAGTCGAAGTCCGACGTCGAGCTGATGATCCTGGTGAAACACGGTCCCGAAGCCGGGGGCGAGCATGCGTTGCACGAGCAGGACCTGGGCATCCTCTACCTGCAGGACGAGCTCCTGGAGACGGATCCCATCCTGATCGAGCAGCTCCAGCTCAACATCCCGATGAAGCCGCTCTGCCGGGAGGATTGCCAGGGGTTGTGCCCGATCTGCGGCGCCGACAGGAACGCCGGGGCTTGCCAGTGCGAGGACTCGGCTCCCGATCCCCGCTGGGCGGCGCTGGCGGCGCTGAAAGACCGGCTGCCGGGTGCGAAGTGACGTTTGAGACGACTGAGATGACTGAGATCGTGACGCCGGTCGCGGAGATCCGCGACCGAGATTCAAGAGACCCGAGACCCTAAGAGGCACGACGACCATGCCGAATCCGAAGCATCGCCACTCCAAGGCCCGCCGTGACAAGCGCCGCGCCCACGACGCGCTGGCGCGTCCCGCCACCTCCACCTGCCCCAACTGCGGCGAGGTCAAGATGCCGCACCGCGCCTGCCCGAGCTGCGGGCAGTACCGTGGCAACCAGGTGATCGCGGGCAAGGAAAATCTGTAACTCTCCCGCAACCCCGATCCGGCCCTTACGCTAAGGATCGCCCGGCTTTAAGCCAATCAGAGCTCCCTCAAAGACCTGCCCTCATCCGAGGGCGTTTCGGTCGGTGGGAACCGAGCATGCCGATCGCCGTAGACGCCATGGGTGGGGATCATGCGCCGCAGTCCGCGGTGGAGGGCGCGGTGCGCGCCGCCGCCGAAGGCGCGTCCATTCTCTTGGTGGGCGACCGGGCGCGGGTGGAGTCTGAGCTGGCGCGCCTCGGCGCCCGGGGGCGGATCGAGATCGTTCACGCCGACGAGGTGGTGGGCATGGACGAGCCGGCGATCACCCCGATCCGCAAGAAGCGGCGCTCCTCGCTGCGCCTCTGCGCCGAGCTGGTCAAGGACGGCCGCGCCCAGGCCATGGTCACCGCCGGCAACACCGGCGCCGCCATGGTGGCGGCCAAAATGGTGATCGGCACCGTGGCGGGGGTGGACCGGCCGGCGCTCGCCGCCGTGCTGCCCAATCTACGGGGACGCACCGTGCTGCTCGACGTCGGGGCCAACGTGGACAGCAAGCCCATCCATTTGTGCGAGTTCGCCGTCATGGGCCATTTCTACGCCGGTGAGGTGCTTGGCACGGCGCAGCCGCGCATCGGCGTGCTGTCGATCGGCGAGGAGGAGGGGAAGGGGACGGAGCTCACCCGCGAGGTCTCGCGCCTGCTCAAGACGACGGGCCTCCACTTCGTCGGCAACGTCGAGGGGCGGGACGTGTTCAACGGCAAGGTGGACGTGATCGTCTGCGACGGCTTCGTGGGCAACGCCTTGCTGAAGAGCGCCGAGTCACTCGCCGAGATGCTGCTGCGGATGCTGCGCGAGGAGGTGGCGGCGAGCGCCCGCGGCAAGCTCGGATATGCTCTGGCCAAGCCGGTCTTCGACCGTTTCCGCCGGCGGGTGGATTACAGCGAGTACGGGGCGGGACCGCTGCTGGGCTTGAACGGCGGCTGTTTCATCGCGCACGGCCGCGCCAACGCGCGGGCCATGCACAGCGCCATCCGCCGCGCCGAGGAGTTCTCGAACACGCGGCTGGACCGTAAGATCCGCGACAAGATCGCCGAGCTGCACAGCCAGGAGGAGAAGCTCCTGGCCGCCGGCCGGCAGAGGGGCGAGGCTTGATGGGAGTCGCCGGCAAGAAGATCGCGTTCCTGTTTCCCGGCCAGGGCTCGCAGAAGGTGGGCATGGGCCGGGTGTGGGCGGAGGCCGTCCCGGAAGCCCGGGCCGCCTTCGAGGAGGCCGACGAGGCTCTGGGCTTTTCGCTCTCCCGGCTCTGCTGGGAGGGTCCGGAGGAGGAACTGGGGTTGACGGAGAACACCCAGCCGGCGCTCGTCGCGACCTCGATCGCCATCCACCGGGCCTTGAGCGTCCTGGCGCCGGAGCTCAAGCCCGTGGCCATGGCGGGGCACAGTCTGGGCGAGTACTCGGCCCTGGTGGCGGCCGGGGCTCTCGGCTTCGCCGACGCCCTGCGTCTGGTGCGCCGGCGCGGCCAGCTCATGCAGGAGGCCGTGCCCGTGGGGGTCGGCGCCATGGCCGCCGTCATCGGCATGGACCCCGAGGCCATCGCCGCCATCGCCGCCGAGGCCACGGACGAGGCGCGGGGAGAGATCTGCGCCGTGGCCAACCTGAACGGCCCGGCGCAGACGGTGCTCGCCGGCCACAAGGGGGCCATCGACCGCGCCGTGGCGCTGGCGAAGGAGCGGGGAGCCCGCAAGGCGACCCTCCTCGCCGTCTCGGCGCCCTTCCACTCGCCGCTCATGCGGCCGGCGCGCGAGGGGCTGGCGCCAATGCTGGCGGCGACGCCGTTTCATGACCCCAAAGTGCCGGTGGTGAGCAACGTGGACGCCATGCCGGTGCCGTCGGGCGCCGCCGCCCGGGAGGCTTTGGAGCGGCAGATCGACAGCCCGGTGCGCTGGGTGGAGTCGGTGCGCTGGATGGAAGAGGCGGCGGGCGTCGAGGTGTTCGTCGAGGTGGGGCCGGGCAACGTGCTGGCGGGTCTCACGCGGCGGATCGTCCAGGGAGCGCGCACCACGGCGGTCTCGGACCCCGATCATCTCCGTCAGATCCTGAGTGAGGACGATTGATTGAGGAGGAATTGGAGCCGATGTTGAGACTCGACAACAGGACGGCGCTGGTCACCGGCGCTTCGCAGGGGATCGGCGAGGCCATCGCCCGGCGGCTGGGCCAGCAGGGCGCCCGCGTCATCGTGGCGGCCCGCAACGAGGAGAAGCTGAAGCGGCTGGCGGCGGAGATCGACGCCGGCGGCGGCTGCGCCCGGGCCCTGGTGCTCGACGTCACGCAGCCGGAGACCTTCGCCGAGCGGCTGAAGAGCCTGCCCGAGGATTACGCCGCCGTGGACATCCTGGTCAACAACGCCGGCATCACCGCCGACAACCTGCTCGCCCGCATGTCGCTCGACGACTGGGAGCGGGTGCTGCGCACCAACCTGACCGGTGCGTTCGCGCTCACCAAGGAGGTGGTGCGGGGGATGATCAAGCGGCGCTGGGGGCGGGTGATCAGCGTCTCTTCGGTGGTCGGGATGATGGGCAACGCCGGCCAGGCCAACTACGCGGCGGCCAAGGCGGGGCTCATCGGCTTCAGCAAGTCGCTGGCCCGCGAGTTGGGCAGCCGCAGCGTGACGTCCAACGTCGTGGCTCCCGGCTACATCCAGACCGCGATGACCGACAAGCTGCCGGCGGCCGCCCGCGAGGAGCTGACGGGAGTCATCGCCCTCAAGCGGCTGGGCACCGTCGACGATGTGGCATGGGCTGTGCTTTTCCTCGCCAGCGAGGAAGCCGGGTACATTACCGGAACGACTGTCAACGTATCGGGCGGTCTCTATATTTGACACTGGATATGTGAAATGGGATACGGGTCCGCATGGACTCCTACGCGGCCTTTGTGTTAGAACCCCACATCGTGCGCGGTCTTGGCCGCGCCGATCACCCTTACGGAGGGAACAACGATGGCAGTTGCGGATAAGGTCAAGAGCATCATCGTCGAGCAGCTCGGCGTGGACGAGGAAGAAGTCACCCTGGATGCCAGCTTCACCGACGATCTGGGCGCCGACTCCCTGGACATCGTGGAGTTGGTGATGGCCTTCGAAGAGGAGTTCGGGATCGAGATCCCGGACGAGGAGGCCGAGAAGATCAGCAACGTGCGCGAGGCGGTCGACTACATCCAGAACAATACCGGGGACCAGAACTAGGTTCCTGCCTTCAAGCCTTGCCACTGATCCAGCTTGAAAAAAGATCTGCGCCGCGTCGCCGTCACCGGGGTCGGGCTGGTATCCCCCCTGGGAGTCGGCACCGCCGAGAACTGGGACGCCCTTTTGGCGGGGCGCAGTGGCATTGGTCCCCTCACCCGCTTCGACGCGGCCGAGTATCCGTCGCGCATCGCCGGTGAGGTCAAAGGCTTCAATCCCCTCGACTACCTGGACAAGAAGGACGTCAAGAAGAGCGACACCTTCATTCAGTTCGCTCTCGCGGCGACCCGTTTCGCCGTCGAAGACTCCGGGTTGACGATCGGCGAGGACAACGCCGATCGGGTGGGGGTCATCATCGGCTCCGGCATCGGCGGCCTGCCGCTCATCGAGACGATGCACAAGATCCTCCTCGAGCGGGGTCCGAGCCGGGTGTCGCCGTTCTTCATTCCCGGTCTGATCGTCAACATGGCGGCGGGCCAGGTCTCCATCCGCTACGGCGCCCGGGGCCCCACCACCTCGCCGGCCACCGCCTGCACCACCGGTCTGCACGCCGTGGGCGACGCCTTCCGGCTGATCCAGGTCGGAGAGGCCGACGCCATGATCGCCGGCGGCACCGAGGCGGTGATCACGCCGCTCGCCATGGCGGGCTTCTGCGCCATGCGCGCGCTGTCCACCCGTAACGACGAGCCGGAGAAGGCGTCGCGGCCGTGGGACGCCCAGCGCGACGGCTTCGTGATGAGCGAGGGCTGCGGCGTCGTGGTGCTGGAGGAGATGGCGGCGGCCGAGCGGCGCGGCGCTCCCATCTACGCCGAGATCGTGGGCTACGGCATGGGGGCCGACGCCTACCATCTCTCGGCTCCGCATCCGGAGGGAGAAGGTGCGGTGCGGGTGATGCGCGCCGCCCTGGCCGACGCCGGCATCCAGCCGGAGAGCGTCGGCTACATCAACGCCCACGGCACTTCCACGCCGCTGGGCGACCTTTCGGAGGTGCGGGCGATCAAGAAGGTCTTCGGCGACCACGCCTACAAGCTGGCGGTGTCGTCCACCAAGAGCGCCACCGGCCACCTGCTGGGCGCGGCCGGCGGGCTGGAGTCGGGAATCCTCGCCCTCTCGATCCGCCACCAGACCCTCCCCCCAACCCTGAACCTGGACGAGCCGGGCGAGGAGTGCGATCTCGACTTCGTTCCCCACCACGCCCGCAAGGTGGACCTCGAGTACGCGCTCTCCAACTCCTTCGGCTTCGGCGGCACCAACGCCTCGATCGCCATGAAGCGCTACGCCGGCAACTCCTAAGGCTTCAGCTCCCGCTCGAAGAACTCCGTCGCCCGCTCGTAGAAGTGGCGCGACGAGGCGCCGCGGAAGCCGTGCTTCTGACCCGGGTAGAAGGCCTGCTCGAACGATACGCCGGCCTTGATGAAGTCGCCGCTCAGATTGATCGAGTTCTGGGGGTGGACGTTGTCGTCCGCCAGGCCGTGGACGACGAGGAGATGGTCCTTGAGGTTGGCGGTGTAGGTGATGGGCGAGGAGTCGCGGTAGCCGTCGGCGTTGTCCTGCGGCCGGTCGAGGTAGCGCTCGGTCCAGATCGAGTCGTAGAGCCGCCAGTCCGTCACCGGCGCGCCGGAGATGGCGGCTTTCCAGACCCCCGGCCGGTTGAGCACGCAGTAGAGCGTGTTGGAGCCGCCCCCGGACCATCCCCAGAGCCCGAGTCGGGAAGCGTCCACCCAGGGGAGGGTCTTGAGGTAGTCGACGCCCGCGAGCTGGCCCGCCAGGTTGACGGTGCCGAAGCGGCGGTAGTCCTTGTCCTCCCCCGCCTTGGCGAAGAACGTCGACGACTGGTTGTCGACGCTGAAGACGACGAAGCCCCGCTCTGCCATCAGCTTGTGCCAGAGGCTGCGGACGTTCCAGGCGTTGTCCACCACCTGGGAGCCGGGGCCGCCGTAGTGGTAGATGATGACCGGGTAGCGGTGGGAGGGATCGAAGCCGGCGGGTTTCAGCAGGCGCGCGGGCAGGCGGGAGCCGTCCGGCCCCGGGATGGTGAAGATCTCCCACTTCGGCAGCGAGGCCGCGTCGAACTTCGGCTCGGAGGACGGCAGGACGATGGGCTGGCCAATATGGCCGTCGTTGGCCGGCAGCACCTCGCTGCGGGTCGGCGTGTCGGCGTCGCTCCAGGTGTGGACCCAGGACCCGGTCCGCGTCGAGACGACCGCGGAGTTGGAGCCGGGCTTGGGAGTGAGGATCTCCCAGCCGCCGGTGCCCTTCAGCGAGATCCTCGCCACCTTGCGGTCGACCGCGCCGAGCTCCAAGGTGGGGAAGACGGTGACCACGGCCCAGGAGCCGTCGTCGGCCACGCCGTCGAGCGCCGTCACGGCCCAGCCCTCGGGGGTGACGGGGTGGACGGACCGGCCGTCCGCCCCATAGAGGTAGAGGCGCCGCCAGCCGTCGCGCTCCGAGCCCCAGAGGAAGCGGCCATCAGGCAGGAAGTGGAAGTCCTTGCCGAGGTTGATCCAGGTGCGCCAGCTCTCGCCGATCAAGGCGGAGCAGGCGCCGTCCGCGGCGCCGCAGCGCAAGAGATCCAGGTGCTTCTGGTCGCGGCTCAGCCGCTGCACGGCCACGGCGTCGCCTTTGGGCGCCCAGTCCACCCGTGCCAGGTACTCGGCCTCGCTCCCTTCGCCGGTGCGGAGCCAGACTGTCTTCTGAGTGGCGACGTCCACGACGCCGACCTTGACGATGGGGTTGGGCTCGCCGGACTTCGGGTACTTCTGCGGCGTCACCTTGGGGTAGAGGGGGGTGTCGTCCACCAGGGAGTAGACGCCGACGGGCGACTCGTCGAAGTGGAGGAAGGCGATGCGGGAGCTGTCCGGGCTCCACCAGAAACCTTCCGGCTGGCGGTTCCAGATCTCCTCGCCGTAGACCCAGTCGTTGGTGCCGTTCAAGGCGACGTTCTCCTGGCCGTCGGAGGTCAGGCGGGTCTCGGCGCCCGAGGCCACGTCCAGAACGTAGAGGTCGAAGCTGCGCACGAAGGCGATGCGCCGGCCGTCGGGCGAGAAATGGGGGTCCTCTTCCGCGGCCTTGGTGTGGGTCAGCCGCCGCGCGGCGTGGCCTGCCAGGGATTCGAGATAGAGGTCGCCGCCGGCCACCACCAGAAGAGCATCGCTCTTGGGGGACCAGGAGTATTCCTCGATTTCGGTCTTTTTGTCCTTCGAGTCCTTGTCGTCCTTCTTCTCGTCACCCAGGTCGGCCGGGCGAAGCAGCACCTCGCGCTTGCCGGTCGCGAGGTCGAGGGACCACAGGAGCTTCTCCGATCCCTCCCCCTTCTCTTCCCCTTTCTCGGCCCAGACGTAGGCCAGGAGCCTGCCGTCCGGCGACCAGGACATCTGCGACGGCCGGCGCCCGCTGGCGTCCGGGGCGATGAGATCGCCCAGGGCCGCCCGGGCCGGCGGCTGCTCCGGAGCGGTCGCGGCGACGGCGGGTTGAAACCCGAGAGCCGCGAGGGCCGCGGCGAGAGTCCAGGCGATGAGCGATCGGCGCATGCGTCCTCCTCGTTATGGCGAAAGGCATTGGCGAAAAGTATTGGCGAAAAGCGGCACGAGTCTAGCGCCGGCCGTGGAAACTGCAACCTTCTCCCGCCGTCCCCCGTAGTGTGACCATACCGAGAAGACGGAGGCCCGTTATGAAATTCGTTTTGAAATCCAATTCCAGAGTGCCCGAGCTGGCCGCGGCACTGATTCTCTTGCTGGGCGCCAGGGCGTCCACCGTCCATGCCGCCGAGCAGACCCGCGCTCTCCACCAGGCCTTTCCGGCCGGGGCGGCGGAGCTGAGGCTGGCCAATCTCGCCGGCCGCCTCGAGATCGTGCCGGGGCCGGGCCGCGAGGTGGTGGTGGACGCCACGCTCCACGGCGACGCCGACAGCACCGCCGAGACGCAGCGCATCCTGGCCCAGATGAAGTGGGTCAAGAGCCACGACAAGAAGGGGCGCGAGGAGTGGGTGCTCTCCTACCCGGTGGAGAAGTACCGCTCCTACTCCTATCCGCGCGAGCACGAGAAGGACGGGGACACGGAGCTTCCGGCCTTCCTGAGCTTCCTCAACATCGGGAGCCAGACGATGACTACCTACCGTGGGGAGCGGGTGCGTATCTACGCCCAGAAGCGCTCGTCGGCGCCGGTGCTCTACGCCGACTTGCGGATAACCCTCCCCGCCGGCTCCAACGTGGCGGTGCGCAACGCCGTGGGCGCCGTGCATGGCGGCGATCTCGACGGCACCCTGTCGGTGGACACCGGCAGCGGCAAAGTGCAGATCGCCTCCCACTCCGGCCAACTCACTATCGACACCGGCTCGGGCGACGTGATCCTCGGCTCGGCCAAGGGTGAGACCCGGATCGACACCGGCTCGGGAGACGTCATCGTCAAGAAGCTGGTGGGCAACGGCACGGTCAACACCGGCTCCGGCGATGTCACCGTCAGCCAGGTCTCGGCCGGCAAGCTGGCCATCGAGACCGGCTCCGGGGACGTGACGGTGCAGGACGGCGTCGCCGCCCGGCTCATCGCGGACACCGGCTCCGGCGGCGTCAAGGTGCTGTCGGTCGAGATCGAGGATCTCGCGGCGGAGACCGGCTCGGGTGACGTGACGGTGCACAGCTCGCTCGCCAAGGCGAAGAAGATCAAGGCCGAGACAGGTAGCGGCGACATCGACATCAAGGCCGGGCCGGACGCCTCGTTCAACATCGACTCCGACCAGGGCAGCGGCCGGTTGGTCGTCAACTACTCCGACGCCACCCTGCGCAAGGACGGCCACAAGGTCGTGGGTGCCAAGCGCGGCGCCGGCCGCACGGAGATCCACGTCGAGACCGGCAGCGGCGACTGCACGATCGGGCCGAAGGTGTAACCTCTCCCGAGGCCCTTACATCTTGCTGTAGTTCGGACCATCGCCCCCTTCGGGGGGCACCCAGGTGATGATCTGGTAGGGGTCCATGATGTCGCAGGTCTTGCAGTGCACGCAGTTGCTGGCGTTGATCTGCAGGCGCTCGCCGGTGGGCGAGGCGGGGTCCGGGACCATCTCGTAGACGGCGGCCGGGCAGAACCGCTGGCAGGGGTTGGCGTACTCCACGGCGCACTGGAAGATACAGATGTCAGTGTCCGCCACAAGCAGGTGGACCGGCTGGTCCTCGTCGTGCGCCGTTCCCGAGTTGTAGACGTCGGCCAGCCGGTCGAAGGTGAGCTTGCCGTCGATCTTGACGGGCTCGGCCGCCCGGAGCTGCCGTCCGGCGGCGGTATTGAGCGGGATCATCCGCTCGTGACCCGCCGCGGTGGGAAGGCGATCCAGGAAACCCCAGCCGCGGCCGCCCGTCACCAGCCCGGCGCCGGCCTGGAGCATGCCGGCGAGCACGCCGTGATCGAAGGCCTGGTGGAAGTTGCGCACCTCCCAGAGCTCCTCCTTGATCCAGCTCGCGTCGACCTTCCCCTGATAGGCGGCGAGCCGCTCCGGCGTCGCGCCGCCGGCCTTCAGGGCCTCGAAGATCGTCTCGGCGGCGAGCATTCCGGACTTCATCCCCAGGTGAATGCCCTTGAGGCGCTGGCTGTTGAGCATTCCGGCTGAGTCTCCCACCAGCAGGAAGCCGTCGCCCGAGAGGCGGGGCATCGACCACCAGCCGCCCTCCGGAATGGCCTTGGCGCCGTAGAACGTCATCTTTCCCCCTTCGAAGATCGGGGCGAGGGCCGGGTGCGTCTTGAAGCGCTGGAACTCCTGATGCGGATCGAGAAGGGGGTTCTTGTAGTCGAGGCCCACGACGAGGCCGGCGATGGCCTGATCGTTCTGCATGCCGTAGACGAAGCCGCCGCCGAAGGTGTCGAAGCCGAGGGGCCAGCCGAGCGTGTGGATCACCTGCCCGGGCTCCAGGCGGCCATGGGGGATCTCCCAGACCTCCTTGAGGCCGAGGGCGTAGATCTGGGGATTCTTCCCCTGCGACAGGCCGAGCTGCTCGTCGAGCTGCTTGGCCAGGGTACCGCGAGGGCCCTCGCCGAGGACGGTCACCTGGGCGCGGATGTCGACACCCGGCTCGTAGTTGGCCTTCTTTTCGCCGTGGCGGGAGATCCCTTTGTCGCCGGTGCGCACGCCCACCACCCGGCCGTTCTCCACCAGCGCCTTGACGGCGGGAAACTCGAAGAAGATGTCCACCCCGGCGGCCTCGACCTTCGGTGCCAGCCACTTGAGAAGCTTGCCCAGCGAGGTGACGTAGCTGCCTTCGTTCTCCAGGGGAGGCGGAATGGGGAGCGAGAGCGATCTTCCTTCCGTGAGGAAGAGGAACTTCTCGTGCTCGATCTTGCCCTCGAAAGGTGCGTCCCGCCAGTCGTCCGGCAGCAGCTCCTTGAGCGCGCGCGGATCGACGACGGCGCCCGAGAGGGCATGGCTGGTGATCTCGCGGCCCTTCTCCAGGACGCCGATGGAGAGCTCCATCCCGGCCGCCTTGGCCAGGCGCGCGAGGTGATAGGCCCCCGCCAGGCTCGCCGGTCCGGCGCCCACGAAAAGAACGTCCATCTCCAGGGTTTCGCGCTCGTCACTCATCCTTGGGTTTCCTCTCCGCCGGTTGCAGGAAAAAGGTCCAAATCCGGGCCGCGATGCTACCACGGGGCTCGCGGGTCGCCCGAGACGCGAAGGCCTTGAAGCGGCGGCTTTTGTTTGTGCTACAGTGCCCCCGTGCCGGAGACAAAGTTATCTCTTGAGAAGACTTCCGTCACCCCGCCGGAGGAACGCCTCTCGGTGAGGCGGGTGGGGGAGGAAAAGGCCCTCGCCAGCTTCGCGGACGATGTCCGCCGCGGCCTCACCTCCACGCCTAAAGTTCTGTATCCCAAGTACCTCTACGATGAGCTGGGCTCGCGCCTTTTCGAGGCCATCACCGCGCTGCCTGAGTACTATGTCACCCGTTGCGAGGCGGAGATCCTGCGCCAGCACGCCGGCGACATCGCCGCCGCGATCGGCGGGCCGCTCTGGCTCGTGGAGCTCGGCAGCGGCGACGGCCAGAAGACGCGGCTGCTGATCGAGGCCCTGCTGGCGCGCCAGGAGAAGCTCGAGTACGTGCCGGTGGACATCTCCGAGTCCGCCGTCGAGATCAGCAGCCGGTCCCTGCTCCTCTCCTATCCCGACCTCCGCATCACGGCCTACATCGGGGAGTATCAGGCGGCTCTCCGGATGATTCGAAGGGAGCGGGCCGCGCCCGGCTGCCCGCTCGTCCTCTTCCTGGGCTCCACCCTGGGAAACATGGACCCGGAGGAACGGCTGGCCTTTCTGCGCGACGTGCGGAAGCTGCTGAACCCCGGTGAGGGCTTTCTCGTCGGCGTCGACCTCCAGAAGCCGGAGGAAGTGCTGATCCCCGCCTACGACGATCCCTTGGGGGTGACGGCGGCGTTCGACTTGAACCTGCTGGTGCGGATCAACCGCGAGCTCGAGGGAGGCTTCGACATCGCCACCTTCCGCCATCGCGCCATCTACAACCGGGAGGTGGGGCGGATCGAGATGCACCTCGAAAGCCGGCAGGCGCAGTCGGTGCCGATCCGCGCCTTGGGGATCGAGATTCCCTTTGCCAGGGGAGAGACGATCCACACGGAAAGCTCCTACAAATTCCGCGTGGATCAGATCGTCGCCCTGGCCGCCGAGACCGGCTTCGAGCTGCGGCGTACGTGGAAGGACTCCCGGGGCTGGTTCGCTTCGAACCTGCTTGTCGCGGTGTGAAGTCTCACCCTTCCGCGAGCTTGATCCGCCTGCCGTTGATCACCGCGCAGATCTCCAGGCTTCCGCCGAGCGCCTGGACGTACCGGCGAAGCGTCGAGATCCGGTGATCCTCGCGGCGCTCCATCTTCGACAACTGAGACTGGGTGATTTCGACCCGTTGCGCCAGCTCTCCCTGCGTGAGTCCGGCCGCTTCCCGCAATGCACGTAAGTCCATCTCCAGCAACTCGCGCTCGACTTTCTGGTCGATCTGGCGGAGCTCTTCGGGTGTGAACCTCTGGGCTCTGATGTCGGGCCACTTCTTGGCTGTCATCTCTCGACTCCCGTTTCTTGCAGGTACCGCTCCCAAACCGCCTCAGCTTTCGGAATCGCCCATACGTAGAATCGATCGTCCCCCGTCTTGTCGCCCCCGAGGATGAGGACGGCTTGACGCTGTGGATCGAAGGCGTAGACGATCCGCAATGGGCGGCCCGAGCTCTGAACGCGCAACTCGCGCAAGGCGAATCGGCTTCCTCCAAGCGCTGAGGAGTGGGGAAACCCCAGCGCCAGTCCTTTGGCCTCGAGAAGGCCGACCCCGCGAACAACGGCCCGGGCATCGGCACTGCCGAGCCCAAGAAACCACTCCTCGAACTCGGCGGTGCCGAGAACCTCGACCATAAGTATGCCTCTAAGGGACTAGTCCGTCAAGAGAATAGTGAAGGGATTGAGTCTTAATGACGATACGATATCCCAACCTTGTGCCGAGAACAGATGACGAACTCCTAACGTGCCCCTCCTTTGACAAGCAGGGCGTCCGTACGTAGGATTCTCCGTCCGAGCCGGTGTAGCTCAGGGGTAGAGCGCCTGACTGTGGATCAGGAGGTCATGGGTTCAAATCCCATCGCCGGTACCATTTCCCTCATTCGGACGAACCAACGCTCCCTTGGAGGGCTTCTCCCATGGCAGACACTGTCGAGCCGCGCCTGTCGCGGGGCTTACGGGACCTGCTGCCCGACCAGATGCTGGCCCGGCAGTGGATGATCGACACCATCCGCGGCGTCTACGAGCTCTATGGCTTCGTGCCGCTCTCGACCCCTGCCATCGAATATCTGGACGTGCTGACGGGCTCCGCGGCCGGTACCGAGGCGCAGCAGTTGATCTTCACCGTCCAGAACCCTGAAAAAGAGCAGCTCGGCCTGCGCTTCGACCTCACCGTGCCCCTGGCGCGGGTGATCGCCCAGTATCGCGACCTGCCGCGGCCGTTCCGCCGCTACCAGGTCTCGCCGGTCTGGCGCGCCGACAAGCCGGGTCCCGGCCGCTTCCGCGAGTTCACCCAGTTCGACCTCGACTCCGTGGGTGTCGAGTCCGAGATCGCGGACACCGAGATCATCGCCGGCATGTGCGACTCCCTCACGGCCCTGAAGGTGGGGGCTTACCAGGTAAAGTTCTCCTCGCGCGGCATCCTCAACACGCTGCTCGCCTATGCCGGGGTTCCGGCCGACAAGGGGACCGACGTCTTCCGGGTGCTGGACAAGCTGGACAAGGTGGGACCGGAGAAGGTCCGGCTGGAGCTCACCACGGGCTACGTCGACTCCTCCGGCGATCCCATCGCGGGAGTCGGCCTGGCCTCCGAGCAGGTGGACAAGATCGAGCGCTTCCTGAAGATCCGCTCGGCGGACCGGCGGGAGGTGGTCGCGCAGCTCCGCGACCTGTTCGCGGGCGTCGAGGGGGCGGACAGGGAAATCGGAGTGGTGGAGAAGATCTCTAATCACCTCTACTCCCTGGGCTACGACGACGATCGCGTGTCGCTGGATCTCTCGATCGCTCGGGGCCTCGCGTACTACACGGGTCCCGTCTTCGAGGCGATCCTGCTCGACGCGCCCGAGTTCGGCTCCGTCTTCGGCGGCGGCCGGTACGACGACTTGGTGATGCGCTTCCTGGGAGAGAAGGTGCCGGCTACCGGCGCCTCGATGGGCGTCGACCGCCTGCTGGCGGCGTTGATCCACCTCAAGCGGGCCGGCCGGCAGAAGGCGACGGCGAAGGTGCTCATCACCAACATGGACGCGGGGCTCGCCGACGACTACATCGCCATGACCTGGGAGCTACGGCGGGCAGGCATCCCCACCGAGCTCTACCTCGGCGCCGCCCGTGGGCCGGGCAAGCAGCTCAAGTACGCCGACCAGTGGGGCATCCCCATCGCCCTTCTCTACGGCTCGAACGAGAAGGAGAAGGGGATCGTCACCCTGAAGGACATGGACGCCGGCCGGCAGCGCGCCGAGGCCCTGGCCAACCGTCAGGAGTGGCTGGAGGAGCGGCCGGGCCAGCGGGAGGTGCCGCGCGATGGTCTCGTCGCAGCGGTTCGCGATATTCTCGGGCTCATAGAATCCTAGGAGTCGAGAAGGAGCCAGAGCGGACCGATGAGTGAGCCCGGCCATACCCACGCCGCCGTCGTTCTCGACGGCGGCTCCCTCAGCCTTTCCGACCTCGCCCGCATCGCCCGCGACCCTCGCGTCCGGGTGGAAATCCACCCGGAAGCCTTGGCGAGAGTCGAGGCGAGCTGGGAACAGATCCAGAAGCTTGCCGATCAGTATAAGCGGGATTGGGCGGCGCGGGACCGGGGAGACTCGGGCGCCCATCCGGTTCTTGAATATGGCGTCACCACGGGCTTCGGCGAGTTCAAGAACGTTCCCATAGCGCCCGATTGCCTGGAGGAACTGCAGCAGAACATCCTGCTCTCCCATTCCGTGGGCGCCGGCGAGACCGCCGATCCGGACAATCCCGCCAACTATTTCGAGCCGGACGTCGTGCGTGCGGCGCTCGCCGTCCGCCTGAACGCCTTCCTCAAGGGGAACTCCGGCCTGCGCCCGGTGATGGTGGCGACGGTGCAGGCGATGCTGAACCGGGGGATCGTGCCGCTGGTGCCGATCCGCGGCTCGGTGGGATCGAGCGGCGACCTCGCCCCGCTCTCCCATCTCTTCGTCGTGCTCCTGGGCGAGGGGCGCTACTACGTCGTGCGCGAGCCGGAGGACCTCACCTTCGCGCGGCCCCGGAAGATCCAGGCGGCCACTTCGCTGGGTGGAGACCTCGCGCAGGAGATTCCCGCCCTCAGCTTCAAGGAGGGCCTGGCCCTCACCAACGGCGCCACCTTTTCGGCGGCGCTCCTCGCCTTGGCCGTTCACGATGCCGAGTCGCTGGCCCACGTGGCGGACACCGCGACAGCGCTCAGCCTGGAGGCCGTCTGCGGCTGTGCGCGGGCCTTCGATTCGCGGATTCACGAGGCGCGCGGCCACCAGGGGCAGATCGCCTGCGCCAAGAACATCCGGTCGCTCCTGAAAGGGAGCCGGCTGATCGAGAAGGCGGGTGCGGTGCAGGACGTCTACTCCCTGCGCTGCGCGCCGGCCGTTCATGGCGCGGCCCGCGACACCATCGCCTACGCCCGCCGCGTGGCGGAGGCCGAGATCAACGCTGCCACCGACAATCCACTCTTCTTTCCAGGGATCAGCGAGCCGCCTTTCGACCACGAGTTCGCCGCCAACTGGCCCGAAGGGTACGACGGCCGGCAGCGGATTTCCTTCTCGGCGGGGAACTTCCACGGCGAGCCGGTGGGCATGGCGGCGGACTTTCTGGCCATCGCTCTGGCCGAGCTCGCGGACATCTCGGAGCGGCGCACCCAGATGTTGCTCGACGCCCATCACAGCCGCAACCTGCCGGGCAATCTCATCCCGCACCGCGGCATCAACTCGGGGCTGATGATCGCGCAGTACTGTGCCGCGGGCATCGTCTCCGAGAACAAGGTCCTGACCCACCCCGCCTCGGTGGATTCGATTCCCACCTCCGCCAACTCCGAGGACCACAACGCCATGGCCACCATCGCCGCCCGCAAGCTGCGGACGGTGCTGCGCAACGCGCAAGCTGTCCTGGCGATCGAGCTGATCGCGGCAGTGCAGGCGGTCGAGTGGCGGGTCGCGATGGACATCGATTCCGTTCACACGCGCCCCGATGCTCCTTCGTGGGAGCAGGCCGACCGCGAAGCTGCTGAGTTCGCGGAGCGGACGGACCCGGAGCGGCGTCAGGAGATCGCTGCGCATCTGGGAGAAGGGACGCGCGGCGCCTATCTTCAGGTACGGGGTCTGGTTTCAACGATGGTCAAGGACCGGACGCTGGATGAGGATATTCGGGCGGTGCGGGGTGCGGTGGAGCGGGGCTCCCTGCTCGCTCCGTAGACGGGGGAGCTCCCGCCGGATCTCCTCCGCCGTCATCCCCAGTAATCCGGCTCCTTCGATTAAAGGTTCGAGGTCCACCGGATAGAGCCGGTTCCTGGCAGGATCGGCCAAGCCGGCCAGGTTCCGCGGTGCGATGATCTTCCGAATCTTCTCCTCGAAACCGGGCTCCTGGACGCTGGCGAGGACACGGTCGAGCATCTCCCGTACTACAGGATCGGTGCTGCCCAGGAAGCCGCTCCAGGCCCAGCCGTCGGCAGGTCCGGGGAGGAGGCGCTGGCTGGCCTCGGCGAAGCTGGCGGCGGCGAAGTAGAGGAGGGAGCCGGCGGCGAAGCGGTCGAAATCTCCCATCGCGGCGTAGGCCCCGGCGACGAGCTTCTGGATGTGATCCGCCTCCAGGCTCAGGAGATCGCCGTAGCGCTGGAGCCCTTCGGGGCCTCGTTCCAGGAGGAGAGCCAGCCGCTCCACGGCGAGCAGGCTCCAGGCGATCCCGGTCGAGAACAGGGGACTGAGGAAGCAGTAGGCGTGGGGGAGGAGCGCCCAGCCGTCTCCGGCGGCCTGCGCGAGGCGGTGCTGGAGGCGAGGGATCTTGCCGATCGGCCTTGCGGGGCGGGCCTGAGCGAACTGGTCCCGCAGCGTGGGATATCGGGCGAGGAGATGCTCCCAGGCCTGATCCGGGGAGAGAGCCGCCAGATCGTCCCGGGCTCGGTCCTCCGCGATCACGAAGCCGGCGCTCACCGTGCCATGGTCGAAGGGGAGGACGTACATCCATCCCTCCTCCAGGATGTGATGGACGGCCGCCTGCTCGTCGGGATAGGGGCCTTCGGGGAAGGCCGCATTGCCGGCCACCTCGGCGAAGTCGGCCATTCCCTCGAAGTGTCCGAAGACGAGGGACGTATGCGGCTGGGTTTCGAGTCGGTCAATAGGGAGGTGCCGGGCCAGAAAGCCGCCGGGGCCGGAGGCGTCGATCAGAAGGTCGGCCTCGAAGCGAACGGGCTGCCCGTGATGCGTTCCAGTAAGGTGCCAGCCGTTTCCCTGTCTTTCCACGCTGTGCAGGTCGACACCTTCCAGGACCTCGACTCCGGCCTGTCCGGCTTCCAGTACGAGATGATGATCCACGTCCTCCCGCAGCCAGTGGGTGTCCGCGATGGAGTCGTCGGGGCTTGCCGCTACCAGCAGACGGCGCTCGTTGGCTGGACCGTTGGCGAATGGCTTGCCTGAGGAATGACCGTAAAAAGTGAAGCCGCGCTTGAGGCCCCGGCGTAGATGGGGGAGCCGCTCCCGCCAGCGTCCCCAGGCAGCCAGGGCGTGGAGGTCGTCGAGCCCGTACCGCGCGGCAAGCCTCTCCAGGCAGATCGCGGCGAGCGGAGTCGAGGATTCTCCGAGGGCAAAGCGGGGGTGACGTTGGCGGTCGAGGAGCTGCACCCGGTGCCCCTGAATCGCCAGGATGCGGGCGAGGATGGAGCCCGCGAAGCCGGAGCCGATGATCGCGATTCGCATCAGTTGCAGGTGCAGGTGGTCCTGGGCTCCGCTCGGCCCGTACGATTCATGAGGTCCAGCCGGGCGATTCGGACGTCGGCGCATTCGGGACAGATCGCGAAGCGGCGGGCGTCCCAAAGATCGGCGGTGACGATTCCACCCAAGGACAGGGAGCGTTCCAGAGCCTCTTCGAGCTGGCTGAGGCCAGGCGGGGTGAAGTCTCCTGATTCCTGAAGGACTTCCATGGCTCCATTTCCCCCGCGGACTGGAATCAACGAGACCCGCGCGGCGCCCTGCTCGAAGGCATGCTCTGCGGAGCGGACGGCCCAGTCGACCGCCTCGTCCGGGGGAGTGAAGGGCGGCGCCAGCAGGACGAAGGCGCGCAGGCCGATTCCCGCAGCGCGCAGAGTCGCGGCGGCCCGATCGAAGTCGGCCAGCGTCATCTCCTTGTTGAGCTTGGCAAGGGCCTCGGGATGGATCGTCTCCAATCCCATCGCCACCTCCAGAGAGCCGGTGAGGCGCTCGGCGAATCGCAGGCAGTGGTCGCCGATGAGTCGGGGGTGGCATTCGACTGTGACCCGCGAGAAGGGAGCTACCAATTCCAAAATCTCCGCCTCGTCGTCCGGCGGAACCGCCCGGGGCTCGAAGAAGTTGCTGGCGTTGTAGAGCTTCACCGCCACGGGTCCGGTTGGTGGTTCGGCTGCGGCGAGAGCCTTCCGGATCTGCGAGGGGATGGATCCGGGAGGCGTGGAGCTGTCCAGGGTCTCCCGCCAGAGATCGCAAAAGACGCAGGTGAACGGGCACTCGGCCCCGGCGAGAAAGATCGTGAGGGCTGGGAGGAGGCGGCCGTCCCGCTCGCGTTCCTCCTCCCAGAAATGACCCAGGGGCTCCCTGGGATCGACCTGCCGCTTGGGAGACCGCAGTGAGCGGATCCACTCCGTCTGAGACAAAATCACGCCCGGTGGTAGAGATTCAGCAGGTGGCTCCGATAGCCGGCTGGATGGACGTCGAACCGGCTGTGAAAAGTCTCCTGGGCCACGGCGCCATGCTGGAAACGCCGTTTGGGGAAGATCGGCAGCTCCAGGCCGGTCACCTTCCGGATGCCACGACCCAGCACCTCACCCTTGAGCCGGTACAGGGCTTCATGGGAGCCCTGAGCCAGCTCGGCGAAAGGTATGGCCTCGGCCACGGCGATGACCCGCGGGCGACTGTTGGGACTGAACAGCGAGAAGCCATAGCGCCGGGCGGGGGCGTAACCCCGGACGCATCCGCGGCTCAGGCCCCCGCTGTAGGTCAGCGAGTGCTTGATGGCCTCCACTCCCCAGCCCTCTTGGTAGAGCATCCGGTTATTGACGACACTGCGGATGGTCAGCTCCGGGTTCTCCTCGATAGGATAGTCCTTGAGGTTCTCGTCGCCGCCGTCGCCGTCGGCGAGATATCGCCAGTCCGGGTAGCGCTCGCGGATGCCCTGGAGCAGCGCGAGGCTCATGGCCGCGCACTCCACGTCCAGCGGCTTGTAGTCCTCTATGGTTTCGACCGCCGCGTAGGGATCGAGCCGCGAGCTTTCGACCTCGACGGTCTCGCTGAGCATCTGGAGGCCGGTGCGCCGGAGAAACTCCAGCGCCTGTTCGTGATCATCGCCGCCGCCATCCACGGCGAGGGTGAACGCCTTGAGGCGGGCCGGGCTCTGCCCCGAAGCCAGAAGCTCATGGTAGAGGCAGAGGAGGAGCGCGCCGCTGTCGACGCCGCCGGAGAAGAGGACGCCGAGAGGCTCCTTCTCGGTCACCGCGGCGAGCCACAGGCGGATCTCCTCGCACAGGGCGTGGACGTAAGCCTCGCCGATCGTATCGAGGTCCGGCGGCAGAATGCCCCGCGGCGGATCGAAGAAACGCCGGTAGGCGGGGTTGGGATCGGGGCAGCCCACGAGCTGGATCTCGGTAACGTGGTGGGCCGGGACCATGCGGGTGTAGGACGGATGAAACTGGTCGCCGTGCCCCTCGCGCTCCAGCGCGTCGCGGATGGCGTCGATGCGGTCCGCCACCACCAGCATGGGGCCGTCCTTTTCCTTTGCCAGGAAGTAGCGTAGCGGCCGGTCGAGACTGCGGGCGAGGCGGACCTTCTGGCCGTCGCGGGCGATCAGGGCGAAAGAGCCCTCGATCCGGAGCACGTCCCGGGGATCGTCCGACAGCAGAAGCCGGCGGGCGTCGTCCACGGCCAGGTTGAGGATGCGCTGGTCCTCGTCAGAGATCAGATTGACGACGCGGGCGATGGTCTGCGGGTTCACGTTGGGCTCCTTGAATGATTGTCCCGGAACAATTACCGCCGCCCGATGGCGACGATCGTCTCATCTTCCACCCTCTGTCCGTGCTCCATCCAGGCGTCCAGCCCTCCTTCCAGGGGGCGGACCCGGGTGAAGCCTCGATCTATCAGAGCGCGAGCCACACGGGCCGCGGAGGCTTCGTTCGGTCACGTACAGTAGAGGACGACCTCCCGGTCCCGCGGCAGCTCGGCCAGTTTCTCATCGAGCTCCTCGAAGGTGATGCGCAGGGCCCCCGGAATCCACCTTGGATCGTAGATATGGGCGGAGTGGTTGCGCACGTCGACGATCGCCGGCGCCTTGCCGGCGTCCATCAGTCTCTTGAGGTCGGCGACCGAGATGCGGGCCTGGTACAGCTTCCGGCTGAACCGCTTGCGCTGCCACCACTTGGCGGCGACCACCAGCAGCAGCCCCACGGCGAGCCCCACCAGAGCCCAGAAGCCCAGGGTCTCCAAATAGTCCACTACCCGGTCGATGGCGCGATGGAAGATGCCGCCCAGCAGCACGCCGGAGCCGAGCCAGAGCAGGCTGCCGAAGCTGTCCCAGAGCAGGAAGGCGCCCAGGCCGCGGCCCGTGGCTCCAGCCAAAGGCGGCGCCACGGTGCTGTAGCCGGGAATGAACTTGGCATAGAGCAGGGACGGCATGCCGACGCGCTCGAACATGTCCTCGGTGCCCCGCACGCAGGAGTCGGGGGAGAGGGAGAGCCGGCAGACCGTCTTCAACACGCGGTGCCCCTGCCAGCGGCCGAGCAGAAACCAGATGGTGTCCGCGGATACGGAAGCCGCCAGGGCCACGGCCAGCAGGCCGGGCAGGCTCATCTGCCCCTGGGCGGCCAGGGCCCCGGAGACGATGAGCGTCGGCAGGGCCGGGATGGGCGCGCCGATCTGCTCCAGAAAGACGTTGGCGAAGACGATGTAGAGGCCGTATTGGACGAGATCGGCGATCAGCGATTCCATGGGATGGCCATCTTACTCTTTCTGCTCTTGACAGCTTGCCGTGGTCCTGCGGTAAGCTCGCCGCGAACGGAAACCTGACGATGCGCAAAGCCCAGATCCCATCCACAGTCTCCGCCCCCTGGGCCTGGCGTACGCACCATCATCACTCCGTGATCTGAACCGGGCGCCGTCCCGGTCGCATGGACCCGGGACGAGAGACCGCCAGCCGCTTGAGCGTCAACCTCCTTCCGGGCTCGGAAGGAGGTTTTGTTTTGGGGACATCTTCTTCAGCCAGGACCCGCGCCACGCTGGTCGCGACGGTCACGACCCTGCCGGACGGGGGGCTCGCAAGCCTCGGCGCCGCCGCCCTCGCCGGGGTCGAATGGCTGGAGGTGCGGGGTGACCTGGTGGGGGATCTCGATCCCGCCGGCCTCCGGTTCTTCCCGGGCAAGCTCCTCTACACCCTGCGCAGCCGGGCCGAGAGCGGCGGTTTCGAGGGCTCGCCCGAGCGGCGCAAACGGCGGCTGATCGAGGCGGCGGCCCGCTACGATCTGGTGGACCTCGAGGCGTCGCGCGACCTGTCGCCCGAGGTGCTCGAAGCGGTGCCGGCCGAGCGCCGGGTCCTCTCCTGGCACGGCCCGGCGGCCGACGTCGACGCCCTCAAGGCGACTTTCGAGCGCATGGCGGTCGTTCCCGCCCTGCTCTACAAGCTGGTGCCTACGGCCACCCAGCCGGGCGAGGAGCTGCCGGCGTTGCAACTGCTGAAATCGCTGGACCGCCGGGACGTCATCGCCTTTTCCACCGGCGCCTCCGGGGCCTGGACGCGGTTCGTGGCTCCCCGGCTTGGCGCGCCGGTGGTCTATGGCGCCCTGGGAGAGGTCGCGGGCGCTCCGGGGCAGCTCTCGATCGACCGCCTGCGGACAGACTATGGCCTGCCGGAGCTACCCCCAGTCGAGGCGCTGTTCGGCATTGTCGGTCATCCGGTCGCTCAATCCCTCTCTCCCCGCATTCACAACAGCGCCTACAGGGCTCTGGGGATTCCGGCTCTCTATCTACCCTTCGACGCCGAGTCCTTCGGCGACTTCTGGCTGGAGGTGGTGGAGAACGGCATGCTGGAGGCCCTGGGCTTTCCCCTACGCGGACTGTCGGTGACCACGCCGTTCAAGGAGGCCGCCCTCGCGGTCGCCGGAGCCGAGAGCCCGCTGGCGGGATTGATCGGCGCCGCCAATACGCTGGTGTGGAATCAGGACGTGTGGGAGGCCGAGGCCACGGATCCGGACGGCGTCGTCCTTCCCCTGCGCGACCGCGGCATCGACCTCGACGGCCTGGAGGCCGCCGTGGTGGGGGCCGGCGGCGCCGGGCGATCCGCGGCGGAGGGGCTCAAGAAGGCGGGAGCGCGGGTGACGATCTTCAACCGCGATCCCGAGCGCGGCCAGGCGGCCGGCGATCGTCTGAAGGTCCCCTATCTCCCCTTGGACGAGCTCGATCCCGGGCAGTTCGGCCTGCTGGTGAACGCCACGTCCCTGGGCCGGAGCGCGGACGATCCCCTGCCTTTCGACGTGGACCGGCTGCGGCCCGGCGCGGTGGTGATCGACCTCGTGTATCTGCTCGACCGGCCGACGCGCCTCCTCGACGCGGCGGCGGCGCGGGGCGCGATGGCCATCGACGGGCGGGAAGTGCTCATCGATCAGGCTCGCGGGCAGTTTCGCCTGATGACGGGGCGGGATCTCCCGCTGGACCTTGCTCGCCGGGCGACCGGACTGGAGACCGCGTGAGAGTCTCCGCCGCCTTGCCGACAGGCGTCGCCGCCCTGCTCTTCGAGAGCGCCCGCCGCCGCCGCGACGCGGAGGACCGGCTGGTGGCGCACCTTCGGAAGGCCGAGTACTCGGAGGTCATTCTTCCGATCCTCGACTACCTGGAGCCCTATGAGTCGCTGCTGACGCCGGCCTCGCGGGGCGAGCTGTACCGTTTCGTCGACCGCGACGGCGAGCTGCTCGCCCTGCGCGCCGACTTCACCCCCATGCTGGCCCGGCTGCTGGCGCCTCGTCTCGACTCTCTTGCGCTGCCGCTTCGCTTTTACTACCGCGGCGACGTGGTGCGTTATCAAGAGGAGCGGGCGGGGCGGGCGCGGGAGTTCTACCAGCTCGGCGCCGAGCTGCTGGGGCTGCCCGGCGAGGCGGCGGAGCAGGAGGTATTGCGGCTGTTCCTGGAGCTGGCGACGGCCGCGGGTGGCGGCGATCTTCAGGTGGTGCTCGGCTTCGCCGGAGCCCTCGACCAGCTCCTGCTGACGGCGGACGCCGCCGACCCCGCGGCCCTGGCCGCGGCGGTGGCCCGGCGCGAGCGCGGCGAGGTGCGGCGCGCCTGTCCAAGGCTTCTCTCCGTGGTGGAAAATGGCCTGCCGGACCGGCCGGAGGATCTCGGACCCGAGGCGGCAGGCCGGCTGCAGAGTCTCCTGGCCCTTCGCGACGAGCTGGCCTTGGCTTTTCCCCAGGCGCGCTTGACGATCGACCTCGCCGAGTTCGCCTGCAACAGCCTTGATTCAAGGCTTTCGGTGGCTGAAGGGGAGCGCCCCTACTACGACGGCGTCGTATTTCACGCCTATGCGGGGCCCGCGGCTCTGCCGGTGGGCGGCGGCGGTCGGTATGACAGGCTGTTTCGTTCCCTAGGAGCCGAGGTGCCGGCGGTGGGTTTCGCCATCAGCTTGGAGCGACTGCTCGAAGCGAAGGCGGGGGAGGTACGGCCGTGATCCGGATGGCCCTCCCCAAGGGGCGCAACCTGGAGACGGCGCTCGCGGCCTTCCGCGCCGCCGGCATCGAGCTCGAAGGCGCCGGAGGTACTGGCCGAAATGGCCGCAGCCTGATCTGGCGGCTGCCGGAGGAGGGGATCGAGATCCTCTCGCTCAAGGACTGGGATCTGCCTCTCTACGTCGGCCACGGTATCGCGGACTGCGGCATCGTGGGCAGCGACGTGCTGGAGGAGGTGGACGGTGACCTGCTGGTGCCGGTGCGCCTGCTGGCAGGCCGCTCCCGAATGTCGCTGATCGGCCGCGAAGCGACACTGCCCCCCGCGGGGACGCAGGTGCGCCTCGCCACCAAGTATCCGAACACGGCCCGCCGTATCGTAGCCGGCCGGCCGTGGGGCGCCGAGATCCTGAAGCTCTCGGGCTCCATCGAGCTGGCGCCGGCGTTGCACCTGGCCGAGCTGGCGCTGGACATCGTCCAGACCGGCCGCACCCTGGCCGAGAATCACCTGGTGGAGATCGAGACGGTGGCCGAGGTCGCCGCCTGCCTGGTGGTGAACCGCGCTTCGTACCAACGCCATCGGGCACGTCTCAACGATTGGATCGGCCGTTTGGAAGCGGCGGAGGTGGTCTCGTGAGCAGCTCTCTCGACGTCGTCAAGTCCGGCTCCCGCGCCGGCCGCCGTGCCATCGATCGCCTCGTCCGCCGCGGCGAGACCGTGCTGGACGCCAAGACCCTGCGCAGGGCGGAGAAGATCGTCGCCGAGGTCCGCAAGCGGGGCGACCGCGCCCTTCTCGACTACGCCCGCCGGCTCGACGGCGCCGAGGCGGACAGCGCCGGGGGCCTGGCTCTGACCCCTTCGCCGGACGACTTCCACCCCGACCTGCTGCCCGCCGGTTTCGCCGAGGCACTGGAGCGGGCCATCGTCGCCGTCGAGCGCTACCACGCGCCCCAGGTCCGTACCGGTTACCGCTTGGAGGAGGAAGGCGTCGAGCTGGAAGAGCGGGTGACGCCCCTCCAGCGGGTCGGCATCTACGTTCCCGGCGGCCGGGCCAGCTACCCCTCGACGGCGGTGATGACGGTGGTGCCCGCCCGGGTGGCCGGCGTGCGGGAGATCGCCGTCGCCACTCCGCCCGGCTCCTACCGCGCCAACGCCGCGTTGCGTTTCACCCTCGCCCGCCTCGGCGCCACGGAGATCTGGGGGATGGGCGGCGCCCACGCCGTGGCGGCTTTCGCCTACGGCACGGAGACGGTACGGCGGGTGGACAAGATCGTGGGGCCGGGGAACGCCTGGGTCACGGCGGCCAAGAAGATCGTCACCGGCGACGTGGCCATCGACGGCATCGCCGGCCCCAGCGAGGTGGTGATCGTGGCCGATCCGGACGCCGATCCCGGCGACCTGGCCGCCGATCTTCTGGCCCAGGCGGAGCATGATCCGCAGGCGGCGGCGGTGCTCATCACGACCGATGCCAGGCTGGCCAAGCGGGTCGCGGCCGAGGTCGACCGCCAGCTCGCCGGCCTTTCGACCGCCGAGACGGCTCGGGCGTCGCTGGCGAATTTTGGCGCCGCCATCGTCGTCGAGGGGCTGGAGGAGGCGCTCGATCTGGTCGAGAAGATCGCCCCCGAGCACCTGCAGCTCGTGGGGCACAACGCGGAGGTGCTGGCCCTGCACGTCCGCGCCGCCGGTGCGATTTTTCTTGGCGGCTCCACGCCCGAGGTCTTCGGCGACTACGTGGCCGGCCCCAGCCACGTCCTCCCCACCTGCGGCAGCGCCCGCTTCGCTTCGGCCCTCGGGGTGGAGGACTTCCTGCGCCGCAGCCACACCCTGCGCTTCTCGGCGGGGGCCGCGAGCCATCGCGCCGCGGCGGCGGCGACCCTGGCGGACGCCGAGGGGCTGCCGGCCCACGCGGCGTCGGCGCGGAGGAGGCTGGGATGAAGGGCGGCGATCCGGCCCTCTTCGTGCGGCCCGAGCTGCGCGCCCTGTCGAGGTACCACCTTGACCTGACGCCCAGCCGCCACAAGCTGGATCAGAACGAGGTTCCCTGGGATCTGCCGTGGCGCTTCAAGCGGGAGATGGCCGAGCACCTGCTGGCCGCGGACTGGGCCCGCTACCCGGATTTCCACGCCGACGAGCTGCGCCGCGACCTCGGCCGCCTGCACGGTCACCCCGAGGAGGGCGTGCTGGTGGGCAACGGCTCGAACGAGCTGCTGTCGATGGCGCTCACGGCGGTCGTCCCTCCGGGCGGCGAGGTGTTGGGGGCCGAGCCCAGCTTCGGCCTCTATCGCGGCTTCGTGCTCAAGGCGGCCGGCATTCCCCGCTTCCTGCCGCCGCGCCCCGATCTGCGCATTCCGGTCGAGGAGCTGGAAGCCGAGGTCGAGCGCGATCCACGCCGGCCGGTGATCCTCTGCACGCCGAACAATCCCACGGGCGACGCCGTGCCACCGGAAGCGGTGGAGCGACTGCTGGAGCGTCTGGAGGCGCCGCTCCTGCTCGACAACGCCTACGGTGAGTTCTGCCGCTGGGACTACCGGCCGCTGCTGGCGAAGTTTCCCCATCTCGTGCTCTTCCGGACGTTCTCCAAGGCGTGGTCCCTGGCGGGGATGCGACTTGGATACCTGCTGGCCGATCCGCGCCTGGTCTCGGAGCTGCTGAAGGCGAAGCTGCCGTACAACGTGGGCCATGCCGGGGTGATCGCCGGCCGCGTGGCCCTGGAGGCGGAGCCGCAGGCGCGCAAGCGGGTGACGATTCTGATCGCCCGCCGCGCGCAGTGGGCCGCCATGCTGGCCGAGGCGGGTCTCGAAGTTTTTCCCTCGGAGGCCAACTTCCTGCTCGTCCGCTGCGGCTCGCCGGAGAAGGCGAAGGAGATCCGCGAGGCGCTGGAGGCGCGCACCATCCGGGTGCGCGACGTGGGCGGCTATCCGGGGTTGGCCGGCTGTCTGCGGGTGTCGGTCGGGACGGGGGCGTCGCTGCGGGCGGTGCGGGCGGCGCTTGGCACCCCGGGATCGGCTCCCACGCCCAAGGCCCCTCATCACCCCGGCCCTCTTCTCCCATCGCCCTCCCCCCGACCGGGAGAAGAGGGAGAAAGACCTTTTAAAAGAACCGGCAGAATCGAGCGGACGACTGGCGAGACGCAGATCCGCCTGGAGCTTCGCCTGGGCGGCGGCGAGCGGCGGATCGAGGTTCCCAACGGCTTCTTCGCCCACATGCTGAACGCTCTGGCGACCCACTCAGGGTTGGGGCTGGACCTGGAGGCCCGGGGGGACACTCAGGTCGATCTCCACCATACCGTCGAGGACGTGGGGATCGCCTTCGGCGAGGCGCTGGCGGCGGCGCTGGCGGAGCGCAAGGGAATTGTGCGCTTTGCCCATGCCTACGCTCCGCTGGACGAGGCCCTGGCGCGGGCGGTGGTGGACCTTTCCGGCCGCGGCTCGTTCCACTACTCGGCGCCGCGCGACCTCGCGGCCTCGTGGGTGACGGCGGATTTCCCTCTCACCCTGGTGGCCGACTTCTTCCAGGCTTTCGCGGACCGCGGCCGGCTCACGCTGCATCTGGACATCCTGAGCGCCCGCAACGGTCACCATGCCGCGGAGGCCGCCTTCAAGGCCGTGGCCCTGGCGCTGCGTCAGGCCGTGGCGCTGCGCGCCGGGCCTGCCGTCGTGCCGAGCACCAAGGGGACGCTTTCCGCGTGATCGACTCTGTGGTCATCGACGCCGGGGTCGGCAACCTGGGCAATCTCGTTCGCGCCGTCGAGCACGTGGGCGGACGGGCCGAGATCACGACCGATCCGGACCGGGTGGCGGAGGCCCGCTGTCTCTTCCTGCCGGGTGTCGGGGCCTTTAAGCCGCCTCGCGAGGCGGTTCGGGGTGGAGTGGAGGAAGCCCTTCGAGCCGCGATTGCCCGAGGCGCGTGGCTCCTCGGCATCTGCGTCGGCTTTCAGATCCTCTTCGAGGCCGGAGAGGAGTTCGGCGTCCTGGACGGCCTCGGTCTTCTGCCCGGCCGCGTCACCCGCCTTCCCGAGACCGTCCCCGTTCCCCACATCGGCTGGAACCGCCTGCACGACGCGGCGGATCACCCACTCCTCGCCGGCCTCGCCGAGGAGGACGGCCGGGGGCGATACGTCTACTTCGTCCACAGCTACGCGCCGGACGGCGTACCGGAGGAGACCCAGCTTGCCCGCTGCACTCATGGCCGCGTCTTCCCCGCGGTGGCCGGCCGGGAGCGGGTGATGGGGACTCAGTTCCACCCGGAGCGTAGCGGCGTGGCCGGTCTGCGCCTTTTGTCCAATTTCCTGAAGATGGCTGGAGATGGCCCGTGGAGCTGATCCCAGCGATTGACCTGCGCCACGGCCGGGCCGTCCGCCTCCGCCAGGGGGACGACGCCCGCGCCACGGTCTACGGCGACGACCCGCAAGCCGTGCTGGCGGCTTACGCCCGCGCCGGAGTCCCCAGAGTCCACGTGGTGGACCTCGACGCCGCCCTGGGCGAGGCGCCTCAGCGCGAGCTGGTCGCGCGCATGGCGGCCGTGGAGATCAGGATTCAGCTCGGCGGCGGCCTGCGGAACCGCGAGGCGATCGACTGGGCTCTCGCGGCGGGGTGCGACCGGGTAGTGATCGGCTCGCTGGTGGCCCGCGACATCGAAGCTTTCCGCGCCCTGGCACTGGAGCGGCCGGGCCGGCTCGTGCCGGCGCTGGACGTCGAGCGCGGTGAGGTGCGGATCGCCGGCTGGAAGGAGGGGGCGCCTCACTCCCTGGGCGAGATCTGCGGCCGGCTCATGGGCACGCCGTGCCCGGCCGTCCTGGTGACCGACGTGGAGCGGGACGGCATGATGACCGGCCCCAACTTCGACCTCGCCCTCCGCGTCGGCCGGGCGACGGGCATCCCGGCGCTCGTCTCGGGCGGCGTCCACTCCCTGGCCGATCTCGAAACGGCGCGCGCGCTGCCTGAGGTCGGCGGCGTCATCGTCGGCCGCGCCCTCTACGAAGGCGCTTTCACCGTCGAGGAGGCGCTGGCGGCATGCGCCTAGAGGAACATGGACCGTCCGGCCTCGCCCGGCGGGTCATCCCCTGTCTCGACGTGCGCGCCGGCCGGGTGGTCAAGGGCGTGCGGTTCGAGAATCTGACCGACCAGGGGGACCCGGCCGAGTCCGCCCTGCGCTACGCCGAGCAGGGGGCGGACGAGATCGTCTTCCTCGACATCACCGCCGCTCCCGAGGAGCGCGACACGGACGTCGAGTGGGTGCGGCGCACCGCCGAGCAGGTCTTCATTCCCCTCACCGTGGGCGGCGGCGTGCGCGGCGAGGCCGACGCCCGGCGCCTCCTGCGCTCCGGCGCCGACAAGGTGGGGATCAACTCCGCCGCCGTGGAGCGGCCGGAGCTGGTGGACGAGCTCGCCCGCCGCTTCGGCAGCCAGTGCGTCGTCCTCTCCGTGGACGCCCGTAGGGCGGATGAGCATGGCTGGGAGGTGGTCACCCGGGGTGGCCGCCACGCCACGGGCCGCGACGCTCTGGCGTGGATCCGCGAGGGCGTCGAGCGCGGCGCGGGCGAGATCCTGCTCACCAGCATCGACTGCGACGGGACTCAGGGGGGCTACGATCTCGATCTCATCGCCCTCGTGGCCTTGGCCGTGTCCGTGCCGGTGATCGCCTCGGGCGGCGCGGGCTCACCGGAGCATCTGGTGGCAGCCCTCGGAGCAGGCGCCGCCGCCGTCCTCGCCGCCTCCATCTTCCACCGGGGAACCTGGACGGTGGGCGACGTGAAGAAGGCGATCGCTGAATCCGGTTTTCCAGTCAGGGAGGAGCAGGAATGAGCGTCGACCCCGCCGCCTTGCGCTACGACGACCGCGGCCTGATTCCCGTCGTCGTTCAGGACGTCAATACGGGAGCCGTGCTCATGCAGGCCTTCGCCAACCGCGAGGCCGTCGCGCTGACGCTCTCGACCGGCCAGGCCCACTTCTGGAGTCGTTCTCGCCAGTCCCTGTGGCGCAAGGGCGAGACCTCGGGCAACGTTCTGAAGGTGGTGGAGATGACGGCGGACTGCGATGCCGATTCTCTCCTCGTGAGGGCTCTACCTGCCGGGCCGGCCTGCCATCGGGGTACCCGCACCTGTTTCGAGCCCAGTATTGGGTCCAATAGTGGGTCCAATCCGGCCCGGCTGGAGCTGGGATGGCTCGCGGCGGTGATCGAATCCAGGCAAGGCGCGGACCCCGGGACGAGCTATACGGCCCGCCTGCTCTCTCAAGGGATGGAGCGCATCGCCCAGAAGGTGGGGGAGGAGGGAGTCGAGACGGCGATTGCCGCCGTTTCCCTCGCTGCGAGGGGCGACGATGAGGGAGGAGGGCGCCGCAAAGCGTTGATGGGAGAGGCCGCCGACCTCCTCTATCACCTGTTGGTGTTGCTCCTGGCGAGTGGGATCGATCCGTCCGAAGTTGGAGAAGAATTGCTGAGGCGCCACGGTTTGGTCCGTCCGGCGCACCTGTAGGAGGAAGCGCGAACATTTCTTGTTTTTTTGGAGGATTGCCTTTCATGTCATCGCCTACCGCTTCGCGCCGGCCGCGCCGTGCCGTGCCCCACGTCCGCGAGTTCCTCGCGGACAGCCTGACGCCGCTCGCCGTCTACCGCCGGCTGTCCTCGCTCTCCCCTCATCGCTTCCTGCTGGAGAGCGTCACCGGCGGCGAGCGGGTCTCCCGCTTCAGCTTTCTGGGGGCCGCGCCGCGGCTGATCTACCGTCTCTATCCCGACCGCCTGGAGGTGGAGCGCGGCGGCAAGCGCGAGAACCTCCCCGGCGAGCCGCTGGCCGCTCTGCGCGCGGTGGTCGGCGAGATCGGCGCCGAGCCCGGCCCCATCCCGTTCACCGGCGGCCTGGTGGGTTACTTCGGCTACGACCTCTTCCGCATGGTCGAGCACCTGCCCAACCGCCCTCCCGATCCCTTCGATCTCCCCGTCGCCATCCTCGCCCGCTTCGATACGCTGGTGGTCTTCGACCACGCGCGCCAGCGGGTGCTCGCCGTCGCCAACGAGATCGAGGGCGAGCTGGACGTGGCGGACGCCGAGCGCCAGCTCGCCCGGCTGTCGCGGCTGCTGACCAAGGAGTCGGGCGGCGGCGGCGTCGCCATGCCGGGCTACGCCGTCAAGCCGGTGGCGACCGGCCCGCCGAGCCTCGACGACGCCAGCTTCCGCGATGCCGTGGTGAAGGCCAAGGAGCACATCGCCGCCGGCGACATCTTCCAGGTGGTGCTCGCCCGCCGCTGGAAGGTGCCGCGGCGCATCGAGCCCCTGGCCCTCTACCGCGCCTTGCGCATGGTCAACCCCAGTCCGTACATGGTGCTGTTCGAGGTGCCGGAGGTCTCGCTGGTAGGGGCTTCGCCCGAGCTGCTGGTGCGCAAGCAGGGGCGGCACATCGAGACGCGGCCCATCGCCGGCACCCGTCCCCGGGGCATGGACGCCGAAGGCGACCGCAGCCTGGCCGCCGACCTGCTGGCCGACCCCAAGGAGCGGGCCGAGCACGTGATGCTGGTGGACCTGGGGCGCAACGACCTCGGCCAGGTGGCGGTGCCGGGCAGCGTGCGGGTGCCGACCTTCATGGAGGTCGAGAACTACAGCCACGTGATGCACCTCGTTTCAAGCGTCGAGGCGGAGCTGGCCACCGGCCGCGACGGGCTCGACGCCCTGCTCGCCTGCTTCCCGGCCGGTACCGTGTCGGGCGCGCCCAAGATCCGGGCCATGGAGATCATCGACGACCTGGAGCCGGAGGCGCGGGGTCCCTACGCCGGCGCCGTGGGCTACCTTTCCTATTCGGGAGACCTGGATACCTGCATCGCCATCCGTACCCTGGTCGTGCAGGAGAATGAGACCTCGATCACCGCCGGAGCGGGCATCGTGGCCGACTCTGACCCCGCGTCCGAAGCGAAGGAAACGGAGAACAAGGCGGCGGCGCTGCTGTCCGCGGTGGCGCTCGCCGAAGAGCTGGAGGAAACGCTGTGATCCTCATGGTCGACAACTACGACTCCTTCACCTACAACCTCGTCCAGTTGCTGGCGGCGGCGGGGGTGGAGGTGAAAGTTCTGCGTAACGACGCCGAGAGCGCCGAGGCGATGCTGGCTCGCAAGCCCGCGGGCATCGTTCTGTCGCCCGGCCCCGGCCGGCCGGAAGACGCCGGCGTCTGCATCGACATCCTGCGCAGCCGAGTCCGCGTCCCCCTCCTGGGGGTCTGCCTCGGTCATCAGGCGATGGGCGTCGCCTTCGGCGCCACGGTGGACCGCGCGCCGCGCCTCATGCACGGCAAGACCTCGCCCGTGCGCCACGGCGACCAGGGAGTTTTCGCCGGACTGCCCAACCCGTTCCAGGCCACCCGCTATCACAGCCTGGAGGTGAAGGAGACCACCCTGCCGGCGGAGCTGGAGCCCCTGGCCTGGGCCGACGACGGTACCCTCATGGGCATGCGCCACCGCGATCTCCCCTTCTGGGGCGTGCAGTTCCATCCCGAGTCGGTGCTCACCGGCTCCGGACCGCGGCTGCTCGCCAACTTTCTCGAGATGTGCAATGGCCATTGACGTCCGCTCGGCCCTGGTGCGCGTCACCGCCGGCGATCACCTGACGCGCGAGGAGACCGAGGACCTCTTCGGCCAGCTCATGGACGGCCAGGTGAGCGAGACGATGAAGGCGGCGCTCCTCGTCGCCCTGCGCATGAAGGGCGAGGCCGTGGCGGAGATCTCCGGCGCCGCCGCGGCCATGCGCCGCCGGTCCATTCCCATCCCCCACCAGCGGCAGGAGCTGGTGGACACCTGCGGCACGGGGGGAGACGGCCGCGGCACCTTCAACATCTCGACCGCCGCGGCCCTGGTGGCGGCGGCGGCGGGGGCGTCGGTGGCAAAGCACGGCAACCGCTCGGTCTCCAGCCGCTCCGGCAGCGCCGACGTGCTGGCCGCCCTGGGCGTGAAGATCGAGATCGACCCCGACACGGCCGGCCGCACCCTCGACGCGGTGGGCATCACCTTCCTCTTCGCGCCCCTCCTTCACCCCGCCATGCGCGAGGTGATGCCGGTGCGCCGCGAGCTGGGGATGCGCACCATCTTCAACCTCCTGGGGCCGCTGACCAACCCGGCCGGTGCCCGCCGCCAGCTCATGGGCGTCTACATGGAGAGCCTGGTGGAGCCCATCGGCTACGTGCTGCGCGATCTCGGGGCCCTGCACGCCCTGGTGGTTCACGGCGACGGCCTGGACGAGATCACCACCACCGGCCGCACGCGGGTGGCCGAGGTGCGGGACGGCGAGGTGCGCCTCTACGACCTCGAGCCCGAGCGCTTCGGGCTGCGCCGGGCGGGCCTGGAGGAGCTGGCCGGCGGCACGCCGGAGGAGAACGCCGTCGCGGTGCGTCGCGTCTTTTCAGGAGAAGACGGCGGAGCGCTCTTCGACGTCACCGTCCTCAATGCCGGTGCCGCCCTCTATGTGGGGGGCGTCGCTGCCACCCTGGAGGAGGGTGTGGAGAAGGCTCGCGCCACTCTGGTCTCGGGAGCCGCGGCCCAGAAGCTCGAAGAGCTGCGGAGCTTTGCCGGATGAGCCCGCCAAGACCTCCCGATATCCTTCTGCGCATCACCGAGCGCCGGCGTGAGCGCATCGCCGAGGTGGGCGCGGCGGACTCCTCCGCATGGGCTGAAGGCGCTCCGCGGACCCCGGCCAGCAATGCCTTCCTGGCAGCCCTGGGCACCCGGCGGAGATCCGGCCCTCCCGCGATCATCGCCGAAGTGAAGATGGGCTCGCCTCGCCTCGGCTCCCTGCACGGCCGGGTGGACCCGGTCGCCCAAGCCCGGACCTATGCCGCTCAGGGCGCCGCCTGTCTTTCTGTGGTCGTGGAGCCCGACTTCTTTCATGGCGGCTACGACCTTCTGGCCGCCTGCCGCGAAGCCTCGGGCCTGCCCGCCATCGCCAAGGACTTCATCGTGGATCCCGTCCAGCTCCTCTGGGCGCGCGACGCCGGGGCGGACGCCATCCTGCTCATCGCCGCCCTCTACGAGCCCGCCGAGATGGCGCGCTATGCCAGCCTCGCCCGAGGCCTTGGACTCGTCCCCCTGGTCGAGACTCACGACGCGGACGACATCGCCAAGCTGGGCGGCGAGCCCTGGGAGATGGTGGGCATCAACAACCGCGACCTGCGGACGTTCGACGTCGACCTCCAGAATTCGATCTCGCTGCTTGCCGGTCTGCCGGCCGAGGCGGTGAAGGTGGCGGAGAGCGGCATTCGCGACGCGCTCGACGTGCTCCTGCTGCGCGAGAGCGGCTTCGACGCCTTCCTCATCGGCGAGACGCTCCTGCTGGCTCCCGATCCCGCCGCCAAGCTCCGCGAGCTCCTGGGACCGGAGGGCTGATGCCGGTCAAGATCAAGGTTTGCGGCGTCACCAGCCCTGCCGACGCCTTGGCGGCGGCGGAATTGGGCGCCGACTACCTGGGGTTAAACTTCTACCGGGCGAGCCCCCGGTATGTCGAGCCCGGGCGGGCGCTCGCGATCGCCGAGGCCGTGCGGAGCAGCTCCCGGAAGGTGCCGCTGGTAGGCGTGTTCGTCAACGCCTCCCGCGCCGAGGTGGAATCGATCGACGAAAGCATGGGCCTGGACCTGCTGCAATTTCACGGCGACGAGGAGCCCGGCTTCGTGGCCCCGTTCGCCGGGCGGGCGATCAAGGCCTTCCGGACCGGGGGCCTTCCGGACCCGGAGGAGCTCAGGGCCTGGGATGAGGTGTGGGGAATCTTGGTCGACGCTCCTCACGGCTCGCTCTACGGAGGAACGGGAGCGGCCTGGGATTACGGCACGATCGCTTCGGGTCTGACGGGCCGGCGGCTGTTCCTGGCCGGTGGTTTGGGACCGGACAATGCGCGGCGGGCGGTCGAGAGTGTGCGGCCCTACGCCATCGACGTCTGCTCGCGGGTGGAATCGCGGCCAGGAAGCAAGGATCTCGAGCTGCTGCGACGGCTCTTTCAGGAGGTGAGGCATGGCGAGACCCAAACCCCTCCCTAACCCGGAGGGTTACTTCGGCCCCTATGGCGGCCGTTTCGTCCCGGAGACGCTGATGGCGCCCCTGGCCGAGCTGACCCGCTTTTACGACAAGGCGCAGCGCTCCCGAGCCTTCCGCCGCGAGCTGACGGCCCTGCTCAACGATTTCGCCGGCCGGCCGACGCCGCTCTACTTCGCGGAGCGCCTGTCGGAGGAGCTGGGCGGCGCCCGTATCTTCCTCAAGCGGGAGGATCTGCTCCACACCGGCGCCCACAAGATCAACAACGCCATCGGCCAGTGCCTGCTCACCAAGCTGATGGAGAAGGAGCGGGTGATCGCCGAGACGGGCGCCGGCCAGCATGGCGTCGCGACCGCCACGGCCGCCGCCGCCCTGGGGCTCTCCTGCACCGTCTACATGGGCAGCGAGGACATGCGCCGCCAGCGGCTGAACGTCGACCGCATGCGCCTGCTGGGCGCCGAGGTCGTGCCGGTCGACTCCGGAAGCTGCACGCTCAAGGACGCCATCAACGAGGCGCTGCGCGACTGGGTGACCAACGTCGGCACCACCCACTACGTGCTGGGCTCGGTGCTGGGGCCCGATCCCTTCCCCCGCATGGTGCGCGATTTCCACAAGGTCATCGGCGAGGAGGCGCGCCTCCAGCTCAAGCGCCAGGCCGGCACCGAGGCGCCGGACCTCGCCGTCGCCTGCGTCGGCGGCGGCAGCAACTCCATCGGCCTGTTCACCGCTTTCCTCCAGGACATGCGGGTGCGGATGATCGGCGTCGAGGCGGGCGGCCGGGGACCCGCCATCGGCGAGCACGCGGCCCGCTTCGCCGGAGGAGCCCTGGGCATCCTCCACGGCACCCGTACCTTCGTGCTCCAGGACGAGGAAGGGCAGATCTCCACCACCCACTCGGTCTCCGCCGGCCTGGACTACCCGGCCATCGGCCCGGAGCATGTCTGGCTGCACGACGCGCGGCGGGTGGAGTACAGCTCCGCCACCGACGCGGAGGCGATCGCCGCCTTCCATCTGCTCGCCCGCACGGAGGGTATCCTCCCCGCCCTGGAGTCCGCGCACGCCATCGCCGAGGTGGTGAAGCGCGCGCCGCGGCTCTCGCGCAAGCGCGTCGTCCTGGTCAACCTCTCGGGGCGCGGCGACAAGGACGTCGAGTCGGTCATCGCCTGGGACCGCGAGCACGCGGCTCAAGATGGCGGGGGTGGCGAGGACGGTACGGTGGAATCTTTCGCGGCCGCGGCCGCCCGGAGGGGACGATGAGCGCCATCGACGAAGTCTTCCAGACCTGTGCCCGGGAGGGCCGGGCGGCCTTCATCCCCTTCCTCATGGCGGGCGATCCCGACCTGGGGGCCACCGCCGCCCACCTCGACGCGCTGGCGGCCGGCGGCGCGGACATCATCGAGCTGGGCGTGCCGTTCTCGGACCCCATCGCCGATGGGCCGGTGAACCAGCGGGCCGCCGTCCGCGCCCTGGCGGCGGGCACCAAGCTGTCGGCCATCCTGCAGCTCGTGGCCCGGCATCGCGACAAGCTGGGCATCCCCATCGTCCTCTTCACCTACTTCAACCCCATTCATGCCCGGGGTGTCGAGCGCTTCGCCGAGCAGGCGGCGGCCTCGGGAGTCGACGGCGTGCTCTGCGTCGATCTGCCGCCGGAGGAGGGGGAGAGGGACTTCATTCCCGCCATGCGGGCGCAGGGGGTGGACACCATCTTCCTGCTCGCCCCGACCAGCACCAAGGAGCGCATCGACAGAGTGGCCGCGGCCTCCTCGGGCTTCGTCTACTACGTCTCGCGCACCGGAGTAACGGGCGAGCGGGCGGCGCTGCCGTCGGACCTGGTGCGCGACGTCAAGAAGCTCCGCAAGCGGCTCGGTATGCCTCTCGCGGTGGGTTTCGGCATCTCGACTCCCGAGCAGGTGGAGGCCGTGGGCGAGATCGCCAACGGCGTGGTGGTGGGTAGCGCCCTGGTGCGTCTGGTGGAAGAAAGGGGCGGCGATCCCGGGCTCCCCCTGCTTCTCGAAGACCGGGTGCACGATCTTGCGGCGCCTTTACGGCTCCGCGCCGAAAGACGGCGGGCATGAGCGAGAGTCATCAACGACGTGCCGAGGAGCGCTCGATCGCGGCTCTCGTCCACGGCCGCTATCTGCTGGAGGCTCCGGCCGACCCGGAAGGCTGCCCGCTGGTGGTGGGCTTCCACGGCTACGCCGAGAACGCCGATATTCATCTGGAACAGCTTCGCCGCCTCCCCGGCGCCAGCCGCTGGGTGCTCTGTGCCGTACAGGGCCTTCACCCTTTCTATAATCGGGCGGGCGACGTCATCGCGAGCTGGATGACCCGCGAGCAGCGGGAGCATGCCATCGAGGACAACCTCCGCTACGCGGCGAGCGTGGTGGCGGAGGTGAAGCGCGAGCTCCCCGTCTCGCAGCGGCTCGCCTATCTCGGCTTCTCCCAGGGCGCCGCCATGGCATACCGGGCGGCGGCGGGGTCGGGCCATACCTGCCTTGGAGTCGTCGTGCTGGGCGGCGACGTGCCGCCGGAGCTGGAGGCCCGCGATCTCTCCCACTTCCCCCCCGTCCTGTTGGGCCGTGGCTCCAGCGAGGAGTGGTACGACGCGGCCAAGATGGAGCACGACGTCGAGCTGCTGCGGAAGAAGGGAGTAGATATTCGCCCCTGCGTCTTCGAGGGCGGCCACGAATGGACGAACGAGTTCCGGGCCGAGGCCGGCCGGTTCCTCGAGGAAGTCTTCAGGCCTGCTTCGTAGGGCTTCGTAGGAAGAAAAGGAAGGGGCGCCCGACTTTGAGCGAGCGCCCCCGTACAACTTTGACCCGTTGCGATCGGCTTACTTGCCGGCCGGCGGGGTGGTGGCGTCCGAGGTCGCCGGCGCCATGTCCGTGCTGGCTGGCGGGGTGGTCTCGGTGGTCATGGTCGTGGTGGAGGTCGAGGTCTCCATCGTGGTGCTCTCGGAGGTGGCGGCCGGAGTCTCCTCAGCCGGCTCCTCGTCCTTCTTGCAACCGGCGAAGGGGACCAGCAGTAAGGCCAACAGACACAGAAGCGAAAGGTGGATGGACAGCTTCTTCATTTTGTTTTCTCCCTTGTTAAATGGAACTGAAGTAAGACGACAGGGCGACGTTCAACGGTTGTCGCCCACTTTGACCAGGTTGATAACCTTCTTTACGCCGCCGGTCTCCCGCGCATAGCGCTCGGCTTTCATCCGGGTTTCGGCCTTTTTGACATGGCCTTGGAGCGTCACGACGCCCTCGTTGGTGTCCACGTTGATGTTGAACGGATTGATGTCGCCGTCCGTTGCCAGCTTCGCCTTCACCTTCGTAGTGATGGCTGCATCGTCTACCGGCTGTTCCTTGACCGGCTGGGCCGTGCTGCATGCACCCGAAAGCAGAGCGAGCACCAGCGCAAATCCCAAGGCCGATACCCGCGGCAGCGTCGAGTTCTTGATCCCATTCCTCACTGTCGATTCCTCGGGGTCCGCGGCATTCAGTTCCACGCGTACAGAGTCGCTTTGAAGCAGAATTTGTGCCACGGTCTCCTATTCAAGTCTCGCAATGAGTTGTCGGACGAGCGGGGAGTATACAACCTCCTGCTTGGCTCCTCAAGGGGGAACCTGTATCTCATCTCGCCGTCCACCTTTTCCGGGTCCGCTCCTAGGGTTCCCGGTAGGTGTTGAGCCGATTGTACAAGGTCTTCAGGCTGACACCCAAGATGTCGGCCGTTTTACGCTTGTTGCCGCCATGGGCGTCCAGGGTGGCCATGATCAGCCGCCGCTCGACTTCCTCGATGGAGGTGCCTACCTGGAAGTTGAGGCTGCGGATGCTGCTGAAGTCGCCACCCACCTCCCGCGGCAGGCAGCGCGGCGTAATCTCGTGGTCGGCCATGATGAAGGCCCGGTGGGCGACGTTCTTGAGCTCGCGCACGTTTCCCGGCCAGGTGTGGGTGCGCAGGCGGTCCAGGGATTCCTCGGTGAACACCTTGTCCGTGCCCTGGCGCTCGTTGAGCTGGCTCAGGAAGTAGTCGGCCAGGAGCTGCACGTCCTCGGCGCGTTCGCGCAGCGGCGGCATCTGGATGGGGAACACCTGCAGGCGGTAGAGCAGATCCTCGCGCAGCTTGCCCTCGCTGACCGCCTTCTGGGGATCGCGGTTGGAGGCGGCGATCACCCGCACGTCCACCTCGGCTGGCTGGTCGCCGCCGATGCGCACCACCTGGCCGGTCTCCAGCACCCGCAGCAGCTTGACCTGCAGCTCGATGGGCATCTCGGTGATTTCGTCGAGGAACAGGGTGCCCATGTGAGCCCGCTCGAAGTAGCCCTTGTGCCGCCGCGCCGCACCGGTGAAGCTGCCGCGCTCGTGACCGAAGAGCTCGCTCTCGATCAGGGTGGGGGAGATGGCGCCGCAGTTGAGGGGCAGGAACGGCGCCTTGCTCCGCCGCGACAGCATGTGGAGCGTCTGGGCCGCCAGGTCCTTGCCGGTGCCGCTCTCGCCGACCAGGAACACGGAGGCGTCGGTGGGGGCCACCCGGTTGAGCATCTCGTAGAGCGACTGCATGGGGGTCGAGGCTCCCAGCAGCAGGCCCAGCCGCCCCACTTCCGGCGCTTCGGCCGTCTGGGTCTGGGTCTGCGCCGCGGGCTGGATGCTCGCGACATTGGCCAGGATGCTCTTCAGCCGGCCAATGTCCAGAGGCTTGGTGAGATAGTCGCTGGCACCCAGCCGCAAGGCCTGAACGGCGCTCTCGACGTCGGCATGGCCGGTCATCAGCACCACCTCGGTGGAGGCGCCGAGCTCGAGATCCTTGAGCAGATCGATGCCGCTGCCGTCGGGAAGATAGAGGTCGACCAGCGCCACGTCCGGCGTGCGGTGGCTGACCTGAGCGCGGGCGTCGCGCAGCGTGCAGGCCACGTTGGTGGTGAAACCCTGGCCTTCGATCAGCTCGGCGAGAGCGGAAAGAAAGTTGGGATCGTCGTCGACCGCGAGAGCGTGTGGCATCTTCTACTCACTCCTTGTTCACGAGCTGCGAATTGCCGGCTATCGCCAAGTCTACCTCATACGCCTGCATGGGGCCGGCCGCGGAGATTCCCGCCGGTCCCGTCTCGCTCACTTCGCCGCCGTGGGCGGCAAGGATCGCACGGGCCGCCCAAAGCTGCGCGATGGCGCCTTCGGGCGAGAGGCGGAGATCGAATCCGGGCGCCGGCTCGACGTTCGTTTCGGTGGCCGCCGCCGGGCTGTCGGGCCCCGCCGCGCCGTGCAGCCGCAGCCGCACCCGGCCGTTCTCCCGCTCCAGGCTCACCTGGAGCGTCCCCTGTTTCGGCACGCCGGCCAGCGCGGCGAGCGCCAGGTGGAGAAGCGCCTGCCGGAGGAGGAAACGGTTGCCGTCCACCGGCACCGGCTCCGCCGGCAGCTCGGTCTCCACCCGGGCCTGCTGCTTGCGCGCCGGCCCCACCAGCAAGGCCGCCAGCTCCTCGGTCAGCTCGCGCAGGTCGAGCGTCTCCTGCCGGTCGCCGCGCGGCGAGATGTGCGCGAGGAAGATCTCCATGCCGCGGTGCAGGCGGCTGAGCTCCTCCTTGAGCACGTTGACGTAGCGCAGCAGCTTGTCGCGGCTTCCGGGGTCCGCCGCCCGTCCCGAGGCGATCGTCTCCTTGAGGATCTCCAGGTTGAAGACCATGGCGTTGATGGGCGCCCGCAGGTCGTGGGCCACGGCGGGGGAGATCTGGGCGACGGACCGCATTTGCGAGGTCAGCCGCAGGTCGGTCGCGAGGCCCGCGAACGAGCCGAGATCCTGGACCAGGAGCACGCCGCCGCCCCGCGGGTCGCGGCGCAGGTCAAAAAGCAGGCGGCCCGGCGCGGCGCCGGCTTCCGCTGTTTCCGGCGGAGCGGGCACCGGCAGGCCGAGGGCGGCCCGGGAAGCGCCGCCGCCGGCGCCATTCCAGACCATCCCGGCGCTCTCCAGCCGGGTTTTCAGCTCCACCCACAAGCGCTCGAGCTCGAAGCCGTCCTCGCAACCCAGCAGCTCCAGGGCACGCGGGTCGGCGAAGCGCACGTCGCCGCCGGGGCCGAGGAGCACGACGCCGGGACCGAGGGCGCCGGCGAGCTCCTCGGGGGGAGCCCCGGGGAGCGTTCTCTGGGAGGTTTCAAGAGGCATGGTGCGTTTCTCCATCGCTCTGATTCGTCGCTGCGGGGGGCCTTGGGGCCTGCCGGAGAGGCGCGTATTTATAGATGGCTTGCCGCCGCAACGCAAGCGAGCCCGAGAAGCCCTGCGGAACCTGCATGCTGAGATCGCAAATCCGGCGGCGCTGAAGACTTGTTCACTCGGCGCCGTTGGCTCGGCGCGGAGGCTCCACCGGACGAATGACTCCTACAAGTGCAGGTACCGTGCCATTTCCCTGCCCTTTTCCAGAGAGCGGGCACGTCCAATGCAGTAGGGATCGTCGTGACCGGCGGTAGCGATCGGGCTTGGCTGGCGTGGCCGCGCGGGGCATCTCTGTAATTCTTGCAATCCGCGCTGGATCAGCCGGCAAAAGGGTGACTATGTCTACCGCCATTCAACCCATCGCTGTCGACGACGATGAACAGATGGACTCAGGGCTCACCGTCGCCGTGTTCGTGGACCCCGTGGAGAGCGCCAAGGCCGCGGGCCTGCGCTACGTCACCGACGACGAGCCCGGAATTCGCCGCCGCAAGAGGGGCAAGGGGTTTTCCTTCGTCGATCCGCAGGGGAAGACGGTGAAGGACCCCACGGTGGTCGAGCGCATCAGGAAGCTGGCGATCCCCCCCGCCTGGACGGACGTATGGATCTGCCCGCGAGTCAACGGTCATCTCCAAGCCACGGGCCGCGACGCCCGGGGCCGCAAGCAGTACCGCTACCACGCCGACTGGCGCAGCGTCCGCGACGAGACCAAGTTCGGGCGCATGATCGCCTTCGGCGAGACCTTGCCGCGGATTCGCGAGCGGGTGGACCAGGATCTCTCGTTGCCCGGCCTGCCGCGGGAGAAGGTCGTCGCCGCCGTGGTGAAGCTCCTCGAAACGACGCTGATCCGCGTCGGCAACCCCGAGTACGCCAAGCAGAACAACTCCTTTGGGCTCACCACCCTGCGCAACCGGCACGTGGACATCTCCGGCTCGACCCTGCGCTTCGAGTTCCGCGGCAAGAGCGGCAAGGACCACTCGGTGGAGATTCATGACCGCCGTCTCGCCCGCATCGTCCGCCAGGTCCGCGATCTGCCGGGGCAGAAGCTCTTCCAATATCTCGACGAGGAGGGCGAGCGCCAGAGCATCAGCTCCGAGGACGTCAACGACTATCTGCGGGCGACCACCGGCGAGGAATTCAGCGCCAAGGACTTCCGCACCTGGGGTGGCACCGTGCTCGCCCTCTCGGCGCTCCTGGAGCTCGGCCCCTGCGAGACGGAGCAGGAGGCGAGCCGGGCCGTGGTGGAGGCGGTCAAGCAGGTCTCCGCGTCGCTGGGGAACCGGCCGGCCATCTGCCGCAAGTTCTACGTGCACCCGCTGGTGATCGAGTCCTACCTGGAAGGGAGCCTGCCCCAGGACGGCCGATCGAGCGACCCGGACGACGAGGACCCGACGGGCCTGCGACGGCTCGAAGGGCAGGTGCTGAAGTTGTTGAAGGGAAAGAGCGAAGGGTAGATCCCCCGGCCGGCGGCTACTCCGGCTCTGGGGATTCCTCGCCGATGTCCCCGGCCTCTCCGGCGTCCCGGACTTCTTGCGCCAGCCGGTCGAGATAGGAAATCCTCATGTCGTCGGACATGGCGTCGAGGATCTCGTCCTGAAGGTCGAGGGGCTCGACCTCCTTGCCCTCCAAGGTCGCTGTCCAGTTGGTCCCCACCAGGACGTCGTCGTCGTCCATGCCGGGAAGCCAGCGAAAAAGGAAGTCGAACAGCCCGATGGAGTCGACCTCGGAGCTTTCGACCTCGGGCTGAGCCGCCCGGGCATCGTCGGAGTCGGACCAGAACGGGAGGACCGCCCGATCCTCCGCCTCGTCCGACTCGCAGGCGAGGAAACCGTCCTGGGTGGAAAGGCCCCAGACCTGCTCCCCCTTGATGACGTCGTCGAGGAAGCGTAAATGAGCCTCCTGATCCGTTTCTTCGTCATCATCGTCATCATCATCTTCTTCCTCTTCCTCGGGTTCTTCCTCGGGCGTGTCGTCTTCTTCCTCGGTCTCAGCCATGTCGTCTCCCTTCGGCTACCATGGTCCCATGGAACCGCCGCGTGTCAATCCCATCGGCCTCGTCGAAAGCCCCGCGGACTTCACCGCGTCTCCCCGGCGGTTCTCCCGGCCGTTGCGCCTGCTTGCCGGCGCCCTGCTCGCGATCTTCCTGGCCGCGACCGTGGTGTCGAGCGTCGTCAGCCTCGGCCGCTACTGCCTGACGACCGACGCGGCGGACACCCGGATGTTGCCCGGGCCGCGATCTCGGTAATCCCGGTAAGATAGCAGCGGGACCAGGCAGTCCCCCTCAGACCTTCCAGGAGAGCTGAATGATGGATACGCGGATCGAGAAGGACAGCCTCGGCGAGATCGAAGTGCCGGCCGGGGCTTATTACGGCGCTCAGACGGAGCGGGCGCGGCGGAATTTCCCCATCTCGGGCTTGACCCTGCCGCCGGGGTTCATCGCCGCCGTGGCGATGATCAAGGGCGAGGCCGCGCCCGTCAACGAGGAGCTGGGGACCGTGCCGGCGGAAGTCGCCAAGGCCATCCGCCAGGCGGCGGAGGAGATCGTCGAGGGCAAGCTCGACGGCCAGTTCCCCCTCGACATCTTCCAGACCGGCTCGGCCACCTCGACCAACATGAACGTCAACGAGGTGATCTCCAACCGCGCCATCGAGATCCTCGGCGGCGTGATCGGCAGCAAGAAGCCCGTCCACCCCAACGATCACGTCAACAACGGGCAGTCGAGCAACGACGTCATCCCCAGCGCCATCCACGTCTCCGCCTACCTCGCCATCGTCAGGGAGCTGGAGCCGGCCCTCGAGCGCCTCGCCGAATCTCTCCGACGCAAGGCGGTCGAATTCGACAAGGTGGTGAAGATTGGCCGCACCCACCTCCAGGACGCGGTGCCCGTCCGCCTCGGCCAGGAGCTTTCGGGTTATGCCCAGCAGGCGAAGAATGGGCTCGCCCGCCTGGCGGCCGTCAAGCCCCGCCTCGCCGAGCTGCCGCTGGGCGGCACCGCCGTGGGCACGGGCTTGAACGCCCACCCGGACTTCGCGCCCAAGGTCATCGCCCGTCTTGCCAGGCGCACCGGCTGCCCCTTCGTGCCGGCGCCCAACCGCTTCGAGGCCATGGCGGCCAAGGACGCCGCGGTGGAGACCTCGGGCGCCCTCAAGACCATCGCCACCTCGCTGACCAAGATCGCCAACGACATTCGCTGGCTGGCGTCCGGCCCGCGTTGCGGCATCGGCGAGATCTCCATTCCCAGCCTCCAGCCGGGCAGCTCGATCATGCCCGGCAAGGTCAACCCGGTCATCCCCGAAGCGGTGCTGATGGTGGCTGCCCAGGTGGTGGGCAACGACACCACGATCACGCTCTGCGGCATGGGCGGCAACTTCGAGCTCAACGTGATGATGCCGGTCATCGCCTACAACCTGCTGCAGTCGATCGAGATCCTGGCCCATTCCGCCAGTCTGCTGGCGGAAAAGTGCGTCGACGGCCTCGTGGCCAACCGCGAGCGCTGCGAGGAGCTGGTGGAGAGGTCGCTCGCCATGGTGACCTCCCTCGTGCCGAGGATCGGCTATGACGCCGCGGCCGAGATCGCCAAGGAGTCGGTGAAGACCGGCAAGACGGTGCGCGAGCTTTGCGTCGAGAGGCAGGTCTTGCCGGCGGCGGAGCTGGCCGAGGCTCTCGATCCCTGGGAGCAGACCGAGGGCGGCATCCACGGCGGCGCGGGCGCCGGCGGCTAGCCCGGCTCGATCGCTTACTCGTCGCTCAAAGGGGGAGCGCTGCGCCGGCAGAGCTCGATGAGGATCAGCAGCACGAGCCCCGCGAAGAGCACGGTGCCCCCCAGCAGCAGGTCGGAACGGCTGAGGCGGGAGCCCGTCAGCAAGGCGGCGACGTTGAGCCCCAGCCCGCCGAGCAGCACCACCAGGATTACCCACTCCGCCGGGCTGCGAGGTGGGAGCCGTCGCCGTGGCAGGAGGGCAGCGGGACGGATTTCCGGGGCGGACGGCGTCGCCGCGACGGCCACGGGCTTGGCCGGCCCTGGCCGTGGGGCCGTTTTCGGCGGGCTCAAGTCGTACGTTTCGTCCAGCCCGGGCCGTACCGGCATCGGGCTATGGCGCGAAGGATGCCTCGGCCGCGGCTTTGGCGCCGGGCGGGCGGAGGATGAGACAATCCGATGGGTTTCGGCCATGACTTGGGGCTCCAACCCTTATTGACGTCACCACCCAAAAGATTTCGGGGGTGTCGATCCCAAAGAAACAGCGGCGGCTCCCGGCAGGGAGCCGCCCCGAACCCTCAAGCGCTCTTGGCGAGATTGGCAGGCACCACCACCCTGCCGGTCGAGTGGGACACTTTCTGAATCATCGTCCGGAAGCTTTTCTCCGCCGGGATCAGATGGACCTTGTCGTTGTCGGCGGTCGACACCGCAAAGTGCCCCTCACCGTTGATGGCGAAGTAGACCCGCCAAGGGCCTTTCGAGGTCGTCGGCACCTTGACGGCGGTCCCTGCGGCAATCACCTCCCAGCGAGCAGTTTCCTCTGTCAGCACGAAACGGCCGGGGGGGTCCATGGGGGTTCCTCCACCCGAAACTTTGTACTTCGCGTCATACGGAGTATCGTTTGAAACGTCCATGATGAAAATCCTCCCAATCAAAGCCTCTTGCCGGCCAAACCGGCACGGGGTAAGTTGCTCGATCGATCAACGCTTCACTTCCACGACCTCGAAATCCTGAACGGTCTCTTCGCCTCCTTGGGGAGTGACGGCGATCTCATACCGGCCCTCGGGAAGCTGCTCGGCCGGGATGCGCAGAACCAGCCCTCGACCCGAAAGCAGGGCGCGGGGTTTGAGTCCTTTTTTTTCCATGATCGAAGTTCCTTGGGCCCTACTACGAACCACCACGTCGAAAGATTTCGCGTCGCCCAAGCCGTCGATGTCATAGATTTGGACCTCGACCCTGCGGATCTTCGGGGCGAGCTCGAGCCGCTGCCGCTGCCTGGCGTCATCACCCCTGAGGAGGTTCTCGAAGGTGAGGGTCAGCAAGGCGGTGGGCACGGCCCGGTGCGGCTCTTTTCGCGCGACCTTCGGCGGCGGCGGCAGCAGCGGCGTCGGCACCGGGATCGGTGGGGCCAGGATTTGGGGAGGCGGCGTGGGAGCGGGAGTTGTTGCCCCGCCCTTGATCGACTCCTGCGGCGCGTGCTCCCCGTATTGCCAGGCAAGCCGGCCCAGGCTCACCACCATGACCAGGCTCGCCGCCAGGGCCATCCAGCGAATTGCCGGTGGCTGGAAGATGGCGCCGTGGAAAAAGCGCGTTCTTTTCGCCTCCGTGGCCAGGAAATTCAAGGAACGGGCGAATGCGAGGCGCTCGCGCCCGCGGGGAGTGGCGGCGAGCCTTCGGAGGACTTCTTCTTTCTCCTCAGGCGTGAAAGCCCCACGGTCGAACGAAGCCAGCAGATCCATCTCCACGGCTTCCGCGAGGTTGAACAGGTCGTCTTCGGCGAGGAGGCGCCGCTCGAGCGTGTCCGCGTCCGCGTCCGGGAGCTTTCCCAGCAGGTAGCTGCGGAGCAACTCGTCGTCGTGTAGTTCTGGTGTCATGGTTTTCCCCTCCTCCTCGTCCGGTCTCACAGTCCAGTGTTCCTGGCTGTGAAAACATTTCACGAGGGAGGAACGTCTAGGCGGTGCAGGCAGGCGTCGAGGCAGTCCTCCAGCTTTCGGCGCACGCGGTGGACACGGATGCGCAGCGCGTTCATGGGCACGCCCAGCTCCTGCGCGAGAGCCTTGCGGTTGCGGATGTTGCCTTCGCCCTGGTGGTACTTGAGCACCAGATCCCGTTGGTCGTCCTGGAGGGCGGCGAGGCACTGGCGCAGGCAATCGAGCCGGCGGTCGCCCGGCTCCTCCTCGGGCACCACGGGAAGCGCCGTGGGCAGAAGGAGATCGCCGTGGGCGTCGAGGGCCCGGTGCTCGCGCGCGGCGCTGCGCGAGACCTCCTTGAAGCGTAGGTGGGCGACGCCGCAGAAGTAGCTGTAGGGGTCGGCCGAATGGAGCTTGACGCCCTCGGCCAGTTTTCGCGCCACGCGGTTGAAGGTCTCGTCCGCCAGATCCTCCGGGCTGGCGCAGCCCCGCCATTCGAAGAGACGAATCAGCCTGCGGCGAATGGTTTCGTAGATCTCGCCCGCCCGCTCGCGGTCCGGGTCGAGCTGCGCGAGGAGGATCTCGAAGCTCTCCCGGGTCAGCCCTGAAGACTTCCCCTGCGCCGGCTTGGTGTCGCCGTCGTCACGCATCACCTCCACTCCCCCTGCAGGGAGAAGCCGGCCCAGTAGTAAGGAGACCTCCGCTTGGGATCGCGTGCCATTTCGAGCTGGGCCTTCCGCAGGGCCGCCGCGGGGGTGAGCCCTTCCCGGAGCATGCCGCGGTAGAGCTTGCCCATGAGCACCGCGGTGGCTTTGTCCTCGACGCTCCACAGGCTGGCGAGGACACGGGCGGCGCCGGCGTACATGAACCCGCGGGTCAGCCCGATCAATCCCTCGCCCCGCACCTCCTTGCCGAGAGCGGTGCGGCAGGCCGAGAGCACCACCAGGTCGGCGTCGAGGTGCAGGTTGTAGATGTCGTTGAGGCGGAGGACTCCATCCTGCGGCCGGCCCTGCGGATCGTATTCGGAGAGAACCAGCCCCGAGAGCTCCGGATGCTGGCTGTCGAGCAGGCCATGGGTCGCGAAGTGCAGCTTGCGAAAGCCGTCCAATCCACCCCCGGTGACGGCGGCCTTCGAAGCCGCGAAGCCCAAAGCCTTGAAGACCTGCCCGGAGGGCACGAGGGCGGCGATGGTCTCCGCCTCCCGCAGGGACGAAGGGAGGCGACGGAGATTCGAGACATCGATTCCCGAGTCCCGGCCGGCTTCCAGCTCCGAGGCGCCACGGAGCCGGGGCGGCTGGAGAGCGGCAGCCGGATGGTCTACCCGTCCCAGAGGGCCGAGGCGTGGTGCCTTCAATCGTGGATCGCTCGCCTGAAAAACCGGGTCCGCGAAGATGGCAAGCTCCTGCGGGGCCGGTTTGCGCCCCTGGAGCTCGCGGCGCAGGGCCGCCAGCGCCGTCGCCGAGGGCAGGACGACGATTTCATGCCGCGAGATGAGAGGGGCGCCCGAGATTGAAAGGGGCAGGGCCGAAAAGGGAACGTACTGAAGGGCTCCTTCGGCGACGACCAGGAGGGGCCGGTCGCCGAGCCGCTTCTCCACCGGCCCCAGGATCAAGCGGGAAAGCTCCATTCCCACTTTCCTGACTTGCCCATCGGAGTCTTTGATGCGGGCTTTCCAGGCGGGGACGGTCTCGCCGGGCCGCTGGCCGTTGCGGGCGGTCACGAGCTCGTAGTACCGGCGAGCCAGCGACTCGATCCGCTCGCGGCCGGGGAGCGTGAAGGTCTCGAGCTTGTCGGGTCCCACCAGCCAGAGGAAGCTCTTCGTTTCGCCGAGCGCGTATTCGAGGAGCAGGGCTTTGCCGTCGAGTATCCGGGTCTGTATCTCCGCCGCGGTCAACGGCTGAGGTTCCGTGAGGGCCGCATAGCGTGGGCTGCTCTCGCGCAGGCTCGCTTCGACCCGCTGCAGCTCCTCGAGGGTCTCATCGATCTTCTTCCGGGCCTCGGCGAGGCCGGCCGGGTCGGGCTTCTCCTGCTTCAGCAGATCCATCCGGCGCGATTCACGGGTATTGATCTCGTCCCGCAGAGCCCGCTCGCGCTCCACGAGCTTCGGGTCTGCCCCCTGCCGTGCGTCGGTCTCGGCCTCGTGCAGCACCTCCAGCAGGATGCGAGCCCGCGCCCGTTCGCTCGCCTGCATGGCTGCCGCCGGGTTGCCGCGTTCCATCAGGGTGTCGATCAGGAGATCGTAGAAATCGTGCCGCGCGGCGGAGAAGGAGGCCCGGAGGTCCTGGCTGACGACGCGGGAGCGGGCCGGTTCGATGAGGGCGAGGGCCGAGTTGATGCTCGCGAAAGCGTCGTCAAGGCGGCCTCTTCCGCGCGCCACCCGTGCCATCGCGAGCGCGACGTCGGCCTCCCTCAGGGCTTGATCCCGCTGGCGATAGATCTCGGCGGCCTCCTCGAGCTCCCGCTGCGCCTCGTCCCACCTTCTCAGGTCGCGATAGGTAGAGCCCAGGACGTAATGGGAAAAGGCTTCGGGCTCTCCGGTTCCCTTGGCCAGAGCCAGAGCCCTTTGCGCCGGCTCCAGGGCCCGGGCCGGCTTCTTCTTGCGCAGAGCAAGAAAGGCCTGATTGCTCAGGGTCATGACCTCGGTCTCGCCGTCTTTGACCTCACGCGCCATCGCCAGCGCCTGCTCGAAGTACTGGCCGGCCTCGTTGAATTTTTCGAGGCGCAGGCAAGCGGTGCCGAGGTTGTTGAGCGTCCTGGCTTCCCGGGTCTTTTCACCCGTAGCACGGGCGAGCGCCAGGGCTTCCTGCCAGTGGCTCAAGGCCTTGTCGTAGTCGCCGAGGTCGCTGTAGAAATCGGCCACGTTGTTGTGAACCAGGCCCTCTTGTCCTGGGTCGTGGAGTTTCTTCGCCAGATCTAGCGCCTGGTCATAGAACCTGGCGGCCTTCTGGTTCTCGGCGACGCTCTGGTAAGAGAGAGCCAGGTCACTGAGGATCTTTGTTTCATTGGCATTGTCGTGGGCTTTGTGGACCAACTCCAAGCCTTGGAGCTGGAAGTCGATTGCTCGGCGTACCCGGCCCTGATCGAAGGCCAGACGTCCGAGACCGCCGAGTGTGATTCCCTGCATCTCCTCTATGCCCAACTCCTGAGCTCGCTTCAGGGCTTGCTCATAAAGTGCCTCGGCCTCCTCGATCCGGTCTGCACGCTTCAGATTCAGAGCTGCAAAATTGAGCAACCGTAGCTCCCAGGTGCCGCACTCGGCACCTGGCTGTTTGGCCCATAACGCCGCGGACTGCTGAAAGTCCTGCGCGGCCTCAGAATAACGTCCGAGCTTTTGATGCGTTTTGCCCAGAGCGTAGAGGAGTTGAGCCGTCTTTCGGCGTTCACCCAATTCTTCCCAAAGAGTACGGGCTCGCTCCAAGGCTCCAAGTTGTTCGCTTGCACTGAGCTCGGTGAAGCCTCTCCACGTAGCCTTGACCGCTGTGGCCCGGGTCAGATCCGTCCCTTCGGGGCTCCTCAGCGCCTCGACATGGAGGCTGTAAGCGCCGGCATGTGGCGAACGGGAAGCGACTATGAGAATCCGATGGAGACCGGCACGCTCTGCCACGGCAGCGAGATCCTCAGTCTCCTGCGGAGGAGGCAAACCTTCGCTATCTGCCCCGACGACCAGCTTGCCCTGCGGGTCGACCAGCCGGACCGTCACGTCCACCCCCTTCTCCTTGACCGTGACGCGCAGGAACTGGCCCGCCTGAAGCTCGACGGTGTAGCCCTGGGTTTCTCCGCTTCGGATCTCCCGCTCCTGACGGAAGCCGTCGTGGAGGAGCGGCTCGGCAGGCGGAGCCGGCTGTGCGCCACAGGGGAAGACGGCAAAAAGAAGAGGCGCCCAGCGGGCGACCCGGCACCGGCGGATCAGGAGAAAGGGCCTCATTCGTTTTTCTGTCTGGGCGGTGTCACGGCGCTCCTGGTCTTGCCTGCTGGCGAAAGCACACCCATTTTAGGTCACTTGGGGTCCGCCGTTCCAACGACGGGTAGCCCGAGGGCCCTACCTCGTAACAAAAACGGGGTTCACCTTCTTCTTCCGGGGGGCGGAAACGCGGCGGGTTTCGCGCTAAGCTACAGGTCGTGCGCGATGAACCGGAAAAGGGCCGGCGCGTCCTGCACTGTGACATGGACTGCTTCTATGCGGCCGTGCACATGCGGGACGATCCGTCGCTGCGGGGCCTGCCGGTGATCATCGGCGGCCGGCCGGAGAGCCGGGGCGTGGTCGCCGCCGCGAGCTATGAGGTGCGGAAGTTCGGCGTCCATTCCGCCATGCCCTCCTCGCGGGCCCTGCGCCTCTGCCCGGACGCCATCTTCATTCCTCCCGATTTCCGCCGCTACTCGCGCGAGTCCGAGAAGATCTTCGCCATCTACCGCGAGATCACCCCGCTGGTGCAGGCCGTCTCGATCGACGAAGCCTATCTCGACGTCACCGACTATCTGGGGGAGGCGGGGAGCGCCACCGCGGTGGCGAAGACGATTCGCCAGCGGGTGCGGGAGGAGCGCGGGCTGACGGTGAGCGTCGGCGTGGGACCCAACCGGTTGATCGCCAAGATCGCCTCGGACTTCGACAAGCCGGATGGCCTGACGGTGGTGCGCCCCGGCAGGGTGCAGGCCTTCCTCGACCCCTTGCCGGTGCGCCGCCTGCACGGCGTCGGGCCGGCGACGGAAAGGTCGCTGGCGGAGATGGGCATCCAGACGATCGCCAACCTCCGGGAGGTGGAGGTCGAGGTTCTGACCGCCCGCTTCGGCAAACATGGCCGCATGCTCTGGGAGTTCTCGCGGGGCATTGACGACCGCCCGGTCGAGACCCACAGCGAGCGCAAGAGCCTGGGCACCGAGAACACCTACAACGTGGATCTGGCGGACCTCGCCGCCATGGAGGCCGAGGTCGACCGCATGGCGGAAGAGGTCGCCCGCTCGCTGGAGCGCTCGGGGCTCGGGGGCTGCACGGTGACGCTGAAGGTGCGCTACGCCGATTTCACCACCGTCACCCGCTCGCGGACCTTCCCGGTGCCGGTCTGCGACGGCGGCTCGATCGCCCTCTGCGCTCGGGGCCTCCTGCGCCGTACCGAAGCCCCCTCCCGCCCCGTGCGCCTCCTCGGCGTGACTGCCTCGAATCTGGTGCGGGAGCGGATCTCTCAGCTCCCTCTGTTCGTCTGACTCAGATCACCCGCCACCAGGGAGCCGCGAGCACACCTTCGGCGATCCAGCCGGTTTCGGTGCCGGTATGGAGGAGAAGGGCGGGGCGGGAGAGGTCCGGGTATTCGCGGCGGAAGGCCAGAAGAGACCGGGCGTCCGTCAGTCGTGGCTGCTGGGAGGCCTTCACTTCGATGGGCAATAGCTGACCCTGAAACTCGATGACGAAATCCACCTCCTCACCCGCGGTCGTCCGCCAGTAGAGGATCTCGGGATGCGGGACCTGGGAGTCGCGCCAAGCCAGCAGGTCCGTGAGGATCAGGTTCTCCAGGTGAGCCCCCTGCGGCTCCGGTTCCCCTGCGAGATGGAGTGCGAGCCCGGTGTCGCACCAGTAGAGCTTGGGCGTTTTGATGAGACGCTTCGTCCGGTTGACCGAGTAGGCGGGAACGCGCACGAGCTGGTACGAGGTCTCCAGCAGGTCGAGGTGCCGGTGTACGGTGGGCTGGGAGAGGCCCACGTCGCGGCCGAGCTCCGTTTGCTGGACGAGGTTACCCAACCGCAGGCAGACCGCCCGCATCAAGCGACGGAAATCCACCAGAGAGGAGACGGCCGAAAGCTCCTGGAGATCGCGCTCCAGGTACGTCCGGGTATAACCGTCGAACCACAGGGTGCGGGTCTCCGGGGCCGCCATCTCGTGCGAGGGGACGGGATAGCCGCCTCGCCGGGCGAGGGAGCGCCAGTCTTCGGGTTCGGCACTCTCGGCTTCCAGGAGGTCTCGCCAGGTCGTGTCCTCGGCTTCGAACAGACGCGTCCAGGCTCCTGCCGTCCCTGCACCGAGCTGCTCGCGGCGGGTCAGCGGCCACAGGGTGAGGTAAGCGGCCCGCCCGGCAAGGGTCTCGGAAATCCGCTGCATCAACAGGAGGTTGGCCGAGCCGGTGAGGAGGAAACGGCCGGCGGACCTCCCCTCGTCCACGACGCGCTTGACGGCGAGAAGCAGGTCCGGCGAGCGCTGCACCTCGTCAAGGGTCATCCGGCTGGCGCTTCGTACCAGGGCCTCCGGCTCGTGGCGGGCGCGGTCCAGCACTTCCAGGTCATCGAGGGTCCGGTACGGCCGAGCCGGCTCCCCCGAGAGGTTGTGGACCAGCGTGCTCTTGCCGGTCTGCCGGGAGCCGGTGACCACCACGACGGGGAAGGAGCGCAAGGCCAAGTCGAGCGGACGTTGAAGAAGCCGGGGGAGGATGTGCGAATCATTCATGCCGTGAATGATTATCATTCATGCCGTGAATGATCCGCAAGAACCTCTCCTGACTTTCCCTGCCTCATCGGCGGCTGCTCGGTATGGGCCGCCAAATCTAGTGCGGATCTCCCAACTCCCGCTGTTCGTGTACTCAGAAGAAGGTACACTGAAAGGGTGATGAACGAAGCCGCCCTGCGGCCCTACCGTGAGTATCATGCCCGGCGCGAGCGCGAGCTTCGAGCGCAACGGGAGGCGCTCCGCCTCAACGTCCTGGCGCAGGCAAGAGAGGCCATTCGGCGGTTGGCTCCGGATTTTTCAGAGGTCCGCGCCGTCTTCCTGTTCGGCTCCGTCCTCAAGACCGGCCGGTTCCACTCGGGGTCCGACGTGGATGTGGCGATCGATTGTGAAAACCTCGCGACGGAGCACCCCTTTTGGCGGGCTCTGGAGGATGCTCTCGAAAGAAACGTGGATCTGCGCCCGCGAATAGGCCCGATCGCCCAGGCGGTCGAGGATTACGGAGAGCTGTCCTATGAACGAGAAGTTCCTGGTTCTGGAACGTAGTATCCAGAGCGACCTGGAAATCGTCGAGCAACTGTACGACGCCCTTGGATCGCCGGATTTGGAGGAGTCCGAACCGCAAGAGGTTCTGATTGTCGTGGCCTACCGGTTGCACAGTCTTTACATGGCCTTCGAGAACATCTTCCGGAACATTGCCACAGCTTTCGAGAATCACCTCGATCCGACCAGTTGGCACCGGCAACTCCTTCATCGCATGCGCCTCGACCTGTCCCCTCTGCGCCCGGCAGTCATCGATTCCGAGGCATATGAGAGGTTGGACGAGATGCTTCGTTTTCGCCATGTCTTCCGGACGATGTACGGCTTGGATCTGGATGCCCTGCGCCTCCAGGTCGTCCTGCACAAGGCTCTGGAGCTCAAAGAGCTCTATCGGCAGCAGGTGGAGAGTTTTCTCGAATTCCTTCGCGGACTGGAGTAGCTCGACGTCTCCACTCCCTGGCATTCCCCTTGCTACATCTATAGAGCAGACGGACTAACCCGCGACCGGCTCTGACCCCGGCGCTTTTGGAGGAAACGTCCAATGCTCAGATGGGCTCTGATCTTCCTCGTCGTGGCATTGATCGCGGCGGTTTTCGGCTTCGGCGGCATCGCGGCCGGGGCGGCGGGTATCGCCAAGCTCCTGTTCGTGCTCTTCCTTGTGGTCTTCGTGATCTCGCTGATCTTGGGATTGGTACGGCGAGCCTGAGAGAACGGTCAGCCGGTCGAGGAACACCGTAGAATCCTCTGCCGCCAGCTTCCGGCTCGATTTCTGAAACCGGTTCTCGCGCAAAGGATCTACGATGTCGGAATTGATTCGCCCCATCGCTCCCGAAGAGGAGCTCCCGCGCCCCAACATCAGGAATCTCCGCGACCTCCTCGCGGGGCCGTTCGGGGTTAAATCAATGGCGCTCGGGGGCCTTTTCGTCCTGGCCGCCTTCTATACCCTCTACTTCGCCCGCGGTTTCTTTCTTCCTCTCGTCCTTGCCCTGTTGTTCAGCTTTCTCCTCAACCCGCTGGTGCGAGGACTGACGAAGCTGCACATTCCGGAGGCCCTGGGGGCGGCGGTCGTCGTGCTGAGCCTGCTGGGCCTGCTGGGAGTCGGAATCTACGAGCTTGCGGGACCGGCCTACTCCTGGATCCAGCAGGCCCCCGCCAACATGCGGCGGATCGAGAGCCGGGTGCGGGCCCTGAAGAAGCCCGTGCAGACGATGAACAACGCCACGCAGCAGGTGGCGAAGATGGCCCAGGTCGGGAACAACCCCCCGCCGGTGGCGGCGGCCGCCCCGACACTCGGCGAGCGGCTGGCCAGCGGGGCTTTCCAGTTCGCGGCGGACGCGGTGACGATGTTCATCCTCCTCTACTTTCTGCTTGCCGCGGGCGACATGTTCCTGCGCAAGCTGATCAAGGTGCTGCCCAGCCTGGAGGACAAGAAGCGGGCCGTGGAGATCGCGCACCAGATCGAGACCGAGATCTCCACCTACCTCTCGACCGTCACCTTCATCAACGTCGTCCTGGGGCTGGCCGTGTGGGGGGTGATGGCCCTCATCGGAGTCCCCAACCCGTTGCTCTGGGGCGTCATGGCGACGGTCACCAACTACATCCCGTACCTGGGAGCGATGACCATGTACATCGTGCTCACCGGGCTGGGGTTCCTGACCTTCAACGATCTCCCCCACGCCCTCCTGCCGCCGGGCGCCTTCCTGGTCTGCAACGTCCTGGAAGCCTACCTGCTGACGCCCATGATCCTCGGCAAGCGGCTGACGCTCAATCCGGTGGTGATCTTCATCGCGCTTTCCTTCTTCGGCTGGATGTGGGGGATCGCCGGCGCCGTGATGGCGGTGCCGATCATGGTGGTGTTCAAGATCTTCTGCGACCACAGCGAGCCGCTGGCGCCCATCGGCGAGTTCCTGGGCACCTAGGGCGGGCTACTTCTCCTCGCCTTCGCCCCAGCGCTCCATGTCCCGCCGCTCCTTCTTGGTGGGCCGGCCGGCTCCCGGGTCCCGCAGCGCCGGGGGCCGCATCATGAGCCGCTTCATGGGATCGGCCTCGGGGCGCGGCGGGCTCAGGTCCTCGTAGAGAGTGCGGGCCTCCACCTTCGAAACCTGCTTGTCGCGCAGCTCCTTGACCACGAGGACGCGGACCCAGTCTCCCTGCACGACCTCGATCCGGTCGCCGGGGACGAGGTTGCGATGGGGCTTCGCCGTCTGTCCGTTGACGCGGACCCGGTTCAAATCCACCGCATGGGTGGCCTGGGTGCGGGTCTTGAACACGCAGGCCACGTGCAGCCACTTGTCGAGGCGGTCGGACATGATGAAAGTCTATCCTTCTTGCTCCCTCTTCTCCCGGGTTACCCTATCCTCATGCGCGTTCCGCCCGAAGAGTTCGAAGCCCTCGTCGAGCATGCCCTGGAAGGTCTGCCGGAGGAGTTCGCCGAGCTGCTGGAGAACGTCGCGGTCCTGGTGGAGGAGGAGCCGGACCCGGAGGATCTGGAGGCTCTCGAGATGGAGCCGGATGAGGAGCTGTTCGGCCTCTACCAGGGAGTTCCCCTGGCCGACCGGGATTCCTTCTATCAGGCCGCCATGCCGGACCGGGTCATCATCTACCGCGGTCCCATCCTGCGCTACTGCGACAACCGGCGCCAGGTGATCCGCGAGGTCCGGGACACGGTCGTCCACGAGCTCGGTCACCATTTCGGGCTGGACGAGGACGACATGCCCTATTAGTTCCGGGGGGATACAATCCCCCGGTGCGCCGCTCTCGCAAGCGCCTCCTCTACCTCCTTCTGGGCCTCGCCCTCATGGTCGTGGTGTCGGCGCTCCTCTACAAATGGGGCATGGCCGGGCTGGAGGGGAAGCAACGCACCTACTGGGAAAGCCTGGAGTGGGCCGCGGAGTCGCTGAGCACCACGGGCTACGGCTACGACTCCCATTGGAGCCATCCGCTGATGGTCCTGCTGGTGATGTCGGTGCAGTTCGTGGGCGTCTTCCTGGTCTTCCTGATCTTCCCCATCTACCTCATCCCCTTCCTGGAAGAGCGCTTCGAGACCCGTCTGCCCAAGCAGGCCGAGGCGGGCTTGGCGGACCACGCGATCCTCTACCGCTACGGCCCGGCGATCGAGACCCTGCTGGTCGAGCTGGCCGGGGCCGGCGTGCCGTCGCTGGTGTTGGAGCCCGACGAGGGACTGGCGCGCCGCCTCTTCGACCGTGGCCAGCGGGTGGTGCTCGGAGGCCTGACGGACGACGGCCTGGAAGCCGTGCATCTCCTGCGCGCCCGGGCCTTGATCGCCAACGGCACGGACGACGAGAACGCCGCCGTCGTCCTTTCGGCCCGGCAGCTCGGCTACCGCGGCCCCGTCCTGGCGCTCGTCGAGGAGCCGTTTCACCGCCGGCCCATGATGCTCGCTGGCGCCACGGCGGTCTACACGCCGCGCCACATCCTGGGCGCCGCCCTCGCCGCCCGGGCCTCGGCGCGGATCAGCCCCTTGAGCGGTGTGCAGCAGCTCGGGCGTCATCTGGAAGTGGCCCAGATCCGGGTGCAGCCCGGCAGCCCCCTCGCCGGCCACACCCTGAACGAAACGGCGATCGCCACCCGCACCGGCGCCACGGTGATCGGCCAGTGGGTGGGCGGCGAGCTCGAGGTGCCCTCCGGCGCGGGGCTGCGCCTCGAACCGGGGGGCATCCTCGTGGTCCTGGGGAGTCACGTCAACGTCAGTCGCCTGCGGGACCTGGCGGGCGGCGCCGTCACCCTGCGGCACGAGGGACCTTTCGTGGTCGGCGGCGGCGGCGAGGTGGGACGCAAGGTGGCCGAGCTGCTGCGTGCCGTGGGCGAAGAGGTCCGGCTGATCGACCGCAACGACGGGGACGAGGTCGACCAGGTGGGCGACGTGCTCGACGCGCGGGTGCTGGAAGCGGCCGGCGTCAAGAGCGCCCAGGCGGTGATCCTGGCGCTGGACACGGACGCCGCCACCCTTTTCGCCACCGTGATCCTCAAGGATCTGGCGCCCGAGGTGCCGGTGATCGCCCGCGTCAACCAGGCGGAGAACGTCGACCGCATCCACCGCGCCGGCGCCGACTTCTCCCTCTCCATCAGCCAGGTCTCCGGCCAGATCCTGGCCCAGAAGCTCCTCGGCCAGGAGGCGGTGTCGGTCGATCTGCAGCTCAAGGTGCTGAAGGTCACGGCCGGCCGCCTCGCCGGCCGCCATCCCGCCGAGATGGGCGTCCGCCAGCGCACCGGCGCCTCCGTCGTGGCGGTCGAGCGTGGCGAGGAGGTGCTGGTGGAGTTCGGGCCCGATTTCCGTTTCCAGTCCGAGGACGCCGTCTACGTCTGCGGCAGCGGCCGGGGAGTCCGGCGTTTTCAGGAAGTCTTCGGGCGCGGCTGATTGAGGGGAGGTACCGCAAGGAGAAATCATGGGGCAGACCGTACCCGTCAACGACATCGAGATGTACTACGAAGCTCGCGGCGAAGGCGAGCCGCTGGTACTGCTCCATGGCGGCGGCGGCATCGGCGCCAATTGGGAGCTGATCTTCAAGGAGCCCCCGGCCGGGTACCGGTTGATCGTTCTGGACCTGCGAGGCCACGGGAGATCGACGAACCCCTCGCCGGAGCTGACCTTCCGGCAGGTGGCCCAGGACGTGCTCGCACTGCTGGACCATCTGGGCATCGACCGTTTCCAGGCGATCGGCTTGAGCCTCGGCGCCAAGACCCTGCTTCATGTCGCCACCCAGCAGCCGGCCCGGGTCGAGGGGATGGTGCTGGTCAGCGCGACGCCGTACTTTCCCAAGGAGGCCCGTGCGGCCATGGGCCAGTTGAGCCCGGACAACCGTAGCGAGGCCGAGTGGCAGCAGATGCGTCAGTGGCACCCGCAGGGCGACGAGCAGATCCGCAAGCTCTGGTCGCAGATGAACGCGCTCAAGGACTCCTATGAGGACATGAGCTTCACGCCGCCGCATCTGGCGACGATTCAGGCCCGCACTCTGATCGTGCACGGCGACCGGGATCCCCTGTATCCCGTCCACCTGGCACTGGAAATGTACGCCGCGATCCCCCGCTCGTACCTGTGGGTGGTTCCCAACGGCGGGCACGGCCCCATCTTCGGGGGGCTGAGCGGCCGCTTCGTGGAGACGGCGATGGCCTTCCTGGGCGGGGCGTGGGAGCCGGCCTGAAGGGACGAGCACGGACGGACACGGACAGGCACAGACAAGGAAGAGGCGCGAGGTCCGTGTTCGTCCGTGTCTGTCCCTCTTGCCTTCACCGACCGACCGTGCTATTTTGCCATCCGTGAGCAAAGGAGAGCAGACACGCCAGGAGATCGTCGAGCGGGCTCTCGCCCTGGCGGGTGAGGTCGGGCTGGAGGGGGTTTCGCTCGGCGTCCTGGCGGCCAGCCTGAACCTCTCGAAGAGCGGCCTCTTCGCTCATTTCAAGTCCAAGGAGGCGCTGCAGGTCGACGTCTTGCAGCGGGCCATCGACCACTTCATCCAGGACGTGGTGGTGCCGGCGCTCAAGCAGCCTCGCGGCGAGCCGCGGGTGGTGACGCTCTTCGACTATTACCTGGCCTGGGTGCACGGCAACGGCCGCAGTGGAAGCTGTTTCTTCATGGCTCTCACCCATGAGTACGACGACCGCCCCGGCCCCATCCGCGATCTTCTCGTGCAGTCGCAGCGCGACTGGTACGACACGATCGCCCGTGCGGCCCGCACCGCCGTCGAGGAGGGCCACTTCCGCGCCGATCTCGACCTCGAGCAGTTCGCCTACGACTTCGTCGGCATCGGCATGGTCTTCCAGCAGGTCGCCAAGCTGCTCGAAAATCCGCGCGCCGAATCGCGTGCGCGCAGTGCCTTCGCTGTGCTCCTCGAGCGCAGCCGTCCCTGATCCCCCAACCCTCTAGGAGATCCCATGCAACCCATGGATGCAGCCCTCGTCAACCTGAATCAAAATAGCACGATCGGTCGGTTACGCCCCATTCCGGTTCCCCCCTGGCTGCGGACCGGAATGCGTTTCGCGAGCACGGTCGCTCCCGGCGCGACGGCGCGTTTGGCGCGCAAGCTGTTCTTCACCCCGATGCGGGCAAGGCTGCGCGATGAGGAGCGGGAGGTGCTGGCGCGGGGCGAGCGGTTCTCCCTGGAGGTGGGCGGGCAGCGGGTGGTGGGCCGCGTCTGGGGTGAGGGGCCGACGGTCTTTCTCATGCACGGCTGGGGCGGCCACTCCGGGCAGATGACGCCGTTCGTCGACACCACGGTGGCGGCGGGTTTCCGGGTCGTGGCACTCGATCTCCCCGGTCACGGCGAGTCGGCGGGGAGCGTCTCCTCGCTCGTCCATTTCGCCTCGGCGCTGGTGCGTGCCGCCGCCCTCTTCCGGCCGGTGCACGGCTTGGTGGCCCACTCCTTCGGCGCCGCCGCCGGCACCTACGCGCTCTCCTCGGGGCTGGCGGTGGAGCGCGCGGTCTTCTTCGCGCCTCCCGCCGGCTTCGAGTCCTTCTGGGCGCGCTTCCGGGCGGGCGTCGGCGTGTCGCAGGTCATCATGGACCGCATGCTGCACGAGGCGGAGGAGTGGCTGCACGTGAGCTTCGAGGGCATCGGCCCCGTCTCGCTCGCGCCGCGGATGACGGTGCCGCTGCTCGTCCTCCACGATCCGGAGGACCGCGAGGTGCCGTTCGAGGAAGGCGCCGAGCTCGCCCGCCGCTGGCCGGGGGCCGAGCTGCGCCGGATGAGCGGGCTTGGGCACCTGCGCATCCTGCGCGACGAGCGGTGCGTGGCGGAGGCCGTGAGCTTCCTCGGTAAGTAGGAGCGGACCACGGGCGCCGAGCTGTGGGCTCTGGAGGCGAATTAAGGGGCGACCGCCTGCTCGAGGAGCGGGATCGCCCGCTCGACCTCGCGTTCGAGATCGGCGAGGAGACGATCCAGGCCGTCACGGGCGTCGTCGACGGGATCGGCCTTCCGGCCCCTCTCTTCGAGCTCGGCGCTGAGCGAGGCGATCCGCACCGCGCCGATCTGGGCGCTGCTCCCCTTCAGGCTGTGCGCCTCGAAGGCGAGATCCTTCAGGGCGGACCGGAGCAGGGCTTGCCGCATGCGCTCCAGGCGCAGGGGAGTCTCGGTGGAGAAACGGGCCACGACGTCCCGCGCCAGAGGCGTACCGCTCATCTCGCCCAGCCGGCGCAGCTTGTCGAGATAGGTGAGATCGAGCGGCGAGGCGTCCGGCGGCGCGGTGATCGTCGGCACCGCCGGGGCGGGGACGGCGGAGCTTTCGGCGGCGAGGGCGCCATTCTCCCGGCCGCGACAGCGGGCCAGCGCCGCCCGCAGCTCCTCGAAGCCGACCGGCTTCTGTACGAAGTCCTCCATGCCGGCGGCGAGGCACGCCTCCTGCTGCTCGCGCAGGACGTTCGCCGTCATGGCGGCGATGCGCGGTTGGCGCTCGGGAGGTAGCTCGGCGCGGATGCGGCGGGTCGCTTCCAGGCCGTCCATGCCCGGCATCTGGATGTCCATCAGCACCAGGTCGTACGGCTGGCGGCGTAGCGCTTCCAAAACCTCCATTCCATTGCCGGCCACGTCGGCCAGGTAGCCCAGGCGCTCCAGCATGAGCAATCCCACTCGCAGGTTGATGGAATTGTCCTCGGCCAGGAGGATGCGCAGGGGGAGGCCCTCGGCCATCTTGGGGCTCGCGGCGCCGTCGCGGCCGCCGGCCGCCGCGATCCCGGATCCCACGGCCTCGAAAAATCCGGTCGACGACCTGGTGGGCGCGGTCTTCGCGGGACGGCAGCGCAGCGTGAAGAAAAAAGCCGAGCCTTTGTCCACCTCGCTCTCTACCCACATCCGTCCGCCGAGGCGCTCGGCGAGACGTTGGCTGATCGCGAGCCCCAGGCCCGTGCCGCCGTAGATCCGCGTCATGGATGAATCGGCCTGGCTGAACGGCTTGAACAGCCGATTCAAGCGATCGGGCGCGATACCGATTCCCGTGTCGTGGATGGCCAGGAGGATCTCGACGAGGCCGTCCTTGGCAGCCCCTCGGACCTCGACCTCGAGCCGCACCTCGCCCTTTTGCGTGAACTTGATGGCATTGTCCAGCAGGTTGACGAGGATCTGCCGCAGGCGGGCCGCGTCGCTCTCGACGGCCGCGGGAACGCTCTCTCCAACCCGGCAGTGAAGGGCCAGCCCCTTGGCTTCCGCCTTGGGCCTGAGGATTCCCAGCGCCTCGTTCAGGCAATCGCGCAGGACGAACGGCGCGCTGGCGACGTGGAGCTTGCCGGCTTCGATCTTCGAGACGTCCAGGATGTCGTTGATGATCGCCAGCAGAGAGGCGCCGCTGCTGCGGGCCGTCGCCACGTACTCCCGCTGCTGTGGCGACAGCGGGGTATCGAGAAGCAGGCTCAGCATTCCGAGCACGGCGTTGAGAGGCGTGCGGATCTCATGGCTCATGTTGGCCAGGAACTCGCTCTTGGCCTGATTCGCCTCTTCCGCCCGGTCTCTTTGCCGTCTCAAGCCCCGGCTCTGCTGGACGATGGCGACGTTGATGGCGGTCGCCAGGGCGAGGAGGGTCAGACGCGCGATCTGGTTGTCCCAGCGAAACATTCCGTACGACGGGCTGGAGAGGGGGACGCCCGTGGCATGACTTCGCGCCACCGCATAGGCGACGATGGCACCGTACTCGATCATCGCCGTGAGCCCGGAGACGATGCACAGGCGCACGTCCTGCCGCAGGCAGGAAAATGCGAGGGCCAGGAAGTAGACGAGGAAGAGCACCCGGCCATTGATGAGGGTCAAGGGATGACCGGTGGCGACCAGGGCGAAGCTCACGACACTCAGGACGCTGACGTCGAAAATACAGGTGAAGAATCCCAGCCACGGCGGCGGTGACGATCGGCGGGCGAAGCTCCGCACCGCGAAGCCCAGGAACACGGTCGACAGCGCACCCGCCAGGCCCACCCAAGGTTCGGGGTCGTAGGGCTGGGCGGAAATCGTCCCCAAAGGAATAAGGCTCGCGAGCGCCGCGGTCCAGATGCGGACGGTCGCCGCGGCCAACTCACCCTCGCGCCCGATCTTGGCCGAAGCCGGATCGGGCCGCGCCCAGGCACGCAGACGGGTTACTAGGTGCACGATGGCTCCATTCTGACACGGTCGGGGCGGGTGGGGTCTATCCGCCGGTCACGGGCTCGAGGATGAAGTCGTCGAAGACCCTGCGGACGGGCGTGTCGCCGAGGCTCCCGAAAGCGGCATGAAGCTCCTCCAGATGCCGCACCCGAAGCTCGAGGCTGTGCTCCTCCGGCTGGAAGGTCGTGCCGGAGGGATAGGGGACGCCGGCGGACCGGGTCATCTCGATGTGGCAGCCGAGGAGAAGATCCACCGGGTGGCCGGCGGCGAAGCGGCTGAGGCGCGCGATGCTGTCGCGGTAGGCGGCCCAGTCCCGCACATAGAGGAAACCGGGATAGAACACGTCGCCGGTCACCAGGATCTTCGTCCGGGCGTCGTAGACGGCGACGTGGCTCGGCTCGTGGCCCGGCGTCGGGATCAAGGTGAGGGGCCGGCCGCCGAGGTCGAACGGCGCATTGCGGCGGGGCCAGTCCACCAGGCCGAAGAAGGCGCGCACGTCCGCCAGACATGGGGGCACGACGGTCGTGTGGGGTTGCCCGCCAAACTGAGAGTCCCCGAAGACGTGGTCGTCGTGCCCGTGCGTGTGGGCGACGATCAAGTCGATTGAGGATCGTTTGTGCCGGACGCTCCACTCCGCGACGATCCCCTGGACCACCTCGCGGAGCGGAAAGGGCTGGCCCGGACCCGGCTCGGCACCCGTGTCCAGGAGCAGCGCTCTGTCCGTCCCGAACAGCAGGTAGAGGAACGGAGCCTCGAAGCTCGAGCACTTGCTCTGGCGGAGGATGAACGTGTCGCCGTCGACCGCGTGGACCTGGAAGGCCGGCTCGGCGGCCGTCGCGCAATCCGGCGATCCATGGTTCCAGCGCACGTCCAGCGAGATCTCCATGCCGGTTTCTATCCTCTAGGAGGACTTTATCCCGGACCGGGTCTCTCCGCGTAAAGTTTGGAGCGGCGTCGTAAAGTTTGGAGCCGCGCCGTAAAGTTTGGCGAGGCGCCGTAAAGTTTGCTGGGTCGCCGTAAGGTTTGGTGAGCCGACGTAAAGTTTGACGGGCCAACGTAAAGTTTGGCGGGCCGCCGTAAAGTTTGCTGGCCCGACGTAAGGTTTGGCGGCGCGCCGTAAGATTTGCTGGGCCGCCGTAAAGTTTGGCGGTCCGCCGTAGAGTTTGCTGGGCCGCCGTAAAGTTTGGCGGCGTGCCATAAAGTTTGCCGAGACGACGTAGAGTTTGCTGGGCCGGCGTAAAGTTTGATGGCACGCTGTAAGGTTTGGCGGGTCAGCGTAAAGTTTGACGGTCCGGCGTAAAGTTTGCTGGGCCAGCGTAAAGTTTGGTGGCGCGCCGTAAAGTTTGGCGGGCCGTCGTAAAGTTTGATGGCAGTTGGGAGGCCTCTTTCTCGGCCCACGGGACAAAAATGGGAGCACGCCACTCGGCGCGCCACCGCCGGCCTTCCACGAGCAGGTCGCGGAATCTCTTGGAAGCATCCTGCTTGCTGGCTGTCATCTCCGCCTAAGCCATCTCTAACGCGCTTCGACGGCTGCATACATAAGCTCGCTGCCTCAAGATGCGATAAGATCTGGGTTATGCCGATGACGAAGGCGAAGAAAAAGAGGATGGAGGCGATCGGGGACCTGATCGCGGAGAAAAAGTCCATCACCTCGCAGGCGGAGCTGGTGGACCTGCTGGCGGCGATGGGGATCAAGGCGACGCAGTCGAGCGTCAGCCGCGACCTGCAGGATCTCGGGGTCAAGCGGGTGAAGGGGCGTTACGTGCTGAGGCCCTGGCGCGAGGTGGGAGCCGCGGATTTCGAAGGTATCCTCGGCTTCGTGCAGGGCATCCAGATGATGGGGCCTCACCTCTCGGTGATGGCGACGAGCCCCAATACGGCGAAGCTGGTCGCCGAGGCCCTCACCGCCACCGAGTGGCCCGAGCTGGGAGGCGTCCTGGCCGGGGACGACACGATCTTCATCGCCACCGACTCCAAGGAAAACCAGGTCGAGCTGTTCACTCGTCTTCGGCAATACTTGAAGCGCTAGGCCGGCGTGGAGGGAAGCGGGATGGAACCGGTCAACATTTTCGAGCTGGAGGCGATCGCCCGGGAGAAGCTCTCCCGGGAGGCCTACGACTACTACGCGGGCGGCGCTCACGACGAGGTCACCCTGCGCGAGAACCGCGCCGCCTATGACCGCATCTCTCTCGCCTACCGGGTGCTGGTGGACGTCTCCCACCGCGACCTGACGACTTCCGTGCTCGGCCAGCGGGTGTCGATGCCCATCCTCGTGGCGCCGACGGCCTTTCATGGCCTCGCGACTCCCGAGGGCGAGCGCGCGGCGGCTCGGGCGGCGGGCGCGGCGCGGACGATCTTCATCCTCTCGACGCTCTCCAACACCCGCGTCGAGGACGTGGTCGCCGCTGCCACCGGCCCGGTGTGGTTCCAGCTCTACGTCTACAAGGACCGGCAGGCGACCGAGGGGCTGGTGCGGCGGGCCGAGGCCGCCGGCTGCAAGGCGCTGGTCCTCACCGTCGACGCCCCCCTTCTCGGACGGCGGGAGCGGGACGTGCGCAACCGCTTCCGCCTGCCGCCGGGGCTCGCGGTGGCCAACATGCTGCCCGAAGGCTACGGCGACGTGCCGGAGGTGGTGGGCGATTCGGGCCTCGCCGCCTACGTGGCCAACCTTCTCAATCCGGCGCTGACCTGGAAGGACGTGGCCTGGCTTCAGTCGATCACCAGGCTGCCGGTGCTGGTCAAGGGGATCGTGCGGCCCGACGATGCCCTGCGCGCGGCCGAGGCGGGCGCCGCGGGCGTGGTGGTCTCGAACCATGGCGGGCGCCAGCTCGACACCGCGCCCGCCACCATCGAAGTCCTGCCCGAGATCGCCGACGCCCTGGCCGCCCGCGGCCATCAGATCGAGCTGCTGCTCGACGGCGGCATCCGGCGCGGCACGGACGTCGTGAAAGCCCTGGCCCTCGGCGCACGGGCCGTCCTCGCCGGCCGCGCCATCCTCTGGGGCATCGCCGCCGACGGCGAGGCCGGCGCCACGCACGTCCTGCGCCTCCTGCGCGACGAGCTCGACCTCGCCATGACCCTGTGCGGCGCCCCCACGGTGGCGGAGATCACCCGGGACCTGGTGCGGCGGCGCCCCGCTTGACAACTCGACCGAACAAGGAGGAAACCTGAGATGGCCGACCGCAGTCAGCGATTTCTCGTCGTCTACTCTGGGGTGTTGACCGCGGCGTTCGCGATCACCCTGCTCACCGGGTTTGCCTCTCCCAAGCCGAAGAAGACGGCCTTCGACGAGATCGACGTCCATCGCATCAACGTCCGCGAGCCGGACGGCACCCTGCGCATGGTGATCTCGAACGGTACGCGGCTGCCCGGCGTCATCGTGCGCGGCAAGGAGCAGCCGCGCGTCGACCGCCCGCAAGCCGGGATGCTGTTCTACAACGACGAGGGCACGGAGAACGGCGGCCTGATCTTCGGCGGAAGGAAGAACGCCAAAGGCGAGGTCGTGGACTCCGGAGGGAGCCTGTCGTTCGACCGCTACGGCGCCAATCAGATCGTGCAACTGGCGGGAGTGGACGACAAGGAAGACCACATCGTGGGGCTCTTCATCACGGACAGCCCCGGCGGTGATGCGGAGAACAGCCGGCGGGTCATGGTCGGCCGCGCCAAGGATGGAGAGGCCCGGGTGGCGCTCATGGACGCCAAAGGGAGGAAGCGCATCGTCATGCAGGTGCTGGCGGACGGCACGCCGAGCCTGGTCTTCCTTGACGCCAGCGGCAAGGTCGTCAACCAGATGGTAGCGACGAAGACAGAGTAGCCCCGGCATCCGGAACCCCCCACGGCACCGTATTCAGCAACGATGGAGATCACGCCCCCATCCGCCCGGCGCGAGGCGGCCAACGTGCTGCGGATGGCCGCCGTGATCCTCCTTGCCACCTGGGTCTATCTCGCCAATACGGCCACGCCGCGCGCCGGGCCCGCGGCCGGCCAGGGTCTCGTCGCCTACCAGAAGCTGTTTGCCAATCTGGAGCCGCGCGAGCAGCGGATGTTCCGTTCCCTGCACGAGGGGCTCCTCGAAGCGGAGAACGTGCGCTCCTCAAGCGGCTCCTGGCCGGCGCCCGCGGCGCTCGCCGCGCAGGGCATTCCCCCTTTTGCCGCCGACCCCATCGCGAGCCGCGAGACGTACACCTGGACCCTCCACCGGGAGGGGAACCTCGTCGAGTACCTGGGCCTGCCGGCCGGGGCGAACCTGCCGGCCTTCCTGCTCTCCATCCAGGAGCCTACCCCCGGCGCGACGCCGGACACCGCGCCGAACGACGAGCAGCATCACCGGCTGGCGGGCGGCGAGGTGTTGCACGTGGCGGTGTGGATGCACGCCGACGGCGCGAAGCTCTCCGACAGCCTCTACAGCCAACCCGAGAGCACCGGCTGGACTCAGCTTCTCGCCGGCTCGCAGGGCTCCCAATAATTCCGCAAAGGAAACGTGAATGCATAGATCGCTGATCGGTTTCATCCTGGGCCTCGGGCTCGTTCCCTGGGGAGCTGGCGCGGCGCCGGTTTTGAAGGTCGGGGTGACGCTCCATCCCTACTACTCGTGGACGACGAACGTCGTAGGCAGGCTGCCCGGCATCGAGGTCCGTCCGATCCTGCCGGGAGAGATCGACGCCGGCGACTATCAGCCGCGCCCCGAGGACATCAAAAAGCTTGCCGATCTCGACGCCATCGTGATCAACGGCATCGGCCACGACGACTTCATCCTCCCCATGATCAAGGCCTCAGGCAACAAGAAGATCGTCATCATCCGGCCCAACGCGGAGACGCCGCAGATGCGCTCGATCCACGGCACGGCGGTGAACTCGCACACCTTCATCTCCTTCACCAACGCCATTCAGCAGACCTACGCCATCGAGAAGGCGCTCGCCAGATTGCGGCCGGAGCTCGCGGCCGATCTCCAGAAGAACGCCGCCGACTATGCGCGGCGGCTGCGGGTGGTCAAGGCGCAGGCCGCCACCCAGCTCGCGCAGGCCAAGGTCACCCGCGTCGTCACCGTGCACGACGGCTACAGCTACCTGCTTCAGGAGTTCGGCTTGGAGGTGGCGGGCGTGGTGCAGCCGGCCCATGGGTTGACGCCTTCCGCCACCGAGTTGGAGGCGATGGTGAAGCTGCTCAAGAGGGAGAAGATCAAGGTGGTCTTCAGCGAGGAGAGCTTCCCGCCGCCCCTGCTCAAGGTGCTGCGGGACGAGGCCGGGGTCAAGGTCTACATCATCAGCCACATCGCCTCGGGTGCCTATACTCCGGACAAGTTCGAAAGAGAGATGAAGAAGAACGCCGACACCATGGTCCAGGCGCTGGTCAAGGACCCATGACGGAGGTCGCTGCCGTCGCCGAGTCTCTCCTGGAGATCCGGGCCTTAAGCGTGCGCCGGGGGCGCGAGGTGCTGCTGCGCGACGTCTCCCTCGCGGTCCGCCGGGGCTCGATCCACGTCGTGGTCGGGCCGAACGGTGCCGGCAAGAGCACGCTGATCGCCGGCATCCTGGGCCAGATCGCCTTCACCGGCAGGATCGTGGCGAGCTGGCGCGGCCCGGGGCGCATCGGCTACCTGCCGCAATCCTTCGGCGTCGACCGCACCTTGCCGGTGACGGTGGCGGACTTCCTGGCCCTCGCCCGCCAGCGGCGGCCGGTCTGTTTCGGTATCGAGCGCGGCACCCGGGCGCGCATCGGCGAGCTTCTCTCCCGCGTCGGCCTCGCGAGCCTCGCGGACCGCCCGCTCTCCGTGCTCTCCGGCGGCGAGCTGCGGCGGGTGCTGCTCGCTAACGCGATCGATCCGCTCCCCGAATTGCTCCTGCTGGACGAGCCCGCGAGCGGCCTCGACGAGGCGTCGATCGGGCAGATGGAGGACCTTCTCGTCTCCCTCCGGCGGGACTCAGGGCTGACCGTGCTCATGGTGTCCCACGATCTCGATCAGGTGCGGCGGCTCGCAGACCGCGTCACCGTGCTCAACCGGGCGGTGCAGCGGGACGGCCCGCCCGGGGAGGTGCTCACCGCCGACCTGCCGGGAATCCTCCTCGCCGCCCGCTGGACTGCTGGAGCGGGAGACTGATGGAAACCTTTTACGCGTGGATCGCGTCGTGGGCCCGGGCCGGCTGGCTGCCGGCGGATTTCCAGTATGCGTTCCTGGTCCGAGGCGTTCTCTGCGTGCTCGTTCTGGCGCCGGTCCTCGGCGGCTTGAGCCATCTGGTGGTCGCCCGCCGCATGGCGTTCTTCAGCGCGGCGCTGGGGCAGGCGGCGCTGACCGGCCTCTCGATCGCGCTGCTCCTGGGCGAGTCGATCAACGCGCCCTACGGGGGGATCTTCGCCTTCTGCCTGCTCTCCGCCTTGGGAATGGTGTACGTCAAGCGGCGTTCGACCCTGCCGCCGGACACGCTGATCGGCGTCTTCCTGGCTCTCACGCTCGGCCTCGGCATCTGCCTGCTGGTGGCGGTCACCCGCCGCTTCAACATCCACCAGGTGGAGTCGGCGATGTTCGGCAGCCTGCTGACGGTGACCGACGGCGACCTGGCCCTGCTCGTCTTCGCGGGAATCCTGGTCTGCGTCCTGCTGGCTCGGGAGTACAACGGGCTGCTGCTCGATTCCTTGAGCCCGCCGCTCGCCAGTGTCGAAAAGATCGACTCGGCCTATGTCGAGTACCTCTTCGCGGTGCTGTTGACGGTGGCGATCGTGGTGAGCCTCAAGGTGATCGGAGCGCTGCTCGTCGAAGCCCTGGTGGTGGTGCCCGCCGCGGCGGCGCGCAACCTGGCGCGAAGCACGCGCGGCTACCTGTTGTGGAGCATCGGCATCGCCTTCCTGGCCGGCGCCGGGGGCCTCGGCATCTCCACCCGCCTGCTCGTTCCCACGGGCGGCGCTGTAGTACTGGCACTGAGCTTGCTATTCTTTGTCACACTTGCTGTGGGAGCTCTCCGGCTGCGCAGGCCGGGCCGCCGCGCTCCCCAGATCCGCCCAAAAGGAGGCACAACATGAGCCCAATGAAACGTTTCGCCCTCTACGTTTTCGCCCCGGTGGTACTCCTCGGCCTCACCGCCGCCCTCCGGGCGGAGGACAAGGCCGTCAACGTCGTGGAGGTTCAACTGAGCGAGTACAAGATCGACATGCCCGACACCCTTCCCGCCGGGCCGACGAACTTCATCCTGCACAACGAGGGAGGCAAGTCCCACAGCTTCAAGATCGAAGGGCCGGGGCTCGACGGACCCTTCTCGGCACCTATCCCCGCCCACACGAAGGGTGCGCTCCAGGTGACGCTCCAGGCCGGCGAGTACAAGGTGACCTGCCCGATCGGAAGCCACTCCATCAAGGGAATGACGAAGACGCTCACGGTTACCGCGAAAACGGAAGGGTAGGACGCCCTCGTCAGAACAGATCGCGATCCGGCCACGTCTTGACCTGACCCACCGCTTGCCACATCGCGCCGTCGAGCTCGCTGCTCAGGCCGTCTGAATCCTTCGGTCGCGAGTTGAAGAGCACGACCCAGGTCAGGCCGTTGCCGGCGCGCACCATCAGTGTCGCCGTGCCGTCGAGCGATCCGGTGTGCCACCAATTGGCATCGCCACCCGCGGGTCGCACCGACCATCCCATGCCGTACCAGGTGTCAGTGCCCACCCACAGGGGAGGCGCGGGCCGGGCGATCATCTGCTGGATCGACTGAGGGCGAAGGATCTGCGGGTGATGGTGCCGGCCATCCACCGCGCCGATGAACCGGGCCAGGTCCGTCGCCGAGGCGATCCAGCCGCCGTGCGAGTCCATCGCTTCGATGAACCAGCCCCCGTAGGGCCAGGGCAATTTCGATGGGCCTTCAGGAAAGACGGACTGCGTCAGTCCTTGTCCCGGAAAGCCGTAGTAGCGCACCTCGTTGGGCGCGCGCTCCCGGAGCCGGGTGCGGCCGAGGCGCATGGCGGTGACTCCGGCGGGGCGCAGAATCCGGGTCTTGACGAAGTCTTCATAGCGCTCGCCCGTGGTCTTCTCGATGATGCGGCCGAGCACGCAGTAGCCAAAGTTCGAATAGGCGTACTTTGATCCGGGGGCGAACTGGAGAGGCTTCTCCAGCATGTAGCGAATGATCGTTTCGGCGTAGGCCGGCGGGGGAACGCCCATCGCCGCGGCGATCTCGCGCGACTGAAACATCGGATCGAAGCTCTTGTCCCGATCCCATCCGCCCGAATGTTGCAGGAGGTTGCGGATCGTGATCTTGCCGAGCTCCGGGTTGACGTGGGCGCCGGGGCGGGGCTTGAGGTCCTTGAGCCGGTCGAAAGCCTTGTCGTCGAGGCTGAGCCGTCCCTCCTCCACGAGCTTGAGGATGGCGGCGGAGGTGAGCGACTTGGACAGACTGGCGATGCGGAACTGCGAATCCGGCTGGACGCGCGTGCGGTTCTCCCGGTCGGCCCAGCCAATACCATGGGCGAGGATCAGCCGGCCGTCCTTGACCACCGCGACGGAGCCGCCGGGGATCTGCCACTTCACCATGAGGTTCGAGACGATGCGGTCGAAGCTCGCCAGCTCCGGGACGGGAGCCCCGGTGATGGGAATTCCCCCCGGCTGGCGGGCCGGACGGTGAGGGGCTCCGTTGACCAGGAGCGGGACCAGGACAGCCAGGGCGGTCACGAGAACGGCTCGTCCAACTCGGTAGCGAATCATCGGAATGATCTCCGTTGAGGGGGGTCTTCGCAAAGAAGACTTCACTTCTTGCATCCTCACCGTCCCAACTCCAGCACCGCCCACCGCGGCGGACACCAGAACCGTACGGGCAGCACGGACATCCCCACTCCGGAGTTGATGAAGAGCGTCGTCACGCCGCGGGAGTTGGGCGCCGCGAAGTCGAAACGGCCGTGATCGTAATAGGTGCCGAGGGCGGAGCGGGTCGTCAGGGGGCCGGCGAAGGGAATCCTGACCTGTCCGCCGTGGGTGTGGCCGGCGATCACGGCGTCGAGCCCCCGCCAGGCGGCCTCCCGCGCCACGTCCGCCATGTGGGAGAGGACGACGACCGGCGTCCCCGGCGGCACCTGGGGGCTTCGCGCGAGAGCCATGGCGAGGCGCGTACCCCTCGTCCCCACGCGGAACCCCGGGGGCTTGTCCGTGCCGGGCGGCAGGGCGAGGGGCTCGTTCAGCAGCACTCGGCCGTCGTGATTTACGACCTTCAGATTCCGGTAGACGACGGTGCCGCCGCCCGAGGCCCAGAGTCCGACCGTGCCGGTCAGGGGCCGGCGGTAGGAATGGTTCTCCCCGTGCGCCTGCCAGCCTCGGGGTTCCGGCCGATCGGCCTGCCAGGCCTTGGCCAGCACCTGGAGACGGTCCGGCAGCACCTCGGTCCGCACCTTCAGGCGGTACCAGCGGCCCGGCCGGGGATCGACGCCCGAGCTCAAGCTGTCGTGCGGGCCGTCGAAGCCCGAGCCGCTGGCGATGAGCGAGAAGGCTCCCGTTTGATCCCACTTGGAGCCGTCGCGATGAAACGAGATCAGCCGGTCGTCGCCCAGAACGTAGTGGCTATGAACGCTGAGGCCCACTCCGGCCTTCTGATGGTCGATCCACGCGTCGCAGGTCACCTCGTAGCCGCTCCAGGCGAGAGGTCCGCCAACGTCCGTGATCGCGGTGGGCGACGGATCGTAGTGACTGAAGAAGTTCCGGTACGGCTGGCCCCGCCGCGCGCCGTAGAGACGGTCGCCCTGCAGATTCACCGGCTCGAACGGCGGTCGCCACGACCAGGCGAGAGAGTCCTCGCCCACCTGGGTGTTGAGGCCCAGGAGGAGGATGCCGCCGTCCGGTCCGATCCGCCGTCCCTCGTTGGAGAGCCACGTCAGGCCTGCCCGGTCCAGCCGGTCCACCAGCTCTCCCTGGTGCTCGCTGTGACCCTGGATGGCAATGACGGGAGCGATGCGGCGCAGGGCGGCGACATAGGCGGCCGTGGTGGCGGCGATCGTCTCGGCGTTCTTTGGATTCGGGACGTCGTGGATCAGATCGCCGCTGATGACGATCAGGTCCGGCTTGACGGCGGCGACTTCGTTCAGCAGGCGGTGGAGAAGAGGCATGTCGCCCCGGATGTGGAGGTCCGAGAGATGGGCGATGCGCATCCGCGGCGCCGCGAGGTCGATCCGCTCCACGTCGCGGAAGAGGAGGAGATGAGGCTCGATCCAGAAGGCGTCGGCGAGGCCCAGGAGCGCGACCAGGGCCAGAATCAGGACAATAAAGCGCTTCTTCAAGAAGGGCTCAGCCGCCGCGGATGCGGTGCACCCGCATCAGATTGGTGAGGGGCCGCTCGCGCACGGGGTGGCCCATGAGGATGATGATCAGATCGCCGGGCTTGACGAGCTGCGCTCCCAGGAGCTCGCGCTCCACCACCTGGACGATGTCGTCCAGGCTCCCCACTTGGAGCTCGGCGACGAAAGGGCGCACGCCCCAGACGAGCTGGATCTGGCGGGCCACCCGCTCGTCGGGAGTGAAGGCCATGATCGGCGACTGCGGGCGGTAGCGGGCCACCAGCCGGGCGGTGAAGCCGCGCTGGCTGAAGGCCACGATGCGGCTGACGCCGAGCTGCTCGGCGGCGTAGACGGCCGCGGCCGAAACCATGTCGGGAACCTCCAGGGCGAGCTCGTGATCCGCGGTGTGCTCCTCATCCATGGCGAAGGCGCGCCGCGCGTGCACGTGGCCGAGGGGCTGGAGGGTGTGGCGCTCCGAGCCCTCGCGGGCGTAGTTCTCCGCCTCCTGGATGATCTGCGCCATGGTCTCGACGACCAGCACCGGGAACTTGCCGGCGGCGGTCTCGCCGGAGAGCATGAGGACGTCGGCGCCGTCGAAGACGGCGTTGGCCACGTCCGTGGCCTCGGCGCGGGTGGGCCGCGGCTGCTCGATCATCGACTCGAGCATCTGGGTGGCCACGATCACCGGCTTGCCGGAGAGCTGGCCGGCGGCGATGATCTTCTTCTGCAGCACGGGCACCTTGTAGAGAGGCACCTCCACCCCGAGATCGCCGCGGGCCACCATGAGGCCGTCGGCGGCCTCGGCGATCTTGTCCAGGTGCTCGATGGCGGTCGCCCGCTCGATCTTGGCGATGATCGGAATGCGGCCCCCGGCCGCGGTGGCCACGGCGCGCACCGCCTCTACGTGGGCGCCTTCGCCCACGTAGCTGGCGGCCAGGAAGTCGGCGTTCTCGGCCATGGCGAAGGCGATGTCCGAGCGATCCTTCTCCGAGACCTCGAAAGGGAGGGCGCTGTCGGGAAGGTTGATCCCCTTGCGGGTCTTCACCGGGCCGCCGTTGATCACCCGGGCGCGCACCCGGTCGCCCTCCTTGGATTCGATCCTGAGCTCGATGAGCCCGCCGTCGATGAGCACCCGCTCGCCGGGCTCGATGTAGGAAAGGATGTCGGAGTCGACGGGCAGCTCGGCGCCGTCAGGCCCGAGGACGACCTCCTGATCGGCCTTGAGCATGCGGGGCTCGTCCGGAATCTGGCCGAGCCGGTACCGTGGCCCCATGAGGTCGAGGGCGACGGGAAGGTAGACCTTCTCCTCGGCCGCCACCTTCCGCACCCGGCGCAGAGTCTCCCGGTGCTGCTCCTGGGTGCCGTGGGAGAGATTGAGGCGAAACAGGTCGACGCCCGCCCGCACGAGCCCCCGCAATACCGTCTCATCCCGGCTCACCGGCCCCAACGTCGCCATGATCTTCGCTCTGCGCTCCATGGCGGCGGAGTATATAGGGCGCCTGGAGGTCCTGCTTATGCAGCATCAGCTATAATTGTCCTCCTGACGCTGCCGGACTGGCCGGCGGCACGACGATCAACGCGATCGACGAAGGAGGACAACTCGATGAGAACCAGAACCCTGTCCCTGATCGGCGCCTTGGCGCTCTGCTTCATGGCACTCACGGGAGTGGGGACGGCGAGCGCCGCCTGTCCTGTCAACTTCTGTCTCCAGGCCCGGCAGGAGTGCCTGAGCACCTGTCCCTGCGCCATCTTCACCTGCAAGCCGGCGAGTTGCAGCTCGCAATGCGTCTGTCCGATCTTCTGCCCGTAGGCTGAAGGTGCCCCTGCCGCGCCGGCGGGCGCGGCGGGGGGTGGCGTGGCCCCGTGTTACCATTCCCCTCCCTGAAACGGCGTCAAGGCGCCGCCCAAACTCACTCGGCGAGGTCTCCAGATGTTCGACGGTCTTCAGAACAAGCTCCAGGATGTCTTCCAGCGGCTCAAGGGAGAGGGACGGGTCACTCCCGAGGCGCTCGACGCGGCGCTACGGCAGATCCGTCTGGCCCTGCTGGAGGCCGACGTGCACTTCCGGGTCGTCAAACCCTTCATCGACCGGGTTCGCGAGCGGGCCTCGGGCGCGGACGTGCTGGAGAGCCTGACTCCGGCGCAGCAGGTGGTGAAGGTCGTCCGCGACGAGCTCGCCTCACTGCTCGGCGAGGAGGGGACGGAGCTTCGCCTCGATGGCCGGCCCGCCGTGGTCATGCTCTGCGGCCTTCAGGGCTCGGGCAAGACGACGACCGCCGGCAAGCTCGCCAAGCGTCTGAAGAAGACGGGTAAGCATCCGCTGCTGGTCGCCGGCGACTTGCAGCGCGCCGCCGCCGTCGAGCAGCTCAAGCAGGTGGGCAAGGGGGTCGAGGTGCCGGTTCTCGAGCCCGAGCCTGGGGAGACGGTGGCTGCCCTCGGCGCCCGCGCCCTCGCCGTCGCCCGCCAGCGCGGTCACGACGTGGTGATCATGGACACCGCCGGCCGCCTGCACGTCGACACGGCGCTGATGGACGAGATCAAGCATCTCGCCGACACCATCAAGCCCACCGAGATCCTTTTCGTGGCCGACTCGATGACCGGCCAGGACGCGGTCAAGAGCGCCGAGCAGTTCGCCCAGGTGCTGCCGCTGACGGGCGCCATCCTCACCAAGCTCGACGGCGACTCCCGCGGCGGCGCGGCCCTCTCGATCCGCACCGTGGCGCAGGTGCCCATCCGCTTCGTGGGCGTGGGCGAGAAGGCGGCCGATCTCGAGCTGTTCCACCCCGAGCGCATGGCCTCGCGCATGATTGGCATGGGCGACGTGCTGTCGCTCATCGAGGCCGCCGAGCGCGGGCTCGACTCCGCCGAGACGGAGCGGCTGGCGAAGCGGATCGTCAACCAGCAGTTCACCCTGGAAGACCTGCGCGATCAGCTCCGTCAGCTCAAGAAGTTGGGTCCTCTGGCCTCCGTGCTGGAGATGCTCCCCAAGGTCGGCCCCCTGCGCGGCCTCGACGCTTCGAGCGTGGACGAGAGTGGCCTCAAGAAGGTGGAGGCCATCATCAACTCCATGACGCCCCAGGAGCGGCGGCGGCCGGACGTTCTCAACGGCGGCCGCAAGAAGCGCATCGCCATGGGCTCGGGCACATCGGTCGCCGAGATCAACCGCCTGCTCAAGCAGTACCGAACCATGCAGAAAATGATGAAGGGCGTTCAGGGCAAGTGGCTGAAGCGCGCCATGGGGATGGGCGGCGGAGCGCGTGCGTAGCTTGTACACCACCGTAAATGGGTGATAAGGTACGCCTATGAAAGCCGCATTGAAGGTCCAACTGACTTCAGAAGACGACTACGACGTGCCGCGCTCCGAGCGACGTGAGGCGAAGCGGGCGCTCGAGGCCATCAGCAGGGCCATGCAGGCGATCAAGTCGAATCTCGATTGCAGCGCTGCCACCCTTCAGCGGCTGGAGGTTAAGCTCGCGGATGCTCCCCGATGAGCATCAGCCAGGAGCTTTGGGACACTTTCCGTAAGCTGGCAGCCCTGGAGGCGAGAACCGAAGACGTGGTCCGTGGAGTCGAGCGGGTCGAGGACAAGATCGACGGTCTCATCGAGCGTCTTTCCCGACTTGAGGCACAGGTTGGGTACTTGCGGGAGAACGTCCGCAACGAGATCTTGGCAGACCTCAAAGCCGAGATGGCGGTGCTGAAGCTCACCCTCGACGGCCACGTACTGAGTGTTCCCAAGTCTCTTGTGACTGCCGAATCATCAACTCCGTGAGGCCGCAGAGCGGCGGCGGCCGGCGTGGGCATACCCTTGATATAGAGTTAAGGTTATTATCGGAATCTCTGAACCGCCGGAACGGCCGGCGGCAACGATCCACCTGATCGACGAAGGAGAGATCCGATGAAAACAAGAATCCTGTCCCTGATCGGCGCCCTGGCGCTTTCTCTCGTGGCCATTACGGGCGTTGGAACGGCCGAGGCAGCGACCTGCCCGATCAACTGCGCCAAACTAGAGCAACAGTGCCTGAGCGGCTGCCCCTGCGCCGAATTCATCTGCGATCTGAATAACTGCTGGTCGCAGTGCGTGTGTCCGATCTTCTGCCCCAGCAACTCGTAGCGCCGGGTAGCTGACCCGACCCGTGAGGCTCCAGCTTCCCGCGCGGGGCTCCGGCTCCGCGAGTTGGGTTGCCGGACCGCGGGTCGGATCACCCGCGAGAGCCGCGCTTCGACACCATCCGGGCCTGCCTGACGCCCGCGCGGTCCACGCCGGTCACGCGTTGAGGCTTTGCGAAGCCGCCCATTCCCTGCTAAACTCGCCCGTCTTTGCGCGCCCTCCCTTAAGCGGGGGCCCGGGAGCACTTCGCGCGGGATGAGCCGTGCACGGGTCTCGCGCCGCAAGCAACTGAGAACTTGGAGGCTTCAAGATGCTGACGATTCGGCTGCGCCGCATGGGCGCCCGGAACAACCCCTTCTTCCGCGTGGTGGTTTCCGACTCGCGGAACACCCCGACGGCGGCCGCCGTGGAAGAGATCGGTCACTACGACCCGACGAAGAACCCCGCCCAGGTCACGATCGACGCGACTCGCGCCGACTTCTGGGTCGGCCGTGGCGCGCAGATGTCGCCCACGGTCAAAAAGCTGCTGCAACGCACTAAAAAGAGCGCCTGACCGTGCCCGAGCTCGCCGACGACATCAAAGAGCTGGCCCGGCTGCTGGTGGACGAGCCCGATGCCGTGGAGGTCGGGGAGGTCCCCAACCGGCGGGGAGGCGGCATCCTGGAGCTGAAGGTCGGCCCCGACGATCTGGGCAAGGTGATCGGCCGCCAGGGGCGGACGGCACGGGCGATGCGCACGCTGCTGGAAACCCGCGAGGATCGGCGGGGAGTGCGCTATGAGCTCGAAATCCTCGAAGACTGAAGCCGCCGGTCTTTCCGCGGCCGGCATTGCCGCGGCGTCGCGGCGGGACGACCTGCCGGAAACCATCACCGTGGGCCGCGTGCTGCGCCCTCAAGGGGTGCGCGGCGAGGTCGTGGTCGAGGTGCTCTCGGACGTGCCGGAGCGCTTCGCGCCGGGCAGCCGGCTGATGGGAGTGCGCGAGGGGAAGCCCGGCTTGACGGTGGAGGTGGCCGCGAGCCGGCCTCATAAGAGCGGCGCCGTGGTGCGGTTCGCGGGTTCCGAGGACCGCGACCAGGCCGACGAGCTACGGGGGCTGTGGCTGGAGATCCCCCGCTCTCAGGTGCCGCCGGCGGAGCCCGGCACCTATTACCAGTACGAGCTCGTCGGCTGTCTGTGCCGGGTGAGCGGCGAGGAGCTGGGACGGGTCGCCGAGGTGGTGGAGGATGGCGGCGGTCTGCTGCTGATTATTGAGGGTGAGAGCGAGGGGGAGAGGCGGCGGATTCCGGTGCCGTTCGTCCGCGAGTTCCTGCGGGAGGTGGACGTGGCGGGAGCGCGGATCGATCTGGAGCTGCCGCCGGGGCTGGTCGAGACATGCGCGTCCAGGTCCTGACCATCTTCCCCGAATTGTTCGCGCCGTTCCTCGCGACCAGTCTGGTGGGGAGGGCGATTGAAAAGGGGCTCCTGGAGGTGCGGGTGCACGATCTCCGGGGCTTCTCGGAGGACCGTCACCGGAGCGTCGACGACGAGCCGTATGGCGGCGGCGGCGGAATGGTGATGACGGCGCCGCCCTGGATTCGCGCCGTCCGGGCGGTGTCGAACCCGTCGGGGGATTCCTGGCGGGTGCTGCTCTCGCCTCAGGGGGCGCGGCTGGACGAGGCGAAGGTGCGGGAGCTGGCGGCGCGGACGCAAGGCGATGCCGGCGATCTCGTCCTCCTCTGCGGGCGGTACGAGGGGATCGACGAGCGGGTGCGCCTGACGGTGGTGGACGAGGAGGTCTCGATCGGCGATTACGTGCTGTCGGGCGGCGAGCTGCCGGCGATGGTGCTGATCGAGGCTCTGTCGCGGCAGGTGCCGGGGGTGGTCAAGCTGGCGGACTCGGTGGAGAATGACAGCTTCCGGGCCGGCCTGCTGGATCACCCGCACTACACCCGGCCCCCGGTGGTCGAGGGGCTGGCGGTACCGGAGGTGCTGGCCGGGGGTGACCACGCGGCGATCCGCCGCTGGCGGCAGCGGGAGGCTCTGCGGGCGACGCTGGCCAAGCGGCCGGATCTGCTGGCGGCGCCCGAGGCGCTGGCGCGGTTGACCCCGGAGGAGCGGCGGGTCTTTGAGCAAGTGCGGGACGAGGTGCGAAGAGACGAGAAGTGAACGGCTGCTTGCGCGGCCATTCTGAAATGAGAATAATGACGGAAACGTCCCTTGGCGCTTCCGTCGGTTGAGAGGTGAGTCATGAACCAGTTGGATCAGGTCGAAAGTGCGTACTACCGGCAGGGCCATCCCGACTTCAAGCCGGGGGACTCGGTTCGCGTCCACGTGCGCGTGGTCGAGGGAGACAAGCATCGTATCCAGGTCTTCCAGGGCGTCGTGATCGCCCGCCGCGGTGGCGGCACTCGGGAGAACTTCACGGTGCGCAAGATCTCCGGCGGCATCGGCGTCGAGAGGATCTTCCCCTTCCACTCCCCCAACGTCGACAAGATCGAGGTCGTGCGCCGTGGCCGGGTGCGCCGCGCCAAGCTGTACTACCTGCGGAATCTGCGCGGCAAGGCGGCTCGCATCGACGAGCGCCGGGAAGACAAGGGCCGGTCCTGAAGACCGGCCGGCTGCTTTAAGCCGGCGTACCGGACGGTGGCTGAGAAAGGAGTCGCGGTGAGCAGGGCGCCGAGACCCGCGGCCCAGCCGGCCCGGGCGATGATCGAGCTGTTCCTGGAGGCCTACCGTCTTCGCCTGCTGCGCGGGCTGGAGGACGGCTTGGGCCGCCACGGCTACGGCCTCATCGCGGGAGTCGACGAGGTGGGCCGCGGTTGCCTCGCCGGTCCGGTGGTCGCCGCGGCCGTCATCGTGAATACCCGCTGCCTGGTCCCCGGGGTGGACGACAGCAAGAACCTCAACGCCGCCGAGCGGGAGCGCGCCGCGGCGGCCATCCGCTCCACCGCGGTCGCCACCGCCGTCGCCGAGGTCTCGCCGCAGGTCATCGATCGCGTCAACATCCTCGAAGCGACCCGCCAGGCCATGCGGGAGGCTCTCTCAGGGCTGCGCCCGGCGCCCGACTGCGCCGTGGTCGACGCCGTCGCCCTCTCCGGCTTCCGTTTCCCCTGCTTTCCCGTGGTGCGCGGCGACTGCTTCAGCTATGCCGTGGCCTGCGCCTCGATCGTCGCCAAGGTGGCGCGCGACCGGATGATGGTCGAGCTCGACCGAAAGTACCCGATGTACGGCTTCGCCGCCCACAAGGGCTACTCGGTGCCCGAGCACCTCGAAGCGCTCGCGATCTACGGCCCCTCCCCGGTCCACCGCCTCACCTTCCAGCGCGTGCTCCCCCGCGAGGCGGACTGCTGATGGCCATTCAGCGCGAGCAGGTGGTGCAGACGGCGGAGAAGTACGTCTCCCGGGGAAAGATCGAGCCGGCCATCCGCGAGTACCGCAAGCTGCTGGCGGACAACCCGAACGACATCAACACGCTGAACAGGATCGGCGACCTCTACGCCCGCATCCAGCGCATCGACGAGGCCGTCGACTTCTTCACCCAGATCGCCGAGCAGTACTCGACGGAGGGCTTCTTCGTCAAGGCGATCGCCATCTACAAGAAGATCATCAAGCTCGACCCGACGCGTCTCGAGGTCTATGAGAAGCTCGCCGAGCTCTACCACAAGCAGGGGTTGGTCAACGAGGCGCGCACCCAGTACCAGGTGCTGGCGGACTATTACCAGAAGCACGACAACGCCGCCTCGGCCATTGCCATCTACCAGAAGATGGCGGACCTGGAGCCCAACAACCCCAGCTACCACGTCAAGCTGGCGGAGATCTACCAGCGCCAGCAGCTCATCGAAAAGGCGATGTCCGAATACCGGGTGATCGCCGAGATGATGCTCGCCCACGACCGCTCCCAGGACGCGGCCCAGGTCTACGAGCGGGCGCTGGACATCGACAGCACCAACGTGGGCTTCATTCAGGACGCCCTGACCCGGCTGCGCGCCTCGGGCAATACCGCCGCCGCCGCCCGCTTCCTCTCGATCGCCGCCGAGCGCAATCCCCAGGCCGGCCGGTTGGCCCATCTGACGCGGATGGACGAGCCCCTCGCCGAGGTCGCCCCGGCCGCCGCTCCAGTCGTTCCGGTGCCGCCAGTTTTCGAGGCCCGAGCCGAGCCCCCGCGTCCCGTCCCGCCACCGAAGCCTGAGGCACCCCCGGCTCCTCCAGTCGTGTCCCGGGCGCCGGAGCCCCGGTACGTTCCGCCTCCGCCCCCTCCCCCGGTCGCCGAGCCGTTGGGCGAGGAGCCGCAGATCTACGGGGGTGCGTTCCCGGAGATCGAGATTGAAGAGGAGGACGATCTCGCTGCCACGATGCAGGCCGCGGCCGCCGCCCTCGTTCCCGGGCTGGCGGCTCTTCCCTTCGACGATCCCGCCGCCGGGCCGGCCGTCCACGAAGAGGAGATTGATCTCGATCTCGACGAGGTCTTCGTGCTCGACATGGAGAGCGACGACGAGCCGGCGAGCCTCGTCAAGCCGCCGCCGGACCTGGCCACGGACGGGGGTCTGCGCCTCGGCTCCGCCTGGGCCGCGGACGGCAAGGAGGCCGCCGCGGCGCCGGTGCCACAAGAGCCGGAGGTCGAGGAAAGGCTCGGGAAGGGTATCGAGAGTCTCCCCGAGATCGACTTCGAGCTCGAAGTGGAGCCGGAAGCCGTGCTGCTCACTCCAGCCGCTCCGGAAGTGACGGCGCCGGCACCCGAGCCGGCGGCTCCGGCCGCGGATCTCAGCCAGTTCGACTCGCTCCCCAGCCTCGGCGGCGAATTCGTCTTCGACCTGGACGAGGATCTGCCGCCCCTGGAAGGCCCGACCTGGACCGTCGAGCCGGAGTCGCGGCCGTACGAGCCGGAGACGCTTCGCATCGACGCCGATCTCCTGGAGCGGACGGCGGCCGAGCTGCAGCCGCGGCCGGTAGAGAGGGACGAGGATCTCGTCAGCGAGGCCGAGGTCCTGGCGAAGTACGGGCTCGAGGAAAAGGCCCTGGAGCGTCTTCGCGACGCCCTGCGGATCCGCCCTCAAAATCTTGGCGCCTATGCCCTGATGATCCAGATCCACCTGGAGAAGGGACGCCACGACCGGGTCGTGGAGCTGGCCCGAGCCATGTCCCGGATCGCCGCCGAGACGGGCGACAGCTACCTCTGGCCAAAGTCGCGGCGGCACCTCGTCGACGCCGGCTACCGCCTCGACGGCGACCACGTGCAAGCCGGACCGCACGGCATCCTGGAGGAGGCGGCCCCCGCTCCCAAGCCCAGGGCGCCGAAGACGGTGCCCCCGCCGCAGGCCACCACCCCTCCTCCGGCGCCGGCACCCGAGCCGCCCGCGATGGCTCCGGTGGCAACGGCTCCGGTGGCGAGCGCTCCTCCCACCCCTGCGGCTCCGCCTCCGCCGGTGGCGCGGAAGAAGCCCGCCGGGAGCATCGATCAGATGTTGCAGGGCATGCTCGACCAGCCGAGGCGGCCTCGTCCGCCGGCCCCGGTGCCTCCACCCGTGGTGGCTGAGCCCATTTCGGCCCCGGTGACACCGGTGATGCCGGTCGCCCCGCCGCCGCCCATGGCGAGCGCTCCGCCGCCGCCGCCGATGCAGGCCCCGCCGCCCACGGCGTCGCGGCCCGGCTTCTTCAACCCGCTGGAGATCGGCGAGATGATCGAGCGGGAGGAGATGGACTGGGACGAACCGGAGGCGGCCGGCCCTTCTCCTTTCGAGGTTCTCCGGCCGCCGGCTTCTTCTCCTGGAGCGCCGGAGCTCCAGGCGCAAAGTCTTTATCCGGGCCTCGACGACACGGGCGGCATGAGCTGGCTCGACGAGGCGGACAAGCGCCGCCCAGGCAAAGAGGGACGCTCCGAGCGTCTGTTCGACGAAGAGGAGGACTTCTTCGACCTGGCTGGCGAGCTCGAGCAGGAGCTTTCCCAGGAGGATGGTTTCCAGCCGGGCGACGGCCTCTTGGGGCAGCAGGCCGAGCAGTCGCTGGAGGAGATCGTCGAGGGCTTCAAGAAAGGGGTCGCCGAGCACCTTTCGCCGACCGACTACGACACGCACTTCAACCTCGGCATCGCCTACCGGGAGATGGGCCTTCTGGACGAGGCCATCGGCGAGTTCCAGATCGCCGCCAAAGAGCCCACCCACCTGGTGCTCTGCTGCTCCATGCTGGGTCTCTGCTTCCTCGATAAGGGACTGCCGGAGCTGGCCGTCCGCTGGTACCGCCGCGGCCTCGATACTCCGGGCCTCAGCGAGGAGGACAACCTCGGCCTCCACTATGACCTCGGTTGCGCCTACCTCGGCCTGGGCGACAAAGAGTCCGCCTACAAGGTCTTCGTCGACCTCTACGGCATGGACACGAACTACCGCGACGTCGTCGCGCGGATCGAGGAGCTGGGGCCTCGGTAGGGTAGCGCCACTCCGGCCCCAGCTATCAACGCCTGGACCTTTGGAGTTCCTGTCGGTCTCAACAGCAGGCTCACTGGAAGATTGTTTGGCCGCGAAGGTTCGCACTTTCAAACACCTCTCATCAGACTCTGGTCACGCGCGCAATGCAGATGCCCGCAAGGAGTCAAGGCTCCGCTCCGAGTCACTCGGTCTGGCGCTACGGTCCAGCCTAGTATCCCATCTTTCAAGAGGGCGGCACGCAGATGTTCGACCTCAAGATTACCGGTCTTAAGAGTGGCCCGTTCCAACTATCGTGGGGATTGACGAGGTTGAGGAATCAGCGTAGGATCTTGAAATCTAGAAAAATGACGGCGTTCTGGAGGTTGGTCGCCATATGCGAAGTACTGGTGAGTTGGGCCGAAAACATCAGGCTAAACTATTGCAAGGAGCGTCATGCCAAAAGACTCCATCGTTCCAATAAGTGACTCGCTCGCAAAGTCACTTGAGCGCCTTTTCAAGGCTGGAGGTTTTGCGCTCGCGTTCGGGTTTGCAGGGCTGCTTCTGATTATGGTGGCAAATTTCTCAAGCACGGATTTAAAACTGCCAATCTTTATCGTTGGCTGCATCCTTACTTTCATCTGTCTCTTTTTTTTCCTCTTCAGCAGCCTTCGTGCGCGAAAGGTGACGCAGCGCATTAAAGATGATTTTCCTTTGCTGGATGCACTTCAACATACTTCGCTTCAGGTTACAGAGCTGGCATCCGTTACGCAGTCTTACGTCTTCAAGCATCTGGCGAAAGTCCAGAAGGCAATTGAGACCGTGAGTCCCATGATCGAATCATTGCCCGTAATTGGTCCTGCTGCTAAGAAAGTAGGTCTAACCGATTCAGCGAAACTTTCAGTCGTAATCGTTGCTGCTACCGAAGGTACGAAGGAAGTGGTTCTGGGTTTGCAGGAAGCAATTCGAACTGGCGACCTAAAAGCAATTCAAAAATATGGAAAGCAACTTGACATTGCGCTTAGAGATTTGAAAATTGCTCTTAAGGTCGACGCAGAAGCCTAGACGATGACTCTGGATCGAAGATATATTAACGATTACGCATCTAGCGATGTCGGCCAATTCGTTATTCTCTGCATGCGAGCGGATCTCGACTGATCCCCAAAGCCGAGCTAGGAGCAGATCGTTATGTGACTCCTTAGCCAGGAGTCGCGGCATGCGTGGTGGAGGAGCATGCGAGGAGCGCCCGGGCTCGTTTCTCCTGGAAGCAGTTCGGCCAGCAGGCGGCCCAGACGGATCGCCTCGTCGCACAGCACGACCTGCAGCAGGGTCGGTCCGGTCGCCGCTTGGCCTTCGTTGAACATAGGTAGAGCGTGCAGAGGACGGCGTCGAGGCGCTCGGCCAGCAGCTCCGGCGGCGGCACCCGGCAGGGGATGCCGACGGCGCGGATCTTCTGCTTAGCTCGCACCAGACGCTGGGCGGGGCGCGGAAGAAGCCCACTGGGAGCATCGATCAGATGTTGCAGGCATGATTGATCAGCCGAGACGGCCCCGCCCGGTGGCTCCGCCCGCGGCTCAAAGTCCGGTTGCGCCAGCCCCGGCGCCTCCGCCGGTGGTGGCAGCGCCATCTCGACCCCAGCGGTCCCGGCTGCCTTGGCAGAGCCGCCGCCCGTGGCGAGCGCTCCGCCTCCACGGCCACCGCCGATACAGGCCCGCTTCCTTCAGCACCGCGGCCCGGTCTCTTCAACCCGCTGGAGATCGGCGAGATGATCGAGCAGGAGGAGTTGGACTGGGACGAACCGTAGCCGGGCGACGGCCTGCTCGCGCAGCAGGCCGAGCAGTCACTATGGCCTCGGCTGCGCCTATCTGGGGTTGGAGGACAAGGAGTCCGCCTACAAGGTCTTCGTCGACCTCTACGGCATGGACACGAATTATCGCGACGTCGTCGCGCGGATTAAGGAGCTGGGGCCGCGGTAGGGCCACTGCTATTACGTCCCCGCGTCGTGCGCGGGATTGGTGTCCAGAGCCGCACTCAACGCTCATGCAGCTCATCGCGAGAGGGAGGTCTACCCCCGAGGTGACGGCTCTGGTTGAGGAGGCGTTCCAGAGTTTCGACCTCCTTCAGCCGGCGGGCGAGGAAGCGCTGCTCGGCAGGATTGCCGGCGAGGTCGAGGGCCCGGCGGTAAGCGCTGGCAGCCTCGCTGGCGCGGCCTAGACGGCGTAGCAGGTCGGCGCGGGCGGCGGGGAGCAGGTGATAGGCGGGGAGCGCTCCGCTTGTTTCGAGATCGTCCAGGATGCGAAGGCCCGCCTCCAGGCTGTAGCCTTGGGCGACCGCGACCGCCCGGTTGAGCTCGACGACGGGGGATGGCTGCATGCCGAGGAGCAGACGGTAGAGCTCGGCCATCTGCCGCCAGTCGGTTTCGGCCGCCGTCGCGGCGCGGGCGTGGAGAGCGGCGATCGCGGCTTGGAGGGCATAGGGTCGCGCGCCACCACGTCGGAGGGTCTCTTCGACCAGAGCCAGCCCCTCGGCGATCTCGGCGCGATCCCACAGCGAGCGATCCTGCTCCTCCAGGAGCACGAGCTCGCCCTCACGATCGAGCCGGGCGGCCCGGCGTGCGTGGTGGAGGAGCATCAGGGCGAGGAGCGCCCGGGGCTCGGTTTCTCTCGGCAGCAGCTCGGCCAGCAGGCGTCCAAGGCGGATCGCCTCGGCGCAGAGCTCGACCCGCAGCAGCGCCGGTCCGGCGGTCGCCGCGTAGCCCTCGTTGAACACCAGGTAGAGCGTGCAGAGGACGGCGTCGAGCCGCTCGGCGAGAAGCTCCGGCGGCGGCACCCGATAGGGGATGCCGGCGGAGCGGATCTTCTGCTTGGCCCGCACCAGCCGCTGGGCGAGCGTGGGCACCGGCACGAGGAAGGCCCTCGCGATCTCCTCGGTCCCAAGGCCGCAGAGGGTGCGCAGAGTGAGCGCCACCTGCGCCTCGACCGCGAGCGCCGGATGGCAGCAGGTGAAGATCAGCCGAAGCTGGTCATCCCCCAGCTCGCCGTCGTAGCCGCCTTCGAGCGGAGAAAGATCCGGCGGCTCGAAACGGGGCGCCGACCAGGAGAGGATTTGGCGCTTCTCCTCGAACCGCGACTGGCGCCGCAGGCGGTCGAGCCCCTTGTGGCGCGCCGTGCTCACCAGCCAGGCGCGAGGGTTGCCCGGCACCCCGGACTTCGGCCAGGCGCTCAAGGCCTCGGCGAAGGCTTCCTGAAGAGCATCCTCGGCGAGGTCGAAGTCGCCGCCGAGAAGCCGGATGAGGGTCGCCAGAGCCCGTTGCCGTTCGGTTCGGAAGACGTGCTCGACCTCCAGGCTCGCCTGTTCCCTCACCGCGCGGGTCGATTCTGCTGTGTAGGTCGTCATGGAATGGCGCGACGTGAAAACATCCCCTCCCGGTCCTTGTATCGGGATTGCGGGAGGGGATCTCCAGGATACCGCAAGGCGAGCGGGCAGCTACATCTTTTGGATCGGCCGCACTTCGATCGAGCCCATCCGCGCGCCGGGGATGCGGGCGGCGATGCCGGTCGCCTCGTCGAGGTTCGCCGCCTCGACGAGGTAGTAGCCGCCGAGCTGCTCGCGGGTCTCGGCAAAGGGACCGTCCGTCGTCACCGTCTTGCCGTCGCGCACCCGCACAGTGGTCGCCGTGGTGACCGACTGAAGAGGATTGCCGCCCTTGTAGTGGCCGCTCTGACGGATGCTTTCGGTGAACTCGTAATACTCCTTGTACGTCGCGCCCCGCGTCTCTTCGGACATGACCGCCCATGCGCTCTCGGGGCCGTAGATGAGTAGAAGGTATTCCATGGTCTCGTTTCTCCTTTCAAGGTAGGTCCGTTCTCTAGCCCGAATTTCTCACCATAGGTATGGGAAAGGGCTGTCTCCGGTGGTATAAGTGTTGTGTCGGCAGCACTTGTACCGCAAAAGGAGAACAGCCCAATGACAACAGACTGTAATGCTCAG
>Ga0134125_10000143_pt1 | contig 104747 bp, 84 predicted proteins | sample KB31751_FD_96464 | JGI IMG/M metagenome (GOLD analysis project Ga0134125, IMG submission 96464) | Terrestrial soil microbial communities with excess Nitrogen fertilizer from Kellogg Biological Station, Michigan, USA - KB3-175-1 | ecosystem: Environmental > Terrestrial > Soil > Unclassified ... | reverse complement strand
GCCGCGATTTCTTCGGGCGAGCCGCAGTCGGTATCCAATAGCTCGTCAATGGCGACACGCTTCATGATGGATTGGATGCCGGGTGGTCAGGTAGAAAATCAGACCTCGGCCAATTCTTCTTCGAGCAGTTGCTTGTTGTACAGGTCGGTGTAGTAGCCGTTGAGCGCGAGCAACTCCTCGTGCGTGCCTTGCTCCACAATGCGGCCGCCATGCAGCACGGCGATCATGTCGGCGTTGCGCACCGTGGAAACGCGGTGCGAAATGAAGATGGTGGTGCGCCCCTTCATCACCTCGCGCAGATGGTTCAGTATCTTGTCTTCGGTTTGCGTGTCCACGCTGGAGAGGGCATCGTCAAGAATCAAGATTCGCGGATTGCGAATCAGCGCACGGGCAATCGCCGTGCGTTGTTTTTGCCCGCCTGAGAGCGTAATACCGCGCTCCCCTACCATGGTGCGGTATTTTTCGGGAAAGCCCTCAATGTCGCCCGCAATGTTTGCGGCCTCCGCCGCGGAGCGTATCTGCTCCTCGTCGGTATTTTCGACTCCGAAGGCAATGTTCTCGCCGATTGTTTCGCTGAACAGGAAAGTTTCCTGCGGCACAAACCCAATGTTCTTTCGCAGCGTCTCCATCGGATATTCGCGCAAAGGTACGCCGTCAATCAACACGCTTCCCGGTGCCGCATCATAAATACGCGGGACCAGATTCATCAGCGTGGTCTTGCCCGAACCGGTCGGGCCCACAATCGCCAGGCTGGTACCCGCCGGAATGTGCAAATTCACATCATGCAGGATGGGCACGCCGTTATAGTCGAAATTCAAATTGCGGAATTCGATGTCGCCACGGATTTCGACCGTGGCCGGTTTCTTGACCACTGCCGGATCGTCCTGAATTTCCGGCTGCTCATGCAGGATTTCGTTGATACGGCCCATGGAAGCCGTACCACGCTGGAAAAGATTGATGACCCACCCCAGCGCGATCACTGGCCATGTGAGTTGCACCATGTAAAGGTTGAAGGCGGTGAAGCCGCCGACATCCATCCGTCCGTTGATCACTTCGCGCCCGCCCAGCCAAACGACCAAAACGATGGCCAGGCCAATCATCAATTCAAGAGTCGGCCACAACATTCCGGTAAGGCGAATAAGAAACAGGCTGCGGTCAATGTATTCCTTGTTCGATTTCTCAAAGCCTGCGATCTCAGCCTCTTCCTGCACATACGCGCGAATTACACGGACGCCAGAAAAATTCTCCTGCACACGGGCGGAAATCTCGGAAAACTGCGCCTGGATCTTCTCAAAGCGGTCGTGAATTTGCCGCCCAAAATACTGGATCACAACGCTCACCAGCGGCAGGGGAAGGAATGCGTAAATCGTGAGTTTGGGGCTGATGCTGATCATGAATCCCAGCGCGGCCGCCGTGGAAACAATTGTGTTTGCCGAATACATGATCGCCGGGCCCAGCAGCATTCGCACCGCGTTCAAATCGTTGGTGGCGCGGGCCATAATGTCGCCAGTGCGGTTTTTCTGGTAATACGAGTGGGAAAGAGTTTCCAGGTGCTGAAACAGGTCGTTGCGAAGGTCGAATTCGATCTCGCGCGAAATGCCGATCATGATCCAACGGGTCAGGTACTGGAATATGCCCTTGACCCCGGCGATCGCCAGCAAGAGGGTGGCATAAACAAATAATTTGTGCTGGGTTACGCCGTGCCACAGGTCGCCAATCGCCTTACCGACAATAAACGGCAGAAGGACGGCCGTGCCGTTATTCAGGAATACGCACAGGACGCTCCACGCGTACTGCACGCGGTATTTCTTGAGGTAAGGGGTGAGTGGGCGCAGACTTTTCGGGAGCATCAGTTCCTAGTAGATGCGATTCTACCAGTCCCAGGTGCAATTTTGCCGCGCCCACTCAGGCGACGGGGAGAGAGCCCGTCACACTCGGTCGTGCCGGAACGCATCCGCGCAAGCCAGCACGAGCAATACCGTCCAGCCGGTCAGAAATACCCAGCCACAACTCACTACGTATGAATACAGAACATCAATATTCATGACCAACGACCTTCAAATAAATTGGCCTCGAAATTCGAGGTGGTCTTTGCCCGTTGATTGTTTATAGTGTTGGACCACTTCATGAATCGCATTCATTCGGCCCAAGGTAGTGAGCCGGGTGTCGTCAAAAATTTGCTCAATCTGAGCCATCCAGCATTCCACTGCTCTGTCCACGCCGGCCGCCATTTCGTTCACAATAGCGTCCAGCACTACATTCCGGTTGATTGTCGCGGTGGCCATGGTTGCCTCGATTCTTTGTAAGCAGAAGAACCAGGGGAGAAAATGCTTTTCTCCCCTGTACACCTACTGGTTCAGTGGTTGCTGTTGCTGATCGGGCTGCTGCTGATTTTGCTGGTGCTGCTGGAAGCGCTCTGCCCGCTTGTCCAGGATTGCATTCAGTTTGGTTTTTTGATCCGGAGTCAGGATTTGATAGAGCTGTGACTCAACACGCATCTTTTCCACCGACATCTGTGCGATGGTCTGCGCTTGCTGGGCGGCTAAACTCTGCGCTTGTGCCTGATCAAAGCTGGCCGCCTCTACAAGCTGCCGTTCCTGCGCGCGATTTTGCCGCATCTGCTGCATTAAAGGCTGGAAAGCCGATTTCCCATTGGTCATGATCTGTTTGGCTTGTGCCCTTTGCGCATCGGTCAGGTCCAAACGATGGATCATGAATCCAAAGCCGGCGTCGCCGAACATTCCATCGTGTCCACCCCAGCGGCCGTGGCGGCCTGCGGTTTCAGAGACGGCCGTAATCGCCACGAGCAGCGTGACTACCAGCGCGGCGCCGATAAATTTTAAGCGATTGGATTTCATTGCTGATTCACCTCCGACCCTCATGAAAGTCTTCCGGAAGGCCGCTAGATTTGCTTGCACTTATATGAACACCATTTCCCAGACGGAAGCGGTAAAGAGTCAGTCAACTGGAGTAAAGTTTTGTAAAGCGGCAATCGCTGGACATTGACACTTCTTTACTCGAAAATGGCTGCCGCCGCTGAAAGAAGCTGCAAGAATAAGCAAAGGAATCAGGAGCTAGAGTGGATCGCATTCTTGTTATTGACGACGACGTTGAACTCTGCGGATTGGTTTCCGAGTATCTCGGCCCTGAAGGCTTCCAGGTGGAAGCGGTGCATGACGGACGAATGGGACTGGATCGCGCGCTCAATGGGAACTATTTGCTGGTCGTGCTGGACGTCATGCTTCCCGGAATGAACGGTTTTGACGTGCTGCGTAACATGCGCGACAAATCGCGAATCCCCGTTTTATTGCTCACCGCCCGCGGCGAAGATGTAGATCGCATTGTGGGACTGGAAATCGGAGCGGATGATTATCTGCCCAAGCCGTTCAATCCCCGCGAGCTTGTAGCGAGGATTCGCGCGGTATTGCGCCGCACCGCTCCCGGAAGCAGCGGCGATGGCGTCCCCGAAGCGGTAAAAGTCGGAGACGTCGAACTCGATCCCGCCACCCGCACCGTCCGTCAAAACGGCAAACCACTCGATCTGACTTCGGTCGAATTCAATTTGCTTGAGGTTTTGTTGCGGGAAGCTGGCCGCGTGGTAACGCGGGAGCGGCTTGTCGATTCAGTATTGAGCCGCAAGTTTTCTCCCTTTGACCGCAGCATTGATATGCACGTGAGCAAGCTGCGAAAGAAACTTGGAGACGGCGACGCGGGCGACGATCACATCAAGACGGTACGAGGCGTTGGCTACATTTTCGCGCGGCCTCGTCAGGCTGGCGCTGGAACGCATCAATGAAAATATTTACCAAAATTTTTATTTCTTTCTGGATCGCCCAGGCCTTGTTCTTCGTCCTGGTCGTTTTGGTCACCTGGGTCATCCGCCAGCAGAGCGAGGCCGGCACTGAAGCCGCACAGTCGAAGATCTTTAACGAAGCTGTGCTGGCGTACGAACAAGGTGGAACGGACGCGCTGCATAAGTATTTTGAAAGTGTAAGAGAGTCTCAACATATTCGCGCCGTCCTTTTGAATGATCAGGGAGACGACGTAAACGGCCGGCAGACTCCGGAGTGGATACGCAGAGGTGACCGCCAGCCGCCGGGAGTATCGGGAGATTTCTGGGGCGCGATTCCGCGCTTCATGGTCCTGCGCCAATCCATGACCTCCCCAAGCGGCCATCGATACACACTGGTGACCATCCAGTCGCCTTCCGGGCCATTTGGCCCTCGAGCCATGACGTGGCGCGGAATCCTCATCGGAATTATTTCCTCCGGGTTGGTGTGCTATCTCCTCGCTGGTTACCTTACCGGCCCTGTCGTACGACTGCGCGCGGCCACGCAGAAACTCGCCGCTGGTGATCTCTCTGCCCGCGCGGGTGGAAACAAGTCACGTCAAGGCGATGAAATCGCCCAACTGGTGCGCGATTTCGATACCATGGCTGAACGCCTGGAAAAACTTGTAAAGGCGCAGGCTCGCCTGCTCAACGATATTTCCCACGAACTACGCTCTCCGCTGGCCAGAATCAACGTGGCTTTGGCCCTGGCTCGCCAGCGCTCAGGCCCCGAAGCCGAAGCGTTTCTTGATCGCATGGATTTGGAATCGAACCGCCTGAATGAACTGGTGGAACGGCTGCTTACGATTGCCCGTCTGGATGCCAGTGTTGACGGCACGAAGAAGCTGTCAGTGGATATGGCGGACCTTATCGGGGAAATCGCCGAAGATGCCGATTTTGAAGCCCAGGGACGTGGCTGCCATGTGGTTGCCGTCATTCAAGACCCCTGCATGGTGAATGGGAATCCCGCGCTGCTGCACAGTGCGATTGAAAACGTAGTTCGCAACGCCGTGCGCTATACGCCGGAAGGTTCGGATGTGGAAGTGCGTCTGGAACAAGCGGACCGGGAATTCCAGCCGGAAGCGGTGGTCCGCGTCTCCGACCACGGTCCCGGAGTCCCGGAGGATTCGCTGGAAAAAATCTTTCTTCCGTTCTACCGCATAGACGACGCCCGCGGCCGCCAGACCGGAGGAGTGGGATTGGGGCTGGCGATCACTGAGCGTGCCGTTGAGCTGCATGGCGGTGCGGTGCGCGCCTCCAACCGCAAAGGTGGCGGGTTGACGGTTGAAATCCGTCTCCCCCTCGCGGGCCCGCCCACTAAAGCGGCGGCGGTCAACCCTCCGGAGGCGCTTAATCTGGCTGGGCGTTAGAGCGTATTGCGGACAACTTTGTCTCCATTTCCTGGCTCCAACTCTGTGGGGGTTTGCTCTTCCCACGCATTCCTGATACACAATTGAGTACTCTGAAACCACACATAGGGCGGACCGGCCAGTAGAAGCGGGGCGGATTCCAAGCCAATGACAGGGAGATTTATAAGGATGAAGTGCCGTTTTCTCGCGGGTCTGTTGGTGGTGATTTCATTCTGTTTCCTGACAAGTTGCACCTCGAATTTCTCCTCTTCTTCGGACGGCCTCCTTTTTGTCGCCACCCAGGGAAATTCTTCGGTCTATTCGTTTGCCATTGATCTTTCCAACGGGAGTCTCACGGCCATCAACAAACCCGTGGGTGTTCAGGGGACGCCTCGTGCTATGGTTCTCAGTCCCGACGGTACCACCCTTTATGGAGTGAATGCGGAAGGCAGTGTTTGGAGTGCGCCCGTTAATACCGACGGCACGCTGGGTGCCGTGACTACGGTCCCGTTTTCTGGCGTCAGCGCGCAAGACCTTTCCCCGCAGGACATTATCGTGGATTCCTCAGGGAAGTTTTTGTTTGTGGCCAATCAGGGAAATGCCGGTGATCCGGCTTCAGGAAGCGTTTTAGTTTTCGCGATCTCTGGAACTGGGATTACGCAAGTAGGCGCTCCGGCTCCGGTCGCTGCTTCTGGGGCGACCTTGAATCCCGGACCCTCCGCGCTGGCGGTCACTTCCGACGCGAAATTTCTCTACGTAGCGGATACATTTGACAGTTCGGTGGCCGCATTTTCCGTTGACGCCAGCGGAAATCTTACTCCCGTTACTTCGGCTACTTCCGCGACCAATTCGGTGGTTTCATCTCCTTCAGGGCTGCAAATTTCGCCGGGCGGCGCCTTTCTTTATGTCACTACCTTCGGAACGAATCAGATTTTCGGCTACATCATTTGCGACCAGGCGCATCCCAATACCTGCCATGATGTGAACAGTCCGGACGGGAGTTTGACTGCCATCGCCGCCGGATTTCCGGTTTCGGCCGGAACGGGACCAACCCGTATGGCAACCGACGCGGCAGGACCGTTCCTGTTCGCCGTCGGGCAGCAGTCGAATCAAATCTTGCCTTTCAAAATCAGCTCTGGAAGCGGCGCTCTTACCGCGGCTTCGCCGGCCAATCTTTCTGTAGGAACGGCCCCCGCTTCAATCGTCACCAGGCCTGGCAGTTCTCGGGATTCACTCGGGAATGGCATCAACTATGTGTATGTAGCGAATGCCGGAAGCGCGTCCATCTCGTCATTTAGTTATGATTCATCCACCGGATCGCTTACCCAAGGTCCCGTAGTAGCCACCGCATCAGGGCAACCCGTTGCGCTTGCGGCCAAATAGCTTTAAGAAATCAAAATCGCCTTCGGATGGTGGTTCGGGTCAAACCCGAGTTACGAGAATCTCAACCATGGTCATTCCCTACGCTGAGCGCAGCGAAGACGGAGGGACCACGGCGGCTGATCCACTCCGATGCAGCCAATGAGACTGTACTCCCGCAAGCAGCACAGGCGATAGGATGATTTTTAGGTTGGAACTTTAAGCAACAGGTAACCTCCGAGAAACCCGAAGATCAAAACTGGCGACCATGCCGCGAGAATAGGCGGCAATTGACTGATGTTGCCCATGGCTTCAAACAAGCTGGAAACTACGATATAAGCCGCCGCCACCCCAACCGCCGCGGCAATGCCCGCGACCGTCCCTCGTTTTCCTACCGAAAGAGCGAAAGGAATTGCCAGGATCGCCATAATCAGCGTGATGAACGGGAAGGCGATTTTCTTTGCCAGTTGTACCTGCAGCCGCACGACTTCAAAGCCGCTCTGCCGCAGATCGTGAATATAGCGGCTTAACTCCTCATAATTCATCTCCGACGACTGCTTAACTTCCTTCTTGAAATAGGCTGGAGGCTCATTGACCGTGGCAAACGTGGCTACATCGAAGGTTCGGTAGCTATCAATCGCTGATCCGCGCAGTTCTCGCTCCCAGCCTTGTGTGCATACCCAGCGCGAGAGTCCACTGTCCCAGTGAGCGCGGTCCGCATACATGCGGCGGGTCAGTTGGAATGTTTGCGGATCGAATTCAAACACATTCAGATTCCCGAACTGGTCACGCTCAGAGTCAAAGAACTGGTAGTAGTAAATGTCCGAATGCTGGCCGAATATCCATTTCCGGTCCGGATTTAAATACGTTTGCGCGGGTTTTCCTTTGATCATGCTGCGCAACGCGTCCTGCCTCTTGTTCGTGCCGGGTAAATAGAATTGGTCGAAGAAGAAAAGCCCGGCGGCCATCAGCAAGGCGACCACAAGAATGGGAATCGTGATCCGGTAAATACTCGTACCCGTCGCTTTGATCGCAGTGATTTCATTGGAGCGTTGCATCAGCCCCAGCGTGATAAGTACCGACAGCAACATGGAAATGGGAGCACCCACGTTGTAAAAGAAGTACGGCGTCACGTTCAGCAGATATTCCGCCACAATCAGCGGCGAAGCGTGCGTTCGCAGGATGTCCCCAAGCAGTTCGAACAGGGTAAAAACCAGTAACAAGACCAGAAACGTGGAGAGTACCATCGCGAAGTACAATGCGAAATCGCGCAGGATGTAATCGTCGAGAATCATCGGAAAGCGCGCGCGGAAAAACCGCTTTCGTCCCGCCGCCCTTTCAAAAGCATTCCCGTTGGGTGCGGCAAGCCGGAACGGGCGGGCGCGCCAGATGAATTTCTTGGTGATCGAGCCGCCAAACCAGCTCCACGAACTGATTTCCAACGGACGCCTTTCCACCCGCCAAAGCAAGAAAGCTCCCGTCAGCAAAAATACGACGTCAGCCATCCATACACCTGTTCCAGGCGATACTTTCCCTTGGCGCGCCAGTGACACGCCAATGAGCGAGAGCAGGTAGTAGGCAAAGACCAGAAGGATGGTCACTACAAAGCCGAACGACTTGCCGCCTTTCTTCGACGAAAGTCCCAGCGGAATACCGACGAGTGCCAGGACCAAACAAGCAGTAGGCAACGCAAAACGGCGATGGAATTCCACGTAATACCACCATCCGCCATATTTGTTGATCGTCCGCGCCACTGGTCGCAACTGAGAAGTCGGAACCTGCCCGAGTGGAAGCGGCTCGTCGTCCTGCTTTTTGTCGCTATGTGGCACGGCAATGGGAATGTCAGTTTCGTTGAAGGTTGAAATCTTGTATTCGTCCGCGATCTTGGGGTCGGTTTCGTGCATGGAGCCGTCCACCAGATGCAGGTGCAACTGGTCTGGCCCTTCGCTCACCAGAATCCCCTGCCGTGCCAGGGTGATGCGTGGTGCTGAGGGATTCGCTGTGTCCGCGATGAATATCCCCTTCCAGATCGCGGCCCCTCTTGCGGCTTTGATGTCCTCGATATAGAGCACCAGATGCGAGAAGTCTTCGTAGAAAACCCGCGGCTGAATTTCAAAGGAAACCTGCGAGGCTTTTAATTTGTCCTGGAGGCGCGCCAGGGCCGCTTGCGATTTTGGCGCTACGTACACGCTGTTGACCAGCGCGATCAGCCATGCGCCGATCACGAAAATGGAAGTAATACGGAGAAAACTCCACACTCCCAGTCCGCTCGCGCGCATTGCGGTAATTTCACTGTCCGCTGAGAGGCGGCTGAGGCCGATCAGAATTCCAACGAGCACGCCCATGGGAATCGTGTACGTGAGCGCCACCGGTACGGTGAGGAAAAATATCTCAGCCACGCTGGGCACAGGAGCGCTGTTGCGCACCACCAGTTCCAGAATCCGCGCCAGGTCGCGCGTGAACAGAATGAAGGTGAACAGCGCGCACCCAATGAACGCGTGCGAGGCCACTTCGCGCAGAATGTAGCGGGTTAGAATCCGCATGGGAGACTATTGAGTGCAGAATAGCATTGCCAGCACCCCAGACTCTATGCGGGCTTCAAAAATAATGCCCCAAGTGGTGGAAGAGTAAGCTCGAGCGAATAGGGGCGGCCGTGAGCGGGAGAATCTTTCGCCTGGACCCCGCCGAAATTTCCCACTCCGCTGCCCGCATATTCATGTGCGTCGCTGTTCAATATTTCCTTCCAGGGCCCGGAGTAAGGAACTCCCAGCTGATATTGCATGCGAATCATCGGAGTCAAATTAAGGACCACCAGCACCACATCTTTCGGCGACTTTCCCTTGCGCAGGAAGGAAAGCACACTCGTGATGCTGTCATTAGCGTCTACCCACTCAAAGCCGCCGGCATCGGCATCCAGTTCATGCAACGCCGGTTCTTCGCGGTACGTGCGGTTTAATTCGCCAACCCATTTCTGCATGCCTGCATGCACGGGATAACGCAGCACATGCCATTCCAGGCTGCCGTCGTGGTTCCACTCCCGCACCTGGCCGAATTCTCCACCCATAAACAGAAGTTTTTTGCCTGCCTGCCCAAACATATATCCAAAAAGCAATCGCAGATTGGCGAACTTCTGCCATTCATCGCCGGGCATTTTTCCGATTAATGAGCCTTTGCCGTGAACTACCTCATCATGCGAAAGCGGAAGGACAAAGTTCTCCGTGAATCCATACAAAGAACGGAAGGTAAGTTGATTATGGTGGTAGCGGCGGTGAATCGGATCATGGTTGAAATATTTAAGCGTGTCGTGCATCCACCCCATGTCCCATTTCAGCCCGAAGCCTAGCCCGCCTAAATACGTAGGCCGCGAAACCCCGGGCCATGCAGTGGACTCTTCCGCAATCGTCTGGATGTCGCCGTGCTCCTTGTAGGCTTCCGTGTTCATGCGATGGAGAAAATCAATGGCCTCGAGATTCTCGCGTCCGCCAAACTGATTGGGGATCCACTCGCCTTCCTTGCGTGAATAATCGAGATACAACATGGACGCCACAGCATCCACCCGCAATCCGTCAATGTGATATTTGTCGAGCCAGAACATCGCGCTTGAGAGCAAAAAACTGCGCACTTCATTACGCCCGTAATTGAATATGTAAGTCTTCCAGTCGGGGTGAAATCCTTTACGCGCGTCAGCGTGCTCGTACAAATGCGTCCCATCAAAGTAGGCGAGCCCGTGCGCGTCAGAAGGGAAGTGCGACGGCACCCAGTCAAGAATCACGCCGATGCCTTGCTGGTGCAGATGATCCACCAGATACATGAAGTCCTGCGGTGTCCCATGACGCGAAGTAGGCGCGAAGTAGCCGGTCGTCTGATATCCCCACGATGCGAAAAATGGATGCTCCATGATCGGCAGCAACTCCACATGGGTGAAGTTCATCCGCCGAACGTACTCGGCGAGCTTGGGAGCGATCTCGCGATAACTCAGCGAGCGATTGTCATCTTCCGGCACTCGCATCCACGAGCCGAGATGGACTTCGTAAATTGACATTGGAGCGTGAAGGGAATTTTTCTCCGCGCGTTGCCGCATCCAGGCCTGATCGCTCCACTGGTAGTCGAGATCCCAAACTACAGAAGCCGTCCGCGGAGGCATCTCATGCAGCAGACCTATCGGGTCAGCTTTATCGCCGCGGAAATTATTCTGGTGCGAAACAATGTGGTATTTGTAAACCGCGCCTTTGCTAATTCCCGGGATGAATCCCTCCCAGATGCCAGAACTCTCGCGCGCCTCCATGGGATGCGAGCGCGGGTCCCAGCCATTGAAGTCGCCAATTACTGAAACGTGCTTTGCATTCGGGGCCCAAACGCTGAAACTGACGCCAGTCTCTCCGTTGGAGGTGACGACGTGCGCTCCCATCTTTTCGTAAAGGCGGTAGTGGCTGCCCTCATTGAAAAGATGTAGATCGTCCGCTGTGAGCAGGCTTACGTCTCGCCGGGTCGGAGCCATAGTTTGTGTCATGCTGCAGCGTCCATAAGTGTACCGGATGAGATGGTTTTTGCGGGGTTTGCGGCTGCACCGAAGTTTAGGGTTAATGAATCGGAAGGGCCCGAAGGGTTCGGTTCCTGCGCAACAACCTTGAACGCGTTAGAAACTATTTTGCGCCGTTTTCGTCATATACTGAGCGTCTTATCGCCACAGCGCTGTCTGCGGAGGAATGGATGACCTCGGTAAAAATATTCTGCGTTATCGCTCTTTCGTTGATTTGCGGCCCTCTTTTTGCGCAAACTGTCGCCACGACCCCGAACTCCGCCGATACGGCGCAAACATTCTCGCCGATTCCTTCGCTCGACAAGAAGCTGATGGACGCAACTTCCGACCCCTGCGTTGACTTTTACCACTATGCCTGCGGTAACTGGGCCAAGCTGCATCCGATTCCCAGCGACTCTCCCTACTCTGATGAGTTCTACAACCTGGAGCAATACAACCTCCAGGTGCTTCACGCGATCCTCGAAAAGGCGGCCGTTGACAATGCTTCGCGGGATGCAGACACGCAAAAAATTGGTGACTACTATGCCAGTTGCGCCGACGAAGCTGCCGTGCAGCAAAAAGGACTCGCGCCGCTGAAACCGGAGCTCGATCGCATTGACGCGCTTACCAGCAAGGACCAACTGCCGGCGCTCTTCGCGCACTATCAACTGATCAACGTCAATGCGTTCTTTGGTCTTGAATCAGATCAGGATTTCAAAGATGCGACGCAAATGATCGCAGTTGTGCAGCAAGGCGGACTAGGCCTTCCCGAGAAGGACTACTATTTCCGCACCGGCGCAAAGGACCAGGAAATTCGTGATCAATACATTCAGCACATCACGAACGTTCTGAAGCTGCTTGGATCATCCGACACGCAAGCGAAAAGCGATGCGGCTGCAATCATGAAGCTGGAAACCGCGCTCGCAAAAGTTTCTCTCGACGTCACCTCGCAACGCGATCCGCACAATGTTTATCACATGATGCCGGCCGAACAGCTTCAGACGCTGGTCCCGGCGTTTAACTGGGAGCAAATGTATTCCGCGGCTGGCGCTCCCGCGTTCAAGAAAATCAACGTCGCCGAGCCGGACTTTTTCAAAGGATTAAATCAGGTCATCAGCGATACAGACCTCGCGACGATTAAAGCGTACCTGCGTTGGCAGTTGGCGAGTTCCATGGCGGGCACCGTCCTGCCCAGAGCGCTGGACGAGGAGAATTTCGACTTCAACGGCCGCAAACTGGTCGGAACTCCCGAGCAGGAAACGCGCTGGAAGCGCTGCGTGGAAAGCACTGACGGGGCGTTGCCAGAAGCCTTAGGCAAGGCGTATGTAGCCGAAAAATTTTCCGGGGCGAGCAAAGAAAAAGCCATGCAGATGATCCACGACATCGAAGCCGCGATGGAGCAGGACATTGATTCGCTGGATTGGATGAGTGCAGAAACGAAGACCCGGGCCAAAGAAAAACTCCATCTGATCGCCAACAAAGTTGGTTATCCCAACAAGTGGCGCGATTACTCCAGACTGGAAATCGTGCGCGGCGATGCTTTCGGAAATAGTCTGCGTGCGCGGGAATTTGAATCCCGCCGGCAACTCGCGAAAATTGGAAACCCCGTGGACCGTCAGGAATGGGGTATGTCTCCGCCCACGGTGAATGCTTACTACAACCCCACCATGAACGACATTAACTTCCCGGCCGGTGTATTGCAGCCAGGCTTCTTCGATCCCAATGCGCCCGACGCCCTGAATTACGGACACATCGGTTTGTTTATGGCGCACGAAATCACTCATGGTTTTGACGATGAAGGCCGCCAGTTCGATGGACACGGAAATATGGAAGATTGGTGGACCAAGGCGGACGGCGAGAAGTTTACGCAAAAAGCAGAATGTATTTCCGATGAGTATTCCAAGTTCAGCGTCGGCGACACAAAGCTGAACGGCAAACTCACCCTCGGCGAAAACACCGCCGATAACGGCGGCCTGCGCCTGGCTTTCATGGCATATCTGACAAGAGCAGGCAAGGAGGGCATCGATCTGGACAAGAAGTCGCTCGACGGCTTCACTCCGGTCCAGCAGGTTTTCCTCGGCTTCACGCAGGATTGGTGTTCGGAATGGCGCCCGGAGCTGGAACGCCTGGTCGCGACCACCGATCCCCACTCACCGGACCGTTTTCGCGCGAATGGCACGCTTGTGAATATGCCCGAGTTCGGCAAAGCCTTCGGGTGCAAAGTAGGTCAGCCAATGATGCCGGCGAAGGCGTGCCGGGTCTGGTAGAGAGCACTCTTTTTTAGGCCATTGCTTTCAGTCGCGCCGCTGAAGTGAAACGAATCGGGGAGCACGACTTCGGTCGTGCCGCCAAACTACGCAAAAGATGGCGGCTTTAGCCGCTGAGGTAATGACGGGATTCCCCGAGTTCTTGAGTCGTCAAAATACGGGAAACTTTCCTAAAATCCCCTTAAAAAGATCTAAATCCTTGTAAGGTGTTGATAATTAACCAATTGCATCATGTTGTATTTCTATCCGCAAGTCCTCCAATTATGTAGTATTATTAATCCATAAATGGAGTAAGCGAATGGCCACAATGCAGCAACCTGTAGTCGGCTTTACCTGGGAGACCGCCGTCGATCTCTCGAAAAAAGAAAATCGCGCTCGTCTGAGCCCGTCGGCTGTCAAAGGGCTGGTTCGCGTCGCGGAACATTGGAAGTTGCGCGATAACGATACGCGAGCGCTGCTGGGCGGTATTTCCAGCGGCAGCTTCTATGCTTTGAAAAGCCGGGGCGCCAAAGCCTTGGATGAAGACCAACTGACCCGCATCTCCCTCGTGGTCGGAATCTACAAGGCCCTGAACATCCTTTACAGCCGGACGCTCGCCGATGCCTGGATCACATTGCCGAATACGAATCCCATGTTTGCAGGGAACTCCCCGCTCAGCTACCTGAAAAGCGGCGGCATACCCGCGTTCCTGCGGGTCCGCCAATTGCTGGACGCGCGCCGTGGCGGCCGATGAACTCTCCGCAGTTAACCAGGGTCGCGCAGGACGGAACGCATCGCCTCATCCCGTTTCGTTATAGCGAACACGACAGACCAATCCTCGACCAACTGGCCGAAGGAGATGACGATCTGCTGAGCGACCTCACGGAACTCGAAGGCGCAACCAACGACAGATTGCTCGGGGAAAGTGGAAGGCTGCCCGGCGTGAGCGCCATCGAACTGGTTTCCGGTTTCCCTTTGGCACATATTGTGAATGCATCTTTCACGCACGCCGCAGTCGCGGGCGGAAGATTCAACGGCGCGGGCCGCGGGGCCTGGTATGCAGCTTTTGAAATGCAAACCGCGCAAACCGAAGTGGCCTTCCATCGCGCTGCTGAGTTGCAGGAAATAAACTGGCAGGCGGAAGAAGTTTCTCCCTACATTGATTACCTCGCCGATTTCCGGCACGAATTTCACGACCTTCGCGCCGCTCAGGATTTCGCCGATTGCATGGATCCGAACAGCTACGTCGCCTCGCAGGCTCTCGGGCAGCAACTTCTGCTGAACGGCTCGGCAGGAATCGTCTATCCGAGCGTGCGCCGCAAAGACGGAGATTGCATCGTCTGTTTCCGTCCGCCGCTGGTCTTAAACGTGCGCAAGGGACCCAGGGTGACAATCAGTTTTGCAGACGCGGAGATAAGGGATATCTCGCAAAACTAAACGCGCTCAAGCGCCAGATTCAAAAAATAAAAATCGCGGCTTTACCGCACTACCACGTATGGAACATCCACCTTCGCCGCCCAGATCAAAGCGACAATCCATCCGATGAATGTCCATCCAAAGAACAAGTTGAGCAAAAAGATTGCCACCGTGTCCCGCTTGCTGTGGGCGAGAGCGATGATGGACGGCAGAAAATAAAAAAGAAATCCAAGGCCCAAAAATGGAGGAAACAGGAACGGGAAAAAGAAAGCGAGTACATGCATATTTGCCTCCGCGGGCACTCGTGCCCGCATCGCAGCCAGCCTGGTGAAAGATACGCACGAAGCAAGCCTGCGGTTCCCGGAAACTCCGGCAGCTTCCACAGAGGGGCATGCCGTTTGTCATGCTAGACTAAATTTTCCGCATGCCTGTAACTCGCGTCGTAATCCTTTGGCACCAGCACCAGCCGTTTTATAAAGACCTGGTTTCAGGCGAATATCGGCTGCCCTGGGTGCGCCTCCACGCCCTCAAAGACTATTACGGCATGGTCAAGCTGCTGGACGAGTTTCCCGACGTCCACCAGACTTTTAACCTTGTCCCATCGCTCATCACGCAAATTCAGGATTACGTCGCCGGCACTGCGCAGGACCCATTTCTGCGCGTCGCCGCCAAATCCACCGCCGACCTTACCAGCGCTGAGCGCCGCTTTGGCCTTCGCTATCTGTTTCAGGCCAATCCGCAAAATCTGATCGGGCGATATCCGCGGTACCGCGAGCTTTGGGAGCGGGTGCAGAGTGCCGGAGACGCTCCAGAAAAAGCCGAGCGCTATTTTCAGGCGCAGGACTTCACCGACTTACAGGTTCTCTCGCAGATCGCCTGGTTCGATGAGTTCTTTCTCGACGAACCGGAAGTGGCCCGGATCATCCAAAAAGGCCGCGGCTTCTCCCGCGACGAGCAGAACTTCGTGATTCAACATCAGCGCGAGTTGCTCGCCAAGGTATTGCCGGCTCACGCTGCCGCTGCCAAGCGCGGAGGCGCGGAGATTTCCACTTCTCCCTTCTACCATCCGATTCTTCCCCTGGTTTGTGACACCAATGCCGGAGCCGTATCCAGCCCCGGATTGCCGCTCCCTAACAATCGCTTTCGCCGTCCGGAAGATGCGCGGGAGCAACTTTTGCGTGGCCTCGACCTCCACGAAAAAGTCTTCGGAATTCGTCCCATAGGCGTTTGGCCCTCGGAGGGGAGCGTCTCCGAGGAAGTGCTATCTATCGCGCAGAAACTTGGCGTCCAATGGATGGCCACCGATGAAGGCGTGCTAGGCCGCAGCCTGGGCGTGGGATTTGCCCGCGATGGCAATGGGCGATTGCCGGGGAACTTGGCCGAGAAGCTTTACGCCATCCATCGCTTTCAGAATGGTCAGACGGAAATGAATATGATCTTCCGCGATCATACGATTTCCGATCTTGTGGGTTTCGTTTATTCCGGAATGCCCGCGCATGAAGCCGCGAATCATCTCATGCATAACATCAAGCAAGCCGCGCAGCCGCTGATTGATTCCGGCCGCGACGCCATGGTGCCCATCATTCTGGACGGCGAAAATGCCTGGGAATACTATCCGCAGTCCGGGCGCGAGTTCCTGCGCCGCTTTTACGATGCGTTGCAGAAAGATCCGGGCGTGGAGGCGGTCACGGTGGCCGAGGCAATTGCACGCCATAAAAATACCGCCAGCTTCAGTTCGCTTGTCCCGGGTTCATGGATTGACGCCAACTTCAACGTCTGGATCGGCGCTCCCGAAGATAACCGCTCCTGGGATTACCTTTACCATGCGCGGCAATTTTATGAACAGAAGGCACCCAATGCTTCGGAAGCACAGCGCGCTCTGGCCTACGAAGAGCTGCTCATCGCCGAGGGCAGTGACTGGAACTGGTGGTATGGGCCCGAGCATCACTCGGTCAACGACCGCGAGTTCGACGAGCTTTATCGCAAGCATCTCTCCAATGTTTATCAGGCGCTAGGCTCGACTCCGCCGGATTACCTTGCACAGCCGATCATTGGAACTGCGACGCGGCTCGCTGTCATTCCCCAGACCGCGTATATACATCCCCACATTACCGGAGAGCGTGTTCGTTATTTTGAGTGGATGGGCGCGGCCAGCTTTACCACCGACCATCGTGCCGGAGCCATGCACGGCAAGCAGTTTCTTCTGGAATCAGTCCATGCGGGGATTGATGAATCCAATGTTTACGGTCGCCTCGACTTCATCGGCAAAATACCCGATGGCGAGTTTAGGCTGGTGATCAATCTGGAATCCTGGGCCGATGACGCCTCCCGCCCGCGCCGCGCTTTGCGACTTGACGCAACCATCGCTGCGCAGCGGCTTCAATCCTGGGAGATCACGAGCGAAGGCGAGCAGGAAGTTCTAAGCACTTCCGCGAACCCAAAAAACGAAGCTTCGCTCGCGCTTGTGCGCAGCTTTGAATTTGGTTTGCCGCTCAGTTGGCTGCTGGCATCGCCTGTCAGCCTGTCTTCCTCTCAAGCAAAAAGCGCTGTGCCCGTGGCAAAACGACTTCGCCTGCGTTTTAGCCTGTGGCAAAACGGATTGCCCGCCGACGCCTTGCCTCCCGAAGGATGGATTGAATTGCAACTGCTCGAAGAGAGAGACCTGGAATCGCTCGTGCACTAGGGCGCTCGCGCACTAAGTGCGCGCACTGAAAAGGGCTTAGTAGTGAGACAGCGCGGCAAATTTCCTTTCTCTCGCGTGGTTATCCTGTAAATCAAAGGTATCCGATGAATCGGTTTTGGGAAGGGCACGGCTTCAGCCGCTGAGGGAACTGTTTCAATTGGTGTCGTTCGTGAAATTACTGCCGCTGCGCCGAAGCACTGGAGGCGAGTTCCCGCAGGACCCCAAGGAACCCGATGGCTGCTTCTTCATCGGTGATAGCGTCAAGAGCGACCGTTGCTTCGAGATGCGGAGAACTCCGGCGGAAGCGCACGCTAATCAAGTCATGGCCGCGCGAGGTCATCAGCGTATTCACTACTGGCGTAAGTTCCTGCGCCCATTGTGTTCTGGTAGTCAAAATGACGGGCCCGGGACGGGAGACTGTCCAATGCTGCGCTTCAGTAGAAGTATGAATATGTTTATGCGTGACCCAGCGATGACGCAACAACTCCAGGTTCAAACCATGCTGCCCGTCTAGATCGGCCACAAAGGTGAGGGTTTCTTTTTGTTTGCGCCAAATCGAGAACAGCCATTGAATCGGCAGAGGACGCGGGACCAGCCGGATGGTTACGTGGGCATTCTCAAACCAATGGGCGGCGAATCGCAATTTAGCGTGTAATTGGGAGATATTTCCCCAGTGTGATTCAACCACCTCTCCACTTACCGAGCAGGCTGCTTCAAACCAGCGCAGCGCACGCATCCCCTTGCGACGGTTATAGCGCGAACCCCAGGCATACCAGGCGGTTGCCAGAAAAGCCGCTGCCAGCGCGTCAATAAGGAGCTTGCTCACACAACCCTCTGATGCGGATGTTACGTCGCGGGGTGCAAGCTCTGCAAGATTTTCCAGTCCATTTTGGAAATAAATTTCCCGTGCTGACCGCTTGCTGGTTAAGCGTGCCGCCTACGGAAATTGCACCGCGCTCAACTTCTGCCGCTACAATATTTCCGTGGACTTCACCCTGCGAAAACTGCGCCCCGGAGATTTTGAAGTTCTCTGGGCCATTGATCAGACCTGCTTTCCCCCCGGCATTTCCTACTCCCGGCAGGAGCTTTCCAGCTACATTCGCCGGTGGAGTGCGTTTACCGTGGTGGCGGAGCGGCAAAGTCCAAAAGAATCAGCAGTCCACAATCGCCTGTTGACCAAGAATGCACTACAGCAGAGCAATATTGTCGGCTTCATCGTTGCGGAAATCAGCCGCCGGAATGAAGGACACATCATCACCATTGACGTGCTTCCTGATTTCCGGCAGCAGGGAATTGGCTCCAGACTTCTAGCTGCCGCCGAAGAAAAGCTGCGCGAGGCGAAATGCGCCGTTGTGATCCTGGAAGCGGCTGTGGACAATCAAGCCGCTCTGGCATTTTATGATCGGCACAAGTACTTCGCTTTCAAGACCCTCGCCCATTACTATCCCAATGGCGTGAATGCTTTTGTTTTACGAAAGGATTTGCTTTCTGAGGCCCGGGCCAGCTAAGTTGCTGACGGAGTCCTTGCGAATTTCATAAGTTTGCGAGTTTCATAAGTTTACGAGTCTCAAAAGCTTACGAGTTTCATAATATGAAAGTAGCGATTCAAGGCGAGGCTGGCGCTTTCAGTCACGAAGCGGCGCGGCAAATGGTTCCCGGGTGCAGTATCGTCCCCTGCGCGCGCTCGGCGGAGGTATTTGACCGACTGGAGAGCGGCGCGGTGAGCCTGGCCGTCATTCCTATTGAAAATTCGCTGGCGGGGTCCGTCACTGAGCATTTCGATCTGCTTTTCGCGCGCAAAGTCTTCATCCAGAAGGAATTCCGCTTGCGCATCGTGCACAACTTGATTGCCGGTAAAGGGGTGAACTTCAAAGACCTACGGCAGGCGCTCTCGCATCCGGTGGCGCTCGACCAGTGCCGCGACTTTTTCAAAAAGCACTTGAACATTAAGCCGGTGGCTTTTTACGACACCGCCGGAAGCGTGAAACATGTGATTGCCGAAGGACTTACCGACGCCGCCGGAATTGCCAGCCGTCACGCGGCGTCTGTGTATAAAGGAAAAATCCTGAAATCGGGCATTGAGGATGACAAGCAGAATTTCACGCGCTTCTTTCTCGTGCGGCGTTCGCGCAAGGTTTTGCCCGGCGCGAACAAGACGTCTATCGCTTTTGTAGTGAAGAATATTCCCGGCGCTTTACATAAAGCTCTAGGAGTGTTTGCCTCGCGCGACATCAGCCTGAGCAAGATCGAGTCGCGTCCCATGCGCGGACGCCCCTGGGAGTACGTGTTCTACGCCGATCTTCTCCGTGGAGACGACGCCACCACGAAAAATGCCCTGCGGCACCTGGCCGAGATCGCCGATCCGGTAAAGGTGCTAGGGGTCTATCCAGCGGCGTAAGAAGATTCCGTTGACACTCTTTCGCACCAACATTTGGCGCAGATCCCTTTGAAACTGTCGTGCTGAATGAGAACACCGGGAGTAAGGCTGCCCCACCCTTCGCGGTTTTCGAAGGGTGGGAATGTTCATCCATCACATCCCTATCGCGGAAGACGCGGTCTGGTGCGTGAGCCCGAATGATGGGCATGGAGCAGCTATTGCCACTATGCCTTTGACTGGTGAAGGAACAACAAACCGCGAAGATGACAGTCAGGGTGAAGAAGCGTCTTGGTTCCCACCCTTCGAAAACCGCGAAGGGTGGGGCAGCCCCTCAATAGTTATCGGTCAGAAAAGACCTTGTCATGCTGAGCGAAGCGAGAGCAATCGAAGCGCGGCTCTTGCGCAGTCGAAGCATCCCTACCAGCGGATCAAATGGCGGTAGGGATTCCTCGTCGCTGGCTCCTCGGAATGACAATCCGCCTATTCGAAGAAAAATTAAGCTTTGCCCCGAAAATGAATAATCTTCCCGCGGTCGCGTTTTGACGGCCTCCCCGCGGGCAGCTGTTCAAATTCTCTGAAGGCCTTGCGTTCGGCTGCCGCCTTCAATCGCAGTTCTTTGCTTTCGTCACTCTCACGGTAAAGAGCTTGTGCCACCGACGCGGGACCGCGCACCTCGCTGAGTTGCAGGACTTCGACCTGAAAATCTCCGCCGGGGGTGGTCACGCGCAGCATGTCGCCGACGCGTACTTCGCGGGCGGGCTTTACAAGCTGTCCATTCAATTGAATTCTGCCCAAGTCGCAGGTTTTCGCGGCGAGCGCTCGTGTTTTGAAAAAGCGCGCAGCCCAAAGCCATTTGTCCATGCGGACGGAGTTCATGGAAAGGTATTTTAATCGTTCTTCATTTGTAATTTTTCGGCTGGCTCAGGCTGATCATATTTCCAGACGGATCGTGAAACACGGCGACTACGCCGTAGAACTCATCTTTCGGCTCGGAGCTGAATTCCACTCCCTTGGCCTTGTACTCTTCATAAGTCTTGCGGCAATCGGCGGTTTGAAAAACTCCAGCGGTGAACCATCCCTTCTTTATAAGCGCGGACATGGCGTCAACGTCCTGCTTGATGCTTTCTGCGGTGTCGCCTTTTTTACCCGCTTCACGGCCGCTGCCCACTTTCGTCAATGCGATCTCGACGTCTGTCTGTCCCTTGGGAGCAACCGCCAGCCAGCGAAAGCCGTTTGGCGCGGTGTAATCGGTTTTGAGTTCGAAGCCTAGTTTATTCACGTAGAAGTCCTTAGCTACGTCCTGATCGAGAACATAAATTACGGTGTGTGACATCTTCTGTATCATCGGTTGCTCCCTTCGATGGTGAGAATAGCAAGCAGCCAGAAACGATGCTTCTTGATTCTTGCTATTTAGAAATAAAGCTGCACAAGTTGGGATGCCTGCGAATGTGGCCAGGGCGTCGCCCTACATCGGGCTCCAGAGTGGCGTGAAACATTCCGGGATCATCAGAATGCGCCAGGGAGCGCTGTATCCAAAGACGCGGCGCACTTCCTTCTGAAACTCGACAGGGCTGCGTCCGAATTGCGCGCGGAACTTCGCGGAGAACGATCCCAGGCTTTCGTATCCGACCTCAAAGCAGATTTCAGTTACGATCCGTTGTGAAGCAAGCAACTGGCGGGCGCGTTCCATACGCAGGCGGGTGAGGAAATCGTGAGGGGTCTCGCCGAAGGCGGTCCGGAAAAGACGGTGGAAGTGAAATTCGGAGAAGCAAGCCTCACGTGCCGCATGTTCCAGCAGAACGCGCGATCCGTATTCCGAGGCCAGCAGGTCACGGGCGCGGCAAAGCCGACGGAAGGTGTCATCGGCAAGGAGTGGGGCCATATGGAAACGATATTAACGGAAATTTCGGGACTCGTGTCCTGTTTTGGTCATGTACCCCTAAGGGCACCTTTAGTTCCGTGCAAAGTATGTCGAAGAAGAGGTAGAATTCACAGGCTCGTGGGAACCGGGTGTTTGCATCTTAATAACACATTGGCTCATCAAAACTTGAGTACAAATCACTCAAGGTGAATTATGGCAGAACAAGAAAGCGAAGTACGGACCACCTCGCAGCAGTATGCGGAACGGGCCTTACCCGTTCTGCCCGTTAGAGATACGGTTCTTTTCCCGCACGCCGTGCTTCCATTGACGGTAGGCCGGGAAAGCTCCGTCCTTCTGGTCAATTCTCTCGGGGAGGACAAGACGATTGTCGTAGTTGCGCAGCGCGAAGCGCGCGTTGACGCACCTCAGCCCACCGACCTTTACACGGTTGGAACTCTGGCGGTTGTGCATAAAGTCGTCAAAATGCCGAACCAGAGCCTGTTTGTGTTTGCTGAAGGCCTGGAACGCGTGCGCCTCACGGAATTTACCCAGCTAGCGCCCTATATGCGCGCTCGCGTGGATGCCGTTCCTGAGGCGATTCCGCCGAAAAGCTCAGAACTCGAAGCTTTGCAGCGGAACGTTTTGACCTTGTTCCAGCAGATCGTGGCTGGCTCGCCTACTTTGTCGGATGAGCTTTCCACCGTCGCCATGAACATTGAAGAGCCGGGACGGTTGGTGGATTTCATCGCCTCCTCGTTGCCATCGCTCTCCACGCCCGATAAGCAGGACACGCTGGAAACTACCGACGTGCGCGTGCGTCTGGAGAAAATCAACTCGCACCTGGTGAAAGAGCTGGAAGTCCAGCAACTGCGCAACAAGATCCAGTCTGAGGTGCAGGACCGCGTGCAACAGACGCAGCGCGAGTACTACCTGCGCGAGCAGATGAAGGCCATCCAGAAAGAACTGGGCGAGCAGGATGAAGGGCAGCGCGACACCGACGAGCTTCGCCAGAAAATTGAAGCGGCGGGCATGCCGGATGAAGTAAAGAAAGAAGCCCTGAAAGAACTGGGCCGGCTCTCGCGCATGTCGCCGATGGCCGCGGACTACTCCGTCACCCGGAACTACGTGGAATGGCTGGCCATTCTGCCGTGGACGAAAACTTCCGGCGGCGAAGTGGACATTCCCAAGGCCAAGGAAATTCTGGACGCGGACCACTACGACTTGAAAAAAGTCAAAGACCGCATTCTGGATTACCTGTCAGTACGGCGGTTGAAGCCCACGATGAAGGGCCCAATTCTTTGCTTCGTTGGCCCTCCAGGAGTAGGGAAGACCTCGCTCGGGAAATCCATTGCCCGCGCGCTGGGTCGCAAGTTCGTCCGGCTGTCGCTGGGTGGCGTGCACGATGAAGCGGAAATTCGCGGACACCGGCGCACTTACATCGGCGCATTGCCGGGGCAAATTATTCAGGGCATTCGCCGCGCCGAGACCAAAGATCCGGTCTTCATGCTCGATGAAATTGATAAAGTCGGGCGCGACTTCCGCGGCGATCCCGGTTCGGCATTGCTCGAAGCCCTTGACCCGGAGCAGAACGCAACGTTCCGCGACAACTATCTCGACGTGACGTTCGACTTGTCCAAGGTGCTGTTCATCACCACCGCGAACATGCTCGATCCGATCGCCGAGCCATTACGCGATCGCATGGAGATCATTGAGCTTCAGGGTTATACCGAGGAAGAGAAGTCGCACATTGCGTTTCAGTATCTGATTCCCCGGCAGATTGAAGAAAACGGAATCACTGCGGAGCAGATTGATTTTCCGCAAGACTCGGTTGGCTACATCGTGCGCCATTACACGCGCGAAGCCGGTGTGCGTAACTTGGAACGCAATATCGGCACGATTTGCCGTAAGCAGGCGCGTCGTTTGGCGGAAGGCAAAACCGAAAAACTGGTTGTGACCAAGGAGATCATCCAGGAATTTCTGGGTGGAATCAAAATTCGCAGCGAAGGCGAAATTGCCGAACGCACCAAGCGCGCAGGCGTGGTGGTTGGGCTTGCATGGACGCCCTCCGGCGGAGATATATTGTTCATCGAAGCCAACACCATGAAAGGCAAGGGCGGCTTCACCATGACCGGACAGATCGGCCAGGTGATGCAGGAGTCCATGCAGGCAGCGTTGACATGGGTGCGTTCGAACGCCGTTGAATTGGGCATCGAGGAAAACTTCTTCGCGGAGCATGATATTCACATCCATGTTCCTGCGGGAGCGATCCCTAAGGACGGCCCATCTGCCGGCGTTACCATGACCACAGCACTGGTTTCTCTGCTCACGGGTCGGCCCGTGCGTCCGCTGACCGCGATGACTGGGGAAATCACGCTGAGTGGAAACGTGCTGCCAATTGGTGGAGTGAAGGAGAAAGTGCTGGCCGCGAAACGCGCTGGCGTGCGTGACGTGATTCTTCCCGCGGAGAACAAGACCAACGTCGAGGAAGACCTTACGCCCGAACAGCTGGAGAACGTTCGCGTCCATTACGTCAGCACCATCAGTGAAGTGCTGCACCTTGCCTTGCCATCCACATCGGGTGAGGCGAAGCAGGATGCCGAGGAGCGCGAAAAAGTGCTTACCGAGCAACCCGTCGCCTGACACTCGGCAACCAATTCATTTTCTGGCCAGTTTCCTTTGGGCGACTGGCCATTTTTTCTTAGAGGTTCAAGCAGTTAGCGGCGGCGAAGAAACAAATCGCTTTTTGCGGTGTTTGTATCGGATAGCTGTTTTGTGGGAGCAGGCCCGTATGGGCCGAGGAGCGGGGCGATGAAAAGGCAGATGAAACGGCAAAACGTATTTGCTTATTGGAGTTTTTTAATTGCATTTGCTTTCATGCTGGCAACGGCGGCGCGTCCAATGCTCGCGCAGGATGCCGATCAAGCCCAGCCACAAGATCAGGCGCAGCAATATCCGGATCAAGACCAGGCCCAAGATCAAAACCAGGATGATAATGCCGACCCGGGTCAGGACCCTCCAAATCGTATTGCACAGTTGAACTACACGAGCGGATCGGTTTCCTTTCAGCCCGGGGGCGAAGGCGACTGGGTGGATGCGGTGCTGAACCGTCCGCTGACGACCGGCGACAACCTATGGGCCGACAAAAATTCGCGCGCGGAACTGCATATTGGTTCGACCGCGTTGCGTATTGATTCGGAAACCAGCCTGACGTTCCTTACCTTGAACGACCAGACCACGCAGTTGCGCCTTTCGGCGGGCGCGCTGATTCTGCGCGTGCGTCATTTGGACGACGGCGATACCTTTGAGGTGGACACGCCCAACCTGGCCTTCGATATCCAGAACACCGGCGAATATCGCATTGATGTGAACCCCGATGGAAATGAAACACTGGTGACCGTGTGGCAAGGCCGCGGAGAAGTCACCGGCGGCGGATACTCATACGACGTTGTGGCCAACCAGCAGGCCCGTTTCACCGGCACCGACCAGCTTGACCACGAAATTGCGCAGCTTCCCAATTCAGACGACTTTGACAATTGGGCATTCCAGCGCGACCGGCAGGACGATCACGACGAGTCTGCCAACTACATCTCCACGGAAACAACCGGTTATCAAGATCTAGACGAATACGGCCGCTGGCACTACGTGGATGGCTACGGTCAAGTGTGGACGCCAGCGGGAATCGCCGGTGATTGGGCTCCGTATCGGAACGGGCATTGGGTTTGGATCGGGCCCTGGGGATGGACGTGGGTGGAAGATGAGCCTTGGGGATTTGCTCCTTTCCACTATGGCCGATGGGCGTATGTGCAGAGTTCCTGGTGCTGGGTCCCCGGGCCAATTGCAGTCCGGCCGATTTATTCTCCGGCATTTGTTGCCTTCGTGGGCGGAAACGGATTTAGTCTTTCGGTCGGCGTTGGCGGCGGCCCGGGCGTGGGATGGTTCCCGCTTGCGCCGGGTGAAGTTTACGTTCCCTGGTACCGCACCAGCCGCGTGTATGTGAACAGCATCAATGTCACCAACACTCGCGTGAAGGTCACGCAAATCACCAACGTTTACAACATCTACAATTCGCGCACACCGAAGGGGCCGCGCATTTCCTATGTGAACCAGCGCGTGAACAACGGGGTCACAGTGGTTTCCCACGATACGTTTGTGAATGCGCGTCCGGTGCGCAACAACGTTGTGCGCGTTGACCAGAAGATAATTGTCCAGGCCCCGGTCACACGAAATCTCGGCATACAACCGGGACGGCCTAGCGTTGTGGGTTCCGGACGCCCGGCGACTTTTCGTCCTCCGGCGAAAGTAATCAGCCGGCCAGTCGTGGGAACTCGCGTGCCGGTAATGCGTCCTGAGTTCCCGCAACAGCGGCCGCCACAGGTGAATGTGAAGCCTGAGCAGCCCCGACCGAATCCAGCGAGTCCGCGCACTCCGAATCAGCCGCAACAGCCGGGGCAAGAATCTCAGGTGCCGCGGAATTCTCCGCGGGCGCCAAACAAGCCGGCGCAACCGGGGTTTCAGGGAAATCAGCCGCAGCCGGGCGAGCAATCACAAACTCCGCACAATTCTCCCCAGGCGCCGAACAGACCGGCCCAGCCTGGCTTTCAAGTGAATGAACATCCGCAGCCTTTGCAGCCTTCGCCGAATAACGGTCAACTGCCGCCGACTCGTGACGTTCCTCGGCCGCCAAGCACCGAGCGTCATCCCACGCAACCGGAGCCGCAAGGTGGATTTCGGCCCATGACCAACCCAACCACGAATGCGCCTGCGCAGCGGGAAAATCAGCAGCCTCGTCCCGACTTTCGGCAGGCGCCACCGCCGCAGCAACGCAATCCGCAACAGCAGCAGAACGAAGAGCAGAAGTTCCGCAATTGGCAGCAGCAGCGCGAGCAACATAGTAGTGCGCCGGCCCCGAGCCGACCCGCGCCAAAGCAGGAAACGCACAGCGAAAGCCGGGGGAACAACGACCACGGAAAAGACAAAAAGTGATCAGTTGATTTCCATGCCTCGTTTACATCATGAATGCCAACGCGCAAGGCGTTGGCATTTTTTTATGCGACAGCCAGTCTGGAATGTCCGGAAAAGGTTCCTCCGCGCTAGACTACAGGCGTGCAGATACGCGTGCTGTTTTTCGGGTTGCTGAAAGACTCCGCCGGACGAGAGAGGGAAGTGCTGGACGTTCCCGTGGGCTCGACAATTGGCGACGTCGCCACGGACTATGCAAAGAAGCTCCCCGGAATCAAAGCGCTGTTGCCCTCTCTGGCCATTGCCCTGAACCAGGAATACGCGGATTTGCAGACGACACTAAAGGATGGAGACGAAGTGGCATTTTTGCCTCCGGTTAGTGGTGGCTCACCAGGCGCTTCGGACCCTCAAGCAGGAGCGACGGCGGGGGCCGTCATCGTCCGCGAAAAGATCGATACTGGCGCTGTTCTGGCACGGATCAAGCATCCGGAAGATGGAGCGGTTGTCGTGTTTGATGGGATCGTGCGAAACCACACGCGCAACCGGCGGACCCTCTATTTGGACTACGAAGCTTATGAAGAGATGGCTCTGAAGCAGATGCACGCATTAGCGCGAAAGGCCCTTGCGCAATTTTCTGTGCGCGACGTATGGCTGGAGCACCGTTTGGGGCGATTGCAGGTTGGCGAGACCAGCGTACTGATCGTGGTTGCCTCCGCACACCGCGCGGCCGCCTTCGACGCCAGCCGCTGGCTTATTGATACCTTGAAGAAAACCGTGCCCATCTGGAAGAAAGAGTATTTTGAGGATGGCGCTGTTTGGGCCGATGGCGAGGCCTTTCCGGAAGAAATTCGCGCCGGCAAGGGAATTTTTGAAGTGACTGCTGCATCTAACCTGAGCAAGCCTAAATGAAACGGACAACGATCCTGGGTTTGCTGCTTTTGGTTAGCGTCGCCGCACTCGCACAGGAACCGGATTCGTCGGAAACTATCCACGTAAAAGTGAAGCTGGTGAATGTTTTCACCACGGTCACGGACTCACATGGCGCTCCCGTGGGCGGCCTTAACAAAGAAAATTTCCAGATCCTTGAAGACGGAAAGCCCCAATCTATCGCCGTGTTTGGCCGCGAATCCGCCATTCCGTTGTCCATCCTGTTGGCCGTTGACACCAGCCTGAGCACGCGCAAAGACCTTCCCTTGGAGCTTGCCTCGGCGAAAAAGTTCGCGCATGACATGGTGCGTCCCGTAGATGGACTGTCGGTGTATGAATTCAACGAGACTGTCAACGAAGTCACGGCGTTTACTTCAGACCTGAAGACCATTGACCGCGCAATTGCCCACTTGCATGTCGGCGCAGCGACGGCGCTCTACGATGCAATCTATCTCGGTTCACAGGCGTTGGCGCGGCGGCAAGGCAGAAAGGTTATGGTCGTCATCACCGACGGCGGAGACACGGTGAGCCAGATGACCTATCAGGACGCGGTACGCCGGGCCCAGGAGGCGGAGGCCGTCATTTATAGCATTATTGTCGTGCCCGTCGAGGCGAACGCGGGCAGGGACACTGGAGGGGAGCATGCGCTGATCCAGCTCTCAGAAGATACCGGCGGACGTCACTTTTATGCTTCCTCGACTCAGCAGATTGACCAGGCCTTCCAGAAAATCAGCGACGAATTGCGGACCCAATATCTGTTGGCCTACTACCCGTCCGGTGGTGGCTTTAGTGAGTCAGGTTTTCGACAGATTGATGTGAAGCTGAATGGGGTCGCGGATGGTGGGAGTTATAAGGTGCGGCACCGGACGGGGTACTATCCGTCGGGAAGATGAGGTGCCAATAAATATTGAATTTAGTATTTATGGCAAATTTAAAATACCTAATTTAGTATATTTGTAAATATCCATAACATAGACATCTCATAACCAGTTGTAAACACATGAAACAAAACGTATATTTCGAAGTGTTATAGGCTGAATGTCTTGGTCTTCGGATTGCACAGTATTCCGTATTAAGGAAAAAGCTGTGTCTCCTGGGTAGGTAGATTCATCTAAGGCAATCTTCGTAGTGCCGATTGGGCGCTGCGTAACAAAATCCCTACCTGCCGTGTCTTCAGGCCCGCCTTTTCCGGTAATCATTCCTGTATTTCGTGAAATTGAAATTGCTTCTGGTCAGTATGTGATGGGTTGAGCTCTCAACCAGGGAGGCGTGAGCAAATGAAATATATTTCGACGCTGCTAGTGCTAATACTCGGGATAGTGGTAGCGACAACCAATTCAACCGCCCAGCGTTTATCGGGTTCGGCAAGGGTGCAGGTAATGGATCCTTCGGGCGCAGTGGTTCCTGATGCGAAGGCGACACTGGTAAGCAAAGACAAGGGAACGAAGGCAGAGATCAGTGCTGGCGATGATGGGATATTGATTCTGCCCGATCTGGCGCCTGGGAACTACGTTTTAACCGTGGAGCATGAAGGGTTCAAGACGGTATCCACAACCGTTACGATTCTTGTCGGTGTAACCTCCTCAATCCCGTTGAAACTCGAGGTTGGCTCCGCTTCCACGGAAATAGAAGTACAAGGCAATGCGATCACAGTGGATACATCGAAATCCACCGTTCAAGGCGTGATTGGCACGAAAGAAATAGATTCCCTTCCGTTAAATGGACGGAATTTCCTCGATCTCGCTCAGCTCGCTCCCGGCGTGCAAATCGTTGACGGAGGACAGTTTGACCCCACGAAGAATCAGATGGTGGGCGTTTCCATTGGTGGACGTGGCGGGCGCGTGACCCGCATTCAGGCAGATGGCGTGGATATCACCGATGAAACGGTGGGCACGACCGTGATGAACCTGACCAACGAATCCATCCAGGAATTTGGAATTGCGCAGTCTTCGATGGATGTGAGCACGGACCTGACTTCGTCAGGAGCGGTGAACATCATCACCCGAAGCGGAACCAACGCCATGCATGGTTCTGGATTTGGACTCTTCCGCCGGTCAGACTTTGCAGCCAGCACCGCGCCTCTTGGTTTGATCAATCCGCCCAAGCCGCCGTTCAGCCGCGACAATTACGGAGGCCGGCTTGGTGGACCTTTCATTAAGAACCGATGGTTCTGGGAAGCCGAATACGAGAAGATCACCCAACAGGGACAAAACACCACGAACGTGATCCCATTCCCGCAATTTACAGGGTCTTTTGGCGTCCCCGTCGATGAGCACATGGGTGGCATTCGCACAGACGTCAACATCACGAACAACCTTAAGTTCTTTTATCGCTTTACCCATGACGACAATATCGGAGTGACGGGATTTGGCGGCGTCGGACTTTCGGCGTTCGCAAATTCCAATAGTACAAACTCTCATGTCGCCGGTCTGGATTTCGGTTCGGGAAACCTGGTCCATTCAGTCCGTTTCAGCTTCTTGAAATTCATCAACGGCATTGTTGACGGAAACGCCTTGGCTGGAACTCCGGTGCAGGACGCCGCCGTGAACGTCACGGGGCTGGGTGGCTTTATTTACGGCCCAAATGCCAATGCTCCACAAAATACCTACCAACAGAACAGGCAAATTAAATACGACGGAACGTTGGTCCATGGCCGTCATACGATCCAGTTTGGAGTCGAGTACAACCGCATTGATCAGGCTGGATTTGCGTCGTTCTTTGGACTTGGACCTCGCGTAGTCGCGTCTTTTGCATCGGGCGTCGCGACGGATCCCTTCAATAGCGCAGGCGCGGCCGATCCTTTGAATTACAAGGTAAACACGATTTACGTCGGCAATGGACTAGGAGCGCTCAGTGAAAAGCCCTCACTGGGATTCCCGCATGGAGGCTTTGCCAATAACCGGTTTGGCATATACCTTCACGACAATTGGAAGGCAACCAACAATTTCACTCTCAATGGCGGACTTCGTTATGACCGGGATGACGGACTGAGCAATGCTGACCTGGAGCGAACGCCGTTGATTAACTCCTTCGACCCCGAATTAGGTGGCCACCCGCGGAATGACAATATGCGGTTGGCTCCCCAGGCCGGTTTCTCATGGAACCTGGGCGGCAGCGGACGGACTGTGATTCGCGGTGGTGGAGGAATATATTACGACACTAATATTTTCAACAATCTATCCTTCGACCGGCAAATTAATCTTCCGGCTGGATTCGGCAATGCTTACTTTCCCGCCGATTCAGGCGATCCGCTGCTAAGCCCGATTGATGGGTCCGTATTGTTCGACTTCTCGACGCAGTGCACCGGCGCGCAGCCGACTACAGGGACACCAAACAGCTGCTGGGGTGCACCAATTGGAGCAGTCATTCCGTTTGCGGTGCAGGCAGAACAGCTCTTTCAGGCACAAAGCGCGCAACTGTCGAATGGCTGGCCGCAGGCAGGCGTTCCTCCATTGTTCAACAACCAGTTGGGAGTTGGGGGCGGGGCAATTCTCGATCCCAAATACAGATCGCCTTATGGAGCCAATATTAATGTCGGTATCCAGCGGCAGATCAGGCCCGGCCTGGTTCTGTCAGTGGATTACGTGATGAACCGCGGCGTGCATTTCTATCAAACCGTGGATCGCAACCGTGTAGGCGCCGCCAACACCTTGAACCTTGCTGTCGCTCAATCGGCGATGGCCGCCACGTTTGCTGGCGCCGGATGCAATGCCGGAAGCGTTTCAGCCAATGTGAATTGCGTAATTAACGCAGGCGGTACGATTGATGATTTCGCCGGAAACGGCCTTGGTGCGGGCAGTACCTTGGATGGATTTGCCTTCGGCGGAAGCAATCCGAATTTCCGCACCATGGACACAATCGAATACAACGGGCTGTCGCGTTATTCAGGCCTGCAGGCTCTCCTGACTGGCCGTATCGGCAACGTCGGGCCCTTGCATAACCTCACCACTAACGTCACCTATGCGCTGTCCCGCTTCAATTCCACCAGCACCGATCAGGACTTCCTGTTCGCCGCAGTGGATAATGACAATCCGGATTCGTTCTACGGCCCATCCAATCTGGACCGTACACACATGCTCGGCGCATCATTCGTATTTGATCTGCCGATGAATTTCCACTTCTCCACCTCCACCTATTACCGTTCGCGAGAGGCGTCCATTGGGATATTCGTGCCGACAGGTTCGGACTCCGCCGCGGAAATTTTTGAGTCAGATTTCAACGGCGACGGAACCATCGGCGATCCCTTGCCTGGCACCAAGCGCGGCGCTTTCGGGCGCAGCGTGACCGCCAGCACTCTCAATAACGTAATCAACAAGTACGACACCACGGTGGCGGGTAGTCCCACTCCCGCCGGCTTGGCGCTAATCAATGCCGGATTGTTTACGACTGCACAGTTGCAGGCATTGGGTGGGGTCGCTACCGCAGTGGATCCAGCCGTGGCGGGGCAAATCGATAATCCCAACTTCTACACCTCCGATATACGTCTCTCCTGGACGTATACGCGCGAGCGCGTGACCATTGAACCCATGGCCGAATGCTTCAACATCTTTAACCGGATGAACGGAGTGGGCACGGGGTCGGACGGTCGAGGTGGGAACACGGCCCTGGATGGTACGCTTTCAGACGCTGTGGGCAGCATTAACGGAACACCGTTTGGCCCGCCAGAGCGTGTGGGTGCGGGTTCTGGATCGTTTTCCAGCGGAGGCCCTCGCGCCTTCCAGTTTGGCATCCGGGTTACTTTCTAACTCGGCAAGCCAGCTGAACTAGATTGGGGGATGAGCAATCATCCCCCATTTTTCTTTGCCCTAAATTGTCTTTTGCTCCCGGTTCGCGGCAATCAATCCGCAAGCGCGGCGAGCGGAAGGTGTAAGATACCCCCATGGCGTTCGTACGCGGAGCACGTGGAGGAGAGCGGAAGTCCAACAACCCGCCTCCCGACGAGACTTTCCAGGAAGCCACCTATCTGAAGTCCCTGGGTGAATCCAAGCAGCAGGTAAAGATCAAGCTGCACGATGGCGAAGTGGTGCAGGGATGGATTGAGTACTACGACAAGAACATGGTCCGCCTGACCCGCGAGGCGCAGCCGAATTTATTCATCTTCAAGCATGACATCGTGTACATTTCGGAGGAAAGCGGCAAGTAGTTTGGCTGCCTCCCCCGCAATTGCTCTCGCTTTGCAAATTCAACTGCTTCCGCTAGGCTAAGATTCAGTCAAATCAATGTCTGACACAATTAAGCAGCAGCCCGTCCCACCGCAATCTGCGTCATCCCGGTACTCCCCAATCCAAACTGCTCCAGGCGGCTTTGTTCCGGATACGATGGAGATCGCGCGCGAAGCTGGAACACTGCTTATGGATTTCTTTCGTCGCCGCGTAAAAATTGAATACAAAGGCGACGCCGATCTGGTGACAGAAGCGGACCGGAGTTCCGAAGCGCTTATCCGCAAACGCATCAAGGAAAAATGGCCTGAGCACGACATTCTCGGCGAGGAAGACGGCCTGGTGGATACAGGCAGCGAGTACCGCTGGTATGTGGATCCGCTCGACGGCACCACCAATTTTGCCCATGGTTTTCCGGTGTTCTGCGTCTCAATGGCGTTGGAACATAAAGGGCGGCGGATCGTCGGGGTGATTTATGATCCCACGCGGGACGAAATGTTTACTGCCGTCAAGGGAGCGGGTTCCTGGCTCAACGGGGAAGTGATGAGGATTTCGCAAACGAAGACCCTGGCGGAGTCTTTGGTGGCGACCGGCTTTCCCAGCCACAAGCGACACAAGAACCCCAACATCCACTTCTATCATCAGATTACGTTGAAAACGCATGGCGTGCGCCGTGCAGGCTCGGCGGCGCTGGATTTGTGCTGTGTGGCCAGCGGGCGTTTTGACGGATTCTGGGAGTTCAATCTCAATCCCTGGGACACGGCAGCAGGCGTGTTGATTGTGGAAGAAGCAGGGGGGCGGGTGACTGACTTCAGTGGCGGGCCTTTCAATATTGACAGTCGTCAGACGGTTGCTTCAAACGGCTTGATTCATGATGCCCTGCTGCATGAATTTCAGGAGATTTTTGCCGGGCGAGGACTGGAGCCTTTACCGGATCCCAGGCAGTACCGTGAGAAATGATGTTGGGAGCGCGAATGACGCAGAAACATAGAACGACCGTTCGCTGGGTTGTGCTGCTGTTAGCGCTGTGCGCGCTGGCAGCTCTGGATGACTCCGTTGGCAACGCGACGCCAACCATCAGCGAGGCATATCAGAAATCCTTCAATCAATGGAAGTCGGAGCTGGTGGCTGGCCGCAAGAAAAACTGGCTGACTCTGGTCGGACTTTTCTGGCTCAAAGATGGCGCGAACAACTTCGGTTCTGATGCTTCAAACGCAATTGTTCTGCCGTCCAGCTCCGCTTCCGCGCACGCCGGCGCGTTTATGCTGCGTGGTGGACAGGTGACGTTGCAAATGTCAGGCACGAGCAGGGCGGAGGTTGGCGGCAAGCCTGTCACGATGGCTGCGCTGCAATCGGATGAAACTGAAAATCCGACTGTCGTTTCGCTGGGGAGCTTGCGGATGCATGTGATCAAGCGCGGCTCACGGCTGGGGATTCGCGTGAAGGACCTTAACAATGCGGCTGCGAAGAATTACGCTGGCCCGATCTTCTATCCGCTGAATATGTCTTATCGGGTGGTTGCGAAATGGCTCCCGGCGGACGGAAAGCAAACTGTTAATGTTCCCGATGTGCTGGGCGACACGACTCCGGTTCCAATCGCGGGGACGGCGGTTTTTCAAATCAATGGCCATGAGTACCGGCTTACTGACATTGGTGGAGATGCTTCCAAGGGGTTGTTTTTTGTCTTCAACGATCTCACCAAAAAGGCGGACACTTATCCCGGCGGTCGCTTTCTTGAGACTGATCCGGTGACGCATGGGACCGTTGTGATTGATTTTAATTACGCTTACAATCCGCCGTGCTCGGTGACTCCGTACGCGACCTGCCCGCTGGCGCCGCCTGAGAATCGGTTGGCCGTCGCGATACCGGCGGGAGAGAAATACGACCGGAAGCATTCGTACAATCACGGCGAGTAGTCATGTATCCCCTTTTCGTTGAATTGTTTTCTGGCCGAAATCAGTGCCGTCACTTCGGGACTCGCAGGTCTTTCGCACTTAGGCCGGACTTCCGTCCGGGGCCTTCACATGCCGCCGCTGCGCGGCCGGGATTTTGCGGGATGACGCGCCTCAATTTACTGAAGCTTTTCTGTCGACATTCAATTCCGACTTTAGTTCCCTCATTTGGTTCGTGCAGGCAGGTTTCGTTTACAGACTTTTCGAAATAGCTTTCCACTTCTCCGAAAGCCTAGAAAACCGGAAATTTCTTGCATTGCCGGCACCAGCGGCCTTTGCCGAGCGTGCTCCACGCAATCAGAAATCCTCCAATCAGCACCAGGAAGGAGGTAGCAATCCAGAAGAAGGGAGAAAGAAAGAAGCAGGCGGCGGTTGCGCCCACCGCAACGAGCCCCACTACAAACAACAGGACCCGGTTCTTCTGAAGAAGTTCATTTCCGCAGGAGGGACAATGAGGAACGTTCGGCATACTGTTCTACTTTATCTCTATCCGTATGGCATAGTCTTGGGTGCGTCCAATGCCGTTTCATTGGTTTTGCTGCGAGCTCCACGCCAAACAATGGCTGGTCCTGTACCCGGAATGGCATTCTTGATAGAATGACAAGTTTCCTTAAAGTGTGGTATTCATGCGGTAATTCAGGAGAAGAGAACTCATGGCATATGTAATCGCAGAACCCTGTATTGATACCAAAGACACAGCCTGCGTGGACGCATGCCCGGTGGATTGCATTCATCCCAAAAAGGACGAGGGCGACTTCGAGGGGCAGAACATGCTCTACATTGATCCCGTCGAATGCATTGATTGCGGCGCCTGCGTGCCGGTGTGTCCGGTGTCAGCTATCTTTGCGCTCGATGATCTGCCGGAAAAGTGGAATGAATACGCCGAGCGCAACGCCAAGCATTTTGGCCGCTAGGTATCTACGAGGGTGAGTCCCGAGAGACGGAGAGTTCTCCGGAACATCTTGCTCCGGAACATCTCGCTGGATTTTTGCGACTCACCCTACTGTTGCTTCTTCTTGTGGAACAATCCGCCGAGTGAATTCACGACTGAGTTGGTGTTCGAGTTCCCCTTCAGCCCTCCTAGTGCGCCACTCACCATTCCTTTAACGTCGGGCTCGAACTTAGGATCCGATGTGGTTCCGTGAATAAAAAACGGGACGCTGCCGCTCTTTGCGCCAAGGCCCGCCATTTGCGTAAGGCCCGTTACAGCGGTGCCGCTGAGGCTTGCCGTCATCTGATAGTTCAATGCTCCCGCAGGGCTGATGTCGCCCGCGCCGGTCATGGTCCCAACCGCGGGAACCGTCAGGTTCACGTTCTGGGTTTGGATTCCGCTCGGAGCGTAATGCAGGTCAGTGCTGAAATTTTGAATGGAAGTGTCAGTGCCGGTTTTCATACCGCTGAGAGCGGCAATGGCCGCCATTTTTGAGCCGAGGTTAAATCCAGCGAGTTTGGTGTTTGCCAGGCGCACGGGACCGGTCACAACGAGATTTGCCAAAGGCCCGCGAATGGCGAGTGTTGTGGAAAGCGTGCCGCCTTGCAGGGACGCCCCGGTGGGCAGCACCACGCCCAAAGCGGGCAACATGGATTGCAGATCATCCACGGGCATTCCTTGCGCGTTCAGGGCCATATTTACCGTGGTGTCAGACCCCTTTGTCTGAAAGGTGCCAGAAAGCCTGGCGAGGGCCTTGCCCACCGTTACGTCTCCCTGCTGGAGGGTGCCGCTTTCTTGTTGCTGGTCGTATTTCACGGCGTACTTCAGCGAGACCGGCCGCGTGGCGGGAGAGCTTTTCTGGACCAACTGCAACTTCGCCATGTTCGCGGTGCCGCTGCTCTGGGCGGTCTTTCCGTCGGAACTTATCGTCCCATCGAAATCCGCCAATCCGGCGATGCCGGAAGACGGATCAAGAAGCCCTGATTTCGACAAATCGAGTTGCTTGATTTTCAGCTGCGCTTGCAGAGGAGTTGCGGATGCATCCTCTGGATTGACTGGCCCGGCGGTGCCGTCCAAATTGAGCGTGCCATTTCCAGGAAGGACGGCAGCAAGCGAAAAAGGAAACTGCGAATTGAGCGAGAAGTTTTTAACGGTGACATTCACCTGCTGGTAGACGCGAATTTTTCCCGGGGATGCAGCGTCGCCGATGGAAACCTGCCCGTCCTCGATGCTGAGTTTCCCCACGCCGAGGTTGTTGGTGAACGAAGACTGCGAAGGCGAAGATTGCGAAGGCGAGGACTGCGAACTGGACGAAGTCTGTGAAGCACTCGGGGCAGCGGGGTTGGGAGTAGATGGGCTGGTTGCGGCAGGAGTGGCGCTGGCTTCGCCAGTCTTGCCGGTGCTTGCGTTTCGGGATCCCAGGCTGGAAAAATTCCACTTTCCCGAAGCCGTGCGCAACAAGGTCACTTGCGGCTCTTGTAAAACCAATTCGGTAATGTGCAGCGTTTTGGAAAAAATAAGCGGCGTCAATTCAACGCCCACTTTTAATCCTTTGGCTTGAATGAATGGAGCATGCGAGATTGAGGGATCGTCGGCAACGGAAAGATTGTCGGCCGAAATTCCACCGCTCAGGATGGAGAGCTTGAGGTTGCCGATTTTGACCTGGCGGCCCAGCGCGGTTGTGAGTTCCGATTCAATCGTCGGACGGAATGCATTCACGTCAATGACGAAGGGAAGCGCGATAACAACGACAATCAGAATCCCAATGATGATTGCGACGATTTTCCATGCCTTCATGACCAACCTCCGTCACACAGATTACTCCTAGGATGTCTGTTAATGTTGACAGGTATGCTGGGTAGCCGGCAGTTGGATGAAATCCTACGAAGTTCCAGCGGCCGAACCCGAGGTTCCCAGAGCCTCCAGCACGTCCACTGCAGCGGAGTACCGCCCCATGGGCGCGCTGATCTGTGCTCCCTGCACCATGCCGCGCACGGCGATCAGCATTTCACGAGCAATGGCCACGCCTTCCTCACGGGCAGCTTCCGGGGTCTTGGCATTGGTCATTCTTTGCAGAATGGAGTCCGGCACTGATACGCGCAACTCATTTTTCATGAACTCCGCATTGCGCGCGCTCTGCAAGGGCCAAATCCCGGCGACCACGGGGATGCGGAAATGCTCAATCCGCTTTAGGAAATTTTCCAGCAGACACAAATCGAAGACCGGTTGCGTGACGGCGTATTCGGCCCCGGCCTGCACCTTGTATTCGAATCGCTTGATCTCTTCGTCGAGATTTTGTACTCCGGGGTTCGCGCCCACTCCAATAACAAAGCCCGTGCCCGTTCCCAGCGGATTGCCGCCGATGTCCTGACCACGATTCAGGTTGTGGACGATATTCACCAAGCCGATCGCATCCACGTCGAACACCGCGGTGGCGTCCGGGTAGTTGCCCATCTTCGGAGGATCTCCGGTGATGCAAATCAAGTTGTGGATTCCCGTCGCGGAGGCTCCTAGTAAATCAGACTGGATGCAGAGAACATTCCGGTCGCGGCAGGTATAGTGCAGCACGGCCTCAATTCCAACCTGCTGCTGCATGAGAAGTGATAGTGCCTGGTTGCTCATGCGGGCGGAGGCGCGTGGGCTGTCAGGAATGTTGATGGCGTCCACGCCCACCGATTTCAAAAACTTTCCGCCCTCCAGTTCTTTGAGAACGTCAGTCCCTTTGGGGGGGACGATTTCAACCATGGTGACAAATTCAGACGCAGCAATTTTTGCCCCCAGGCGCGAGCGTTTCTCCAGCGGTACTGCAGGCGCTGACTTTGGTACGGCTTCGCCTTTCACAGCGACCGTGGCGGCTTTCGTCCGCGCCTCGCCCACACGCAAGGCATTTTTCATAACGCGGATATGGTCAGGCGTGGTCCCGCAGCAGCCGCCCACCAGACGGACGCCGGCGGCGACAAATTTGCGCGCATAGCTCGCCATGTATTCGGGCGAGCACAAATAAATGTTCCGGCCATCCACGGAACGCGGAATACCCGCGTTTGGTTGCGCGGAAAGCGGAAGGGAAGTCGCGGCCCGGATTCGCTCGACAGCCTCGAGCATCGCTACCGGGCCTACGCTGCAGTTGCAGCCGATTACATCGGCCCCCCATTCCTCGAGGCGGGGTGCGAAAATCTCCGGCGTGGAACCGTCTAACGCATTGCTGTCTTCGTCTACGGTGACCTGCGCCACGAGCGGAATCTTCGAATCCACATCACGCGCGGCGAGCAACGCCTGATGCAATTCTTCGATATAGCCGAAGGTTTCAAACATCAGCAGGTCCACGCCTGCTTCAACCAGGGCCTCAATCTGCTCGCGGAAGGCCGCGCGGGTTTCTTCAAAAGATGTCTTGCCCAGCGGCTCAATCCGAATACCCAACGGCCCTACGGATCCCGCCACCCAGACGTCAAAACTCTTGGCAGCTTCGCGCGCTACTTTGGCCCCAGCGTGGTTGACTTCCTTGACTTTGTCACTCATGCTGTAGCGGCCGAGGCGGAAGCTGTTGCCGCCAAAAGTATTTGTTTCAATAATTTCCGCGCCAGCCTGCAAGTATTCGTGGTGAATTCCGCGAATCAGTTCCGGTTGCGACAGGTTCAGCTCGTCATAGCTCCGGTTGATAAATACACCTTTGGAATAAAGCAGCGTGCCCATGGCGCCATCGCACAGCATGGGTGCCGTCTTTAGGCGTTCTAGGAAATTTCGGGGCATTCTATTGAGGATACAAGATACTTTTAGGTTTTGCACATAGAGTGCTCTTTATCGCTCGCTACACGGTAGCCGGGGCATTCTCTTTGTTATAATCCCGTTTCTTGCATCTAAAGTTATATCCTTTACCGGTTCTGGAGTCCCAGTTTTGAATAAATCCCTATTGGCTGCCTTGCTGGCAATGGCTTGTCTCGGATTCGTGTCCTGTAGCAGCTATTCAAGTCAGAGCGGTTCTTCCGGCGGGGGTGCGAATGGCTTGCCGCCCAGCGGTCTCAAATTCCGGGCTTTCGTTTCAAATCCCGTTCAAACCACAAGCATTGGCAATGCGGCGGTGCTTAACATCGTAGATGCGCGGCTGGATGAATTTACTCGCTTTGTCGCAACCGTTTCACTCCTCGGCGTGGTCAGGGACCCCCAAAGGATGTACTTGTCGCCGAATCGCACGTTGACGCTCGTATTCAGCCCTGCGGACCAGGCGATTGGTGTTATTGATAACGCGACCGAAGCTGTGAACACCGGCACCTCAGCTACCTCCGTTCAAGCAACCATCAAACTGGCAGGCTTGACCGACAGCATAGTTCTCGCCCCCATCGCCACCTTGGGATACGCCGCAGAGCCAGCGGCGCCCATCGCGGGCCAGAGTTCTGGGGCAGTTCAGGTATTCGATTACAGCGCGGGCACTGTGAACGCCACCGTACCGGTCCCGGCCGCACATTACCTTGCAGTAAGCCCGGACGGCAATCATTTGCTGGTCTTTTCTGACAACTCAAATTCTGCAACGTTGATTTCCACCTCGTTGATCGGGAACTCTCCCGATCCGACCACGTCCATTCCTGGTTTTGATCATCCGGTAGGGGGGATTTTTCTCGACAATTCCAACGCCGTGGTCTTTAACTGTGGCGCGGAATGTGGAGGCACGGCCGCCAGCGTGGCTCTGGTCAATATCGGGACGGGCGCCGTTACGGCCACTATTCCGGTCCGGGGCGCGACTGCGGGCCTGCTTTCGGGAAGCAATACGCTCTATGTCGTCGGTACTCCGCCGGGCACGGCTTGCGGCAGCGGTACACAGGCGCAAACCTGTGGCACGCTTGACGTCGTCGATCTACTGACCAAGACGTCAACTCCGGCGCCTAATACGATTACCGATGGCTATCACTACCTTATGCAAATGGGCGCCAACGGACAATTGTTCATCGGCGCGAAGGGCTGCACGAACCTGACCGCCAGCAACAACGCGCAAGGGGAAGTCCGCGGTTGCCTTTCCGTTTACAACACGCAAACCTCCGCCGTGACGGTGCCTCCCGCCCAGGGAAACGTCACTGGCATCCAGCCGATTACAGGACGGACGGTGGTTTACGTTTGCCAGAATGGTGAACTACAGATTTATGACACTGCGAACGACGCGCTGCAAGCCAAGCAGGTGGCGGTCGTTGGGCAGGCGTTCGACGTTTTGCTGGTGGACCTCCCCTCGAACTAGATCTCGGGACCGGGCTCAAATATTAGATCTGAGTGTGCCGTAAAGACCTGGGGAGCGCGGCAGCAGAAACAGTCATCAGCGAGAGCTTTCCCTTTTCCCGCGAATTCAGGCAAAATGATTGCCATCCCGGAGCAGATTTTCCCAAACTTACCCATGTTGCAGCGGCGTATTGACGACCAACCAACACTCTCGGCGGAGATGGTGCATGAAGCCGAACAGATACTGCATCGCCACATCCGGCAGGTGGGTCTAAAGCAAACCGCGCAGCGCAATACGATTTTGCGGACATTCCTTGAGACTCGCGAGCACCTCTCGGTGGAACAACTGCATACGCTGGTGCGGAAAAAGGATCCCAAGATCGGCGCCACCACGGTTTACCGCACGCTCAAGCTTTTCACCGAGTGCGGGTTGGCCAGCGAAGTGGCTTTTCACGACGGCGTGGCGCGCTACGAGCATCAATACAACCGCCGCAGTCACCATCACATGGTGTGCACCGAATGCGGCAGCTCAGTGGAGTTTTTTTCTCCGGAAGTGGACCAGTTGGAGGCGGAGATTGGTCGCCAGCACAACTACCTGCCCACCCGTCATACCTTTCAGATCTACGGTCTTTGCCTGGATTGCCGCAAAAAGAACAAAAGTTCCCAATTGGTGTGATTTTCCTCGCCGTACATTTCCATTTGCTTTGCTTACGGCTTTCTGGTAACTTGCGCGGGTCGCAAAATTCGGTCGGCACTCCCCCATCTTTAAGCTGACCGGTCTCGCCGTATCTGGCTTGGAGGGAATATGGCATTTTGCAGCGCGTGTGGAAAGCAAATTCCGGATGGAGCAAGCGTTTGTCCGGCGTGCAACAGTTCAACAACAGGCGCGGCTCCTGTTGCGCAACCCGCAGGTGCGGGTATGACCGACAATGTGACCGGAATGCTGGCCTACTTTACGATTATTCCAGCCATCATCTTTCTGGTAACGGCACCGTACAATAAGAGCCGCTTTGTCCGTTTTCACTCGTTTCAAAGCATCTTTTTCTGCATTGCAATGATCATTCTCTGGGTTGGATTCATGATCCTGGATGTCATCCCGGGGCTCATTTTCATCATGTTTCCGATCCACATGATTGTCTGGCTGGGGTCCTTTGTGCTTTGGATTATCCTCGTGATCAAAGCCAATCAGGGCCAGATGTGGAAAATTCCGATCATCGGCGATATGGCGGAAAAGCAGGCGAATGCCATTCCGGCATAGTTGTTGCCGATTCAGCACGAGTCTTGAAGGCGGTCTCTACGATGTAGAGACCGCTTTTCTGTATCTCTGTTCTTTAGCGACTTGACATAACCTGCCCCGCAATGGCATTCCTATTAGCTTTGCTCTTGTTGTCTGTTCAATTGATCTGCGACACCGATTTTTGAAAGGGTCTGGTTTGAAAGTTCGGGTATTTTTCCACGACAAGTGTTTTGATGGCGCCTCTTCCGCGGCCCTGTTTTCCCGTTTTTACCGGGAGCGCATTCGCGAGGATGTGAAATTTGTTTTCACCGGTCTTCTACATCGCGCAGGAGCTTTATTTGACGAAGCACAATTTGACGGCGACGAGAACGCCATTGTGGACTTCAAATATTGCAGCTCTCCCAAAATTACCTGGTGGTTCGACCATCATGAGAGCGCCTTCCTTACGCCGGAAGACGCCGCTCATTTCGAGCGCGACACGAGCAACAAGAAGTTTTACGATCCCGCGTTTAAGTCTTGCACTAGCTTTATCGCCCTTATCGCCGAGCAACGATTTGGATTTAACCCTGCGCCGGTCGCTGAGCTTGTCCGCTGGACGGACATTATTGACGGGGCCCTCTATAAGACAGCCCGAGAAGCCGTGGAGATGAAAGCTCCGGCCACGAAGCTCACCATGGTCATTGAATCGGCCAAGGATTCCGACTTTGTCCCGCGCCTTATCCCCTTGCTTGCCAGCAAACCGCTGGCGGAAATCATTGCCGAACCGTTTGTGGCGGAGTTGCTGCCCCCTCTGCTTCAGAGACACGAGAAATCCATCAGCATTTTGCAGGAACGCATTGAATCCAGGGATGGGACCATTTTTTTCGACGTGACCGACCACGAGCTTGAGGGATACAACAAGTTCGTGCCTTATTACCTGCATCCGGAATCCATTTACAGTGTCGGGCTGAGCAAAAGCAGCTTCCGTGTAAAAGTGTCTGTCGGATCGAATCCGTGGGCCCCTGCGCCTCCCACGGTGAACCTTGCGCGTATATGTGAGCGCTACGGAGGCGGCGGGCATGCGCGAGTGGGCGCGATTTCCTTTGATGTGACCAAATACGACGCCGCGGTTAAAGCTTCGCATGAAATTGTCGCGGAACTCCGCGCGAGCGTGCGGGCAGGGAATTCTTAGCTTTGTAACTTTCGAGAAGCCTTCCACAGGCTAAAATACAAACACACGTGCGCCTCAAACTGCCACCATCTCACCCTGCCCATGGCGCCCAACTTCAGGCTCTTCGCGCGATTGCAACGCTGGAGTTATTGAAGGGGCTGGCGGCTGTCATTGGGGCATTGGGAATCATTATTCTGGTGATTCACCGCGACCCGTGGGACGTTGCTTCAGACCTGCTCGCATTCCTGCACATTAGCCCCGACCGCCATCTCGCGCAGGTGTTTCTTGATTGGGCGGACACTTTGACGGATAAAAAACTTTGGGCCATCGTGATCGTTGCCTTGGTTTATTCCACGCTGCGGTTTATCGAAGGGTATGGTTTGTGGAGGGCGCGGGGCTGGGCGGAATGGATTGCTCTTGTTTCAGCCGGCGCTTACGTGCCGTTTGAGTTGTACCGTTTTGCTCACAATCCCAATCTCTTTCACGTGGCGGTGATCGTGGTAAATGTGGCGATTGTCCTGTACATGGCCTATCTGCGGCTCTCCAAGCCATTGGAAACCGCAGGAGAACGGCGGTTGCAGCACTAGCTCCGAAGCCTGCGATTCACTACGCGCTAGGCGACTTTCCGGAGCACCAGTGCGGAGTTCTTTGATCCAAACGCGATGCAATTGCATACCGCGTGTTCGATCGCCTTCTTCCGGCCCGGCGCGGGAATGTAATCAAGGTCGCAATCGGGATCAGGTACTTCGATATTGATGGTGGGCGGAAGTTGTCCGCTCTGCATAGCTACGATAGTTGCAGCGATTCCGGCCGCTCCGCATGCTCCCTGCGGATGCCCAATCTGCGACTTGAGCGACGACATGGGCGTCCGCCTCGCGACGTCTTCCCCCAAAGCCAGCTTCAATGCCCGGGTCTCAATGCGGTCATTCAGTTGCGTCGCGGTGCCATGCAGGTTCACATAATCCACATTTTGGGGTGCAATGCCAGCCTGCTTCATGGCCAATTCAATGGCCCGTGCCGGTTCCTCGCCACACTCTTGCAAGCGCACTCGGTGAAAGGCCTCACAGGTTGAGCCATAGCCAGCCACTTCAGCCAGGATTTGCGCTCCCCGGGCCCGCGCGTGTTCGTATTCCTCCAGCACGTACATCCACGCACCTTCGGCCAACACAAAGCCGTCGCGATCGCCATTGAAGGGCCGCGAGCCGCGCTCCGGTGCATGGTTCCAGCTTTCGGTCATGATCTTCATCAAGATGAAACCCTTAATGATCCCTAGCGAGATGGGAGCATCCGCGCCGCCGGTCAGCGTCATATCCAGGCGGCCTGACTGTATTTGCCGCATTGCATACCCAAACGAATCTGTGGACGAGGTGCAGCCGCTGGTGATTACGTGGCTTGGCCCGCGAAGTCCAAAACGCACGCTCAGTTCGCTGGAGAGCGATCCCATGACGCCCGTAGGCACGCAAAACAAACTCATCTTGCTGTATTGCTGGTGGAAGAAGAGGCGGTATTGTTCTTCGGTAAACTCCTGCGAGCCTCCACCCGTGCCGAAGATCACCCCGAAGCGCTGTTTCTCGGACAACGGGAGTGTCGCTGTGTCCAATCCAGCGTCGTGAAGCGCTTCGGTGGCTGCGGCGAGGGCCAAAGGCAATACTCGCGAGACATGTTTGCGGTCCTTCTTTTCCACCCAGGCAAGCTCGTCGAAGCCTCGGACCTCGCCGGCGATCTGGATGGAAATTTCCGAAGCGTCAAAACGCTCAATCTTCTTGACGCCGCTGCGCCCCGCGAGAGCGCCTTCGGCAAATGCGGCATTTCCAACGCCGTTCGGACTCACGACTCCCATGCCGGTAATCACTACTCTTCGTGTCACGCTGTCTCCAGAACACCCGGTTTTCGCGATGCTTCTTTCATCCTAAACATTGTAGGGCCCTCCGCAGGCATCTGGTGTAACTTTTCTGTCATTCTTGAAAGGGCATGTTGCAGCCTGCCAATGTCGGTTGGGGCGCGGGGCTAAATGGTTAGAGACTGCTAATCCATAGAAGAGACGGACTTTGTTCCCTCAGTCAGTGCGCAACCTTCGTAACTTTCCCTTCTTATTACGCCCTCTAAAATCGTCAGAGTAGGTTGCGCACTGTTACATGAACGCCCACGACACCCAGGAAGCTCACGCCAAAAATCTGCCTGTTCAGGTACCCATCCGCGTCATTGAGGGGCGGGAGTGGTGGCTGTGGGGCTTTGCCGTCGTGGTTACGCTGGTCCTGACGGCTGGCATTGTCACTTTAACCTTCCCCTCGAGTGACCTGCTTTCCTATATTGACTGGTTCGATCTAAAAGAATGGGTGCGCGGCTTGGCGGCGCTGGTACTTCTCTTCGACGTTTACACGCTCTATCAGCACTTCCAAATCCAGCGCATGCGCCGCCAATTGCTGGAACGTGATCAACTCTTCCAACTCATTACCGAAAACGCTGCGGACATGATCGCGGTGGTGGACTGGGAAGGGCGTCGCCTATATAACAGCCCCGCTTACCAGAAGATTCTCGGTTATTCGACGGAGGAACTGAACACTTCTTCGCTGGAACAGGTCCACCCTGACGACCGTCAGCGGGTGCAGGAAGCCGCGGCAAAGGCGCGGGCAACGGGGAGAGGCGAACGCCTGGAATATCGCATCTTGCACAAAGACGGCTCATGGCGGAACTTTGAGTCCACCTCCAGCGTGGTCCCGGACGTGAAAGGACAGCCGGCCAAAATGGTCATTGTCAATCGCGACGTGACCGACCGCAAGCGTATGGAAGAGATGCTGGCCCATAGCGCCTTCCATGATCAACTCACGAACCTGCCGAACCGTGCGTTGTTTGTGGACCGTCTGCATCACGCATTAACGCTGGCGCGCCGCCATTCCGGCTACCGGTTCGCCGTGCTCTTTATTGACGTAGATGAATTTAAGGTCCTCAATGACAGCTTGGGCCACGCGCGTGGTGACGAGTTGCTGATTGAAATGGGGCGCAGGCTTACCGACTCCGTCAGGGAAATGGACAGCATTTCCCGCGCCGCAGCCAGCAAATTCTTCAAGGCGGACAAGACCATTGCACGGTTGGGCGGAGACGAATTTACCGTGCTCCTCGATGACCTGCGCGATCCGAGCGATGCGATCCGCGTGGCACAACGCATTCAGGAAAAATGCGCAGCCCCGTTTTTGATCAGCGATCAGGAGAGCAACGAGCAGGAGATCGTGGTCACCGCAAGCATTGGCATCGCCCTAAGCTCGCTTTCCTACAACAACGCGGAAGATTTGCTTCGCGACTCGGAAATTGCCATGTACCGCGCCAAGCGCGCGGGAAAAGCGCGCTGTGAACTTTTCGATTCCGGAATGCATGACAGCGCGGTAAAACGCCTGCGCATGGAAACCGATATCCGGAAAGGCCTCGACCTCGACGAGTTCCGCGTGTATTACCAGCCGCTGGTCAATTTGAAAACAGGAAAAATTTCCGGCTTCGAGGCGCTTACCCGCTGGCAAAAGCCCACGGGCATGGTTCCACCGATGGAGTTCATTTCCGTTGCTGACGAGACGGGGCTCATACTCCCTATGAATCGCCTGCTCATGCAGGAGGCAACCAAACAGTTGCGCACCTGGCAATCGCAATTTCCCTCAGATCCCCCGCTGAGCATGAGCGTGAACGTGACCTCGAAACAATTCGCACAACCCGAACTCGCAGCAGAAATTGGATTGATTCTGGAACAGGCCGAAATCGACCCGCGTACCCTCCAATTGGAGATCACCGAAACAATTACCATGGGCGACGCTCGCCGCGCCGAGGAAGTCTTCGCTGAGTTGAAGGCCCTGGGCGTGCGGCTGAGCATTGATGATTTCGGCACTGGATACTCCTCGTTGAGCCGCTTGCAGCGCTTTCCCGTGGACTCGCTCAAAATCGATCGCGCGTTTATCTCCAACATGGATACGGACCCGGAAAGCCGCGAGATTGTGCGCATCATTATCATGCTCGCGCACAATTTGGGTCTGAAAGTGGTCGCCGAGGGCACGGAGACGCTAGAGCAAATTGAGCATCTGAAACAACTCGATTGCGAAATGGCGCAAGGCTACTACTACTCCCGACCCGTGAACCATGAGGCCATCACGCGGCTTCTCGAAAGCTCAGCAAATGCCGTGGCCGCCGCCGCGGGCCGGTAACCTGAAGTAATCTCTCCCTCTCACAACAAAGCGATAAAAGAAAGCCGTAAGGCAAAAGTTTCATTTTTTGGCGCAACATTCCGAAAATCCCCGTGTTTCTTCAAACGTCCGGCGAGCAGGCTGGACGGGGCGAATACGGCATAGGGAGAGAGCAATGAAGCAGGCGAAATGCATTCTATTGGCAGCGGCATTTGCTGCGCTGGTTTTACCAGCGGCGGCGCAAACCACTACTAATTCCAGCAGCGCGAATTCCAATACTCCACCACAAACCATTCAGCAGCGGAAAGAGAACCAGCAGGACCGCATTGGCAACGGCGTACAGAGTGGACAGTTGACGGCTGGCGAAACCGGGCATCTGGAAAAGCAGGAGTCCGACATCAACCACGAAGAGAAAGACATGCGTAAGTTGGACGATGGCCACCTGACGTCAGCTGACAAAGCGACCCTGAACCAGCAGCAGAACCATGTTTCCAATGAAATTTACAAAGACAAGCACAATGACCGGACGCAGAATACCGATCCTAAAAGCGAAGTGGGCCAGCGCCAACGCAACCAGCAGGACCGTATTGCGCAGGGAATCAAGAGCGGGCAGCTAAAGCCCGGAGAGACCGCACACCTGGAAAATCACGAAGCGCGCGTCAACCGCGAAGTGCACAGAGACCGAGCGGCCAACGGCGGAAAACTGACGGCTGGTGAAAGAGCGCGCGTGAATCGCCAGCAGAACCGCGATTCAAGGCGCATCTATCGCGACAAGCACAACGGTCGGCGAGCGTAGTACTTTTTTCCGGAGAAGGCCCCGGTGGGAAACCCTTCTCCGGATTTCTGTTTAGTTCCTGTCTAATTTCGGCGAGATCGATTCACTGGGCATGGTTCGACTTGAGCGCATAGTTCCGGGCCGCACCAAAACCAGTCACACTGATGTGCGTGATGGACACCCACCGCTCCAGTTTGTGATGCCCGGTACGGTGAAGCGCGTACGAAATGCCGATCGATGTCGCGGTCGCGGCGGCCTCCAAAGCGGCGAATCCCGCCGAATTGTCCACCACATCGTCGGGAAGAAGAATCTCTTCACGTCCACGCGCCAGCATGTTTTTTGTAGACGCATAGTCAAGGCCGCGGAATACCGCAACGCCCGAAAACAGCAGAATGTTTTCTTTGTCCCAAAAGGCGTGCGCGGGGATCTGTTCGCGATCAGAATCTGCTACCGGTGCCGGAGCAGCAGGATCGGCTGGCAATTCACCGGATGATTGAGTTCGCGCGTTTGGAGACTGTGCACGAGCACTAATACTGCCGCAAATTATCAGAGCGAGCACGAGCGGGAGTTCACGCATGTTTGGCCGAGTGCTCTTTTTTCTGTGACTGCCGCTTCTCTTTCGCCCAACCCTCTTTCACTGTCTGGCGTGCGCGCCCCAGGGCCAAGGCATCGGCGGGAACATCGTCGGTGATGCAGGACGCCGCGCCGATGTATGCTCCCTTGCCAATTGTGACGGGAGCGACGAGCGTGGAATCGCTTCCTACAAATACGCCGTCTTCAATCGTCGTCTTGTATTTATGCACGCCGTCGTAGTTGCAGAGAATCGTCCCCGCGCCAATATTCACGCCTTCGCCGATTTCCGCGTCTCCCAGGTAGGTAAGGTGGTTGGCCTTAGAACCTTTCCCCAATCGCGCCTTCTTCGTTTCCACAAAATTGCCCACCCGCGCGCCCTCGCAGATTTCGCTGCCGGGACGCAACCGCGAGTACGGCCCCAATGTTGCACCATCTCGCACGCTCGACTCATCAATCACGCAACCGGGAAGAATCGTTACGCCGTCTCCCACCGTAGTATCGCGAATCACGCTATAGGAACGAATTCGGCAGTCGCCACCCACACGCGTTTTCCCCAGCAATTGCACGTAAGGTTCAATCACTGTGTCCGGTCCGATTTCCACGTCAGCATCAATGACGCAGCTTTGCGGGTAAAAAATCGTCGCGCCAGCGGCCATTAATTCCTCGCACTTTGCCATTCTCATGTTCTGGTCAATTTCCGCCAGTTCGGCCCGCGTGTTCGCGCCCAACACTTCGTGGTAGTTTCCGGCGTCAATCGCAACCACGCGCTGCTTCGCTTTGCCCAGGATGGAAGCCAAATCAGGCAGATAAAACTCGCCATGTGCATTATCGTTACGGATATTGTCGAGGTACTGCAGGAGTGGCTTTACCGAGAAGGCGTAAATCCCCGAATTAATTTCCCGGAGTTTTTTCTGTTTCGCTGTAGCTGCCTTGTCTTCCACAATAGCTTGCACTTCAGCGCTGGCAGCGTTCTTGCGAACTACGCGGCCATATCCAGCGGGGTCGGTCAGGATTGCTGTAAGTATTGTCATTGCGGATTTTTTTTCGTTATGAAAATCCCGCAACCGTTCCAGAGTCTGCGTGCGAATCATGGGAGCGTCACCGGAAAGCACGATGACCTGGTCGTAAGGCTTGATGGCGTCGCGGGCCACCATGACGGCGTGCGCGGTGCCGCGCTGCTCGGCCTGCAGCACAAAATTTACGCCCATCGCGGAAACTGCACCCTGCACGCGGGTGGCCTCATGTCCAACGACTACGAAAATGTCCCTGGCGGCAACAACGTTCTGCGCGCTCGCGATCACATGCGCGAGCAGCGGCTTACCGCCTGCTTCATGCAGAACTTTGGGATGTTTCGATTTCAGCCGCGTGCCTTTTCCAGCGGCCATAATGACGATCGCCAGGCTAGGCGATTGCGTCCTCCGGGTAGGTTGCTTGCTGCTCATGAAAACAATATACCCGTATTGCCGCCGCGGGAATTTCCATTCCGCCACAAAGAGCACCTAAAGCGGCAATCATCTGCTTTGGACCACGGGCAGCCTTCTCGACAGGTCGGGATTGTCTCCAACAGCTAGTGCGCGGTACCTGACCCCGCACTCATGCCTCGCCGTTGCGGCAAGGGAAGCCGCCCATCCGCCCCGCTGGTCAAAGCCATAAATGCTGGATCGTTCATGAGAGAAGCGAACACCGCATCCACGCGAGCTTCCATCATCTCCTTCGAACGGACGGCCTGGAATCGCTCATACTCAAAGAAGTGGCGCTTCAGCAGCGCCAGCGCCTTGTCTCTCTGACCCACCTGCGCGTAGATTGCAGCCAGATTGTAGGACGCCGGCAGCATCCCCTCATTTTGCTGGGCGATCTTCAGAGCTTCGTCGCCGTGACCATGTGCGGCCATAAAGCCCGCGGCGAAGACCAAATTGTATGCATCGTTCGGCTCCAGGCTCAGGGCCTTGCGCACGTAGTAATCGGTCTTGGCCTCGTCTCCCTCTGAGTTCCAATACACAGCCAGGTTGCGGTACGCGAGTGCGATGGGAAACACTTGCACCGACTGCTCCATAAGGGACAATCCCTTTTTGAACTGCCCTTCGTGGATGGTCATCTTGCCCAAACCATGCAGAGCGACCGCGCGCGCCAGAGGATCGGCAGGCATGGAGAGGATTGCGTTGAAAGTTTCCCGGGCTTTGTCCCAATCGCCGGTTTCATGGCGATACACTTCGCCCAGATAACGCAGCGGCGTAGGATCGGCTGGGTCCATGAGATGGGCCTTCTGGTAAAGCTGCGCGGCCTCCAGGTACTTCGCGTCGTTCTCGGCCTGAAATCCTTGTTTCATTGCGCTCTCGATTCGCGCGCTCACTGCAGGATCAAAATTTGGTGGATCGGCAACTTCTCCAACATCGGTGACGCCAAGCTTCTTTAACTCCTTGAAGGCGTCCTTCGCTTTTTTGGGGAAGAGGCATTTCTGTTCCAGCACCGCGCGATAGATTGGAATGGCCCCTGCGTTGTCGCCGGATTTCGCCCGCTCCTTCGCCTGTTTTAATTGTTGTTCCAGGGAATTCTCGCGCCGCTTCACTTCTTCATCCACTAACTTCTCCACCGGTTCCGCGCGAAGGTAGCCGTTTTGATTTTCCGCTTTGCCAATCGCTTTGCCGTCAGGCGTGGCCAGCACCGCTACGGGAAGCTTGGCGTCGCCCGCCAGTTGTTTCCCCAGGGGCGTACTCTCATCAATAATTTCCATGGAAACGCACTGGGCGGCATACAAAGAAAGGACCCGCGAAGTCCGCAAGCTGGATTTCTGGATCTCCTGTGCGGAGGAAGGGAACCAGTACAAAACCAGCCCAGCGCTTACAGGCGGAGCCTCAGGCGCATGGACGCGCCAGGGAACGTTATAAACCTGTTCCGGGATGCCCATCGAGTTCATACCGCCGGTGCCGCCGCCGCCTCCTCCTCCGCAGGTTGCCCACAGGGCAGAGGCAGGGAAGAGTACGAACAAAACAGCGGCGAAAACAATCGGCAGTTTTTTCATGGCAAGATTGTACTTGCTGATGTCCATGAAGGTATGGGATGACAAGATTTTGACAATCTACAGGCGGAAGAAGATCGCCGGCTGTTCAGGCATTCGAAGCCGGGCGTGGTTCGCGGCAGGCAAGCAGCGCCATCAGATCCCGCGCTACTATGTCAGTGGCGTGGCGCGCCACGCCCGCCTCTTCCAGATAGTCTCCAAGCAGCGGGCGTACTCCAAGGCCTTCCACCGCCTCCAGGTCGCTCACAATCGGCGCGGCGTTCTGCTCGGCGTATTTAGCTTGCATCTCTTTTGACACTGCTACGCGATTGATCAGCGCGTAGTCGAAAATCCGCTCGCCCACGTGTTCGGTAAGAGCGCGAATATGATCGGCTACGCTTCGGCCCAGGCTTTCATTGGCCTGCGTCATAAGATTGCAAACGAAGACCTTGGTCGCTTGGGAATCTATGATCGCCCGCGCGATGCCGGGCACCAATAAATTGGGAATAAGGCTGGTGAACAACGATCCCGGTCCAATGGTGATGAGGTCGGCGCGCGCAATCGCGTCGAGCGTTTGCGGCAAAGGTTGAACATCCGGAGGAATGAGAAACAATTCCTTGATCCGTCCCTTGGATGCGGTAATATTGGTCTCTCCACGCACCCGGCTGCCATCCTGCATCAATGCTTCCAACTCAACATGTGAAGTGGTCACCGGATAAATGTGCCCACGAGTCAGCAGAATTTCCGACGAAAGGCGCACCGCCTCACTGAAGTCCTGCGTAATGGAGGTAAGCGCGGCGAGAAACAGATTGCCAAAGCTATGACCCTCCAGTCCCGAGCCTTTTTTAAAGCGATGTTGAAAGAGTTTAGAGAGTAAAGCTTCGTCCTCTGAGAGCGCCACAATGCAATTTCGAATATCGCCCGGCGGAAGCATGTTGAACTCCTTCCGCAGGCGGCCACTGGAACCGCCATCGTCAGTGACGGTGACTACGGCGCAGAGTTCCCGGATGGAGTGGGCGAAGGGAAGATTTTCCCCGGGCAAGGGCACATATTTTTTAAGGCCTTTCAGCAGCGTGGAGAGTCCCGTGCCGCCGCCAATGGAAACCACGCAATAGGCACGAACCCCCTTGCGCTTTCCTGGCTGCGGACTCTTCGGGCGCCGCTCAACAGCCGCCATGATGGGAAACTAGAAGCCTTCTTCAGATTGAGAATGCGATTGCGGCGCTGTCGAATCCGCTCCCGGATCGGGATATAGAAGCTCCGTGAAGCGCGGGTCTTCGGCCAGATTTTGAAAGTCTGAATCATTGCGTGCCTGAAAACGGAGCAATGCATTCAACTCGATCGCTTCATTCAAATGACGCAGCGAGTCCTCGGCGTGACCGGTGAGGCAATCGAGCGCGGCCAGGCCATAAGCAACGTAATCAGCCTTCGGCACTTGCTTGCCAAGTTTTTCCAAATGCTCGCGCGCGCCCACGTAATCGCCCACGTTCATGAGCGAGACAGCGAAATCGTAGTGTTCTTCCGCAGTCTTAAACTGATTGGCGGTTTTTTCCAAATGCTGGTTGCAGACGTTCAAATGCACCGTAGCCCGGTCGGCCAATCCACGGTTCGGGCCGGTTAAGACCTTCTGCAAATGGGCTTTTGCCTTGTCAAACTTGTGCTCCTGCAAGGCCCGCAGCCCAGCTTCATAGTTTTGCACAGCCTGTGCAAAACGCGGATCTTCCGGAACAGACTTCTTTGCTGGTGTCTTTTGCGCCATAGTAAGAACTCTTCCTCGATTGCTCGTAAGTCTCTCCACTAATTGAGGTTAGATGCAAAACACCACTAGGTTAGGGCGCTCGAGCTTGTTTCCCGCAGGATAACGATCATGAACGTATTCCAGGGCCTGCACTTGCGCCCTGTGGAAATAGCTAAACCAATGAGCAGATTAAACTTTGCCCGGCTTCCCGTCAAATCGGTGTTTACTGTATGGAAGCCGCAGTTTGCAGATCGATCTGCTTATATTCGCCGCGGATGATCCCGGCACGAATCTGCTTTGCTGTTTTTCCCTTTTTATGTTGCAGGTAAGTGTAGTACAGCTCCTGCAGGCACGTGGAGCACTCCGCTCCATGCATTCCTTCAAAACAACTGTGCAAGCTGTTGTGACCCATGCGGTCGCAATAGCAATAGCAGGGCTGTTGATGGATTACCGCGGGAATCTTGGAGGCAAGCTCATAAGCGTGGATTTGAAACGGATGCAGGGGGCCGCTTCCCCACAATTGTTCTTTCTTCAGGATCGGTGGCAACTTTTCGCCCTTGGCCGGAGGGTTCGCATTGTACGCAGGTACCGGAGCCTCTTCCTGCTGCGACAGCGCCCAGCGGTTGGAGACCATGACGACCAAAGCTAACAGAAGAGCAAGACTCAATCCCCGTTTGAACATGATGCCTCTCGCCAAAAAATACCCGGTAATTGTAACTCTAAAATTCTTTGCACGTATATTTCGAGGGGAGCGATCTAGAGCAATGACATTGCACGAAGGCATTCGTCTGTAGGAGAAAGCGTTTGATCGAACACTAGCGCCTATGGAGAAACGCTTAAGCAACTGACCTTGACTGTCCCCAAAAGCACATTAAGCCTTTCTTTAATGGACCTCCTTTAATTCCTCCATCAATCCTTCTCGATATAAATCGCATTGCGGTTTCCGCAGTCCGTGCGCCGCGACGACTTTTACGTCCTGCGTGAACCTTATGTACGCGCCGGAGCTGCCAAACTCCGGCCACTCAGGCAGTCCGGTTCCGTTGGGGTTTCCTGTTTTTGCAAAGTTCGTCCAATACGACTCTATGATGTCAGCAAGCTTGTGGTCGGCGTCGCCAAAAACCCCGCCAATATTGCCCGTCGCAGGATAGAACCCAAACACATAAGGAAGCTCGGCGGAGTGCACAGCCCCTTCCGCTTCATGTCCCGGGTCCGCGTGTTCGAATTGATATTCGTATGTGGGATGATGCGCGGCCTCGTGAAACGCCGACTGCGCCACCGCAGGACAGCGGAAAGCCGTGTCGGCAGACAATTGGTTGGCCACCGGACCGTAAAGCGGATCAGCCGTGCCTTGTCCACCGTCATTCAGGCCGTAAAGCTGAAGCGCCTTGGGAGCCAAATCTCCATCGGCCTCGATAATCCTCCTCCGCAACTCATCTGGCGAAGCAGGGAAGTCGAACTCGCGGGAATTGCTACCCATAATCATGGCAACAGGAGCTTCTCGCCCTGCGGCGAAGGCTTCCGCGGGAGAGGTGGGTATGACCCAGCCATCCACATCGAAAGCGAAACCGGGCCCGGCATCTCTCGCCTGGGATGCCAATACGCTGAAAATCTCTGTGACAGATAGGCCACGCATGTACTTGATTGGATCCTGAGCCGCGGGCGCGCCGAGTAGACCCGCAAGCTTTTGACCATACTCTTCCGTTTGAGCCAGTGTGGCGCTTCCAAAGCCAAATGATGTCCCGCTCTCTCCAATGGCCCTCTGAAAAAGGCCCTTAGCCAGCGGCGAGACCATGAGCAGGCTCGCATCATGCGCGCCTGCGGACTGGCCAAAAACCGTGACATTTGCTGGATCGCCGCCAAAGTTCGCAATGTTGTCGTGCACCCAATGCAGCGCGGCGATCTGGTCCATTAATCCGTAGTCGCCGGAGGCGTGGTGAGGGGACTCTTTTGTCAGTTCCGGATGCGCCAGGAAGCCGAAAATGCCCAGCCGGTAATTGACCGTTACCAAAATGATTCCGTGGTCCACCAGCGTTCCGTCTTTGTAGAGTGCGCTTGAGGCAGTTCCGCCGGTATTCGCGCCGCCGTGGATCCAGAACATGACCGGCAGTTTGGCTTTTACCGGCCATTGCGGGGTGATCACGTTCAGGAAGAGACAATCTTCCTGGCTCATTTCGGCGTCACGCCGGTTCCATTCTCCCGCGGGCATCTGCGCACAGGGAGCGCCAAAGTGCCGGACATCGCGCACTCCAGACCACGTTTTTACGGGAACTGGCGGGCGCCAGCGAAGCTTTCCCAGTGGAGGCTGCGCGTACGGGATGCCCAGAAATTCCGCCCGTCCGGAAGGTGTCAGCATCCCGCGCAGTTGCCCCGCGGTTGTCTTTACCACAGGCTCGGTTTCAGCCGCCTGCGCGCTGTTAACAATTCCTCCCAACACGCCAACAATAAGGACACCCGCCAGCAGGGAAGCGTCAAACCGGCGGAACAGACGAACAATTGAGCCTGACTGCATTCGAGATATTCCTTTCGAGAAATCCATACAGGGATGAAGACATTTGTAGCGCATCCTGCCCAGTGCAGGCCAAATTTGTATAAAATAATTGCAGGTTCATGCCAGAACAAGAAGTTTCAGACGCCGCCGTCGCTCCAGAACAAAATCCCGGCCCTCGCAGCGCCAAACCGGTATTTGCCGTATGGCTGCGCGATCTCATGATTTCTCTGGTGATTGCCTGCTTCATCGTTATTTTTGTTTATCAGCCCGTAAAAGTGGAAGGCGTTAGCATGATGCCGGGACTTGACGACCAGGAGCGCATCTTCGTCAATAAGTTCGTCTACCGCCTGGAGCCCATTTCGCGTGGAGATATCATTGTCTTCCGCTATCCGCGCGACACTTCGAAGAGTTTCATTAAACGGGTAATTGCGATATCGGGCGACCATGTGCGCATTGATAGCGGGCAGGTATATGTGAACAATGAGCCGCTCGAGGAAGACTACGTGGCCCCCGCTTACCAGGACGACCGCAGCTATCCTGATACCGCCATCCCGCCGCACAGCTATTTCGTTCTGGGCGACCATCGCAACATGTCGGACGACAGCCGTGACTTCGGCCCCGTCAATTCTCGCTACATTTACGGCAAGGCAGTGTTGGGATATTGGCCCGTGGACAAAATGGGGCGGGTGCATTAAGGCTGGTGCATTTCGTGAAGATTTTCACAGCTTTTCACGCTTGAAATCTTCCTTTCATTCTTTCCCGAATGCCGTATACCTGTTAGAATCTATAAAATCCACTCCCTGGAGTAACAATGCAAGCTATCCTTGCGTTGGAGGACGGCAGAGTCTTCCGCGGCAAAGGCTACGGCGCTAAAGGCGAATGTTACGGGGAAGTCGTTTTTAATACTTCCATCACCGGCTACCAGGAAATTTTCACTGATCCTTCCTACTGTGGCCAAATCGTTGTTTTAACCAATCCTCAAATCGGAAATTACGGGACCAACAGCGAAGACAACGAAGCTACGCGTCCATATATTGAGGGATTGATCGTCCGTGAATTTTCCAAAGTAAGCTCCAACTGGCGCTCGCAGCAGGTTGCGGAAGAGTATTTGGAACAGTTCAAGATTCCTGTTTTAGCGGATATTGACACTCGCGCGTTGGTTCGTCACCTGCGCGATAACGGCGTAATGCGCGGCGTGATTTCAACGCTCGAAAGCGATGTCGAGAAGTTAGTCGCAAAAGCCCGATCCATTCCGAAGATGGACGGAACCGATCTGGCGAAAGTTGTGACCACGAACCGCTCGTATGTGTGGGAAGTGGGGGAGCGTTCGCACGAGCCGGTTGAAGTAGTCGGCGTGAAGGACCTGCCGGAGCAGCATCACGTGGTGGCGTACGACTTCGGCATTAAACACAATATTCTGCGCAAGCTGCGCGGCGAGGGCTGCAAGGTAACGGTCGTTCCCGCGCAAACTCCCGCCGAAGATGTTCTCGCGCTCAAGCCTGACGGTGTGTTTCTCTCGAATGGGCCCGGCGATCCCGAACCTTGCACGTACGCGGTGGACAACATTCGCCGCCTCATGGGAAGGCAGCCGATTTTTGGAATTTGCCTTGGACATCAGCTCACAGGAATTGCGTTAGGTGGAAAAACTTTCAAGCTGAAGTTCGGCCACCATGGCGGAAATCATCCGGTAAAGCAATTGCACACCGGAAAGATTGAAATCACCGCGCACAACCATAACTTTGCCGTGGATCCCGATTCGCTTCCGCAAAGTGAAGTTGAATTCACCCACATTGATTTGAATGACAACACGCTCGAAGGCTTGCGGCACAGGAATTTGCCGCTGTTTAGCGTGCAGTACCACCCGGAAGCGAGCCCCGGCCCACACGATTCGCATTATCTGTTCAAGGATTTCGTGAAGATGATGGAGGAGTGGAAGGGGTGAACATTCGCGCGATCTCGGCGATTGTGACATTCCTTGTTTGTATATGTTTTAGTTCAGCTGCCATAGGTGAAGATTGGCACGCCGTTTCATCGCCGTTTTGTTCGCAAATCAAAGCAAAAGGCGCAAAAGTGTGGGGTCGAGAGTTTGCAGTATATGAAGCGACTAAGGACGACGCGTCATGCTGTACAGACTTGCCTCTAAAACTAAAAGGTAAAACTGAAAGATTTGGATATTTCGAGATTTCTGGTTTAAGCAAGGGTCGATACTTTCTAGTTTTCGACCTCAAAACGAAACAAATTACAGTCCCTATTTCCGTGGATCGACAGCTTGGCCACAAATGGTGCGAACCGAGTAGTCGGATCAACGTCGACAAAGTTACCGGCAAGCTAAGTTGGGAAGAATGGGTAACTGTGGATTGATGTAAGCAGGTATTTCAGCGTGAATTAAAATGCCCAAACGAACTGACATTTCGAAAATTCTGATCATTGGCTCCGGCCCCATCATCATTGGACAATCGGCCGAGTTCGACTACTCCGGCACGCAGGCTTGCAAGGCGCTAAAGTCCGAAGGATATGAAGTGGTGCTGGCGAATTCCAACCCGGCGACCATCATGACGGATCCTGAAGTTGCCGACCGCACTTATATCGAGCCGCTCACAAAGGAATATTTAGAAGAGATCATTCGCATTGAGCGCGAGATGTCGCCCGGCGCGGGTTTTGCCGTATTGCCTACCGTCGGCGGACAGACGGCCCTCAACCTCGCTATCGACCTTTCCGACACTGGCATTCTCGAAAAATACAACGTCACTCTCATCGGTGCGAATGTGAGCGCCATTAAAAAAGCGGAAGACCGACTCTTCTTTAAAGACGCTATGCAGAAGATTGGGCTCGATGTCCCCAAATCTCTGCTCGTCAACAATCTCAAAGATGGCCTTGAGTTCGCAGGAAAGATCGGATTTCCCGTCATCATCCGCCCCAGCTTCACGCTCGGCGGCTCCGGCGGCGGCATCGCGTACAACCGCGAAGAGCTGCTTGAAGTCCTGGCGCGCGGCCTCGATTTTTCTCCTGTCCACGAAGCGCTGATCGAAGAATCCGTTCTGGGGTGGAAGGAATACGAGCTTGAGGTGATGCGCGACACCAAAGACAACGTCATCATCATCTGCTCGATTGAGAACTTCGATCCCATGGGCGTCCATACTGGCGATTCGATCACCGTCGCCCCTGCGCAGACTTTGTCTGACCGCGAATATCAGGCCATGCGCGACGCCTCAATCGCTGTGATCCGGGAAATCGGCGTGGATACTGGCGGATCGAACATTCAATACGGCGTGCATCCCACAACCGGACGCATGGTCGTAATCGAGATGAACCCGCGCGTCTCGCGGTCGTCGGCACTGGCATCAAAAGCTACCGGCTTCCCAATTGCCAAGATCGCCGCGAAACTCGCCGTCGGATACACACTCGACGAAATTCCCAACGACATCACACGCAAAACTCCGGCATGTTTTGAGCCAACGCTCGACTACGTTGTCGTAAAAATTCCAAAGTGGCAATTTGAAAAGTTCCCCGGAGCCGACGAAAACCTTGGCCCGCAGATGAAGTCGGTCGGCGAAGTAATGGCCATCGGCCGCACATTCAAGGAAGCGCTCATGAAAGGCGTGCGCGCGCTTGATACCGGCAAGCGCATCGGTGGCGAAAAAATCGAGCCCAAAATTCTTACGCAGCGTCTCGTCACGCCGCATCCCGAGCGTCTGTCATATGTCCGTTACGCGCTCAGGCAGGGTCACACTGTCAAGCAAGTTGCCAAGATGACCTCGATGGATCCGTGGTTCCTTTACCAGCTCAAAGAAATTAATGACATGCAGATGGAGCTGGAAAAGCACCCGATGGAGTCCGTTCCCACCGAGGTTCTCCGCGACGCAAAGCGTATGGGATTCTCCGACGGGCGCCTCGCTGGCACATGGCGGTTGAGCGGCAAGGGCGATCAGGAGAAAATTCGCCATCTGCGCAAAAAACACGGAGTTCAGCCGGTATACAAGCGCGTGGATACATGCGCGGCCGAATTTGAAAGCTTCACGCCGTATCTTTACTCGACTTACGAAGAAGAGGACGAAGCGACCCCTACCAAGAAAAAGAAGGTCATGATTCTCGGCAGCGGGCCCAATCGCATTGGGCAGGGAATTGAGTTCGATTACTGCTGCTGCCATGCATCTTTTGCGCTGCGCGAAGACGGATTCGAAACCATCATGGTGAACTGCAACCCTGAAACAGTTTCCACCGACTACGACACCAGCGACCGCCTTTACTTCGAGCCTCTGACCTTCGAAGACGTCTTCGCCATCTACGAACACGAAACGTCGCAAGGCGCGGAAGTCGGCGTGATTGTGCAATTTGGCGGCCAAACTCCGCTGAATCTTGCCATGCCATTGAAGAATGCAGGCGTAAAGATCATCGGCACCTCGCCTGAATGCATTGACCTTGCGGAAGACCGCAAGCACTTTGGCAAACTGCTTGATGAACTGGAAATTCCGCAGGCGCCGGGCGCCATGGCCGCATCGCTTGAGGAGGCGGTGGAAGGCGCCAAGCGCATCGGCTATCCGGTCTTGGTGCGTCCTTCCTATGTTCTCGGCGGACGCGCGATGGTCATCGCTTACGACGAGGAGACTGTTGTTCGCTATATGAAAGAAGCGGTCGAGTATTCTCAGGACCGCCCCGTGCTTATCGACCACTTCCTGGAAGACGCAATCGAAGTGGACGTGGACGCGCTCTCCGACGGGGAAGATGTCGTCATCGGCGGCATCATGCAGCACATCGAAGAGGCCGGAATCCATTCCGGGGATTCTTCATGTGTACTGCCTGCCGTGGATATCCCGGAGCATCTGCTTGCCAGGATGCGCGACTACACATTCAAACTGGCCCGCGCCCTGAAAGTTGTAGGCCTGATGAATATTCAGTTCGCGATCCCACGCAGTGGTTTTACAGAAAACGACGGCGGGAAAGTGTACGTGCTTGAAGTCAATCCGCGCGCGTCGCGAACCGTGCCGTATGTTTCGAAAGCCACCGGGGTTCCGATGGCAAAGATAGCTGCCCGCCTTATGACGGGCCGCAAGCTGCGCGAATTTCTGCCCGAAAACATCAAGCAGAAAAAGGATCTCGACACGGGGTCGTCGTACTACGTGAAGTCGCCGGTTTTTCCCTGGAATAAATTTCCCGGCGTTGACACGGTACTTGGCCCTGAGATGAAATCCACGGGAGAGGTGATGGGAGTTGCCGACACATTCGGCGAAGCCTTTGCCAAAGCGCAGCTTGCCGCGGGACAAAAATTGCCGACGCAAGGCTGCGTCTTCATCAGCGTCACCGACCATGACAAGCCGCACGTCGCAGAGGTCGCCCGCAAATTCATGGACATGGGATTCAAACTCGTTGCGACCGCCGGGACCGCCGATGTAATCGAGGCCGCTGGCATGGCTTGCGAGCGAGTTTTCAAGGTAAAAGAAGGCCGCCCTCACGTGGTGGACTTAATCAAAGGCGACCGCATTCAACTGATCGTGAATACGCCCCAGGGTCCCGACCCGTTCTTCGACGAGAAAGCCATCCGCCGTGCTGCCGTCACGGCGCGAATCCCAACCATCACCACGCTCTCCGCTGCCCGTGCTGCCGCTGAAGGGATTTCCGCCTTGCAACGCGGCGAAGTGAATGTGTACGCGCTACAGCAACTACAGGCTGAGCGAGTAGCCAGATAAAAATATCTCGATCCCGCTATTTACGCTGGTTCTGCGCGGCACCCGTTGAAAACACGAGCGGTTCAGCCGAGAGAACGCCTTTACCTTCTTTGACGGTGACGAATTGATTCGGCTGGATATTCGGGATGGTGTCCTTGTGTCCGCTGGGCCAGACAATCTGGAGGCTCACGGTCTTGCCTTGCGACGGCTTGCCCAGACCGAATGTCAGAGGCAATTCGCTTTGCGATAGATAACTCGACCCCGTTTTCACCATCTCCATCAAACGCAATCCCGTAGAAGTTGTTGCGGTGACTTTTGCGCCAATGCCGTCGCGATTGGAACGAGTGCCGATCGTCTTCACGCGCAGCGCATCGTTCTGGTTTGCGTTGTCATTGCGTAAGAGCCGGGCTGGACCGTTATTGGCCGTGATTACAAGATCAAGATCGCCGTCGTTATCGATGTCGCCATAAGCGGCACCCCGGCCAACAATCGGTTGCTGTAGCGCCCGGCCCACTTTACTTGTGACTTCTTCAAATTTGTTGTTGCCTAAATTGCGGAATAGATGCGGCGGCTGCGCATACTTTACGTTTGGCTGCACAACGCTGATGTCATCGGAGACGTGGCCGTTGATCGCCAAAATGTCGAGCCTTCCATCAAGATCGTAATCAAAAAAGAACGTTCCGAACGTCAGCGATTTCGTGGAAGCGGTGCTGATGCCATTTGTCGGCGCTTGATCGGTGAACAATCCCGAGCCATCGTTTGAATAAAGCGCCATTCCTTCGTTGGTAAAATTTCCAACTACCAAACCCTGCTTGCCGGAGTTGTCGTAGTCGGCAGCGTCGGTACCCATGCCGGCGCGTGCTGTTCCAGCTTCGCCGTACGCTACGCCGGCGGCAACCCCAACGTCGGTGAAAGTTCCATTGTGATTGTTGTGGTAAAGCTTGTTGGGCTCCGTGTCGTTCGACACGAAGAGGTCCATCCAGCCATCGTTGTCGTAATCGAGGAGCGCGACACCGAGCGACTTGCTCGTAGGATCGTAGAGTCCTGCTTTTTTGGTTACATTTTCAAAAGTTCCATCGCCTCGGTTGTGGAACAGAGTCGCGCTCTGGCCCTTGTAGGTTTGCGGAGTGCAGTAAGACTTGTTCTTTCCGTCAAGCGAGCAGTATTGGTCCGTCGGTACCGACCATTCAACGTAATGGGCAACGTATAAGTCGAGTTTGCCGTCGTTGTCGTAGTCGAACCAAACCGCGCTGGAGGAAAATCCTGGATCAGCCACGCCCGCTTTTGCGGTGACGTCAGCGAACTTCCCATTGCCAAGATTTCGAAAAAGATGGTTCGATCCCAGCGCGGTAATGTAGATGTCGTCGTAGCCGTCGTTGTCATAATCGCCCACGGTGCAGCCAAGGCCGTACATTTCGACAGCCAGCCCCGCTTGCTTGGTGACGTCGGTGAACGTGCCATCTTTATTGTTGTGGTAAAGCGCGGGCAAAGACTTGGCAGTTTTGTGCCCCGGCCAATCCATAGAGTTGATCAGCAAAATATCCTGCCAGCCGTCATTGTCGTAATCAATAAAGCACACGCCGCTGCCCATTGTTTCCGGAAGATACTTTTTGCCGAAAGCGCCAGAATTGTGCTTGAAGCGGACGCCCGCTTGTGCGGTGATGTCCGTAAATGTGATTGGCCCGGAAGGTCGTGGTGCGGGAGCCTCAGCGCTTGTTTCAGGGACTGCAGGTTGCGGAGCAGGCGCAACAGAAGCTGTGGGCTCTGTTGTCGTCAACGATTGCGCGGGTGATTCAACCTTGGGCGAAGGCTTTTGCTTGCAGGCCGTCGTCCACAAAAGCGCGCCCAGCAATAAATAGCGAGTAAGTCTAACCCTTCGCATTAATCCCTTGTTTCCTTTTGTTACCTCAAGACTTCAGTGGGCAACCGCCAATTGTGCAGCGTTTTTACGGCGCGTATCCAGCCATATCTCAATCAACATGGCGATTGGGCCAACAATGAAGAGCGCGTAGAACGGTGCATACACGACCTGGTCTAGCCTCATCAACATTTCCACGAGCGCAATGATGACCACGACGATACATTGCCACTTCCTGGAGCGTACCGTGGTTTTTGGATCGGTGATCATGAAGAAAATAAAAAGCTGATACATAGGCCCGGTAATGGGCGCAACTTCCGATTGCCACGGACTGCCGGTCATCCAGCTTCTCAAAAATGCAAATGCGATGAACGAGACGACATAAATTCCGGTGATGTGAAAACGCCGCAAGCGCCAGATGATGGCCGAACCCAGAAACCAAATAACTACCATGGGCAACAGGTAGTTGCCCCACTGAATACTCAAGCTGGCCACCACGGCAGGCGCCAGAAACAGCAACACCGAAATACCGAAGTTTGACGGGTTCCAAATATGGCGCCCTTTGATTCGTATCACATACTTCGACATGATGGAGATCGCGCTGCACAGGGCATAGGGCCAGAAAGCCGGCGAGCGGACCAGAATGCCCACGCTGATTCCCGTTATGTAGGCGCTGGCCGGGTGCGCGAACTTACCGTAAAAAATGCGGCTCAGCACCAATTCAAGCGCGATGCTGGTAACGATGGCCAGCAGGGTTTTCTGATAGCTTTCAAGAATGCCAAACGTTAAATTGCCCACGAGCAAAATGCAGGTGATAAAAATTGGCGCAATGTAACGATTATCGAGAGTAAAGAACCGTTTCTTGCCCTGCGCATTGGGTTGTGAAGGCAGGGCGGGCACGCTGGTCGGGGAACTCATTCAGGCTCCTTGACCTTGTATATCTGGTCAGCAGCGGGTTTATCAAGCGTCTGAATTTTGCCTGATGGCCAGCGGATCATAGCTTTTTCAATTTTCGGATTCCTGCCCAAACCAAAATGCAGGCGACGGTCGTTTTGCGCGGCAAAGCCGGAACCTCCAGAGACGTTCTGCATCTGTTTCTGTCCATTCCAGAACATGGTGACCTGTGCGCCGATCGCGCTGCGGTTGCTCTTTGTCCCTTCAAGATCAAATCCGATCCATTGGTTTTCTGGCGTCACCGTGTTTTTGTAAATCAACAAGGGGCCGTCCTGATTGGCGACCACCACGTCGAGTACGCCCCGGTTCCACAAGTCCACCAGCGCCACGGCCCGGCCATCGTGCGTGTCGGTAACTCCGACCGCCTGGGCAACGTCGATAAATTTTCCCGTGCCGTCGTTCAGCCAGACTTTTTTATTTTGATAGCCCGACAGGCTGCGCCCATCAAATGCCGGCCAGTTTTTCGCATCGCCAATGATGGTGCTGTTTCCGCCAGCTACTTTCGAAAAGTCGTACCAGTAACTCCGGTTCCGGTCGGCGGAAATGTAGCCGTTGGTCAGGAACAGGTCGAGCGTGCCGTCGTTATTCAGGTCGCCAAACTGCGCACCAAAGCTCCATCCGCCAAGCTCTACACCAAAGTCGCGTGCCAGGTTTTCATACTTGATGTCATCTCCCGAGGTCCCCTGCTTCGGCACCCACAAATTATTTCCCTGGATCAGAATGCCATCTTCGGAAATATTGGAAACGTAAATCGAATCTCTGCCCTCGTTCAGAATGTCCCCGAAGGCCGCATTCATCCCGCTTTTGGGAGCGAAGCCTACGCCAGTTTCCTCCCCGGCTTCATGGAATTTCTTTCCGTCATTCAAGTAAAGCTCGGAGACCCCATAGTCATTCGCGACGAATAAATCCTGATGTCCTGTGCCACGAAGGTCCGCCGCTGCTGCCGCGAGTGCCCAACGCCGGCTGTTGATGCCAACCTTCTCGCTAACTTCTTCGAATTTTCCATTGCCCAAGTTGTGAAACAGATATTTCCTGCCGCCGTTCTTCGCGTACTCAAAACTGTCCGGCATGATGCGCGTAGTCTTGATATGCCACAGGTCAATATCTTCTGAGTAATAGCCGCCCACAAACAAGTCCAGCAGCCCATCGCCGTCATAATCAAACCACACAGCTGTATTGGCATTGATCCACGGCGGCAAGCCCGCTTGTTCAGACACCGGCGTAAATCCGTGGCCGTGATCGTTGTGGAACAGCTCGGGCCTGCCCCACTTAATCAGGAATAGATCTTCATAGCCGTCGTTGTCGTAATCGCCCCACACCGCGCCGGTGGAAACTCCAGTTCCCGCTTTGTTTACATCGGCCACGCCCATCTCTTCCGCGACATCCTTGAACGTACCGTCGTGCATATTGCGATAGAGATGGTTCTTGCTTCCGATGGCGCTGTTCGTCACATAAATATCGGGCCAGCCGTCGCGATCAAAGTCCACAACTGACACCGAAGCTCCCATGGACGCGACTTCCGGCATGATGGAATCCAGCTTAGGATCGAGCGTCGGCTTCTGATGCACGAAGTCAACGCCCGCCGCATGGGAAACTTCTTGCAGATAAAATCCATGCCGGGCCAAGGCGGTCTTTTCATCGGTTCTTGTTTTGTCAGCCGCATGCTCCGCTGTGATTTTCCTAATGAGCAGCGGCGTAGCCAACAGCACGGCAAACAAGATGATAAGAAATACTCGGGCGATCTGACGGGCCTTCATTGAGGCAAATCACTCCTCCACTGATTTTTGAAGACTTCGGGAGTGACATATCGCGTGTGATAGTTCTTCCAGTCGTCGGGGTGATGCTTATAGACCCACTCATCCTCCAGCTTTCCCGGCCTAGTGGTGTACTCATTCTTGGCGTGATAGGGCAGCGGGAGAACCGTTTTTGAGAATGTTGAGTTGTAATCTCCATCTTTAATCCAGCCATCACCAAGGATCACAAAATCCCTGACCCAGCCTTTTGGGGGCGGCGGCTGCTCGGCAAAGCGCATTGACATTTCATCTCCGGAATCCACAATCACGTAACGGTCGTCAGTGCGATCCAGCAGTTCTCGTACGTCGCCGTATCGCGTGTAATAACCAATCAAGTCGCGCCAACGTTGCTGTGTTCCTTCCAATTGATCGTAATTGGGGACCTCCGGCGCGCGGGGCTCGCCTTCACCGGGAAGATGCATGACGGAATATCCGCGATGATGAAGATCGGCAACCATGGGATTTAATGTCGTCGTTTTCTCAGGAGCGTTGGGCATTCCCTGCGCCCATTGAATTGCATCCCAATAAATTTCCAGGTTGGTCCGAATCCGGACCTTCCGCGGCGTGTTCGGCCGGAACACATTCGTCAGATTGAACAGCACCGTCTTTTTACGGCCTGCAGGGAAGCCTAAATCGTCCTGGGCGGTGACCCACCCCCCATGCCCGTCGGGCACCTCCAGGCTCATTCCATGCGCGCGCCAGCGGTTGCCCTGTGTGATGGCGACATTCACCGATGACTCGGTGTCATGGATAGATCCTTGTGCGATCAGGTACAGCGGCCCACTCTTCGGTGTGTCGTCGCCAAGATCAACTTCCAGATAATGATCGCGCGTCACGCCTTGGTACTGACCGCGACCGAAACTCATGACCGCGCGCCCGTCGAGAGTCCTTACAAGATCGGTAACGTCTTGTCCCGTATCGTCCACAGCCTTTGCAATTTCATGCGGAGTCGCAACGGTGGTGATGCCCAGCTTTGCTGGCGGAATAACGAAACGCTCATCCACATAAATTTCCGTGCCCTCAGGGTGGTCCACGGTCATCAGCGCGATGTAGTCGTAGTAATACACCTCCCACAACTCAGCGGTGATGCGGATGTCGTAATAGCCGTCATGTGGCACGAGCTGATCGCGTCCAATCTTGTACCACTCGCCGGTGGTGGCGATCTTCGCTGAACCGAGCGTGTTAATGCGCAGCCCGATTGCCGAACCCCAAGGCACGGCGTCCTTCACAAATTCCATGTGCTTGCCGTTATAGGCAAAAAGAAATGGACAAGACGCTTTCAAACGCTGTTCCGTTACCACATCCTGATTGGCTTTTGCTTCGAACTCCGCGCGAACCGTGCCATTCGGCCACACTACCCGAACCACTTCCGCCTCGGGTTGTTCCCCCAAACCAAAGTGAAGCTGCGGCCCGGCGATTGGTTGTTTTTGCACTAGCACGCCCGAGCGTACTTCCACTTCGCCTCCAACGCCGAATGGATTGATTCGCTGATCACCGACCGCCTGTTTGGCGTGGGGCCGCACGATAAGCCAGTAGTAATTTTTCGCGCTCTGATTAATTGCCTCAACGGCCTGGCCGTCCGCGGCAAGACCAACCAGATCAAGCTTGCCATCCCCATTCACATCTGCTGCGTCAAGGACTAATGCCGGCCCCGTAGGCTGATTCAATGGCGTGAATTTTCCCTCTCCGTCACCCATCCAAATCAGTGCGCCGGACAGTCCCTTTCCACCTTGCGAAGAAGTGACAGGTGTTAAATACAAATCTAGCGCGCCGTTGTTGTCCAAGTCCGCCAAATGCAAACGCACTTCTCCGGAAAGAGAACCAGCCGGGTTGGGAACTGCGCCAACTTCAGCCGTTTCCCAGGATTCCCCTTGATTCTTATCCGAAATTCGCAAGATTACGCCATCGGCCTGCACCACCAGCAAATCCAGCACACCATCACTATCAACATCTCCAACGGCAATGGCCTTGATCTCCGGTAAATTGGCGGGAAGTGGGCGCTCGCGGAATTGCCCCTGCCGCTCATTCATAAAAACATGCAGATGTCCCGCGCCATCAATAATTGCGGCGTCAGGATTGCCATCGCCATCCAGATCAGCCCAGGCAAATTGTCGTAGGCCCGAGATCTTTTCAAAGGGATGGATGGCGAGGAATGTGCCGTCGCCATTGTTGCGCAAAACTGTTGGCACGCCCTGGCTCGAGCCGAGCACGATATCGAGATCGCCGTCGGCTTCAATGTCCACGGCCCATGCGCCGGTATAACGAGCATCAATCACAGACTTCGGCAGCTTCGCCTGCGAAGTCACGTCTGTAAACGTACCCGGGCTGTCTTGCCGCATCAGGCGAACGCCACCCGCCCCTGCCAAAGCAAGATCAGTCTTGAAGTCATAGTTGAAGTCGAGTTGGGTAATACCTTCCGGCTGCGGAGGAGTTTTCGAAGCTCCGCCCGGAAATGGGAAATGCGCACCGCCCGCAAGTTGTACTTCTTCGCCAGTTGCCACTGCCAGAACTGGCGCTCCATCGCTGCCCAGTTGAATGGAGTGAATCCAATTCCAGTGACCATTCAGGTTTGTTAGAGACTGCGAATGGAAGCTGATCGCTGTATCGGCAGGCGCAGGTTTGAAGGTCGGCGATTCCATCTGTACAAAGTGATTGAGCGGTTGAGCTTCTTCCCCGGGGGCAGCCTTGATCGCCCGCAGGCTTAACCTGTACTCAGGAACCCGCATCAACACATTGCGCAGAAAAGTAGTTTGCGTCGCGGCGGCATGCAAATCCGAGTGTGCCACGGCAGTCTGAACCGACTTCAATTGCGCCTGCACTTCCGAAGGCCACGCGGCTGACTGCGCATCAATCCGCGTGACCGCCGATTTCAGCGTGGCTGCGTCACCGCGCTTCGCTGCAACCCGCGCCAATTCGAGCAGTGCGGCCAGACTATCGGGTTGGACGGCCAGTATTTTCTGCATCAACTGCTCAAATTGCGCCTCGCTGTTTTCCGCGCCCTGACGTTCAATTTCTTCCGCCAGTTGATAAATCGCGCGCAGATTTCGAGGGTTTAGTTCGACCGTTTTCTGCAAGTCCGCGACGGCTTGTGAGGAATTTCCACGCTGGCTATCCAGTATCCCCAGCAAATCGTTAATCTGGTCGTTGTCGGGAGCGAGTTTCCGCGCCTTGCCTAATCGTTCAGCTGCCGCGTCAAACTTTCGTTGCCTCAGCGCAAGAATGCCCCAATTTGCCCAACCCGCAGGTTCGCCGGGCGCAACCTGGGTAAGATCAGAGAGCTTCTGTTCTGCATAGACGTCATGGCCCACTTCCAGCGCGGCCAGCCCAACGTAAAAGTCCGATACCGCCTGGGAATATTCTTTGGAGTCTTTCTCCGGCACACGGGAGCGTGAATGGCAACCACTAGACGCAACCAGGCAAACGGCGGCAAGTGAAAACGCAAAACGGCTTTTCAAATTCATTCGTCGCATAGGTGTTCAGCGAAGTAGATGGCTGTCAGTGAACTGCCAATTATAAGCAATCCCTCAAAAGCACGCGGATTCGCTTCCTAAGGGGAGTTTACGTGCCCGTTTGTGCCTGTGCCGCCTGTCTTCGTTTCAAGATTTGCTTGCGCTTCCTCGTAACTCCGCGATACCACAACAAGCCCACTGCCACAAAAGGCAGGGAGAAGAATACCAACCCAAAGCGGCCCATCACCGTCGGCGTCGCTTCCACGCGTGAAAAAGCTTCGCCTTGCCCTTGGGCGGTCTGAATCACAAGATGAACACGGTAAAACTCGTCGCGGTCGAAATCTGCAAAGGCCTTGTAGACCACTTGGTTCCTGGTGTCGTCACGTTCCGCATTGTAAAAAGCTTCGGGCAGGCGTCCACTCTCTGGCTGTACTCCAACTTTGATTTTCAAATCGCTGGGGATCGTGCTTCCGGGCAGGGGATCGATCATTACATAAAAAGTCCCGGTCCCGACGTCCGGATGGGTCCAAAGAGCAATGACGCATGGCCCCACCCTCTTATTTTCAATAATGGGGAAGGGAGGCCCGATATGTGCGCTCGCAGGGACGGGCAGCAATGCCAGAATCAGAAATATCAAAATGAATGTGCTAGTTATTTTTTTTGCGAACATAGTCAAACCCGCAATCCTTTTTGGCTAGCTACTCATCATGAAAGTAGCCCGCATTTCCATCGGCTGAAACATCAGCCAAATCGCCGCCAGGCAAATTAGCAAACAAACAATCGCCCATGGGATAAATGCTCTCATGGGATGTTGGTCGCAATCTTCTTCCGACAGGCGATGCGTAACCAGCAATGATCCGAAAAATCCCAGGATGATGAAGCCTAGTTCAATGGGTTGTACGAACCTCATGGGAATTCCCGTCCACAACCACCGCGGTGTGCCCAGGAATGTCCACCCCAGACTGGCTGCCGCGCTCTGCGCCACCGGAACAATCGTGAACATTCCCGTAAAGAAATGAAAACCGTAGTGGGCCAGCCACATGCCGAATCCCAGCGGAACAAGCGCATAGCTGTATCGCACCGCGAGCGGAACAAGTTGGCGTTGACTTCCACCGAGCTTTTGCGTCATCCACGCCGCCACACCCAACAGTACGATCGGCTCGACCAGCAGAAAAAAGGCAAAAATCGTTCCCAGCACTGGCGCTTCCATCGTCACATGCAGTAAATGAGCCAGCCATTTTTCGACAACGTAAACCGGGCTCACCATGCCAAATGCATTTAGCAGCGCTCCGAAAGTAAAAACCAACATGAGCGCGGCCATGTCTTTGCGGCGCGAGAAGTGCCCAATGCCCGAACGATGGTCTTCAACGGCCATCAATTCACTCGCAGGCATGCGACTCAGAATGCCAACGTTGTCATGAGGGCAGGCGTGGACACAATCCAAACAGAAAGTGCAATCCATGTTTCCAACCTTGCGCGGCTGGAAAAGGGCAAGCTCGCATCCTCGCTGCAAAATTACTAACTCCGGTGACCCTTCCTGTCTGCGTCCTCGAATGCAGTCTTTCGTATGGCAATGCGTGCAGACTTCAGGATCGCGAACAGCCACTTCCAGTGGAGACACCGTTGATGCAACAAAATTAAATTGCCCCAGAGGACAGACAAACTTGCAGAACGTGGCGTGCTTGAATAAGCCATCGACAATCAACACCGTGCCGAAGTAAGCCAGAATCAGCCAGGCCGTCCATAACGGGGAAGACCACAGATCAAACAACTCGTAAAGAAAGAGCACCAGAACAAACAGCGCTACTGAAACCCATTTATTCCGAAGCTTCTGCGGCCAGTTCCATCGCGGCCTGAAGATCTTTCTGGCGGCATTTCTCACCAGCATGAAGGGACAGGAGAGGCAAAAGAAATTGCCCGCGCACAATATGGTCAGGGCCAGCACTCCGCGGAAGTGCAACCAGGTCAACGTAGTCGCCAAATTTTTCGGCGCCAGCGATGGCCCAAACAGACCGTGCAGAATCATTAGGATGCTGACAAGCAGCAGGGGAATCTGAAGAAAGGTGCGGGAATGCCGCCAGCCTAAAAACTTACCCACTCCCGGCACCCGCATTAAATCAAATGGAGAAGGCTCGACGAATTCCACTTCCGGATTAGCTAATTCCTGCGGCAACCTATTTGCTTTGCACCCCTGGAATATCGATCTGTTTTTCTACGTTTTTCCCATCAGGCAAAGTGATGTGCATCAATACAACCCAGTCGCCGCCCATACTGAGCGTCACCTGTCCCTGATATTGCCCCGGTGAAACTTCATGCGCGTCGCCAAACACAGGAGCCATTCCCGCATGGGTCATATCTCCTTCCAGAATAATATGCGCTCCGGTCAATGGCTTAGAGGAATCGGCAAGCCTGAAGTTAACTGTGAGAACTCCAGCGCGGGGAGGCTGGGGAGTGATTTGTTCGTCGCTGACAACAATCGACCGCTGCGAAGCCGACCTTGTACATCCCACGACAATTCCCACCAAAAAGATAAGGAGGATAAGAAGCCCTCTCGTGAGTGGGCAATATCGCCCGCCTCTACGAAAGTTAAACTTCATATCCCCCCTTGGATCGTGACTGAAATTTACAGCACTACGTTAAGCTGCGGCAGCGGCCTTTACATCGTCTTCACGGCCCCATTCGCAGGTGCAGTTCGGATTCCCCTTCTCACCCGCCGGCGGGAACATGTGATAGTACATGCCGATCACCATGGGAATGAAAACAACCGTGTTGTAGAAAAGATGCAGTTCCACGCGGGGGAAATACAACTGCAGCACGCTGCAAGGTACCGGCTTGTGCCAGAAGTTGTGATGAGTGGTTGCCTGGTAGATGAGCAGGAAGTGCTCAATGTGATGCCAGAACTGGATCACCAGAGCAATCGTCCACCATGTGAGCGCCCGGCCGGTAAAACCTTTACGGAGGACCCAAATTCCGATCAGCATTACCAGAGCATAGCCGTAGTGCAGGGCTTCGGTCTGAATGAGCCACGGCCAAAACAACCCAAGAAGTCCTAATGCCTTCGGACGAGGCCAGTGCATAACCCAGATTTGATAGGCCTGGACCAAATGCTCCATCCAGTGCGCAAGTACGATGGCCATGAAGATCTGAAGGGACCTCTCATGCCAGGTGGTATTCAGTTTGTCGTAAAAAGATGCGTTCGATCCTGCCGCAACGTGAAGATTGGGAACAGCTGGATTTGAAACTGCCATATTGCTAGTCTCCCCTACCTGGAATTGGCACAACAAAGATAGACCAAAGACATACACCGTCAATAATTGATTTGTACTAGGTGCTGGCCCTACCCCCTAAAAACCATATGTTAGTTGCACATACGGATACGTGTAGCCATTTCCAGGGGTCGTATTGTTTAGAAACGTCCCGGCGAAAAAGTGGCCTATTCCTGCGGAAACCGCAGTCCGTTTGTTGTAGTTGTAGGCTGCGACGAAGGCTATCTCCTGCCCCACATGGCGTCCGGCGGTTCCAGCAGCGGATTTCGCAACGGCAACCCCTGTGCCACCGTAGAAGGCGTCATGCGCATTCGCCAGCCAGTAGGATCCGTACTTGGTGGTCAAGGTCCATTTGACCGCTGGTTTGAATGAAAAACCTTCGCGAATCAACTCAATGTTCCTGTAGCCCACCTGATCGGTCAAAGTATAAAGATCATGGCCTGAGGGATAGATCTGGTCAAACGTTCCTCGCGTGCCATCCGTGCCATTTTGGTCGCCGCTGGCATAGTCAAATTCCGAGAATACCCGCGGCTTGTAGCGAGAATGAGAAAAAGAATAGCCGCCGAGCCAGTGGCCTGCCCATGCGCTGATGTTGTCAGTGCCGAGCGACCCAGCCTGGCGGTCTAATTCCACGTCATAGTCGAGGCCCGCAGTTGGCTTCACGCTCCAATGCAAGCCAATGGTCGCTTCATTCATAATGCCAATCGTCCCTGCTTCGGAGCGCAATCCTGATTGCCGCCGCCAGAACAAATACGGCTCAATGCTGGTCTTGGGTACCAGTTTCGTGAACGTGCTGTAGCCTCCATAAATATTGCTGCCGGAGACGCATTCATTGAATTGACCATTGATAGCCCGGTCCATGCAGGCCGCGAAACCATCCACGCGGTATCCATCACCGCGATAAGTTGCGCGAAAACCGTCAAAACTGCGCGGTACATTCAGCCAGTTCGCGTTTCCCACCAGACGCTCGGAACCAAACGCAAGTTCCTGCCGGCCCACGCGAAAGCCGAAAGCTTTATTTTCAACGTCGCCAAATTCCACATACGCCTGACGGAGGTCGAAGTCGTCGTGATATGGAGGAAGAGGAGCCAGTTTGGTGTCGTCTTCTCCGAGAATGTGCGCGTCCTGACCTTGAAAGTAAAGACGCATCCAACTGGTCGGTTGCAGGCGCATATTCAGACGGAGGCGAGTCAAAAGATAGCCAGTACCGTCATTGGGCTTGAAGCCCGCGCCGTCGAATCCCTCCGCGCGCAAGCGAATTTCCCCACTGAATGCCAGCCAGTGGGGCAGGTTCTCATTGAGTTCATCCGATGGCGATTTGCTGACCGCCGCGGCCTGGCCAGGTGACGCGCCTCCGCCTTGCGGAGCGCTGATTTGAGTAACCTGCTGCGGTTGCGATCCTGCCGCCGGCGCATTCTGCGACTGCCCCAACATGGGCGCGGCGCCTGCAAGAAGAATCGCGGCAAATGTGTACACGGCTACTGAGAATTTCATTTAGACCTCTCCATTTGTGGAAGACACCCCAGATTATTCCGCCTAGGAGGCGGGGCGTGGTTTCAAAAGAATGTACGGTGAGTGATTGACTCCAGCAATAGTAGGAAAATACTAGATTTTTGTCCTATATATGCAATTCAAACTTTTCTTCAAGGCGGAAATACCAAGGCGGGCAGTGATCCCACGGTAGTCGTGGAGCGTAACAGACGCGAATTTTCGCCAGGAAGCGCTAATAGGAAAGCACTAGTGAAAACAGCACTGCTGAAAGCTAGAATGCGCAAGTCGCAAAGGAGCTTGCTCGATGCGCGGAGTAGTGTCCCGGTTCTTCGCCCTCTCTTTACTGTCGCTGATTGCATTTGCCGCCTATTCTCAGGCGGAATCCTGTCCGGCCACGCGCCATCCGGTATTCAAGATTGCCGTTGCACCTGGACTGGCAGATGCTCCCCTTTCAGGTAGGCTGATCGTGATGATGGCTACCCAGCCTGGGTCTGGTCAGGGCGGATCCAGCCAGTCTGGGTCCGATGAACTCGTTCCCAGCTATGGGCCGGATGCCCACTCTGTTTGGGTCGCGGCGAAAGAGATTCATGACTTTACGCCGGAAAATCCCGTCGAACTCGACCCTGACGAATTGGCGTATCCGGAAAAATTCTGTACTGCGCCGGAAGGAAGTTATAAATTTCAGGCGGTCCTGGATGTAAACCACAATTTCGCGTACTACTATCATGCGTCCGACGGAGATTTATTGAGTAAAGTCGTTGACCAGAGTTTTACTCCTGCAGCAGATGAAGTGATCCCCCTTACTTTGTCCGCGCGTAAGACTGATCCCCCACTCCGAGTTCCGCCCAACACTCAGTTGTTTGATTTCGTAAGTCCGGTATTGTCCGCTTTTTGGGGACGTTCGATTCACATGCAAGGCGCCATCGTGCTGCCTCCTCACTACAACGTTGGCAAGAACCGGTATCCCACTGTTTACATGACTCACGGCTTCGGCGGGGACATGAAAACTTTTGTCGGTCAAAACGCACCTTACATAAGTAAGTTAATGGAAGATAAAAAGACTCCAGAAATGATCTGGGTGCTGTTGCTTGAGGCTTCTCCGACCGGCACGCACGAGTTTGCTGATTCCGTGAACAATGGCCCGTGGGGAAAGGCTCTGGTCACCGAACTCATCCCACACTTGGAAAAGAAATATCGAATGGACGGAAAGCCCCGCGGACGATTGCTTACCGGACATTCCCCGGGAGGATGGGCTTCGTTGTGGATACAGGTGAGCCATCCGGGATTTTTCGGGGGCACCTGGCCCACCGCGCCCGATCCAAGCGATTTCCGCAATTTCACGGGTGTTGATCTAACAAAACGTCCGCTATCGAACTTATACCGCCGCGATGACGGCAGCCTCTCCATGCTTATCCGCATGGGCGGGGTGGATGTTCAGTCTGTTCAGGACCTCGCGATTCAGGAGCGCGTGTTGGGAGACTACAGTGGGCAATTGGCTTCCTTTGAATGGGTCTTCAGTCCGCGCGGCAAAGATGGCCGGCCTATGCCTCTGTTTGATCGAGACACGGGAAAGATTGACCCGGAAGTCGCGTCTTATTGGGAAGACCATTACGATATAGCCCATCTACTGCGCACGCACTGGAGCAAGATTGGCCCTTTGCTCAACGGCAAAATTCACCTCACAGTCGGCACCGCCGACACGTTTCATTTGGACGAGCCGGCTCGACTTTTGCAGCAGACCATCAAGGACCTTGGGGGGAATGCCAGCTTTACATATATGGAAGGCCGAAGCCACTTCGACTTGTATAACGATGGATTGTCATTGCGAATCGCAAATGAGATGTACGCCGTGGCCCGGCCATCGCAGAAAGGCTCAAGTGCACAACATCATCATTCTGCCGCAAAGACTACCGAGGTTCCCTAAAGCGCTGATATCACCCGATGGTGTTCGCCGCTGTTGTGTGCTGTTCTGTTCCTCGTTTCGCGACAGCCACGCCGGAATCGAATCAGCTGGGAATAAAAGCGAGACTCACCGGTCCTCGACTGCTTTGCGGGCGATCAATCCGAAACCTTTGAAACTAGCCGCCTTCTGTAACATATGCAACTGAGTATGGGCATCAGTCGTACGTTTTATTTTCTTGGCAAATTCTCCTAACGCAAGGTCGTCTGCAAACTCAAGGCCAGTAAATCCGTAACGTCGTGCGTCACGTTTTATTTGCTGAAGCAGTGGACCTGCGGTTTCTGGATGATCGGATCCGAGAAGCACGCGACCTGCGGCTAACTCGAACTCTAAATGCAGAAAGTAGTTCTGACTTCCGTTCCCGAGTCGTTGAATTGTCTTTACCTCGGCTTCGGCTTCGCCTTGTTTGCCCTGATCGAGTAAAGCATTGACAACCACGGTGCCGGCACTGAGTTCATCGTCATCCTGATGGTCCACGTGAAATTCTTGTTGGCTTGCACGCGCGGAGGTTTCGGCGTCAGAAGCGTGGCCTTCCTCAATGGCGAGTTTCGCCAAAGAGACGCGGCTTTCGGCTGCGGTCTGTTTCTCTCCGGCCTGAATCCGCAGCTGAAAAGCTTCGCCATAACACTTGCGGGCTAAAGGAAGATCTCCTCGATCCAAAGCCAAATCTCCGAGACCATTGAGTACATAAGCAGTCGCGTTCTTGTCGTCAATTTTCCGCGCGATGGATTCTGCATGTTTGTACGCGGCTTCCGCTCGGTCGAGCTCGCCAGATTGCCGCCAAACGTCTCCTAAGCTGTCAAGGTTAAGAGCGACACCTTCCTGATCATCGATGGCCTGGTACTCGGGAATGGCCTCCTCCAATAATTTCTGTGCTTCCTTCAGGTTGCCTTGCGAAAGGCGCGCATCGGCGAAGTTGCTTAGCGCGGTGGCAATGCCATCCCTGTTGCCAACTTGACGAAATTTCTTTATTGCCTGCTGGAGCATTTGTGCTGAATTTTCAATATTGCCTCGTAAGAAGTAGAGGGCCGCAAGATCTGTGCGCATCAACGCTTCGCCGTTAGGGTCCTTGGCCGCAATAGCGCTTTTCATGGCATTTTTGCAATCGGTAATCGCCTCCTCGGATGCACCGATGGAGGGCTCTTGCTGACAAAGAATGCCATATGTTCGACTGACAATCGCAGGCGATCCTTGAGCCGTAGCTTTTTCAATCGCTCGCATTGCTGCGGCACGAGCTTTTGTAAAATCTCTATTAATCCAAGCGTCTGCCTCCGTCATGTCGATTCGCGCGTCGTCGCCCAGGGGCAGCGGAAGGCGTCGCAAATCTGCCAGTATCTGCAATGAATTCGCAGGGCTCAGGTGCATTTGTGCGGACGCGAATAAGAGCCCGTAGTCCAGATTGTCGGGAAAAAGTTGAAAGAGAGAACGGTAGGTCTCAACGGTTTTTGACCAATCTTGAATCGTCCTTTGGTATTGTCCTTCAACCAGAAGCCGCTGTTCTTGTGACAAGTGTCTTGAAAGTTCCATCGCCCGTTTTGCTTCCACGCGAGCTCTGGCATCGTAACCTGTGTGCCACCACACGTCAGACAAAGCTGCGTGAGCGAGCGGAAAATTCGGGTCTGCTGCGATCGCCTCCCTGAGTAGATCGCGAGCAGCAAAGAAGTCGAACCCCCATAATTTGGCTCGTCCTTCGGCGTAGAGACGGGCTGCTTTTTCATTGGAAGGGAGTGCTGCCCGTGCGGCAATTGCGGTTTCTTCCGATATCGGAGTCGCGCCAAGTTCCTGGCGCAGTTTCTCGCCTAATTCGGCGACCATAGTAAAGATGTCGTTCTCGTCGCCCGATACGGCTTCTTCGGCAATGGTTTCTCCACCCGCGGTGTCTTGAAGGCGAACGTCAAGACGGATCTTGCGTTTGGGGTCACTCGGAAGCATTGTGTATGAGCCCACGACGACTACGTCGGCGCCAGGGTTGACCCGCAAATGTTGCAAGGTGGATTTACCGAGGGAGTCCTCGTCGCTTAGCGGCAGTTCGCTTTTTGCCCGCGCCACATCTTCGCCCGAGACCATGCGCAGCCCGCCGCCAGCAGCAAGTTCCGTATTCAACATTTCCGAGAAGGCGTCTGAAAGCCATGCCTGTTCGGGAAGTCGGGCCAAGTTGCGAAAACCCAGTACGGCGACCGAGCGCCTGACGTGCAAGGTCATGGGTGTGGGTCGGATGACTGTCCCATGCCGAGGGTGAGAACGAGTGGACCGGTAAGCAACAAATGCGACTATCGGAATCAGTGCCACAACCGCGCCCGTATACCACGTGCTTCTATTTCCCGCTCGAGACACTTTAGTCTCTTCAATCGGAGCGCCGGAAGAGTTGATTGATCCGGCAGCTTCGGATTTCTTGGTGGCCGGTTGAGGTTTTCGAATCGCAACCGGCGCAATGAATCGATATCCGCGCCGTGGTACGGTTTCGACAAAGCGGGGATTGTTTGCGTCGTCCCCCAGAGCCTCTCGAACCTTGAGTGCGGCCACGCCTAGACTCTTATCGAATTCCACAAAGGTGTTTTGTGGCCAAAGACGATTCCGAATCTCCTCCCGCGAGACAATTTCGCCCGGACGTTCCACTAGGAACAACAGAAGCCGGAGAGGTTGCTCCTGCAGCCTGACGCGTGAGCCATTTCGCCAGAGTGCGCCATTCACTGGATCCAGCACATATAGCCCAAAGTTGTAAGTCATCTCCGCCGTCGCGAGCTTATCTGGGGCAGTTTCTTTCATGGGAAAAGGCAGGGTCGAAAAGCGATGGGAGTTTAGCACATAGAACAACCCAGAGAAATCAGTTAATGCCTGGACGTAAGCCGCTGACAAATAGCCGTTTAGCGGTTAGCACACAATTTGCCTCCAGTTGGCTTGCCTATTTGCGCTGGCAAGGGCAAATTGCTCCCCATCATGGCTGGAAAAGGATCCGTGAGAACCGCTCGCCTACCTCTTATGGCTGCAATTTCATTCTCGCTCACTGCCGCAGCACAGGACTTGTTGAAGTCACTGCAACCCATAAGGAGAAATTGCATGTTTCGCAATCGCGTTTTCACATTTTTTGTTCTTTCATTTCTCGTGGTGGGCCAGGGCATGACAGCACGCGCGGCTGATAGCGCGGCGCCTTCATATCCCGACTGGGCCGCAGCCGTCGTCTCCGCCTACCCTCATGTTCTCCCCTCGAGCGGCCCTATCACCCCGAAGTTATATGGAATCGCAACGACCGACAACTTGGCGACGGTGGTGGCCTGGTACAAGTCGCGCGTGCACGGCGCATGGTCGGAAAGCGAAGGAGGAAACACCTGGTCTGTAAAGAGCGGTGGGGTAAGGATTCAGATCTCAGCGAATTTCTACGATGAATCGGGCGAGGAAAAACCGGGAACACGCGTCGCTCTCACGAGATATCCCTGATGGGAAAGCGCACTGCGGGACGTGGTGCTGGTCTTCCGAGCACGGAGCCTTCGGGAAGAGAAAACAGGGTCAGTTTCGATTAAGGAGAACTTCATGTTTCGCAATTACATTTACACGCTTTTGGCACTTTCATTCGTGATGGGACAAGTCACAACAGCACACGCTGCTGACTCATGCCAGCCGGCCTTTGACGCGTTGACGAAGGCCGCAACAACACCCAGCCACAGTTACACGACCAATATTGCTGTTAACGGTAGCAAGTCGGAAAGCGAGACGATCATCGCCAACGGACAGAAGTACATTCGAGTGCGAGGGAAATGGATGCGAATCCCAGTAACCTCGCAAGACATGTTGGAACAGGAGAAGGAAGAAGAGCAGCACGGCAAGTCAATTTGCCAGTTGCTGCGAAGCGAATCTGTGAACGGTGAAGCAGCCACACTCTACTCCATACACCGCGAATATGAAGAGGTCGTAGAAGACACACAGATGTGGGTCTCCAAAGCCACTGGATTACCTCTGCGCGCTGAAGAGGACGTAAATAACGGAGGCAACCATGTAAAGGGGCATTACTCAACGCGCTTAGAGTATGGCGATGTGAAGCCGCCAATGTGAAAGCCAAGCGCGCTTTGATCACGTTTCAGATGCAGCAATGAAGGAGGTTCTATGGTTAGTTTTTGCACAAAGTGCGGCGCACCATTGGGCACGGGACCGTTCTGCGTGAAATGCGGAGCTGACATGCGCAATATCGCGACTCCCGCTCAACAACCAATGCAGACGCCAACAGCAACAGCGCCGCCTGCGCCATCCGCTCCTACGGCCACACCATCCGCCATTACTCCGAAAAAGATGAGCCCGCTTGCGAAGCTGGCTATCGCAGCCGTCGTCGTCGTTTGTGCCGGCGTTGCGTTGGCCATCGGCGGCGTGTACTACGTCGCGCATCGCGTGAGCCAGAAAATTCATGAGGAAACGCACGAACTTCTCGGATCAAGCTCCGGCTCTGACGATTCAAACTTTGGCAACTCCGGTTCCGGCAATTCCAGCGTCAATTCGAACAACTCCCTAGGCGATGTCTGCCGTTTTCTGAGCAAAGAAGATGTCGGTAAGGCGATCGGCGTCGAGATCATCCGTACAAAAAGCGAAGACAACGGCTGCTCCTACATCGCCAAAGGCACTCAGGCCGACATGATGGCTAAACACGCAACGGCCATGGCGGCGACCCGTGGCGCCGACAAAAAGACACAACAAATGCTGCAGCAATTTGCCGGAGGAGCGTTCAAAGTCTTCCAGAGTGAGCAAAAAGACAGACCGCCTGACACAGGGGAGGTCCCTGTCTTCAATTTCTCCATTGACGAAAACAACGCTGAAGAACAGATGCGCCTGAACGCAAAGGGGCTGGGAATGGTAGGCGAGACCGCAGGCCTTCCCGGAATCGGTGACCAGGCGTTCGTTTCGGCGGACGGCCTGATCATGGTCCGCAAAGGCAACAAGCTGGTCCGCATTTTTTACATCTCTTGCCCTTGTGGTACCGAAGCGGTGACACCATTGGCAAAGGAAATCGCCGATGCACTGTAAGCCAGATAAAGGAGCCACCATGCGCAAAATCACTCGTCTATCGCAACAATTTGCAAGATACGTGCCGGGAGCCCGGCGCGTATATCTCATGAGATGCCTGATTTTGATCGTACTCATGGTGGTCTTCGATGGCGCATGCCGAAAATCCAATACAGCTGAAAGCGGCTCTCCCTCAAATTCCAGCTCTTCTGTCAGCACCGATTTTTGGCTCAGCAATGCGCCGGTAATTAAAGGCCATGCAGTCAAGCTGAGCGATCTTTCAGAAAGCGAAATAAATTTCGGAATTGCTCCGAAGCGAGGACCGGGGGTGACGTACCAGGATGGCATCGTCCTGATGGAACATGGCGACCGGGCGATCCGCTCTTTTGCATCCGATGGCATGTCCTGGACTTTCGATGCGAATGCCCCGCAAGTCAGCGATATTCAGGTGGGCAAGGTGCTCTTCGCCACGGACCGCTGTGCCGGAAAAGTTCTTGCCGTGCAGCATAACGGTGACAAGGTCACAGCCGTACTCGGCCCCGTGCAACTGAACGAACTTGTTAAAGAAGGGAACTTTACATACAACCAGCCTTTGGATCTTAACAACGCGATTGCGGTTGTCGCGCCGGACTATCCGGCTGCACTGGGCTCGAAAGCGTTGCAGCAGGAAATACAAAAGCCGAGCACAACTTCACGCAATGACACGCCGCACACTTATCAACGCTCGGTCAGCTACTACGTGGTTTCCAACAACGGCAAATGGACGCCGATGCGTACCGTCACGGCTGGCGGTCCGCGGTTGGTCGATGCCGCATACCATCCAGACACTCCCTCGCTGAAGTCAGTTGCGTTTCAACCACAAATTCCCGGTATCGGTGAAGTGGCATCTGCAGTCGGCCAGGCTGCCACTGCTGCGCCTGTGCCTGTTCCCGTACCGCAGCTCAAGCAGCTCACCTTTAATGACCTGCAAGCTTATCCCTGCGCATTGGATTGCGGGGGCATTGGGGCAAAGGTATACCAGGAAAAAGACGGCGTAAAAGTCTGGGCGTCCATTGTCTTCCACCTCAATAGCCCGCACATCGTTTTTAACGCTTCGGTATCCGGCAGCGGGGTAAATGCCGATTTGCAGTTGTTCGGCGGAGCGGGTGTAACGATTACTGTCGACGCCGCCACTACCAACGATTTCGCATCCATTCAGGGCAATATCAAAGAGCTCGGGTTAATCCCAGCGGAGATCAATGTTCCGATCGGCGGCCTTACCATTCCACTCACCGCCAAGCTCAGCCAGGCGCTTGATATCACCAGCGGGTTCAGTGCGAAAAATTCGGTCATTCACGGCGAAGGTTCTCTCGATTTGGATGGATCGATCGAAGCCTGGTACCACGCTGGCCATGGATGGCATATCGATAAACCCACCGCAACCGTGAGGAACAATCTCGCCAGATTGATTAGCGGCGAATCCATGGGCATCAATTCCTTCATTTTTGCTTTTAGTCAACGCCTGATGGTGGGCGTCGGCACGATGGGCTTTGCCGCCGGGCCGTATGTGGATCTTCTGACTACGCTGACCGTTCTGAAGCAGAGCTCAGCCACTTTGTTCGTGACCGATTGCCGGCAGGCCACCTTCGCCATGTCGCTAGGCGCCGGCATTGGCTACAGCATGCCGAAAGTAGTGGCCAGCGTGATCAATGCCGTCCTCGGACTCTTCGGCGTTAAACCGATTCCCTCATGGGGCAGTATTGTCGCTCTTCCAAATCGGGTCGATATCGTGAACAGACTGGATACGATACCAGCCAATTGCTCTAGAAGTGGTGGCGGATAGTTGCGCGCAGAAGAACAAAATAACCTGGCTCCGATCAAAAAGTCTTATCGGCTGAAGTAAAGGGACAACACATGAGCTTCTGCGGCAATTGCGGAACGAAACTTACTGAAGGCCAAGACTTCTGCCCGATGTGCGGCACAAAAGTGCAGGGGAGCACTGCGACGGCCTCTCACACTGGGCAAGAACCGGTTACGCCGTCGGCGCACGCGCCGATGGCGGCATCCCCGGCATCCACATCTTCCTCCAATACAACTGACAGCGAAGCTTCTTTGCAAAAGCTAGCGGTTCTGCGCTCAGAAACTCCGCCTTCTGCAAAGAAATCGGGCCGCAAAGCTTTGATTGGAATCTTGCTTTTCGTCTTGTTAGCAGGAGCGGCAGTGATCGGAGGCGGCGTTTATCTCACATATCGCGTTAAGCAAAAAGCCACGGCTGTCCTGGATAAGTTGGAAACTGGCGGTGGCTCTAGTCGCAAAGTGAGTTCCGACGGCGTCAAATCAGACGACTCAGGCGGCAACAACTCCAACGACAACAATCCAAGTGATAATTCAAACAAGAACACAGACCAGCAGGACAATCCTCTTTCTTCTTTGCTCGGCAAGCTTCAAGGTGGCGATCAAACAACACCAACAGGAAATATGGCGAAAAACATTCTTGAGGATGCGGGAGTAAAAAATCCCGAAATGCCCAAGGATCTTATACGCAACATTCCTTATGCGGCGCTCACGGCACCATTGCCCTGCCCGACTGGGGCTGAGATCGACCCTGGGAAGTTGGCGAACGGCAGCATTCATATCAAACCGGGAACCATCCTCACTTCTTCGTGGTCGCTTCCCAAGGGGGACGCAGAAAGCGACAACAAGATACAGTCCGTAACACCCGCCGCCCTCGCCTTCCAGTACGACGGTGTTGCTGCCCGTTATATCGACATGCGTGACAAAAGACATGCCGTCCTCAACAACACCGTGTGTGGCAAGGACATTGCTCAAGGAGAGGCGTTCTCAACCGGTTGGTACTTCACAAAAGACCTTACAGCGCCCGGGCTCTATCCAGGGTTGTCACACATCCTTCTGCCCGCAGAAAAGTTTGCCATCTTGAAATCTACCGGTTCATTGCCCATGGTTTTTGGCTGGTATGACTACACTGATGTGCTGACGGAATGGGAACTTCTCGCATGGAAGGGAACGTTAAAACGCGTTGAAGCGGAAGACGTGCCTTTTCCGTTGATCATTGACGACGATCGGGTGAATGTGCCTGCCATTCATGTCCGCGGGCAGATGAAGGTCTTGGAAAACGCGGGCAGATTTGGCGCGCAAGACCAACCAGCGGACGCTTACATCCTGGACGATCCCAACACGCCCATTGTGCTTTCCTGGCTGTTCGGCAAAGACCTGAAGCAAGACGATGCTTTCCGTGTGCAGTATGTCCGCGTTCGTTATGGGGAACCCAAGCTGGAACAAAAACTCGCAAAAGACAGAAAAGCGATTACCTACGGCATCAATTTCGATTACAACAGCGCGGTTATCACGCCGCAATCAGAGCCGGTGCTCAAAGAAATCGCTCAGGCGATGGCAGACAAACCTGACTGGAAGCTGACCATCACCGGACACACCGACAACATCGGAGGACATGCCTACAACGTCGCGCTTTCGCAACGCCGGTCAGCGGCTGTCAAACAGGCGCTGGTCGAGCGGTATCACGCCAACCCAAACAGACTCTCCACCGGCGGCGACGGCGACTCCGATCCTGTAGACACGAATGACACGCTGGAAGGACGGGCACGGAATCGGCGCGTGGAATTAACGCTGGACTGAGACGAAAGTCCATTGCCAACGTATACAAGGTGATCAAACACTTTTGGCCAGACAAAGAAAAGAAATATATGTGGATCACATTTCAGAATGGAGTAGATCAGTGAAATACACACTACTGGTTGCAGCAATCTTTGTGTTCGGTTTGGCGAACGCCGCAGGTCAGGCGAAAGTACTTACCAACGATCCGCTGACGGACCTCCCTCTAATTCCTGCCACTGTTGTAACGAAAAACGCAGGCAACGAACCAGTAAAAATGCCGGGTGGTCAGGTTTGCAAGAGCAAAATGCAGGCAAATTTCTATTCCCTCTACAATTACTTCTCCAAGAACAATGTAAAGGTCAGCAACGCAATTGCTTGGTATTCCTCGCATCTTTCTGGCTTCAACAAAGTGAGCGGATATGAATCACGTCGTTCGCAAACCGCATTCTACAATTCGGACCGAACAATTGTGATTATTGTGACTGGCAATCCTGGTGCTGCTGGCGAGGACACAGACGCATATTCCGTCGCCTATGAACGTTATCAACCCGGCATTTCTGAAAAAACGATCGCTGGTTTGACGCAAGGAAAAATGGTGTGCCCCAACTGATACAAACGGCATACTTGATCCGCCCCACCCTCACCGCGAGTGTAAGCAAGAAGCCACGATGAAGTGCCATGTTGTCGCCTACCTAGAGCGTTCAACGCCAAAGACTGCGGCACGGCAACCGGATTGCTCGGGTTAACCAGGGAACGCGCCCGTGCCGATCCAGAATTCCGCGAGGTATTTGAGATTTTTCTTGAAGTGCGGGTGACCGTGTATTCCTTTCCGCCGTCGACTCGAAGACTGTATTCTCCGGTCGGAAGCGGTCGGATTTCTTCTACAAACGAGGTGTTTACGAGCACAGATCGGTGGATGCGGATGAATCCATGGGTCTCGAGCTTTTCTGCCACATCCGAGATAGACCCACGCAGCAGATAGGAGCCTGCCTTCCTTTGGAGATAGACACACCGACCCTTGGCCTGAACCGAGACTACGTCGCCCAGATTTATAAAGAGAATCCTTCCCGTGATTTTGACAGCCACCCGGAGAGCCTGTTGCTTCGGAGAGGCCTCCAACCCAGATAAAGCCTTCGTCGATCCGGCGGTTGGTTCTGCCGTTTCGCGAGTAATGACCAGGGTTGCGCACGAATGCCGCGCCATGCTGTCAATGAGGGAACCGCTATCGCCTTTTGGGTTTGAGACAGCACGTTCGGCTGAACTCATCTTCAATTTGTTCATCGTGATGTCCAACGTTCCCGAGTCGGCCTCGATCAGCCGAATTTAACCTTCTTGTAGGACCGAAGCGCACTCCTCTATGAGCTTTTCCACCGTTTCGGGCCGTTCGTCCGCGACATAGTGGCTGCTTCCTTCAATCACCAAAGTCTTGACCCTTGTGCACCCATGTGCGCGCAATGCTTCAGCTATTGTCGGAAGTGCCTTCAAGAAAACTGATTCGCCACCTGCCGCTACCACCAACGGCACGTCGATCCTGCTCTGCTGTTCGGCATTGAACTTTTCGTCGGCGGGAAAAGCTCGATAGACCTCGAAGGCAGCATGCAATTGTTCTGGGGCAGCATAAGATTCGGCGTAGCGGGCTACTTCGGCGTCGCTAATGTATCGAGGATCGAGGAAGTAGCGGAAGTAAGCCGTTTGGCGGCCCGCCACCAGTTCTTCAGCGAGGCCGGGCACTTGTTGAAAATGAATATGCCAGCTGAAGGGTTGCGCAATGAATTCGTTCCACGGTGCGAGACCGGGAAGGGGTGCGTCAAGAATCATTGATCCACGCACCGCCTCCGGGTAACGGCGGATGAATGCATAAGCCACCATGCCGCCAATGTCGTGACCGACCACATAGGCATGATCCAGGTTGAGTTGCTCTTGAAGTTGATGAACGTCATCTGCGACGTCCGCAGCAGCGTAGCCGCCCGGTTTCCCCGTCGATCCGCCAATGCCAGGCAGGTCAACGGCTACGACGGTGAATTTCGTCGCCAAACGCGGCATCACCTTGTGATACTCATACCAGTCTTCGGGAAACGCATGCAGCAGGATCACGGCAGGGCCGGTTCCGCCACGAACGTAATGCAGTGTTATTCCGTTTACCTGTACCGCGGCGGAGATGAACCCTGTGCCGAGTTCCGCCAGCGCTGGATCCACTGGTTGTTTTGATGGAGACTGCCCAAGAATGCAGGACGGTCCAGCCAACAGAAAAATCGCCAGGGTCTTTAAGATCTGGAATGGCAGAGTCGCAGTTGTCACACTCGTTTTCATTGTGGCGTCCTACATTGCCGGAGCAAGTGTTCCATCCGACCACTTGCCAACTGGTACAAGGAAGATGGTCTCCGGCTCCGGAAGAGAGCGGGGATCCAGCACCACTGGAGAGCCGTTAAGGTTCGCACCCCAGGTCGCGCCGTCTGTCTTCGGAATATGAAACATCAAATGGGGAACCCAATGACCGGCTTGATCGTTAAGATACGACTCCTTCGACAACATATAAGACATCGCGCCAGGTTCCGGCGCCGGCAGTTCTTTCCTGGCAACTGCGGCCTCGACGCGCTCAAGCATCTGAGGCTTGGTCAATCCAGCCAACACCAACTCGGTCCTGTTAAACGTGTATGTCAGGACGGATCGCGCGGCGGCCGCGTTGTAACAGATGGGGCTTCGATTTTTCGGATTCCAAAACCCCGGGTCGTCGAAGGGAGACATCCACGCTCGTTCCACGATGCATACGAAGCCATTGCTACCTTTAACGGCAGTCTCGTAACCATGCCGGCTGAGAGTCATTACCGTGGCGTCCCCGGATATGGATTTCGGAGCGGCGGTTCGCGCCAACGCGATCTCAGCATTTTGATCGGTTATCAAGTACTGCTCCAGGGGCGCCATTTTGGGATACGGTGATTTGACGTCCTGCGCCTGAAGCTGCCATGCGGCACTAAGCACCACAATCAACGCCAGGTTTCCCCACGTGATCGACTTGCCTATCTTTCGGGTCATTGGTTTTCCCCTGTTTGATATGAACTTCCTCTTTGAGAGAGTTTTGAAAAAAATAGTCGAATGTCCTTCACCATCAGATCCGGCTGCTCGAGGGCGGCGAAATGGCCACCTCTCGGCATCTCAGTCCTTTGCACGACGTTGTAGGTTAGATCAATCCAACGCTCGGGCGCAGCGACCACTTCTTTTGGGAACACTGCATAGGCCACAGGAGTATTCATTCGAGGCATATCTCCTTCGTTGTCGAAGAGCCGGTGCTCGCGGTAGATGCGCATGGAGGCGCCCACCGTCCCGGTAGCCCAATAGAGTGTCACATCAGTGAGGAATGTGTCACGATCCACCGTGTGCAGAAAATCTCCGTCATTGTCGGTGAGGTCCTGGAATTTCTCTGCCAGCCAGGCCATCCAACCCACCGGTGAGTCGGTCAGGGCGTAGGCGACAGTTTGCGGTTCGCTCGACTGAAGGTTAAAGAACGTACTTCTCTTCTCGTCCCACCACGATGTATAGCGCCTATGCTCCTCAACGGTCAGATCTTTCATTGCCTCCGGGCTGGGAGGTGGAACGAAAATAAGGTTCAAATGGAGTCCAATAACACGGGTAGGGGCCTGGCGCGCCATCTCTTCCGCAATCGTCGAACCCCAATCACCGCCCTGAATCCCATATCTGGTATAGCCTAGACGATCGATCAGGACAATGAGCGCTTTGGCCATTCGCACTGTGCCCCAACCTCGACTCTTCGTTGGTCCAGAAAATCCAAAGCCAGGAAGCGAAGGTACAACGACATCAAAAGCAGGTGTATTGCTGTCCTTCGGATGCGTGAGCGGCTCGATCAGAGCAAGGAATTCCAAAATCGAGCCCGGCCATCCGTGGATCAACACTAAGGGTATTGCATCCGCTCGGGGCGATCGTTCGTGGATGAAGTGGATCGTCTGACCGTCGATCTCGGTTGTGAATTGGTCGAATCGGTTGATCCAGGCCTCTTGAGCACGCCAGTCGTAACCCTTCTGCCAATAGCTTGCGAGTTCGCGGACCTTCCTGATGTCTGCACCGTATTCCCATGTCGTGCCCGGCAGTTGATCCGGCCATTTGGTCGCCACCAAGCGACGTTGCAGATCGGCGAGCACGCTATCCGGAATATGAGCTTTGAAAGACTTGATGACTGTAGGATTTGCAGGTCCAGACTGACCATGACTGGGCTGAATCGTAACGAGTACAACTAACACCGTGGCAACGGCACCAATCGTCCGACGTTGCACGATCATCGATTTCTTTCTCCTTCCCGACCGAGAGGGCCAGCACAACGGTTGGAGCTGTGTCTGACGAATATCAACTGTCGGCCTCATCAGTTGTAGAATTCGCTTACCGTCAGTTGTTAAACATACATACCGGTTGGTATGTTCTACATACCGATGCAATCAGCTCCTCTTATGGTTGCCCGGCGGGCGTAGGGACCGCAGCCACCCGACAATATTTCTGATCCCCGCTTTCATTACTTTTGCATCTTGAGCATTCTTTGCCAGTGAGACATAGCCTTCGAGTGTCGCGATCAGGAAGCCAGCGGCCTCAGCGGGGTCCACGTCGCGCCGAACCTGTCCCTGGGTCTGTCCATCTCGCAAAGCGGCCGCAATGCTCTTCTGCCAGGCATGGAAAAGCATCGCCAGGCGCTTGCGAAATCCCTCGTCAAGGGGAGACATCTCCTGGGCCAGATTGTTCAAGGGACAGCCTCCCCGGACAGCCTCGGGCTCGACTGATTCGCCTTGAACAATGCCGATCAAAGTGTTGATAGGGTCCTTTCTTTTTTGCAGTGGACGCAACCACTTGACGCGAAGGTCGAGAGCAATGATCTCTTCGATGACGGCATGTCCCAGGGCTTCTTTGCTGCCGAAGTGGTAGTACAGCGCTCCCTTCGTGACCCCAGCCTCGGTCAGAATTGTGTCAATGCCAGCACTTTGGTAGCCCGCTCGGTAAATTTCGCGGAATGCTGCCCGCAGCAAGCGCCCCCGAGTGCGCTCGGCGTCGCGCAGCACGGCTGCCTTACGTCTCGAGTGTTTGCGTGCAATTAACATACCAACCAGTATGTATGTTGGCCTTTTGCAGCGTCAAGGGAAACCTGTTGAATGCTCCAGATTTTGGTAGATAGTTATCCAGAAGCTTTCTCTTTTGGTAGATTCCAGCGTCACTTAGTCCCTCCATCGCTTTGTGCCAGTTCCCGAATCATGTTTGTCCGTTGACTTGAGGTTGTACGCTCATTCCCGATTTCATCATGTCCGTGGCAGGCCTCAAATTCAGGAAGCCCTATGGCCATCTGAATGCTTTATCCAACGCAGAGCGTGTGCGGAGAGCCTCTGTTTTGGAAGAGTGAGCAGAGAAGGTTCTCGGCATCACGACTCGGCAGCGAGAAAAAGAGGGGATATGAGTACGTTTAGACAGTTGCAGAATTTCTGGTTACGGTCGGTCACAACAAGCCGCCGCCTCGGCTATTTGGCAATCCTTGGCGCGGTCCTTTTAGTGGCTTCGTCACATGCATTCGCCCAAGAGGCGACAATCGTAGGTACGGTAACCGATCCTTCGGGCTCGGTCGTTCCCAACGTTAACATCACAATCACCAGCACGGACACTGGCAAAGTCACAACTTTCACTACGAACGATGCTGGGCAATACGTTGCGCCTGGACTTACGATCGGACATTACATCGTAAAAGCAGAAGCTTCAGGTTTTACTTCTGCTGTGAAAGATGGCGTGGTCCTCAACGTTGGCGATCGGGATCGCCTCGACTTCGCCCTTAAAGTAGGTGCGGTCTCTGAAAATGTCACTGTTGAGGCGAATCCCATTGCGGTGCAGTCGGATTCCGGTGAAGTCAGCAGCGTCATCAACGGAAAGCAAATCACGCAGCTTGCCACGAATGGCCGCAGCGTGTACAGCTTGTTTGCTTTGACGCCGGGAGCCTCCAGCGTACAGGGCGACTTCATCACGCCAACCGCGGTCAGTGGTGACGCCAACGTCAGCATCAACGGCCAGCGCGCTGGTCATAACCTGCAACTGATCGACGGTGGCGAGAACCTCGACCGCGGCGGCAGCGCCGGCAGCGTCATGCCTTCACTCGACGCAATTGCCGAATTCCGAAATATGACGTCGAACTACAGCGCTGAGTACGGCCTTTCTTCCGCCGCTACCATCACTGAAGTGATTAAGTCCGGCGGCAAACAGTTCCATGCTTCCGCATGGGAATTCAACCGCAATGACGCTCTTGATGCCCGTAACTACTTCAACCGTGCTCCAGCAAAAGTAGCGGAATTCCGCTTCAACACTTACGGTTTCAATGTAGGTGGTCCAGTGGGATTCCACCACAGCGACAATCCAAAAACGTTTTTCTTTTACAACATGGAATGGCGCAGCCTAGTGCAGGGAGGCCTGCTGAACCGTGTTGTTCCTTTAACCAGCACGTATGGCGGTAATTTTGCAGGAGCAATTCCGGGTGATTCGAATGACGTAAATGGATCTCCAATTCTTCACTCTGGATTTCACGTTCCTTGCCAAAACCAGCTCTCGGCTGCCGAAGTTCAGGCATTTACGAATGCTGGCATTACGACCTTTAGCACTCCCACAGCAAGCGGTTCTTGCGCTGTGAACACGAAAGCCACTGCGGCAGAAAACCCTTCGTTTGTTGCGATGCCCACAGCAATTCCTGGTGGATTGCTTAATGCCAACGCGCAAACATTGCTAAACGCTGGCATCTTCCCGGCTCCAACCAATGGAAACGCATTCCAGGGTGGCAACAATTCACCTACAACCGTTCGTGAAGAGATCGGCCGTGTTGATCACACCTTCAACGACAAGTTCTCCGTATTTGGACACTGGATTTCTGAGCAGACCTCGCAGACCTACGGGACAACTCAGTGGAGTGGCGACAACGTCCCGACCGTCAGCGACGTTTTCGGTAACCCCTCTTACAGCTCGGTGGTTCACGCCACTTACGTGATCAACCCCACTTTATTGAATGAAACCGCTTTCAACTACAACGGCAACCGCATCCATATTATTCCGCAGGGATTGGTTACGGCGCCGTCCGCGTTTACCTTCAACCGGTTGTTCACAGGGCCCAACGTTGATACACGTATTCCGATCATCAACTTAGGTGGCAGTACAGGAGCTCAGTACAGCTCGAACTGGACTCCATGGAACAACAAAGCGGACGATTATCAGCTCCGCGATGACGTTTCATGGACCAAAGGCGCGCACCAAATCAAGATGGGCTTCAGCTGGGCCATGTATAAGAAGACCCAGGACGCGTTCGCCACTACACAAGGCGCATTCACCTTTGACGGCAGCTTCACTGGCAATGACTTTGCAGACTACTTGCTCGGTTTTTCCCAGGCTTACACTGAAGATGCAGTTAAAATTACTGGCCAATGGAATAACGTCTCCTATGCGAGCTACATTCAGGACAACTGGCGCGCTACGCACCGTTTGACCTTGACCCTTGGTCTGCGCTGGGACGGCGCTCCGCATACCTACGAAGCGAACCAGCAGTCCTCGAACTTCTATCCCAACCTGTACAACTCAGCGAACGCCGCAACGTTTGATTCCAACGGAAACATTTGCAGTGGGAACTCACCTGCTGGATCTTGCGCTGCTCCAAGTCCGGGACTGAGTAGCAGCCCGAATCCGATTCTTGCGGGTGTTCAGTTCTACACCAACGGCATCGGCATCGGAGGACAGAATGGAATTGCTAAAGGCTTGGTGCCAAGTCACTGGGCTGATTTTGGGCCCCGCATCGGCTTTGCTTACGACCTGACCGGTCAAGGCAAGACCGTGGTTCGTGGCGGATTCGGAACCATGTACGAGCGCATTCAAGGCAATGACATGTACAACGGTGCCGTCAATCCCCCGGGAGACTTGAATCCTACCCTGCACAACGTTTCGCTCTCGAATCCTGGGCTTAACATTGGCACGGGTGCAGTCATTACGTCTGCAGCTCTTCCTGTTCTTCCTCTTGGTGTAACGGGTATCAACGCTAACGATTACAAAGAACCCGTAAGCTATCAATACAGTCTTGGTGTCCAGCAAGCTTTAAGTTCCAAGTCTGTATTGTCATTGTCATATGTTGGCAGCCAGAATCGCCATCAGAACGACTACCAGGAAATCAACCTGCCTGACCAATCGCTGCTTCCAGCACTGGTTGCCAGCGGCGGAGCCGGCATCAATCAGGATTACGGTTTCAAGGGTTACGGCGGCATTCGGTTAGCTCAAAACGAAGCGAATGGTCACTACAACTCCTTCCAGGTTGACTTGCGTGGGAATGTCAGAAATGACCTGCAGCTTCAGTTCGGCTATACCTACGCCAAAGCGTTAGACGCGACTAACAGCAGCGGTAGCGGCGCCGATCTTAACAACGTTTCCAACCCCTATGTCGGATGGAGATATGACGAAGGTCCGTCAATATACGATCGCGCGAACATCGCGTTCGTAAACTTCGTCTATCAGATTCCATTCATGAAGAACAGCGACAGCCACTTACTCAAGACCGTTGCAGGCGGGTGGTCACTTTCGGGAATCGTCACCATGGAATCCGGTGCGCCGCTAAATATGGGCGTCAGCGGATCTAACGTGGCAAGCGTAATTCCGAACTCCAATAACCGTCCAGATCTGGTTGGCAAAATCACCTATCCCAAGACGGCTGCGGAATGGTTTAATCCGGCGGCTTTTGCGTCTCCGGCACCGGGCACTTACGGCGACCTCGGACACGATGCAGTTCGTGGCCCCGGTCGTGATGACTGGAACCTCTCGCTCTTCAAAAGCTTCGTAATCAGCGAAGCACGCGGAAGCCGTTTCGAGTTCCGCGCCGAGAGCTTCAACACCTGGAACCACACTCAATTCAAGGGTGATTACAACAACGGCGGAATCAGTACCAACGTTGGATCCAGCAACTTTGGTCAGGTCACGTCGGCGTTCGATCCTCGCGAATTCCAGCTAGGAGCGAAGCTGATCTTCTAAGTTTCACTTGGAAAGATCACTTCTAACTCCAAGGACTGCCCCACTCGCCCCGCTGCGCGAGTGGGGCAAATCCTTAAGCAAAAACAAACCTTAAGTAAAAAAGCAAAAAGAGGAGAGATATGAACACACTAAGACAGTTGCGGAATTTATGGGCACCGTGGGTTGCGACGATTGTTCTGGCTTGCTTCAGCAATGCAGTCGCTCAAACGCACTACAAAATTATTGATTTAGGCATCAACAAAAGCAGTGACAACTTCAGCATGGTCATGGGCCTCAATAATCAGGGCTGGGCGGAAAACATGGACGGGTTCGTGAACCCTCCCGAGGCTAGTACCTCTACGACAATTGCAAGGGGCCGCTCAGTCCTAAGCATCTACGGAATCAACATCGACATGGGCACGCTTGGAAACCCCGACGGCAACAGTTGGAATAACTATGGTGGGATCAACGACCGCGGCGAAGCCGTTGGTATGTCCGAAACAGCTGATCCAGATCCGAACGGCGAAGACATTTGCGGCTTCGGCACGCACCTTACGTGCGTTCCATTTCTTTGGCGAGACGGCCACATGAGCGCTCTTCCGACGCTCGGCGGAAATAATGGGGAGGCCGGCGCCATCAATAACCGCGGAGAAGTCGTCGGATTTGCAGAAGATGGCTCCGTGGACCCAACATGCCAAGCCGGCAAAACTAACAATCGGATTCAATTGCCGGTGTTGTGGGAAAAAGGCGAAGCCCATGCTCTGCCTACAGTCGGTGGTGATGTAGACGGGTTCGCATTAGCGATTAACGATCGAGGCCAAGTCGTAGGCGACACGGGAACCTGCGCCGGAGCGAGTCACGCGGTATCGTGGGAAAATGGCGCGGCCCACCCGCTTGCTAGTCTTGGAAGTTGGGCAGTGGCCCAAAGCCTTAACGAGCGGGGAGAAATTGCCGGCTACGCCGGCAACCCAAGTGGCGGCTTCTCGGCCGTTCTTTGGCGGAACGGCTCTCACGGCGCAGTCACAAACCTCGGTATTCTGCCGGGTGACTCTGCCTCCTTTGCCACTGGCATCAACAACAAGGGCCAGGTGGTGGGAAGCGACTTTGATTCGCAGGGCAACTGGTCCAAGGGCTTCATCTGGCAGGATGGCGTGATGACCGACCTTAACAAGCTAATCTCCGCGGATTCCAATCTCTTCATAATCGCGGCTAGCAATATCAATGACCGCGGAGAAATCTCGGGCATGGCAATGGTGCAAGCCGGGCCCCATGCTGGCAACCTTCACGCATATCTTTTGATCCCCATAGAGGGACGCATAGGAACTTCGATGGCAGATTTCGCACGTGCACACCCGCATTCCATTTTGCCTGCAAATGCTTGCAGCCAACACGTGCAGAGATTCGGAGGCGTCCGGCTCGGCCGATAAAGGGATTTGTTCGCCGAGGTATGTGCGTGGTCTCTTGGGTTTCATTTCCGGGCATGACGACGGCAGGCCTCGGAACAAGAGTTCATGCGGCATGTTGAGCGGCATCCTCTAACCAGCAAGAGAGTTCGCCCCTTCCCGCTCGCGCAGAGCGGGCGGGGGCAAATTGTTTTTGGGCTGCTTTTGGTGCCTCTACGCACAAGCACTCCGGCCCAAGCGCGAAACGCAAGGCCGGGTGCCCTGCATGGCTGATAACGATAGCGGTTGTACTCCAAACAACTCTCCATCTGCCCCGAACTACAGCCTTAGCCGTATGGCTATTTTGTACGCCGCAGAGATATTGTGAGAATTCGAGATTGAAGGGATGCCATGGCGATGAAAAAGGAAGGCGAAGTCCGCAAACGTGAAACCAGTGACGAAGTCCTGAGCCGCTTGCCTTACCTGCGGCAGCCTCTGCTGCAATTCAATCTGCCGCAGGAGATCCGGCAGCTCAGGCAGCAGGATTCATGGCAACGTGAAACCGGGCGCAGTTCAAGAACGCTTGCGAAATATCAGGATTTCCGGATCGTTCTCGTCCTCATGAAAGCAGGCTCTCTCATGAAAGAGCACCATGCCGACGGAAGGATTTCAGTTCATCTATTACAAGGGAAGGTCCGGCTGCACTTGCCGGACCAGAAGATTGAGCTTTCCACCGCGGAATTGATGGTTTTGGATCATCGCATTCGCCACGATGTGGAAGCATTGGAGGAGAGCGCTTTTCTGCTCACTATTTCCTGGCCGGGGGGCACGCTGGAGGAGCGACACGCTATCTAGACATCGGCGTGCATTAACACAACGATTTGCAGCGACGTGCGAATCGGACATGTGAAGAAGTTTTTCTATGTTGGAGGCAGAGATCGGAGAAATATCATGATGCTCAGACTCAAGCGTGCCTACGAACCAGCTTCTCCGGAAGACGGCCGGCGTTTTTTGGTAGAACGACTATGGCCCCGAGGCATAAAGAAGAAGGCCCTGCATCTCGATGCGTGGCTCAAGGATGTTGCCCCCAGCACCGAACTGCGCCAATGGTTTAACCACGATCCGAAGAAGTGGGACGAATTTCAACGCCGCTACAAGACCGAACTGGACCGTCATCCGGAGGTGTGCGATCCCATCTTAAAAGCTGCGCACCACGGCGTTATCACCCTGATTTACAGTTCTCATGATACCGAGCACAACAACGCCGTTGCGCTACGGAAATATTTGAGCGCAAAGCTGGGAAAGAAGCGCTTCGGCGGCAAATTGGCCGCTTGAAGCAAACAACTTGATGGACCGCGTCCCGTCATTTGATCTCACCTCTTACCGATTTGTGCCCAATCCTGGCGCGGCGACGGTTTACAGAAATGCAGTCGGGCATCGAGTTTGTCTTCAGTCTTCTGATTTTTACCGGGCAAGTGTCGGATTCTAAGAAAAGCCAACTGCTTGCCAGGTCGTGCTGACGGAAGACACCCGCTGGATCCGTGGGCAACTTACCAGCCAAGCCATTCCCTGATTAGCATTCATGGATCGAAGCCTATGGTTCAACCAGAAGCTACAGAGAACTCGAACATTGACCGTTGACCAGTTTCAGTGTGCTCCATCCTCGATTCAAAAGGGATGTGAGACAGGGTCAGGTATGGACGACAGCGGGTCACTGCATGGGAATGTTTCTGCCAGAGTACGGTCGAGAGCAGACTCCCTTTGTTCGATTAGCTGTTCGATGCGGGATGGTTCGGTCGGAGACTGTGCGCTTGCCGCATTCTGTTGCCTCTCCGATAAAACCTTCGATTTGATTTCCGCACCAGCCCCCGAGCGAGGCGAGGAGTCGTTCGGGAGGAGAACATTGTGCAGAGCGAATCGGGTCCGTTCAAGCTGCGCCTCGATTTGTTCGCGTGCTTTCATTGGCAACAATCCCGTTCGATGGTGGTTCGATGCCCGTTCTCAGTTTCCCGTTGACCGCTTACCCCGCGAGAGGAGGTTCGTCTGCATCGCCGCATCGGTGACAGTGCCGGCACACTGACTACAGATGAGATTAGAACGACAGAAGAACTTGGGAAAATTCCGCACGTTAATGAACGAAACAATGATATGAGTGATAGCGAAGAAAGATCGTTAACGCGCTTAGGATTCAGCGATTTAAGGTTGGTTGCGGGGGCTGGATTTGAACCAGCGACCTTTGGGTTATGAGTGATTCCATCAACGTAATTTCAAAGAGTTAGCGGGCGTGGTTGCCTGTTTCAAAGCGTGATAAATAGCGGTAAAGAGGAATCAAGAGTTGTTATTTTGGATTGAAATTGGGTTAATTCCTTCTGGGGTGCGTAGAAGCGGCTAGGAGCGCCGCTTCTTGAGGATGAGAACCTAGCGAAGACGCGTTAGAGCTATTTACCCAGTATCAAAGTGATCTGCCCCAAATTTCCGTCCAACTGAGAATACGGCAACTTTACGCACGCTGTCCTTTTTAGTCACAAACGAAACTAGAGGGTTTGGGCAGTGAGTGGTACAGCCTCACTTATCCTGCCGTACTCCTTCTTTTCCTGGAAAGCACTTCTGCCGGGTCGGGGCAGGGATCAAAACAAATGACTAACGGCCGATCAGTCGTCTCTTCAAGTCCAATTGATGAATACTTATCTCGTGACTCTGGCTGTGTGCGAGAAATGTATCTCTTTGGCTCGCTGTGGCTGACAAGTTGTTAATATTTCGTGCGGACATACACACCGTACCGCCCGTAGCACTGCGATCCAGCGCGATTCTTGTGGGTGTTTAACCTCTGCTCCATCTTCTTCTTGTTAAAAGCCTTGCCGCATACGGTGCAACGGAAGACATAAGTCGGCCCTCGCTCTGGTACCGGGATAACGGCATCTCTAAGTAATTGTCTCAATCCAAGTCGATTGTTTAGTCTCAAGCCGCTCTTCGCGGGGTCTTACTATTTGCAAGCCATGTTCGGCCGCATATTGAGCGATGGCATCAGATTGGTTGTCTAGGGAATACTGCTGGTGATCGGTTGACGTCCGCAGATATTGGGCGGCATGAACAAGAGTTGGGTCCATAAAGACACCTCCTGATGTTCACTTCGGTGGCAATCGAGATTACTTTTAGGCGCGGGATCTAAAAATGCAGATAAAAGTTGTACGTCGGCCGCTTATTTTCTAAGGCGCGTAGCGCGGTTCCGGGCTCCGACGGCATCCAGAACTCGCCTAACTCTCTTGGGTGAAATCGCGAGACGAGTAGCAACCCGCGAGACCTTTCGGCCCTCGTTCTCCCAAATCTTCGGAATGATCATCTCGGTAAACTCTTCTACAATTTCTTGGAAGGTCTTTTCTCCAACAGAGCCCCGCGACCACGAGCGCAGCTTTTCGTCGATTCGCGCTTTGGGCAATATTCGCTGCTTTAAGGACTCCAGGTCGTTCCAGAGTTGTCCGCTCCGCTCGGTTTTCAGAAGGGCCAACGCCGAGTCATAGGATTTTCGGGCGGATTCCTGATCTGGTAGTATTCGGTTCGCGTAGGTCAATCCTTCCCAAATGTAAGCGTTCCCCAAAAGCCGCCTGTTCTGGGTTTGCTTGGCGAACTTGATGGAATCCTGTGCCCACGACAGAGCCTGCCGCACATGAGAGTCGGCGTCGGCACTATCACCAACGCCATCCTCCACTTTCGCATTTTCGATCATGCAATGTAGAAGGGAAAGACGCGACAATGCGATGAAATCGTTCTTCTCTTTAGCCAATATTAGTCCCAGATTGGCACTCTTCTCTGCCCTTTCATAGTCGCCGTCGTCGATGTACAGATACCCATAAACAAGCTGAATGCTGGCAATCCCATGGGAGCTTTCGTTGTGCCTGCAGATGGCCTCGGCTTCCTCCAGATGGGCGAATGCCTCGTTGCGAAGCTCCTGGCGGATAATCCGCGGCGAAATCGCGCCGTCTTTTATTTGCTGGCCGCGCGCCGCGGCCTTTCGCCGCCGTCTGCTCTGAGCATCGATTTTCTTGCCGAGTTGCAGAGAAATGAGTTGCTTTACGAGCGCGATATTCGTCAGAGTACGAGCCAAGTGTGGATGCTGCGAGGCGCGTTTGCGATACTCACGGATGGCGGCGGCAAAATGCTGGATGGATTTGTCGTATTGCCCTGCCCTCCGTGCAATTCTTCCGTAAGCGGAGTGAATGTTTCCCAATGTAACGAAGTCGTCGCTCCGTCGCAACTTTTCCTCTGCTTGATGGAGAACCTGTTCGGCGCGATCGCGTTTCCCGCCTTGAAAAATCAGCCAGCTCTCCAGCACTTGCATCACGGCCGCCATCCTGGGATAGCCTAGTTCCAACGCGAGGCCGACAGCTTTCGTGGTGTAAACTAGCGCTTCGTCGTATTCTCCAGTCTTTCGAAGACATCGCGCCTTCCAAAAATTGGCGACTGCCAGTTTCTCTTTATCACTCAAGTCACTACCCAGCGCCAGGACCACATTAAAGTGGCTAAGCGCGTCTGCGGTCTCGTCGTTATTCATAGCGAGCATTCCTTCCGCCATGCGGAGATCCACATATTCGCTCAAAGGGAGGGTTGCACGGGTCTCTCTTGAAACCCCGCCCAGCAAATGTTTCAATTCTGAAGGACTGCCATAGCCGATATCAACCCATTGAGCGAAATAGCCCAACAAGCGAGCTGCGTTCCTCTTACCCGAGTCGAAGCGTTCCAGCAAATGTGCATGCTTCTGTAGGCAGAGGATCCCGCTATCAATCTGCCGATGAGTGATCCCTCGTTTGAGTTGTGCTAGAAGATCGTCAGAAATTTCGATCACACGATTCTCCTTATTCCGTCCTGGTTCCAATCCGCCATCCAGAAACCCACTTGGTGGGCAGTAGTTCGCCAGATCGTCGAGCCGCTAAACTCTTCGGGCGGGTTCCACTGACACAGAAATAGCCAAGCAAAACCAAGCAACTCACTTTAGGCCCATATTTCCATGGCAGCAACATTCCGGATCCTCAGATAGGACGAAGTGGACTACTCGGTCGCGCGGGACGAGCACAATTGAAAGTCCACGACCTAACCACTTAGTGTGGATTGGAGAAAAATGTTGGCCACGATGGATCTGCGCACCATGAAAGAGTACGGTTGGCTGACGGGGCCAGTTGAATGTTGCTGCTCGAACTGCGACTGGAATGCTAATTTCGTCGCCGTTGATTCGTCGGTTCCTGTCGACATAGTGAATTCTTTTGAACGGCATCGTTGCACTGATTACACTCCGCCCTGTCGGACCGCTCCACAAAAACTTAACGAACAAGGTTGACGAACGAAGATGATTGAGACTGAATTCTTTCAAGATCCAAACCATAACGTTAGGTCACCCGGCACCCTAACTCAATTCGGGAGGTTCACTCCGGCAGCGATCATTTTTCTAGGTCCCCCGGGTGCCGGAAAAGGCACCCAAGCTCGGCACTTAGCAAACCAATTCTCGTTACCCTATATTGGCACGGGCGAAGTCTTTCGTGCCCACGTAGCCAACAAGACAGAGCTCGGAATGCAAGCGGCTGAGGCCATGCACGGCGGGAGGCTCGTGGGCGATCGTGTGGTGTGCGGAATGCTGGCTGAGCACATTCAGACCTTAAAGTGTACGGGCAGTTGCTTGATCCTCGATGGTTTTCCGCGTTCAGTGACCCAGGCGCAATGGCTTGACCAATTCCTTCACGTTTGGAAAAGGGAGAGTCGAGAAGCCCTTCCTGGTGCGCCCTTAGTTATTCAAATTAATGTTGCGCGTGAGCAGGTCGTGCGTCGCCTCGCCGGGAGGCGTTACTGCCCGGCATGCGGAAGGATTTATCACCTGCAATTCCAACCACCCCTAGAATTTGGAATTTGCGATCAAGATGGTACTAAGCTAGAAATACGGCCGGACGACCGTGAAGACGTCATCTTGGAGCGACTGAACATTCACCACCAGAACGCATCGCCTTTGACTGAATATTACCGTCGGAAGTGTCAGTTGCGGGAGATTGACGGTAACGGTACCGCACACTCTGTACGTGCGGCCATCGCAAGCATGATGAATATGCTGACCGTCTAATCTGAAAAAGCGAGGCGGTCGGCCGGTTGAGCACGCGGGTAATCTATGGAAGCTCAGTTAAACGTACTGCAAGACACACTTCGAAAAAATGCACCGCCGGACTCGATCACAAGCGGAGACCTTCGATTCAATGTTGCTAGTTTCGAGAAATCGGCTTTAGCTTCCCAACAATGAAGACGTAGGCGAATATTCCAATGACCATCATCATGCATGCCACAATAAACCCTGGAGTGTAGGAATTCGTCTTGGCAATGAGGATGCCCATTAGAATAGGAGCCAACGCGCCCCCCAGATTTCCCGCGCAATTCTCAATTCCCGTCCACAATCCGATTTGCGATGGTGGTGCGCAGCTTTGCAGAATGACCGTTACATTCGCGGTGGATAGTCCGATTAGAGAAGTCGCCGCTATGAAGACAATAGCCAGAGTCTGGTCTTTGACGAGTACTGCCGGAATAATGAGCAGCGCCGCCATAAAAGCGATCGCGATGATTGCTTTGCGAGTGCGTGTTTCATCATACCCCTTGCGAATGAGATAGTCAGAAATCCAACCGCCCAGAGGCTCGCTCGCACCAAACAACATGTAAGGAATCGCAATCAACCCGCCGACACTGAGCAGGCTGAAATGACGAACCTCCACCAGATAGTCTGGAAGCCAGGTGAGAAAAAGGAACGCATAGTAGTCTAGGCAGAAGAAGCCGACGCAAATCCCCAGCAGGTTACGGTTTACAGTAAGCGCTGAGCGGCGTGCCGAGCGTAACGAGCTTTCGCTTGAGAGAATGTGTTCCGCGGGCAGGGAACGTGGGAAGACGATGAGCCAGGGAACGAGCCAGCCGAGGCCTGCCAGCCCGACCAGCAGAAACATATCTCGCCATCCACAACGAAGAATGAGCCAGCCAATGAGCGGGCCTCCAATAGCAAGTCCCGCGCGAGCGCCACTGTTAAAAAGTCCCGAAGGAAACCCTCTCTCCGCCGGCGAAAACAACCGGCTTACGATGGTAGTCGCTCCTGGAAGATATATTGATTCGCCGATTCCCAGCACGATGCGAGTTGTGATCAATAGCTCGAGCGTTTGTGCTATTCCTGTCAGGCCGCAGGCGAGAGACCACAATGCGAACAACGTCGCAAATAGCGCGCGAGGGTTTAGTCGGTCTATTGCCAGGCCGACAGGTATCTGCATCAGCGTGTACGACCAGAAGAATGAGGAGAGCAGAGTCCCTTTGTCGATCGGCCGAAGATGAAAATCATGGGCGATGGCAGGAAGAGCTAGCCCGATGGTCGAGCGATCCAGATAATTGATGAATGCTGCCGAAAACAGCAAAGCGACGATGCCCCAGCGTTTGCGATGCAACGGCGACGACGGATTCTCGGGCCGCGCGTCAACGGCGACGGAGAAGGGAGTCCGCCCCCTCATCATCGTTGCTGCAGTTCTTCCGGCATATGCCAGGCAAATAGCTGGTTTTTCATTTCTGCGACTTTCGGCGCATAGGCAGGTAGAAGAGCCAGATTTTTCATCTCCTCGGGATCGGACGCAAGATCGTACAACTCGGGCATGTCATTTACATAGAAGCAATATTTGTATTGTCCATGCCGCAACATATAGCCTGCCTCTTTTGTTCCCAAGCTGTGTTCCACAAAAACACTCGTATCCAATTGTTTTTCGGGGGCACGCAAACTGGTGGCGAAACTTTTGCCATCAATTGGCGTGGTAACCGGAACATCACAGAGATCGGCAAGCGTCGGCAAGAGCTGCACTAGACTTACCGGGGTCTTACAGCGCACACGTTGGGGAGTTACGCCTGGGACGCGGAACAGAAGTGGTACGCCCGACGAAGCTTCATAAAAGACAAATTTTTGCCAGAGTCCGTGCTGTCCGAGCATTTCGCCGTGATCGGAGGTGTAAAGGACGATGGTGTCCTTTTCCAGGCCCATATCTTTCAGAGCTTTAAGGATTTTGCCGACATTATCATCCATCTGCGCGAGCGATGCGTAGTACATGGCAATCCGGATCTTTGCCTGTTCCGGATCGCGCAGCTCGGGAGTAACGCGCGGATACTGAATGGCTTCTCGAATGAACTTGGGAACCGTGTCGAGGTTGACCTTGCCCCAGCTGTCGGGAAGTTTCATGTCCTGCGGATGGAACATGTTTCCGAAGCGTTCCGCGGGCATCCATGGAGCGTGGGGCTTTAGGAAGGAGCTGACCATGAAAAATGGCTGTTCCTTTCCAAAATTTTTCAGGAAGCGAATAGATTCGCGAGCCACGAAGCTCTCGAAATGGTCTTCTTCGGGCAGGGACGAAATTCTTCCGGGCACCGCCCACCCCTGCCGAAAATCTCTCTCGATGACGCCGGTCCATGGATCTCCGGACTCGCGCCACAAATCATCGTTATCCGGCAGACCCTCTCCCGAGTCGGGATAATAAGTTTCTTCCGCATACATTTTTGCCCGAGGGCCCAGATATTCGTACCAATCCTTGAATCCGAGATGGTAGTCAAAACCATGTGTACGGGCGTCCAGGAAATGCATCTTGCCCACCAGCGCCGACATGTAACCGGCCCGATCAAAATGATGCGCGATAGTCTTACAGCCATGCGGCCATGTTCCATATGGCTTGAGATTGTGTACATACATTCCGGTGAGCATCGATGGACGGGAAGGCACACAGACAGGATCGGGGCAGTAGGCATCGTCAAACATAACTCCGGAGTTTGCCAGCGAGTCCAGGTTTGGAGTCTTAGCCACCGGGTCTCCCGCCGCTCCCATCGCATGACGTTGATGCTGATCGGCCATGATTAAGAGCACATTCTTGCGTTTGCGGTTCGTGTTCTGCGAAGAAGGGAAGGCGAACGATTTTAGGCTTCCTCCTAAGGCGCTTGCCGCAATGCCGCTTGCTAGAAAACCGCGACGGGTGACTTTCATTGGATATTGCCCTCACTTTCTGCCATAGGCTAAAGCTGACAATTTACTGATGTTTCAGTCGGCGCCACAATGCCGTCTCTTTTTTCAACATCCCAACACTTCACGGCCGGAATGAACCCGGGCGATCGCCCTTCGCGCGCCACGTAATGTTTCTTCCACATCGTTGTCGGTGTGAGCCGCAGAAAGAAACCAGGTCCCGCGGCCGGTTATTCGAATGCCCTCTCGAAAAAGCTCTTCCACGAACAAGGACTGCTTATCAAGGATGCATTGCTGATGGCTCCGATAGTCCGTAATCTCGCCAATCTCGCCGAACGTGGTATGAAATGCAGCAGGAAAGCCCTGTACGATCAGGGGGCAGTTGATTTCCCTGGCGACCGTTCGGAGTCCATTCATTAATTTGTCACCGAGGCGGGCGATTCTGCCATAGAT